>OLQN01000294.1_pt1 | contig 46671 bp, 30 predicted proteins | sample 1673181 | NCBI WGS metagenome assembly OLQN01 (sample SAMEA3136763, study PRJEB25190) | human gut metagenome | biome: human gut; feature: human-associated habitat; material: faeces | place: Austria | collected 2013
AGATATACGAGCTCCAGAGATTTACAAAGCAGATTGACTACTCTTTTATTGTGGCTACGAGCCTGTGTGCGTATTCCTATATGTTGATCATTAACAAGGAATACAAAGTAGTTAAATCACATAGGATTGAATTAGATTGAATTGGATGGCTCATCCGAGATTTTATATGATGAACCACTTTGCTTTTGGTGCTAAGCCCTCTCCCTCAGAGGTGCTCTAGCTAAGAGAGCTACCATAGATGGAAGCGTACACTAAGACCTCCCAGCCGCCCTCGGCAAGAACAAGTATTGACCGTAACTCAATGAAAAAGGATCTAACCATACGACAGATACTCCTCATCGCACTCCTGCTTGGCACTACTATAGTAGTCAGCTGCAAGAAGGGGGACCGCACTCAGAGCACTATGGCTACCGCTGCACCGACCTTTCCTATGCCACCTCGCTCCCTAGCGAATGCCACCGAGCGTGCCGACTACGTCCTAGATAATGTCTGGAATGGCATCGCTGGCATAGACACGCTCACCTTTAGAGACAGCGGTGAGCGAGAGCAATTTCTAGTAAATTACTTTGGCTTCGGGGCGCTTGCCAGCGAGCGCGCTCGAAGAGCCTCTATGAGCAAGCTCTTCGAACTGGCGACTCCAGCGATGGACTCGGTCATCCTCAGCATAGCGGGTCGCTACTTTGACACGCCTGAGTCACCGCTCTTTAACCAGGCCTACTTTATCGAGACCTACGAAGAGGCAGACAAGCTCGGCATCCTGGACTATGCCCAGCAGTTAAAACTAGAGGACAGACGAAGTCTCTACCAGAAGAATCAAGAGGGAGAGGCGGCTGAAGACTTTGAGTACACGCTCGCCAATGGGCAGACCAGCACGCTCTACAAGACCAGTCCGGGCAAGAAGCTCCTCTTGATGTTTTACGATCCCGAGTGCAATGCTTGTAAGGATGTCTTAGAGTTCCTCTCTCACAGTGAGCCTATCCAAGCCTTGCTAGGCAGTGAGGTGTCGTGGCTCTGCGTCTATGTAGAGCACGATGTAGAGACGTGGCGCAAGAGCCTATCGCACCTCCCGTCTTATGCGATTACAGGCAGAGACGCCACAGGTATGGTCACCGATCAGAGCCTATATGACTTACGCGTGCTGCCTGTCCTTTACCTGCTTGACGAGCATAAGCGGGTCATCATCCGCGATGCCTATCCCCAAGAGGTAGAGAGCTACTTCGCAGCCCTGCAAGAGGCTAAGCCGTAACCCACTAAGCCACGGCAAGTACATAGCTCCTATATCTTGTTGCATCGCTTGCGGCTAGAAGGGGTAGCCTACTGCAAAGTGGTAGCCGAGGGAATTGGCAAACTTAGGGAGGTTGTAGTAGCCTTGACGCGAGGTCTCGAAGGGGAGGTGCAGCCCCACACCGACGTCAAAGCGGATGACTAGGAAGTTGAGGTCGTAGCGTAGTCCTACGCCAGAGCCAAGGGCGAGCTGATTGAAGAAGTCCTTAGCATCGGTGATCTCCTGGAGTGATCCGCCTGGACGGTTTTCGTCAGGACGAAGCAACCACACATTGCCAGAGTCGAGGAAGAATGCGCCGTGCAGATCGCCCGCAAGACGGAAGCGGTACTCAGCATTCAGTTCGAGCTTGAACTCTCCTGTCTGATCCATAAAGGCGTAGCGACTATTGCGTGGCACAAAGCGTCCTGGACCTATGCTGCGTACGGTGAAGGCGCGGATGCTGTTTGCCCCGCCTACGTAAAACTGCTCACTATACGGAGCCACCGTCATATTACCAAAGCTGTAGATGGCACCCACGCCAGCTCGCAGAGCTAAACTCTGGTTGCGATCGATGCCGTAGGTGTAGCGTAGCTCTGCGGTACCCTTGACAAACTGTGCGAAGGGGACGCCGAGGATCTTTTTAGTCTCATGGTAGTTGCGACCTGCTAGCGAGTAGATCCCGTTGAGGAGATTGCCAGCCTGAGAGATGCCTAGATCGATGTGCAGGTGATGACTGCCTAGGCCTGTGAAGATATTGTCAAAGGTGTACTGGTAGCTCATCTGCGGGATCAGTTGGCTCCGCAAGCTCAGACCCAAGATAGGATTGTCGGTGATGACCTTCTGAAAGACTTCGGACTGGCGAGAGAGGCGGTTGTAATGTATCCGCAGAGGGGTGATCATGTGCTGATGCTGCTCATTGCGTACGCTATAACTAGCGGACAGTCCTAGAGAGGTGATCTGGAAGTAGCGTGCACGATTGAGCATAGAGGCGGATAGGGTATAGGTGGTCTGCACGTCGTGCGTAAGGTGCAGATCGTAGAGCCACGGCAGCAAGATGCGTGGTGCCTGTAGGTTGAGGTTAGAGCCCACCTCGTAGCTGTTGATGTCGGATATGGATACGTCCTGATTGCTACGTGTACGATTGGTCTGCCACTCGTAGGAGCCGTAGAGATCGAGCGAGAGACGCTCGCCACCCCCGAAGAGGTTGCGACGTCCGAGTGATAGGTTGAGTCCTGGACCGATGAAGTTGTTGGACTTGGTCGTGAAGACCGCAGAGAGCGAGGAGTCCCACGGTTTGTCTAGCTCAGCGGTGATGTAGAGGTCGAGGAGGTTGTGCATCGTATCACTAGCGACAAACTGCATGTCGACGTAGGAGAAGGCTCCTAGTCCCAGCAGAGCCTGACGGGTAGACTGCTCGAGAGACTGCGAGTAGAGTTCGCCCGAGCGTAGCTGTACTCTATTGGCAAAGACCGCAGGACGCACCCTCGGATGCTCTCGGTAGTGCAGTGTGATCCCCTTAAACTGCATCGTGTCCGTCAGTGCGAGCCGATCATCCTCTGTGAGTAGGACGTGGACGGAGCCTATGCGCCATGGCTCGAAGGTGTAGCTGGGGTAGCCACTCTGCTCCCGCACCTGCATATAGACTTTGCCTGGCGTGAGTAGCGTGTCTACCTGATAGACGAGTAGATCGGGCGCGTAGAAGTAGTAGCCACGGTCTCTCAGGTTCGTGACCAGCATGTTGCGGTCTTGGAGGATCTGCGAGAAGTTGAACTGATCCCCCTTGTGTATCCTGGATAGCTCAGCATGATTTAAAATCTCCCCACTGCCTAGGAGCCACGGCTCCATATAGCTGATGCTGTCGTAGAGGTAGGGCGCTCCGAGATCTGCCTTGTAGTAGACACGTGCTTGCAGCGAGTCGCTAGAGGAGCGTGCTATACTATCAGTCACGACTGCATTAAAGTAGCCGTGCTCGTGTAGGATAAACTGAGACTGCTTAGCACGCACGTCGGGGCGTACGTCGCTGATGAGCTTAGGCTCCTCAGCAAAAAGCTTATAGAGGCGCTTGCCCACCCAGGTGCTGTCGTTGACAAAACCATTGTAAAACCAAAGCCCGATGGGTATGCGAAAGCGGGAGCGAGCACTGCCGAAGAAGGCGTCGTTGGGTGGCACGTTGAGCACTTTCTCCATATTAGAGATAGCACGATCTGCAGCGTCACTGCCGTCGTCTCCCTGTATGCGTGTCTTGCCGATACCTATATATAGTAGCTCCCCCTCAGGGATGTGCTGTGTCACGGAGCAACTACTCAGAGCGAGTATCGTGCCGAGCAGTAGGAGTAGTGCATGAGCTATGTTTGGTCTGCTGTAGAGATTACGGGTCATAGCTGTGGAGTCTGAGGGGTTGAGGTTACGGAGTCTGGAGCGGTGGGCGTAGCGTGTGACAAGCTATCTGTGGCGATCGATACGGAGGTGCTGTCTGACGGCATCGTACCTAGTTCGTCAGGTTGCTTCTTGGGGTCAGTAGGCTTCTCGGACTTCTTCTTTTGCCACCACATATAGTTGCGCGGATCGAAGAGATCAACGAAGCGACGCGCCTTGAGCTTGACCAGATAACCAGCGCCCGTCTCGGTCACGACGCCCTCGAGCATATTGTCGTTGTTACGTCTGTGGAATAGCGTCACATACTGTCTGCCCGCCTCGTCAAGACGATACTCAAAGGTTACGTTGTCGATGAAGGTCTGCTCGTAATTGGTCGGCAGATTGCCCGAAGCTACGCGCCCGCCGATGACGAAGCGTATGCGGTCGTTGAGGAAGCGACGGCTGAAGCTGTAGGTATAGTTGGTCTGCTGTAGTTGCGACTGATTGTACCCACCTAGCTCCATACCGAGAGATAGATTCGTCCCCTGGAGGAGCTTGCCCGTTAGGTTGTTGAGCTCACTCATGGCGACGTTGCTCAGGACTTTCTCCATCGACATCTGTCCCATATCGGAGGCAAGGTAGGTGCCTGATACGAGCATAGCTACCGCCTGCTTGCCACGCTCCTCTTCGCTCATAGAGGAGAGTTGCGTCTGCGTCTCTAGGTCTTCGGGCGCTGCCAGGTCGAAGGCGAGTGACATATCCTTTAAGTTCTCATCTGCCTTGATAGATACCTCAAAGTCTACCTTATTAGTTGTCTCGCCTCTGGTCACGTCGGCACGTAGCTTTTGCGAAGCGATGAAGTGTAGGTAAGGATCGAGAGGCTCGCCACTCCAGACAAGGTAGCTCTCGGGCTCAATGTCGAAGTGCCGTCGTCCTACCACGGGGAACTCATACTGCACCTCGCCACCGCTAAAGTCGTACCTCCCTACGAGGCTCATCGTGCCGAGTGGTGGATACTTCAGTCGGAGGTCTCCACCGCCCTGGATGCGTACGTAGTCTTGTCCTCGTGAGGAGAGGTCTACGCCGATCTGTACTGCAGGCTCGATGTGCAGTGCCACAGATAGATCCATACGACCGAGGGAGCGCGTGTGCGTCTCCTCAGGCTCCTTGACGCTCGTGGTGTCAGATACGTTGACAAACTCTACAACGCCCGACATGTTGTCCTGCGCCTTGATAGCTGCCTGCGACATGACGTAGGTCGCATTGGTACCTCCATGTAGCGTGACAGAGCCCAGTAGCTGAGGTGCTGTCAGGTAGCCCTGCAAGCGTAGATCGGCAGAGAGGATAGCTCGACCATAGATCGACTGCTTGTTGTGGTACTTGCTGTCGATCACCTGTGCATGGTCGGCGTAGAGACGGAGGTCGCTCTTGAGCGCCTTTGGACCGAAGAGATTTAGCCAGCCATCCAGGTATAGCGAGGTCTCCTTGCCTTGTAGCGTTAGCTTGTAGTCCTTGAGATTTAGTCGGCTCTGCTCGATATTCAGCGGACGGCTATCTAGGGTGTACTGATTGCCCGTCAGAGAGAGTGCCACCAGTCCGTCTGTAATGTGTGGTGCTCCATTGAGAATAGGACTCTTAGGCGTACCCGTCACAGCAATAGAGCCGTCGAGCGCACCAGAGAGACTGATGAGGTTGCCTCCCATGAAGGGGTTCGCCAGACGTAGCGGGAAGGATTCGAAAGCAGCCTTCATGTCGAGAGCCTCTTCACCCTTACGGCTATGGTAGATACCATCCACGGTTAGTGCTAGATTACCATTGCTACTCACCTGAGCGGTGACATACTGCGAAGCGTTGTCACGAGGCTCGTAGAAGAAGGCGACACTCACGTTGCCCAGATCGCCATCCATGTAAGTCATGTCATTGACCGAGAGGTCGCCCGTAGCACGGTAGACGTTGTTCACACGCTCTATGCGCAGATCCATAAAGGTGCGTCCACTCATATCCGGGAGGCGCAGGATGCGCGCTAGGTCGCCCAGCTCTAGTCGCTGTACGTTGCAGAGCAAGCTCTGTACATTGTTTGGCTCATCTAGATCACTGTGTAGCGAGAGCTTGGCACCTTGAGGATTCGTCAGCTCGAGGTTGGCAAAGATCTGATTGTCCTTATGGAAGTAGAAGAGCGCATTGTCCTCATTCGCACGAAGTCGCTCGCCAGCAAGGTAGATATCCTTGTCGGAGAGGCTCACACCAAAGCCCTGTGCATTGTAATAGCCACTAGCTCCCAAACTGTAGAATAGCTCGTGGTCTCGTAGCCAGTCGAAGTCTAGATTGACAGCGACAAGGTCTGTCTGAGCCGATCCGATGATCTTGTAGGGTGGGCGCTTGTCTTGTCGCTCCCCTTCGAGGCTTAGATCTATCTGTAGCAACGGATGCACATAGCGCTGAGCCATCTTGTCAGAGCTAAATTGATCGGAGAGATCTGACAGGAGCAGCGGTCGCATAGCCTCAGAGGGTAACTGCTGGCTCACATGGGTCAGACGGTCTAGGAGTATAGGACGACTAGGGGAGAGCGTCGTCAGCTGGAGGAGTGCGTTGTCACACTGTATCGTATCGTACTGGAGCTGATGCAGGTCGATGCGCCCATTGATCCCTAGCTTAGGACTGGTTAGTAGATCCGCATCGAGAGACTCTACAGAGACATTGTACCGCTCTAGCAGCGAGCGTAGCGGATGCTCAGGCCCCATGTGTAGTGCTATGTGAGCATCGGGTAGGACGCCAATTAGGTCGCTGTAAGCGGTCAGTCGAGGCGTGTCAAAATGATATTCCCCTGCCCACTTAGAGATGCCCGAGATCGAGGTCAAGAGGTGGCTCAGCCCCTCCTGCGTCGTCACACTTAGGTCTATGTCGCTACCCGCTAGCTGTGCTAAGACTTGTGTTGTGTCACTAGCTAGGCGTAAGTCGATCTGCTCGTTGTCTATGCGCTGTGAGCCGATGGCAAGGTGTAGCCCCGAGAGCTGGCCATCGATCATGTGGGTCTCTGCAAAGTCGCTGTAGAGGTCTGCTGTCAGCCTCATGCGCCCCTCCATGATGCTATCGCTCAGCCCCATAGACTGCAGGTCTAGGTGCGAGACATCTAGGTCTATCTTACCACCGAAGGAAGGTCGCTTGCCAGCTGTGATAAGCGTCCCCGCTAGGTTCCCGACGAGCTGTGCTGAGGGGTCGTTAGCCTGCAGAGATACCGCCACGGAGTCTCCTCGCAGAAAACCGTCGAGTGCGAGGTTGTGGAGCGTATAGTTCTTGTAGTTGACCTCATCGAGGTCTACAGCGACGAGTCCATGTTTGTTCTTTGTCTTCAGGGATAAGCCTGTGCCGTCTGCCTTGATCGTTCCCGAGATCACACCGATCGAGTCGCGTGGCATAAACTGAGCGACATCAAGACCATCGAGCTGGCCGTCGAGCTTGTAGCACTGTCGATTTAGGGAGTATAGTCCGTTGAGAGATAGCGAGCCTCTAGGAGTGCCTAGATGCAGATCTGCGTTGATCTGATCTCCGTGTAGTGTGCCGTCCAGGTCTAGATCCATCCTATCTGGTAGCGTCACAGAGCCAGACGTTTCGTCTATCCCAGCGAGGGCTAGCAGTAGCTTAGCCGCAGGCTCTGTCTGTATATTGCCTTGCAGAGAGGCTGTGCGCTTTGTCTTATCGAGGATGTTTGTCGCTTTGCCACTGGCAGAGAGTGCGATGAAGCCCTCTTGCTGCAGCTCCAGATTGTATATGTCCAAGTCACTCAGCGAGCCTCGCGAGCGCAGGTCTACCGACAGCGGCACGTCGGCCAGCTGCCTGTGACCACCCGGGCTATAGAGCATACTATCTAGACTAATGCGCGTGTAGTAGTACAGATCTTGCGGTGCTAAGGTACCCTTGAGCTCGGCCGTGACAACCGCCTCTTTATCTCCAGAGAAGAGATCTAGAGGTAGGATCAGATCGCCCGTCAGCTTACTGGTGGGCGTAGCGAGCGAGAAGTTGCGCATGCTGATTACCTTGTCCTCTAGCTTAAAGTAACCCCTAAACTGCTCCATCTGCGCACCGCTCTGCTCTTGTAGACTCAGCTGGTTAATGTCCATCTGTACCAATCCCTGGCTATTGATGTCGAGTCCATCCATATCTACATGCGCATCACGATAAACCATGTGGTTGTAGTCCACGTAGGGGAGACTTACCGTAGCTGTATCTCTCGCATAGGTTGCCTTGGCAAGGTCTAAGTCGATATGATCTATGAGGAGGTTAAAGTCTGGAATCTCTACTATCACCTTGTCAATACCCCCACGATCGATCAGAGCATCGGTGTGTACTCCAGAAGGGTAGAGGTGTATGTAGCTAGCAAAGCGCGTGAGATCTACACGATTGATATTGATACTCATCGGGGGCCCCGGCTCGCTACTCTCCGTTGTATCTGTCTGGGTATAAGCAAAGAACCCGTCAGCCAGTGAGACCGCTGCGATATCAATATCCATCGAGTTCAGGTCTACCTGCACATGTCCTGCCTCCATACTCCCTAGGCGAGCATCGATACGGCTACGATTGAGACTATCTAGAGGCATCGCCACGACGGCATCTTGTAGCTTCAGGCGGGGCGCCTCTATACGCTTGTTAAAGAGTGGCATCAGCGGCAGACTGGTGCGTAGCTGGTCAACCCAGATGATCGTGTCACTGCCCTCCGTAGCGAGTAGCTTGTCGACACGTACCCGCAGGGGGAAGCTAATGCGCATCTCCTCGACCGTAATCTTCCAGCCAGTCTGCTCCTCGAGGGTATGGACGAGACGATCGACTGCCCAGCGTTGTACACTAGGTATGTAGATCGACCCCACCAGTAGTAGCAGTACTGTCAGCGGGACGAGGAGTAGGATCCAAAAGAGTTTACGACGTCTTCGTACGGAGTTCATGAGTTAAGTCTGATGCCATCTGTGTGAGCCGAAAGCGCCTTCGGTAGTGCTCTGATCGAAGCCTCCCTAGGACGAAACGGCTAGACGCATACAAAGGTACGAAAATAGGAGTTAGAGATTAGAGGTTAGAGGTTAGAGGTTAGAGATTAGAAGTTAGAGATTAGAAGTTAGACCTCCGATCCCTCCGATCCACTCCGATACCTCAGATACTTCCGACTCTCTCTAATTTCTAACCTCTAACCTCTAATCTCTAATAACATATCTTTACGGGGAGATTCGTCCGATTCCCTCCTTTCTCGAATCTCCACGTGGGGAATCTCAAATCTCCACGTGGATATTTTTTATTTTCCACGTGGGCGTGATTCATTTCTTCCGAAGTTTCATTTCATTCCTCCGAAGAATTTTTTATTCTCCACGTGGAGATTTCGAAATATCCACGTGGAAATCAGTTTCCCCCGACACGGTGCCGTTTTGATATGTAGTCGGCTCTAAATTATTGTAATGAACCAGTATCGCTTTTGACACAATCCCCACGTAGGGCGTTTGTTTTTCTGTCGCAAAAGGAATCCAGCTGGTCACAGATCAGACCTAAGCCTACCAATTCTTCAGAATAAGAATTAGCGGGGTTATGGTTTCTGTGGCTCCTCTTCGGGTGGTGTGACCGCTTCGTAAGCTCCGACGGTATAGCCACCGAGTCGATTCTTGCGTCGTGGCAGACCTGTACGATCGAGGTCACAGCTCGTAGGTGCGATAGGCGAGAGCTCTTGCAGGCCAGCCGTCTCGACTGGATGGAAGTCAAAGTGGAAGTGATACGGGGCTTGCCTATTGTTGCGATCCTTGTAGTCTTTGCCCAGCATCCAGTAGCTATCGACAAAGGGGATGGTGGCGCGATGACAAGTAGGGAAGAGCTCCTCGATGAGCCGCTTAGCTACGATAGAGTCCTGCTCCAGTCGCAGGTAGCACTGCTGCAGATCGAGCTGCGACTGAGCCGAGGGGTGCCACGATAGCTCGCCCGAGCGGCGCAGTGTGTCGCTCTGCAGTGTGATCGTCTGCCGTCCGTCTACAATGCTATTGATCATCTGGAGCTTGCCCCCCTCACCTACATAGAGTACGGGGCTGCGTCTATGGTCAAATAGGTAGTCACTCACCACTGTCAGATGCTCTGCCTGTACGGAAGCTTTTTTCATCGACAGGCAGGAGCCGCGCACATTGCTTAGCTCACTGTTTCGCAAGGTGTAGCTACCTCCGGCGAGGGTCAAGCCATCTCCGCCCATGTTGGTTATGGTGCTGGACTGGAGGAGCAGTCGCTCAGCTAGAGGATCGCCCCCCTGGACGAAAGTCACGCCCCCTCGTCCATTGCGAATGGTCGTGTAGCGTACCTCATTGCCCTGGCTCTCAGCGGTAAACTGTATGTAGTCCCATTGATTCGGAAGGAGACGATAGGAGACATCGGAGGTGAGGTTGTCTCGCCTGATACCCTCTATAAGGATAGGTCGAGAGGCGGAGCCCGCTAGTGTCAAGGCTCCCCGCACGATGATCCGGCCTCCTTGAGGCAGTAGCAGATGCCCTCCCTCGGCAATCGTTAGCCGCACGCCAGGCTCTACGGTGATGCTGTCGGTGATCAGGTAAGGTCTCTCGCTGCTCCAGAGGGTATCTTTCGCGATGTGCAAGTTGGCGGGTAGGGTAGAGATGTTTTGCCGATAGCCCTCGATACGGGTGTAGTGCGTGACCCCATTACAGCGCCACAGGAGCGAGTCGGTCACCAGCGTCGGCAGGTCAGAGTCCCCATCTGTAAAGGTTGCCTCCACAAAGATATAGATGCTGTCACGAGGAGGCAGCGTGAGGTCTCGTATCTGCAAGCCAATGCGTCCGTCCACATTGATGCGGTATCCCTTGTTACCACCACTCAGGAGTGCCACCTCATCGAGGAGTAGTGGCTGGTCATGCGGATTGTAGATCATCGCCACGTGGGTCGCTGAGGAGAGTGAGCTGTAGAGCGTGTCTAGGCGTATCGTGTCGACAGATAGATAGGGCTGGGTGCCCTCTGAGCGATCATACTGCCAGGGCGACCGCACGCATGCCATCAGCAAGAGTGCAGCACAGAGTGCGCAGATGGGTATACGAGTCAGCCGTGACAGGGGACGTGTAGATCTTCTTATTTCGTTCATCGGGCAGTGGTAATCTTGGGTAGAAAGTATGGAGCAAAGCGAACTCAAGGTCGCTGAGCCATTTGCAACTACGCTCCTATGGGCAAAAGTACTGAAAATAGCAATCGGCGCAACCGCTCGCATTCTGTAACCCATGTAAAAACAAACGAGTGCAACCCAAACAATTATTGGATTGCACTCGCTAGGTGAATGGATGCACAGTACGCATCGTGGTGGTCCCACTTGGGCTTGAACCAAGGACTCCCTGATTATGAGTCAGGTGCTCTAACCAACTGAGCTATAGGACCCGAGATCTAGCCACTGAGGCGTGTCTCTTGGTTGGCTCTGAGGAGCTTTACTTCAGAGCTAGTGGTCTGTATTCCTACTGGTAGGAAAGTGCCGTTCGCTCTGTCGTGGTGCAAAGGTAATGCTTTTTTCTGATATGAGAGCCTCCCCACAGAAAAAAAACTCACTGAGAGTGGGTATGGCGGGGACTATCTCAGGTGAAGTAAAATAGCTACCTTTGTCCCTAGAGTAATACATCAAGACACAACTACTATGAACAAGAAAAACTCTAATCTACCCTCTGAGTGTACGACCATCATCGTCGGCAGTCGGATGAGTGCTGATGGATCACGCATCGTAGCGCGCTCAGAAGACTGGGACGCTATGTTTGCTAAGAACCTCACGATCTATCGTCCAGGGGAGCCTGGCTCGGTCGATCCGATGCGCTTTGATGCATTCGATAGCCCCTTCGCTTGCGACTTGCCTGGCGAAGCGCAGAGCTACTCGGCTCTACCTCCCTACCACTTGAAAGGTCACTGGGGAAGTGCGGGCTTCAACGAGTCGGGTGTCGGCATGAGTGCTACGGAGTCTATCTTTAGCAGCGATGCTGCACTGGCTGTCGATCCCCTAGTAGAGGATGGCGTGGCTGAGAACTCAGTCTTCAACATCGTCCTCCCATACATCCACACGGCTCGTGAGGGCGTGGAGCGTCTCGGCAAGCTTATCGAGGAGTATGGCGTCAGCGAGGGCTTTGGCATTGGCTTCGTCGATAGCGATGAGATATGGTATCTAGAGACCGCCTCGGGGCACCGCTGGCTAGCTTGTCGCATCCCTGAGGAGCAGTACTTCGTCACGGGTAATCAGAGCCGCTTCCGCCAGTATGATCCCAAGGACAAGGAGCACTTTATGGCATCCAGCGACCTCATCGAGTTTGCCCAGGAGCATGGACTGTATGATCCGAAGGAGGGAGCCTTTGACTTTCACAAAGCTTACATCCGTGACGTGGAGCTAGACACGACGTACAACTATCCACGCGTCTGGGGACTCCAGCAGATGTTTACCCCTGCGATGAAGCAAGATGTGGCTGTCAACAACTTCCCCGTCTATGCTAAGGCTGAGAAGCCGATCACGATGGAGGCTATGCGCCACGCCTTCCGCTTTCACTACGACGGCACGGAGCATGACCCTTACCTCCACAGCAATCCGCACGAGGTGTACCGCCCTGTCTCTATCTTCCGTACTACGCAGACGCACATCCTACAGGTGCAGCCTAAGCTCCCTGTAGCTGTCGGACGCATCAACCACGTTTGTCTAGGTATGGCTGATCTAGGTCTCTTCGTACCGCTCTTCCAGGGTGTGACCTCTTACCCAGAGCCTTATACACGGGGTGGGGGAGAGTCTTCACAGGAGTCGGCTTACTGGACCTTCCGCAAGGTGCAGGTGCTCGGTATGACGAACTATAATAAGTATGCTCCGCTGATCAAGGCTCGCTACCACGCCTTCGAGATGGAGTGCGATGAGCGCATTGAGGAGATACAGCGTCGCTACTGTCACATGCTAGACAAGGGCATGACGCACGCTGCGCAGGATATGCTACAAGAAGCTTCGGACACTATCTTGTGGCATGCACTCGATGTGGCTGATGCTCTGATCGAGGAGCTCTTCACGCAGATGACCCGCGACATACAGGCCGAGTACCTCTTCCACGGAGCTTAGCCAGTAGAGTAAGGCCATTGCTTCTTACGGCAAATCTCTTCTAGAAGCAATACCTTATAACACAACAATAGAGCGATAACTTGGTTACCGCTCTATTGTTGTTTGTAGGCTACCTACAGATACGAAGATAGAGCGACACAAGTGCCACTCTACCCATCGTTTATTCACCTTAGAGCGGAAGACGGGGCTCAAACCCGCGACCCTCAGCTTGGAAGGCTGATGCTCTATCAACTGAGCTACTTCCGCATACTATGCGACTCTACCTATAGTCTAGCCATGATTGGCAGGCTGAGTCGCTTGAAGACGTAGACCTTATCGTGGGCAGTGATGGATTCGAACCACCGTAGGCTTGCGCCAGCTGAGTTACAGTCAGCCCCATTTGGCCACTCTGGTAACTGCCCCTTCGGTCGTCTAGATTACTCTGTCAACGCCTTAGTGAGTGCAAAGGTACAAAAAACTTTTGTCTTGACAACTGTCTTGCCGATCTAAAGAGAAGAAAAAAGCAATGAGACGTAGAACTGGCGGGGGACTGTATCGTGAGCGCTCCCGTCCATAAGACTATGTCTCATTGCATTGCCTCGATCTATCGAGGATCTAGTTATTGTCTCTTAGAGAGATGTGCGTTGACGAGATAGATACCCTTCTCACCAGCCATGCGTAGCTGGTCGATGATACCGAGTACGGTATTCTCCTCCTCGACCTGCTCATCGATGTAACGCTTAAAGAACGAGCTCGTAGCGTAGTCGCTCGTCTCTAGAGCCTCCTTGTATATGTTGTGTATCAGCTCTGTAACGTGGCACTCATGCTTGTAGGCTGCCTCAAAGAGTTCGATAGGAGTACCAAAGTGCTGAGGCATCTCAGCTACACCTGTGATATGTGGCTGCCCAGAGCGTGTCTGTAGGTAGTGTGCTATCTCTAGAGCGTGCTCGATCTCCTCGTGATACTGCTGGAGGAACCAGTGAGCGAAGCCATTGTATCCCTCTTCTTCCATCTGGAAAGACATAGCGAGGTAAAGGTATGCTGCGTGAAACTCTTCATTGATTTGAGCGTTGACCAGAGCGCCCATCTTTTCGTTGATCTTCATATTGCTTTGATTTAAGTTTTATTAGGCGAACCTATATCGTCCGCTGTTGCAAATATAGCAAATATTCTTCAGATGATTGTGGCGATCTTAGCCTTTTTTTGAAAATGCCTCTATGGTGGCGAAGCTCTCCCCATATTTTGAGAAAGTGATTAGTTGCTCATTTGGATTATAGTTGCTACCTTTGCACTCTGTAATAGGGGGTAAAGAGCTATCCCCCTTAGGAGAGATGCCAGAGTGACCGAATGGGCCGGACTCGAAATCCGGAAAGCGGCTTGTCCGCTTCGGGGGTTTGAATCCCTCTCTCTCCGCCAGCAAAGACTCCGAAGTGTCTCTAGAGACAAGCGAAAGCGAATTGTCGGCAATGCCTCAGTGTATTGCCAATAATTCGCTTTTTCTTTTAGTTCTCTCTCGATCGTAGTCGGGAAGTATTACTGTAAAAGTTTTTCAGCGGAAGAAGAGTCTTTTGCTCAAGGGGAGGGCTTGGCAATCAAAATAGGGAGCTCAACCGCTTCAATCGCTTCAATTCTAGGGTTGAGCTCCCTGGATATGCCTTTTCAGCCTTTTGTCGGACAGCAATAGATTAGGATCCTGTACAGATGGGCGTACAGCACTAATATACGAATAGACTGTCTGGAAGCACTGGTAGTCCTAAGTCTTGTCTGAGACTGTCAGATAGTGCTTGATCTCTCTTTTGAGGATAGGGCTGTTGTAGCCACTGTCGAAACCCCGAAAAGTATAATGTACGTTTCTCTTTCATCACATAATACTTATCAAGCAGGGTGGCTACAAATTCGGCAGGTAGTCTGCCAGCTTCCACCTCTCGCTTCAAGAGGTCATAAGTCTGTGGCTCTATCAGCCTTTGAGGATTATGTAGTAACACTGCGGGCAGGGCTTCCAATAGGTATCCGAAAGAGTCGTTGTACTTCCCTAAGTCTTTGATATACCCATAATGCTCGATGACCCAAATTGCTTTGGAGAAGCAGAGACTATCAGTATGAAGATTAAAAGCCCGACTGTTTGCGAAGAAAAGACTGGAGTTGTCTCTAATACCTTGATCTAGTGCTCTAATCTCAGCTAGTATTATCGCAATACTATCCAATCGTGTGATCTCTGAGTCAAGCTTTCTCTGAGGATTTGAATTGGTCGCAACAGGTGCACACGCTGTCAAGAGACAAGCGACGATTGTAAGTGCAAGTTTAATACGTCTCATTATGGTCTGTGATTTTCGTTAATTGACTTATTCTGTTTGCTTGCAAAGGTAGCCATTTACTTCGACACAATAGTGCCCTATTTGTCATCATTGGGAATAATGCGTGAGGCGTCAGATCGCTTCGCTTGGATCTTCTGATTGAGCGATGACTTGCCGAAGTAGTAAGCGATGGATAGCGAGATGCCCATATCCTCACCCCACGACTTCGTCCACCGATTGAAGTCCGGTGTGTGACTCTCTGATAAGCCCCACGAGTGGATGCCGTGTCCGAGGCTTTGCCTCCAAGACTTGTATGCCCATAAAGTCAGCATCACACGGGAACCAATGCCTTTGCTCATCATAATGTTGCATTGCATCATCCCATCCTGGGTGGTGTAGAGATAGTGGTAAGGAGATGAGTAGCTGAAGTTGATATCTGCTGTCCAGTCGTAGCGGTCTGAAAGCGTGAAGGCATTGTTGAAGGAGCCGTCCGCCATCCAGGTTCGGTAGTTGCACCCATACTGAGGGAGTCCTGCTATGGTCACCTCATTACGAGTGTATCGTCCCGACACATTAGCATTGGCATACCACCACGAGGTGATGTTACCTCCATATCCCATAGAGAGGCTCAGCGACCGACCGACACCGTAGTTGTAGCTCTTAGTCGCAATTACTCGATCAGGAGTCAGTATAGCAAAGCTGCCGATGTTGTCTCGCGTCTCTCCGTAATAAGCTTGTGCATAAAAGTTGCGGTAGCGAGCCGTCAAGGTGTGAAACATAGAGCGAGCTGGTCTCAACTCTGGATTGCCCTGCGTGTAGGCATTCATTGCGGTCCACTTGACAAAGGGCGAGTACGATGCAAAGGAGGAGTAGTCATTACTCATGGAGAAGCCATACGAGAGACTCAATGCACCTTGTCGCCAAGACACACTGGCATAGGGGAGCAGGTACCATCGCCCAGAATAGTGTTGCCTCGCACCATCATCATAAGCCCCCGATGTACTATGATATTGTCCATACAGCCCACCATACAGCGTGATATTGTACGGGAGCTGATAGTATGCCAAGAGATACGGGAGATGCAGCATCTCGCTGTAATGCAATGTGCGGTCTGCTGGACGAAAGCTGCCTGGGATCACACGGATGTCGTAGGTCTCATTGTAGCGAGCTTGGCTCAGCGAACTATTGTTGCCTAAATAGAGGTATAGTCTCTCAGAGAGCGGGATCGATAGTTGCGTTTTAAGGGAGTAGCCACTCGTTGTCATCGGGAGGTTGGACTGGTAGTCCAAGTAGGCTGGAAGACTTGGCAGGTCACTCCTATTATAGCGTTGGCTCATCGTCTGGCGGTAGTCACTCCATAGACCGCTAACTTCTGCCGTCAAGTACATACCACGGGGAAGCTTGCCTTGGTAGTAGATGATACTCCCTAGGTAGCTATCCACGTAGTCTCTGTTGATCTGTCCCGTGAAGGTCGAGTCTATGCCGACGGAGCTATAACGGTCGGTTATAGTAGTATGCGGCTTGCCTCCATAGCGATAGAGATCTATTGAGGCTCCCACCGTATGTCCCTCCGCAATCTTGTATTCTCCCGTCAAGTTGAGGTCATATTGACGACGACGAGTGTCTCGGAGCTGCTCCGAGGTATTGATCACGCCTGACTGCAAGTAGTGAGTCTCTCCCTCAGACCGCTCATAGTCTCTCAAGTTACGAGCCCCAGCGTAGAGCTGCACTTGCCATCTGGGTGCCTGATAGACGAGTGTCGTGCTGAGCGTCTCCTTCCGCTTTCTCGTGCGGATCAGTTCTCCACGCAGACTCCCTTGGAACCCCACATTGTTGTCCTCGATGACAAGATCGATGACTGCTGTACGTTCACCGACGCCATACTCTGGTGAGGGCTGATAAAGTACTTTCATCGATTTGATCTGGCTTGCTGATAGCGTCTTGAGATAGCTCATTAAGGCCGACTTTGACATAAGGGAGCGGCGACCATTGATAAAGAACACAACATCGTCCGTACCCACCACGGAATAGCTGTCCAAACCCTTCTTTGAGATCATCGGCACATAGGCAAGAAGATCTACGGCAGTACGATTGCTGATTAAGTCTTGATTAAGGATGCGGCACTCGATGCCACCTACGATTGGCTTAGTACGCACTTGATGCGCTAAGACGACCACCTCTCCGAGTGCAGTGTCATCATCCTCCATGATCACCTCTCGGTAAGCTTCTAGTGTGGCATCGTATGGGATAGTGACTTGCTTAGCTCCAATGAGTGAATAGGTAACGCTGAATGCCTTTTCGGGGAGTCTCATCGCATACCTACCTAAACTATCCGTTACAGCCATCGTAAGCAATGTGGAGTCTTGGTTACTATATAGCAACACATGCACATTTTCCAGCGGAGTACGCTCCTTTGAGACGACTCTACCTGTTACTTCCTGTGCAGTTGTGGCTTGTAGAGACAGACCAAGGCAACACAGTATTATAGCTATGGTGGAAGTTACTTTTGTAATCTTCATATCTTGTCGGCTAATACAGAGCGTAGTTTCTTTCGTTCTGATACTAAGGGCCCTACGGGACTTTACAGCAATGTTTTATGAATGGAGTTACCGATGCGGACTATATAGGTACCTCTTGACGGCATTGGAATGGAATGGGAGGAGGAGATGAAGCTTCCTTGCGCTATCAGCGTCCCATCTATGGCATAAACAGCATACGAAACAGGAGAGGAAAGGCTTTCCGTCGCCTCAATGACCAGTCGGCCGTCTTTTCCATAGATCTTGTATTTTCCAGCATCGTCCGCCGAGGGCGTTTCTATCCCTGTAGGGAGCTTATCCGTCTCTATGATATTGGTAAAGTAACTCCACCCGAAAGCTTCACGGTACTTCTCGCCCGATCCGATGGGAACATACACAGGTATGTCGTTGGGGGTATAGCCGTGAAAAGTTTCATGTTTCCCCTCTTCGTTAGTATCACAAGATGGTGGAATAGGAGAGAGCGAATATATTTTCTTGACGTATTTCCAATTTGCACAAGTCCCTGCCCCCAAGTACTCAAGAGAATTTGGGAATACGATAGAATCAACTGCAACATACCAAAGAGCATCCTTCTCTATGCGTTTCAATCCATTGGGCAAGTTTACTGGTTTGAGCATTACATCCCCACAAAAGGCCGCCTCATCTATTATTGTCACGCTCTTTGGGATATTCACAGTCTCCAACAAAGGACACCAAGACGCAAGAGAAGCGGGGATCGTATTAATATTCTCTGGTAACTGTATCTTCTTTAATGCTGGGCACATAGAGAAAATACTCTCTCCCAACTCTATGACTGTATTAGGAAGTATTGCTTCTATGAGGTCACATCCCAAAAAAGCAGCGAGTTTGATTTGCTCCAAACCCTCAGGAAAGTTTACCTCTACCACTCTTGTGTTATAGAAAGCAGATATGCCAATGCTTTTAAGCGTAGAAGGAAGAATCAACTTACCAAAAGATTGACAGTTAATGAAGCATTGGGTGGGAATGTCCGTGATCCCCTCTGGGATAATTAAAGGGTCTGTACTCAGCCAATGGCAATTTGAAAAGCACGAACGCCCCAACTTCCTTAGGCTCTTAGGAAGATTCACTTGTTCTAATCTCATTCGGGAAAAAGCGAAATCTCCTATTTCCTGAATACCCTCGGGAAGGATCAGACGACGTATTGGCAGATAGACGACTCCTTCATATGCTCTTGGATCATCAACGAGTTGCCTGTCTCTTTTAAAAAGTGCACGTACAGGGATCTTATTATTCTCCACCTGTGCATGCTCTAGATTCAATACCGTGAGTTTTCCCTCGAAACTGCATTTCCACAAGGTTGTGAAATCGGCTTCGTTGATAGGTCCATGCACGATCAAAGAATCCACAGTATCCCACTTGTCGCCCAAGACTTGCTCCAACTGACCGTAGTCGCTCACCTTCGCATCATAGAAACTGACTTGTCCCCATGCCTTTTGAGAGAAAAAGAGGGCAAAGACCAAACACATCATCAAAAGGTAACTTCTCATTGGCATCATCATTGCGTAGTTTTACTTTAGAGTGAGAAACGTCCCTTGTTGCTGTCTAAGGAGGATGGAACAGACTCTTGAAGCGTTGCCTCTATTTCTTCATTTTCAATTGGCATATTGGGCAGAAAAGAGGCGATCTGGTTTATGTAAGCAGGTCTATCCATAATCCGCGATTCTTATTTTACGACCTGTTGCTGGTAGATATAATCCCAAAGTCTCTGTAAGTCAGGGATGGACAATTTATCCACTAAGGCTCCTCCATATGACAAACCCTTATATAGGTTATGAAAAGTGCTTGCAAGCAACGCCTCATTGGTGTCTGGGTGTATTTCGTTCTTTTCTTTGGCTAAGTTGATCGCTTTCTCCCAAGCATCTATCTTTCTCTTTTCGTATTCAAGAGCTTTCTCTTGCCATCCTTCGTAGTGATCTTTCAGATAAAGGGCAAAGCTCATAAAGCTTGCGGGGGTTATTTCCACATTTGTCTTTTGTACGAATGTCTTCATTCTTGCTTCAATGACTTCCAAGCACTTACCCATAAACGCTTTTAAGGGGGTTGAGCTACTCAAGTATTCCTCTCCGTAGTTGACCTCTTCAAGAAAAGAAAGTACGAAATAGTCCGCCGACTGCTTAAATATATCCTCCTTATTGATGAAGTGATGGAATATGGCTCCACGAGTAATCTTTGCAGCACGCTCAATGTCTGGTACACTAGTGCCATCATAACCTTTGGCTAAGAACAGCTTGAAGCTTTCTCTCAGTATAGTTTCTTTTGTACTCTTCATAGCTTGTCTGACGATACAGAACGTTATGTTTTTATTCTGAGGCAAAGGTTGCAATAAATTCTGACTTGACAAAACTTTCTCTCAACTTTCTTGTTCATCACTTATGGCTAATGTCCATTTTGAGGGGATAGAAGTCAACACTGAGACGTGATAGACAATGTCTCTCAGGCTCCTCGCTTATCGTTGTGTATAGCTCTTGAAACTTCGATTATGATGCGTCATCCCTGACTGGGCAAATGAGACGTTGGCTCGTTACAATAATTAGGAGTCGACTACATATCGATACGGCGCTGTGTCGGGGAAAAGTGATTTCCACGTGGATATTTCAAAATCTCTAGGTGGGGAATAAAAAATTTCTCGGAAGAATGAAATGAAACTTCGGAGGAATCAAATGAAACTTCGGAGGAAATGAATTGCGCCCACGTGGAAAATAAAAAATATCCACGTGGAGATTTGAGATTTCCCACGTGGATATTCGAGAAAGGAGGGAATCGGACGAATTTCCCCGTAAAGATATGTAAATAGTGATTAGAGGTTAGAAGTTAGAAGTTAGAAGCGTCATACTGGCGTCCCGTCAGGTGGTTGGGTACAGCGTACTGGTTGCGATGATCGCTTCCAGAGGGTAGAGAGACCTCAGGGCTTACTAAGCGAGACCCTTCTTGAGACTGTTGCATAAAGGCGAATCGCTGTGTTGCTTTCGGGATTCGGCTTCGGTCACATACGGAGGTATGCTCCCTTCAGACCTCACCCTCAGCGCCTTGCGCTTCATCCTTTCTGCAAAGTCTAGACAATCTTGCTTGCAAGATTGTGAGACTGTTGACTTTTGCAACAGTCTCTTCTTGCTGAACTATTCGGGATTTCCGGATAGTTCCCTCTTCGGACAATTCCCCCGAGAGAAAGATATTGCGTAAGTGATCATTGACTGTACGCACAGGCTAGAGCCGGCGGGTGAGGGCGGGCAGGACGCTACGCATCCAGTCGGTGTAGTCGCCTGCCACGATGTGGTCGTGCGCTTGGTTGACCAGGTCGAGGTAGAAGGCGATGTTGTGGATACTAGCCAGTGTGAGCCCCGTGATCTCCTGCGCCTTAAAGAGGTGGTAGAGGTAGGCGCGGGTGTAGCGGTGGTCGGTCGATGCGGTGCCCTCGGGGTCTATCGGCTCGTGACAGGTGCGCCACTTGGCATTGCGTATGTTGATGGTGCCTTGCCAGGTGAAGAGCTGCCCATTGCGGGCGTTGCGTGTGGGCATGATGCAGTCAAACATATCGACTCCACGTGCGATGCCCTCTAGTATGTTGGCTGGGGTACCGACGCCCATGAGGTAGCGTGGCTTATCCTTGGGGAGGATGCTATTGGTCAGCTCGATCATCTCGTACATCTTGTCGGTAGGCTCGCCGACGGCTAGTCCGCCGATGGCATTGCCGGGGGCGCCTAGCGAAGCTATATGCTCGGCCGCTCGACGCCTGAGGTCGGGGTAGACACATCCCTGTACGATTGGGAAGAGAGCCTGCTCGTAACCATAGAGAGGCGGGGTATGCTCGAGGTGCTTGATGCAGCGGTCGAGCCACTGCTCGGTGGTGTCTAGCGACTGCTTGGCATAGGCATAGCTGGCATCTCCTGGGCAGCACTCGTCGAAGGCCATCATAATGTCTGCCCCTATGGCACGCTCTATCTCCATAACCCGCTCGGGTGTGAAGAGGTGCTTGGAGCCGTCGATGTGCGAGGCGAAGGTGACGCCTTCGGGTGTGATGCGCCGCATGGCTGCTAATGAGAAGACTTGGTAGCCTCCACTATCGGTCAGGATGGGCTTGCTCCAAGTGCCGAAGCGGTGCAGGCCGCCTACCTCTTTGAGTATCTCTATGCCGGGACGTAGGTAGAGGTGGTAGGTATTGCCGAGGATGATCCGCGCATCGGTCTCCTGCTCCATCTGCTCCATCGTGACCGCCTTGATGGCTCCCGCAGTGCCCACAGGCATGAAGACGGGGGTCTGTATATCTCCGTGGGCGGTCTTGATGACTCCAGTGCGTGCGTCGCTATGGGGACAGGTATGGTCTATGGTAAACTGCATGAGGTCAGCTGGTTAAATCTTGAGGTCGAAGCCGATGGTCAGCATCTCGTAGATCTGTAGACGAGATTTATTCTCAGGAGTGAGCGGTACGGCATCATCGTAGCGTAGCAGGACGTTGATACGGGTGGAGATGTAGCGACTGAAGGCAAAGACGAGAGAGTTCTCAAACTCGGTCTCGATACGCTTGTAGCTGGTATTGTAGTAGAGTCGCGACTCCCATGCGAAGGTGTCGGTGAAGTTCCAGATCATATTGGCGCGAAGCATAGATCCGATGGCGCTGTAGATGTTTTTGCCCTCCTCAAAGCCATGTCGGGTCATGTCTATATCCTTGCGTGCAGACCACTTGAAGTCATAGGCGAGGGGAGCGATATTGAGGTCTAGTCGGAAGCGGCGCCCGTAGTAGGTCTTGGACTTGTTGTCTACGACCCACTTCATACCGAGACCCGCGGTGAGTGTGAGTGGTGAAGCAAAGGCAGAGTAGACCACGGTCTTATCTTCAGACCGCTGCTCGAAGGCTTGCGTGCGAGCCTCTACATCTAGTGAGTAGTACCACCCCTTGAAGGCCTTGATACCTAAGTTGCTACGTAGGCGGAGGAGGTCATCAGAGACGTTGTACCCCTGGAGCGAGTCACGTATCTCAGCGTTGAGTCCGAGACGCCACTCTAGCTCGTTGAGCCAGTTGACCTTGTCCTTTTCGTAGCTCAGGCGGAGGAGCTGCTTGCTATGGAGTGCGAGGGCGCTGTTACCACCCTTGTGCCAGTTAGGCGAGATGTAGGTCTGGCTAAACTGTATGTTGCTCTCTAGTCCTGGGAACCAGTACTTCCTGCCGAGCGTTACCCCGTGAAGCTGGTCTGACGCATTAACGCCTGCAAATGGGGCATCAATGGTCGCATCGACGATAGGCTTCGAGCTCCCGACGGTGGTCATATCTATGCGGTGTGCCAGTAGATCGCCCTCTCGACGTGTGATGAGTGTGGGGGTGGCAAGCTTGAGCTGATTGACGCTTTGCAAGCTACGCTCGTAGTATTGCTGTAAGAGGGGGAGCTGTAGCTCTTCGTTTTGCAGTGCTGTGGCAATTGGACTGCTTTTGCTTACTAAGCTGATGGGTAAGTCTAGAGATAGCTCGGGAGCTTGGTCAGTAGAGATGACGCTCACGGCCGACGAGAGGGGTGCTTGCAGCAGTAGGGTGGTGGGGAGTACCTCTTTGGGTAGTGGTGCCACGGGGTTGGAGCGATTGAGGAGGTACTGCACCTTGAGGGTCGTGAGCTCGACGGGCGCCGTGACGCTGTCAGCCTCGCTCTGGAGGCTCGCCGAGTGATCTGCCTGTGCTGCTAAGGGGTATGACCCGATAAGGGCGATGAGTGATAATAAGAAGGTAAAGCGATAGTAATGCATGGATACTACTTATATAGGACTCGAATGAGTATAATCTAAAAAAGCTCACATCCCCACACGATAGGCTGAGCGTCTAGCTCGTCATAGTGCTAGAGTGGATCTACGTCGCAGTAGATCTGCACCCTCCGAGCTTGGATAGCACTCTTCTGTATCGTGGAGATAATATGAGAAATCTGCCTTCGCACCTCCCGCCAAGGGCTAGAGGGACGAATTTTCATGCAAATATAGCGAATATGGCGCATACGCACCCAAGAGACGTAGGGTGCATTGGGTTCAGAAGCCTGCCAGAGTGGCTGAAACGGCTCCGCCTGCATCGCACGTGCTAGCGCAGCTGCGGTGTAGCAGACATCTCCCTCGGAGGCTCCTCGTATATAAACGTAGATGAGGCGCACATAGGGGGGGAAGCGGAGGTACTCACGCTCTGCCAGCTCGCCTATACCATAAGGCTCTGCCGTGTCACCGCCCTGCAGGCTCTCGAGGAGGGGTGTGTCGGTCTGGTAGCTCTGAATGTAGAGTTGCGCTGAGGGGTAGTTGCTCCCGAAGCGACTGAGTGCGGCATAGGCCCGCTCGTTGGCTCTGAAGTCATCGCCCACGATCAGCTGATCTAGGTTTGCCAAGCCAATGAGCCCCACATTGCGGATAGCATCTAGATAGATAAGACTTGAGGTGCCGACCAGTATGGCAGGCTCGTCGCTACGTATCAGCTGACGCATCCGTTGCTGCGCCTCCTTATTATAGTATTGCGAGGCACTGAGTTCTAGGATGTGAACCTCTGTCGGGATGAAGAGCGTGAGCTCCTCGGCGATACGCTCTACACCATAACCCTGTATGCTAAAGGCTCCCCGGCTGTTGTCTATCGCAACTTCTGTTTTGTCTAGAGGAACCTGGTCACTCTGATGACAATGAGGACAGATGCGAGGAGCAGACGCTGTGAAGCCACAGTAGCTACAGCTGACGCTCTGTGTGGACTTGTGGTAGACCAGTCCTACATCGCAGTTGGGACACTGGAGCGTCTTCTGACAATGTCTACAGACAAGGTGCGGAGCGTAGCCCCGACGATTGAGTAGGAGGATGCTTTTGCGTCCCGCTTGGCACTGCTCTAGGAGTGCTTTGCGTAGCTCGATGGAGAGCATTTGTCCCCATGGGAGCTTGCCCTGCTTGCGCTGAAGGGATAGGTCGATCAGCTCGAAGGGTCGTGGTGCTTTTGGGGTGTTCGGTGCACTGAGGTCATTGAGTGAGCGGTAGTATCCCCGCTCTACGTTGTATAGTGCCTCGGCAGAGGGGGCGACGGTAGTCAGTAGGAGAGGCGTCTGGCTGCTCTTGCAAGCGACGACAGTCAGGTCACGCGCATGATAGCGTGGGGCAGGATCGGACTGCTTGTAGCGACTACTCTCCTCGTCGGTGACGATGACGAGGTCACAGTGCGAAAGGGGTAGGAGGCTACCCATGCGAGAGGTGAGGACGATGAGTCCACGCTCTCGGTGTGTCAGCCCGAGGAGCCTAGCACGTAGCGCCATCCGCTCGGCGTCTGTCGTGGAGGAGCTGTAGAGGACGAGGTCAAAGGGCGTCGCCCGTCGTCTCTCTCCGCTGCCTCTAGCTAGCTGCTGCAGGGCATTGTAGAGTAGGCTTTGGTCAAAGAGAAAGAGCTGTGGCACATAGATAGTTACCTGTGCTGCAGGGTTGCGCTGGAGCATCTGCTCGACCATCGAGACGACCAGTTCTATTTGCTCTTCATTGCTTGTAGCTTGGTAGAGTACGGGTTTGGACGTTTCGCTGATGAGACTCTCGAAGAGCTGACTCTGTCGCTGCTCTCCAGCTGCTGAGGCGGTGCGCTGTGCCGTGGGGCGTATGAGCGGATCGGCGAGTGTCGCCGTCTCTCGTAGTATGCCCCGCTTGATGAGTGTACGGAGTGTGGCCTGCCGATTGGTGTCTCTCCCGACGAGTGTCTCTCGGAGTAGAGGCGTGTCAAGCGGTAGTTCATGCTGGTAGAGGAGGTCTATCAGCTGCTCTACCATAGCTTTCTGCGCCTTGGCGCGGGAGAGGCTCTCGACAAGTTCGCTGAGTGCCTCCTCAGAGCATAGCTCCTCGACAAACTGCACGGCTGGCGAGCCGACCTGCACAGAGCGGCTGTAACGTGGTATAGACTCACTACCGATGAGTACACCAGCCTGCAGGAGTCGGTCTATCTCAGGATAGATGCGGTCGCCAAGGATCTTCGCCAGTTTGCTCACCTTCGCCTGATGTCCTCGCATGGAGAGTAGCTCATAGCGTATCGCTTCCGATAGTTCGGTCGCTTTGTAGTCGGTTGCTTGATCGCCTTCGGCCGTTTCGTCTGGCTCCCGCCACGCTACCTGCGTCTCACTAGAGGGTAGGTAGCTACTCGGTATAGCGGCGGTGAGCCAGGCTCCCAGCGAACAGATATAATAAGAGGCGCCCCAGCGCCAGAGGTCTATCTCCCTTGAGGTCACGATCGCCTCACGATCGGGTAGGGCTATAATAGACTTCAGCTGACCGAGAGGTCTGTCCGACTCCTCGATCAGCTGAGATATGATAGCGTAATAGTAGCGCTTACTGCCAAACTGCACTAGCACACGCATACCGACCCTCGCCTCTTCACACAGCGCCTCGGGTACACGATAAGTGTACTCCTCCTCGAGGGCTAGGGGTAGGATGATGCGCGCCAGCATAGGCAGAGCTACTGGCTGTGCTGAGTTACTGCTGGCTTAGAGCTGCGTGCATATTGGCAGCAGCCTTGCGTCCGTCACCCATAGCGAGGATGACTGTGGCACCTCCACGGACGATATCGCCACCAGCGTAGACCTCTTTGATAGAGCTCTGGTTCTGCTCGTTGACGATGACAGTCCCCTTGGGCGAAACTTCCAGACCCTGGAAGGAGCGTGGTATGAGTGGGTTCGGCGAGACACCGATGCTCACAACGACGACATCTACATCTACCTCATCGATAGCTCCAGGTATGGGGACCGGCTTGCGACGACCATCGGGTGTGGGGTCGCCTAGCTCCATGCGCTGCAGCTTCATACGGCACACTTTGCCCTTTTCGTTGCCCTCGTACTCGATAGGGTTATGTAGGGTGAGGAACTCGACGCCCTCAGCCTTAGCATGCAGGATCTCCTCATGACGTGCGGGCATCTCCTCCTCGCTACGACGATAGACGATCATAGCACGCTTAGCACCAAGGCGGAGTGCCGTACGGACTGAGTCCATAGCAGTGTTACCACCCCCGATGACAGCGACCACGTCTCCCTTATAGATAGGTGTCTCAGCACCCTCGGTACCAGCGCCCATCAGGTTGACACGGGTGAGGTATTCGTTAGAGCTCATGACGCCGGCGAGGTTTTCGCCAGGGATATTCATAAAGTTGGGCAAGCCAGCACCACTACCCACGAAGATGCCTACGAAGCCCATCTCCTGTAGCTGCTCGTAAGAGAGCGTACGACCTACGACGACATTGGTCTCAAAGTGTACGCCCATCTGCTCTAAGATCTTGAGTTCGGCATTGACGACGCGTAGCGGGAGGCGGAACTCGGGGATACCATACTTCAGCACGCCACCGACCTCGTGCAGAGCCTCGAAGACGGTCACATCGTACCCCCAGCGTGCCATATCGCCAGCGAAGGAGAGTCCGGCAGGACCACTACCGATGACGGCGATTTTCTTGCCATTGGCGGGAGCCATCTCGGGTAGCTCGTACAGCCCATTCTCACGCTCATAATCTGCTACAAAGCGCTCTAGATAACCGATGGCGACGGCGTTGCGCTTCATCTTCTCCGTGTAGATACAGTGCTTCTCACACTGCTTCTCCTGAGGGCATACACGACCGCACACAGCGGGCAGCGAGCTACTCTCACGGATGATGTGCGCAGCTGCTGCAAAGTCTCCACGCTCTACGTTTTTGATAAAAGAGGGTATGTTGATTGATACGGGGCAACCCTCCATACAAGAGGGGTTGGCACAGTCGAGACAGCGGATAGCCTCCTGACGCGCCTCAGCCTCGGTGAGACCACAGTTGACCTCTTTCGTTAGACTGTGAGCACGCTCGTGTGGATCTACCTCAGTCATCTTGACTCGTGGTATAGCCATGCGCTCCTTACCAGTATGTGCCTTGCGAAGCTCCTCGCGCCAAGGTTCGTTGCGACGAGCAGTGATCAGATCCTTTTGTTCTGACATTGTAATATGTGGTTAACTCAGAGTGATACGTTTACTTCTTATAGGTATTCAGACGCATCAGTAGCTCGTCAAAGTCTACCTGGTGAGCGTCAAACTCAGGTCCATCGACGCATACAAAGCGCGTCTTGCCTCCGACGGTGATACGACAAGCACCGCACATGCCCGTGCCGTCGACCATGATCGTATTGAGTGAGGAGGTGGTAGGGATGTTGTACTTCTTAGTAAGCAGAGCTACAAACTTCATCATGATGGCGGGACCAATGGTCACGCAGAGGTCTACCTTCTCACGCTTGATGACAGACTCGACACCATCGGTCACGAGCCCCTTGGTGCCGTAGGAGCCATCGTCGGTCATGATGATGACCTCGTCAGCAAACTCTCTGAACTCCTTCTCCAGTATGATGAGTTCCTTAGTACGTGCCGCAGCGACGACGATCACCTTATTGCCAGCAGCCTTGAGTGCCCGGGCGATAGGATAGAGCGGTGCCATACCGACACCACCACCAGCACAGACTACGGTGCCAAAGTTCTCAATATGTGTGGCTTGTCCTAGTGGGCCCACGATGTCGTGGATCATGTCTCCAGCGTTCAGAGCGACCAGTCGCTGAGAGGACTCGCCGACTGCCTGAACGATCAGCGTGATCGTGCCGGCATCTACATCAGCATCGGCAATAGTGTAGGGTACGCGCTCACTATGGTCGGTGACACGTACGATGACAAAGTGTCCAGCACGGCGTGACTTGGCAATCAAGGGTGCCTCGACAACCAGCTTGGCTACTTTTTCGGAGAGAAAAGTCTTACTGACTATACGATTCATAGCGTTGTGTGATATGATATATGCTAATCAAGAATGGTCTCGATAGGGTACCTAGAGATAGGTATTGCCAAAGGTACGACTTTTTCACCACCTAACCACTAATTCTACCAGAATTTGTGTTTCGTAGCTCGATGACCTGTACACTGTAAGGGGGGAGCTTGACGATCAGCGGAACCCATGGCTGGAAGGCGTAGAGTTGCTCCTGGGAAGCTTCTAGATAGGTCTGTGTCGTCACACGCATCAGCTGCTGCGTCTCTACGCGCTCCTCCAAGACTGGGAGGAAGAGTGGGTAACGCTGTGGGTCTGCCGTGAAATTGCTTAGGACGGCGATGCCGATTGTTTCGCCAGCCTCTTGCTCTGCGGGATCTAGTAGTCGTAGGTAACCGTAGGTGCGCTCAGCATTGAACCCTCCCCACTGACGAGCCTGCTCCTGTATCGAGTGAAAAGCTCCTCTCAGGATGACTGGATTCTGCGCCCACTGCATGAGGCGATGATAGCTCTGATAGATCGGGTCGGCAGGGTCACGATGACCCAGAGCGGGGATGCTCCAGTAGTCAAAGATCGAGGTTCGTCCGTCAGGACCACTATACCCCTCGGCATCGACGCCTCTCTCTCCATACTCCTGACCCGCGTAGAGGAGTAGGGGGCTAGGGGTAGCGAGCGCAAGCAGCGTCATAGCGGTGAGTCCTCGCTGAGCCGTGTCGGCAAAGTAAGGCGAGGCAAGACGCACCTCATCGTGGTTCTCTAGGAAGTAGAGCAGCTCGTCGGGAGCGTACTCCTTGTTATTGTAGATGAGTCGCTCTTCGATAGCAGAGACCGAGCGCTCCTGAGTGATCACTTGGTAGAGCGTGTCGTAGAGTCCGCTCTTGTCGTAGAGTAGATCGAAGGCTCCCTCCTCTAAGTACTTGTGGTAGTTGTCTATCTGGTAGATCTCTGCGACAAAGGTGACGGGATACTGCTCCTGTACCTGCGGTATGACCCAGTGCCAAAACTCCACTGGCACCATCTCGACCATATCACAGCGAAAGCCGTCTACCCCCTCGGCAGCCCAGTAGCAGAGTATGTCTCGCATCTGCAGCCACGTGGCAGGCATCGGGTCAAAGTGTGAGATCCGAGAGCCATCGGGGCGGTAGTCCACGCCATAGTTCAGCTTGACCGTCTCGTACCAGTCGTTGGCTGAGGGAGTGGCAGACCAGCAGTCATTACCCGTGACACGCGCCGGCTCCTCGTGATAGCTAGAGGAGCGATTGGGTAGCTGAAGCGAAGTGCTAGGTAGGTAGTAGAAGTTGTTGTTCGGATCAAATGCTTTGCTCCTATCATCTTTAGCTCCCAGCGGAGTAGCCCCCTGGGGCGTGTGAGTGCCGTCATACTGTCGTGATACATGGTTAGGGACAAAGTCTATGATCACTTTTAATCCATGACGATGGCAGCGCTCTACAAAAGAGCGAAACGTCTCTCGTCGCCTCATCGGCTCTCGCACGATGGTCGGGTGTACGTCGTAGTAGTCGGTGATGGCGTAGGGCGAGCCTGCCTGCCCCTTGACAATGTCGGGGTGTTGGTCAGGACAGTCTGTCCAGCTATGCAAAGGTGTCTGGGTGGCGTGGCGTATGATCCCTATCGGCCACAGGTGAGAGACTCCTAGCGAAGCGAGGTAGTCAAGTGCTGCATCGTCAAAGTCTTCGAGCGTGCCTGTGCCGTTTTGCTCTAGAGTGCCATGAGGCGTCAGCTGAGCGTGCGCTTTCTTATTACCCCATAGACGTACTAGTGTGGAGTAGATTATGGTGCGCATAGCCTATGCTTTGCCCTGCTGTGAGAGTAGGTCGATGATCTCTCTAAACTGCTCCTCCTCTTCGTATGCCTTGCTGATGAGCTGGTAGCCAATGTCTGAGATGATATCTACGGGAGATACATCGTAGGCACCAAAGTGCGAGAGTAGGGGTGACTGAAGTACAACGTCGCAGAGCTCTAGGTCGATAGTCACATTAGCACGCATCATAATGCGTATGAGACGGTCCGAGAGACGGAGCATGTTTTTCGTAGGCGTATTGTCTACCACCGGGCTTAGGTTGATCCCGAGGAGGAAGTCGCACGACTCACGGATGGGACGTGCGGGGAGATTCATAAAGACCCCACCATCGACATACTGCTCGCCATCGATGACAACCGGCTCGAAGAGGATCGGTATCGAGCAGGAGGCCACCACGGTAGAGGCTAGGTCACCCTCTGTAAAGTCACGCGCCTCGGCTTTATTCAAGTTGGTCGCGATGATGTGCATGGGGATCGGTAGATCTTCAATGCGCTCATGGCGTAGGGTCTCTTTGAGAAATTGTCGATACTTATTGGTCTTGAGCAGTGAGAGCCTCGGAGTAGTCAGCGAGGTCATATTCATGAAGACAAAATTTGACGACAGGTCATAGATCTCCTCACTACTGTAGCCGTCTGCATAGAGTGCCCCCATGAGCGAGCCGACGCTAGTCCCGGCGATGATGTCAGGCCGTACGTGATGCTCCTCTAGAAAACGAAAGACACCTATGTAGGCTAGCCCACGAGCAGCTCCGCCACAGAGAGCTAGACCGAAGGTAGGTCGCTTGCCGTAAGTCCATGTGCGGACACGCTCTACCAGCTTATCGAGCGAAGTGGAAATGAGGGCAGAGCTACGCTCTATGAGACGCTCTCCCTGAGCTTTTAGATCGGAAGTGTTGAGTGCCATATCAGGTTCATTTAGGTGGTTGATTGTTTTCTGCCCAGAGGCAGGTCTGCGAGTAGCGTCGTCAGTGGTGGCTCCGTAAAGGCACGGCGTGAAGCGACCACTAGCTCCCACTCCTCGGCAAACTGCTGCTGCGTGAGCATGTGGTTACGATGTCCTGAGCGATCCAAGCGATCTAAGAGGTACCCCACGGTCAGCAAGTCGGGGTCGACGGCTAGGTTGTAGTGCAGCTCCTTGTCACGAGAGCTATAGACTACCTCGATGATCAGATCCTCCTCGAGTAGCTTAGCGATGATCTCACTGGTCTGATTGATCGGCAGGTGACAGGCCTCTGAGAGTGAAGGTATATCATGTGGCTCAGGCTCCGTGTGATCGAGGAAGCGCTGCACGATGTGAGCCATCACCAGAACTATCAGGAAGTCGGAGTAGCGAGGAGAGACATTGGTTGCGTCCTTGGCGTAGGTAAAGTTCACCACATTCTGTATGGAGAAGCATAGCTTAGCACTAAAGAGCGTGATGGACCAAACCACCTGCAGCCATAAGAGCAAGAGCGGTATAGCGGCAAATCCACCATAGATAGCATTGTACTTAGAGATCCATAGGATACCGCTAACGTAGAGTGCCTGCAGGATTTGGAAGGCACTACCAGCTATGGCACCAGCGATGAGTGCTGGGAGGAACTTGACCCGGGTGTTAGGCAGTGCCATAAATATACCCACAAACATAAAGATGAGGATGATGTACGGGAAGAGCTTGAGCATAAACTCCCACAGAGGCGTGAAGAGTATGTAGTCGTTGAACCACGTGTTCTTTATCGTCGCCATCATCACGGTCATTCCTGACGAGAGCGTCATCAAGATAGGCAGTAGCACGACCATCGTGATGTAGTCCGTCAGCTTACGTCCTATGGAGCGTCCTCGCGGCACCCCCCAGATGACGTTGAAGGTCTGCTCGATCGTGTCCAAAAGGAGGAAGATCGTGTAGAGAAACAGCACCAAGCCGACACCTAAGAAGAGCCCTCCCTGTACCTGCCCTAGATAGTTCTCCACAAAGCCCATCATCGTGTCTAGCTCGTTCTGATGCCCTGGCATATAGGTCATCAGAAAGTCGTAGATCGTGTCTTGAAAACCAAAGCCCTTGGCAAAAGCTACAATAAGCGCGAGCATCGGCACGATAGAAAGAAACGTCCGGTAGGTCAGTGCCGAGGCATGGCGACTCAACCGTTGATCCACATAGCCCTTGATGGCCATATAGAGAGCCTTGAGCGTATTGATATAGAGCCGTCTGAAGCCTCGCACCTCCTGTGGCTGTATGTGCCACATGTCGCTCGTGAGGAAGCGAATCACCTTGTAGGCTCCCACCTTGAGCTTGCGCACCCAGGTGGAGGGCTTGCGAGCGGCGTGCTCTACGGTTGTAGCCTGCTGAGAGCTGGGACGCTTATGTTGTATAGAGTTGGTATGTTGTGGCATGAAGTTAGCGATATTATATTATATATGGTACGACAGGGAGGTGTGCTTTGCTGGGCATCACCTCGCCCGGCGCTGGCGAAGCGAATCACGGAGAGGGCAGTAGATCTATAAGCCGGGTTTTGTGCCACTCACGAGGAGTGGTGCTTGTCATTTATCTACGACACTCGTTGCCGAGTGCCTCTAGCAATCTACCCTCCGACTAGGACGAGTAGCCCTCATAGCGTCGGTATACTTGATCTTGCAACCCATAGTGTGTACAGCCAGTGGGTCACCCACACTGCTGGTGAGCTCTTACCTCACCTTCTCACCCTTACCCAGCGTGCCGTAGGCACCTCTGGGCGGTCATTCTCTTCTACACGTCACCTACCCTCGCGGATAGCTCTCTGTTAGGGAGTATGGTACTCTGCGTTGCCCGGACTTTCCTCTCTCGCACGAGATGCGGAGCCGAGGCTCTCATCCACTAGCGACAGCGACAAGCCGATCTACTGCCATATCCATGATACGTCACTGGGAGGCTCTCACTCTAGAGCAATGACCTCCACAGGTGCAAAGATACAAAATGAAGCGATTAGCACTGATCGCTCGACCTTCCCCAGAGACTCAAAGGCCCGTAAAAGTGCATCCCGCAGTTTGCTAAACCAGATGACTCTGTAAAACGAGTGCTGAAGGGGGAGCGGCTGAGTGGCTAGATGCCGGTGCCTAGCGACTGGAGGATCAGGTAGGTCATATAGGCTATGTAGACGGCGAGCAGGGCAATGCCCTCCTTGCGGCTGATCATAGCTCGTCCGAGTACGTTGCTAAAGATAAAGAGGAGGAAGACAGCCACTAGCATCATTAGATAATCCAAGAGCTGTATGCCGGCTGGTACTAGAGGTGTGATCGAGGCAGAGGCACCGAGGATGAAGAGAATGTTGAAGATACAGCTTCCCACAACGTTGCCGATGGCTAAGTCGGGTTGACGTTTGACAGCTGCTACGATCGATGTGGCCAGCTCTGGCAGTGAGGTGCCGATAGCGACGATGGTGAGTCCGATGATTGCTTCGCTCACACCCCACGAGCGTGCTATACTAGAGGCATTGTCTACGAATAGACGTCCACCGAAGATCAGTAGAGCGAGTCCGCCGATGACCTTAGCGATAGAGATTAGCAGTGTCCTGGTTGCATGCTTTGCCTTAGACTTATCTAGATCATCTTCTAGTGACGAGAGGTCAGGCTTGGGTGCCTTTTCCTTGGGCGCAGACATGAAGGCTAGATAAAGGTAAAAGATGAGGAAGCAGAGGAGCACGATGCCGTCGCCACGATCGATGATGTTGCCCGAGAAGCCTCCCGTGAGGAGATTATCGCTCGCCATGACGAGACAGATGGCTGTGACCAGCATGGCGATCGGTATGTCTCGCTTCATAGCGTCATGCGTCACACGAATCGGGTAGATCATAGCACTGACGCCTAGGATGAGGAGGATATTGGCGATGTTACTTCCTACCACGTTGGCGATGGCTATGTCTGGCTTGTTGGCCAGAGCCGAGGTGATGCTCACGACTAACTCCGGGGCTGAGGTGCCAAAGCCTACGATCGTGAGACCGATCACTAGTTGAGACACACCTAGTCGCTCAGCAATCGTCACAGACCCATTGGTGAGGAAGTTGGCCCCAGCCGTGATCATGACCAAGCCTAAGATGAGCAGTAAGAAGTAGAGTAGTATGGACATAATGCCTAAGATATAAGGTGTAGTACACGTTTACCAGCCTCCAGTGGCACCGCCACCACCGCCTGAACCGCCACCGAAGCCTCCGCCACCGAAACCGCCGCCGCCGAAACCACCACCGCCTCGTCCGAGGGAGCTACCGATGATACCGCCGAGTATAGCTCCGTCTAGAGCAGAGTTGCTCTCTTTGTAGACCGTTTCGTCTGTGTGATGGTCTTGATCGCAGTAGAGACAGTGATACTCCTGACGATGGATGTAGGCGATATGCCGATCAGTAGAGCGCAGTCGGCGCGTACCAGTGTGTTGCAGCGCATAGGTCCCGCAGTGCGGACAACGCTTGTAGCGTGAGTTGCCATCTACCTCGCCATAACGCTCTACGGCACCACAATTATCACACTGCTTGACGAGGTAGTGCACACTGCCGAGTCGCTCCTCCAGCTGCTGTGCAGGTGTGAGTAGCGACAGCTTAGCCGTGTCTGAGAGAGTCTGTAGCTTGCTCTGATGACATGTGTGACAGATGAGTGCCTCTCGAGAGAGCCGATGGCGCAAGATCGCGTAGAGAGCGAGGAGTACGACAATGGCTCCCGCTATCAAGAGGAAGCTTCCACCGATCATTAAGATCAAAGCTATGAATAGGAAGCTTACGATCTGCCTATTGAGTCGCTTGATGCGCTGCTCCGGAGCTGTCTGCTCGTCTTTATAAGAGGCTATCATGACGACACAGAGGATCAGCACCAAGAGAATCATCAATCCGTTGAACACACTCCGTGCCTCTAGCTCCTCCTCAGCACCATCGGTGCGCGTCGCTCCCTCGTAGTTTGCCGTGATCGTCTCTTGTATCGCCTGCACGCCAGAGAGGATACCTGTACTGTAGTCTCCACGCTTGAAGTGTGGAGCCATACGATGAGCAATGATCTGACTACAGAGGGCATCTGGTAGCACGCCCTCTAGTCCGTAGCCCGTCTCGATGCGTATCTGACGACTATCTAGCGAGATGAGCATGACAAAGCCACTATTGTCTATCTTAGAGCCCACGCCCCAGCCACGAAGTATCTCTCGTGCGAGATCCTCGATAGAGCCACTCTGACCGATGGAGGGGAGGGTGATGACGACTCCCTCCACGCCATGCGTCTGGCGCATGCTTAGGATCGCTTCGTTGATTCGTTGTCGCGCCTCGGGCTCGATGATGTGCGCTATGTCGGAGACAAACTGCGTGCTGTCCTGTAGCTGTACGTTTGGGATATCCTCCCACGAGACAGCCTTCTGAGCAGGTAGTGCCCAAAAGGATAGCAGTAGTCCGAGTAAGAGTAAGGTGCGCTTCATGGGGGAGTCTAGAGGTTAGAGATTAGAGGTTAGAAGTTAGAGAGAAATGAGGGCTAGGCTCACTAGTGCCACTAGAGGCTCTAGTGAAATCCTATCCCTCTACCTCTAACAACTAAAACTTTACTTGAGGAGCTTGCTCTGCACCAGCCTCTGCCTGAAAGTAAGGACGCTGGCGGAAGCCAAAGATACCGGCGCAAACATTCGTTGGGAAGCGACGTATCTTCGTATTGTACAGCTGTGCCTGATTGTTAAAGTCCATGCGGGCCGTCGTGATACGGTTTTCCGTACCCTCTAGCTGAGCCTGTAGCTGACGGAAGTTTTCGTCTGCCTTGAGCTCGGGGTAACGCTCCACGACAACCATCAGTTTGCTAAGCGCACTGGTTAGGTCTCCCTGAGCTTGCTGGAACTGATTGAGTTGCTCTTGAGTCATCCCCTCGCCAGATGGGACGATGGGCTGTGAAGCCTTAGCGCGGGCGTTGATCACACCCTCGAGGGTTTCACGCTCATGAGAGGCGTAGCCCTTGACCGTCTCGACAAGATTGGGGATGAGGTCGGCACGGCGCTGGTATTGGTTCTCCACTTGGCTCCACGAGGTGTTGACCTGCTCGTCTAGCACTACGAGCGAGTTGTACTGACCCACGCCCCAGAAGACAAGGAGCAGTACGACCGCCACGATGATAATTGTCGTCGTCAGACCACGACGTGACTTAGTGGCTGTAGATTGATTTGTCATAGTATTAAGTCTTTGTTTGTTAGTGAGTTCTTTGATTAGAGTAGCTCGATACGCTCCTCCGATACTTTGCGTCCGCAGTAGTGACAGCGTAGTACCTCGTGCTCAGCGTCAATGAGGTGAAAGTGCGTACGCACGGGCTCATTGTTCGTAATGCACTTAGCATTGGGGCACTTGACGAAGCCAATAATCTCTTCGGGCAGGTGTAGCGTCCGCTTCTCCACCACCTCGTAGTCCTTAATTATATTGACATGCACATCGGGGGCGAGGAGAGCTATACGGCTTGCCTCCTCATCGGAGAGCATCCGTCCGGAGATCTTGATGATCCCCTTCTTGCCTAGGTAGCGACTATCTAAGTTGTTGCCTATCGTGATAGGCTCCTCCATACCTTCGAGCTGTAGGAGGTGGGCTATCTTAAAGAGCTTTCTGGGGGGAATATGATCTATCACGGTGCCATTGCAGATGGCTGTGACCATCATCCCCTCTTGCTGCTTGATTAGAGCTTTCTGAGACTTAGCATTCATAGTGTGTAGTGTGTTACTTATCAACTTCTATACCGAGTACCTCGCAGAGTATCGACTGACGTATGTAGAGCCCGTTCTGTGCCTGGCGAAAGTACTCCGCCTTAGGACTGCTATCCACATCGATCGCTATCTCATTGACACGGGGTAGGGGATGGAGGATGCGCAGATTGTCCTTAGTGCCTTGTAGCATCTCCTTATTAAGTATGTAGACATCCTTGACACGCTCATACTCCTCCATATCGGTAAAGCGCTCTCGCTGCACCCGAGTCATATAGAGTATGTCGGCATCGGCGATCACCTCAGGGGTAAAGAGCGAAGTCTCCTCATAGCGTAGATGATGCTCATCGCAATACTGCCGGTACTCCTCGGGGAGTCGTAGCTCAGGCGGTGCGACAAAGGTAAAGCGAGGTGAGAAGAAGCGCATCCCCTCTATGAGCGAGTGGATCGTACGTCCGAAGCGCAGGTCGCCCACCATCACGATGTGTAGATCCTCGAGCGTGCCTTGTGTAGAGCGGATCGTGTAGAGATCGAGGAGCGTCTGCGAGGGATGCTGATTGGCACCATCACCAGCGTTGACGATCGGCACGGGCGAGACCTCTGTAGCATAGAGCGCAGCACCCTCTAGGTAGTGCCGCATGATGATCACGTCGGCATAGTTAGAGACGATCAGGAGGGTGTCTTTGAGCGACTCGCCCTTTGTCGAGCTGCTGGACTTAGGGTCGGAGAAGCCGATGACTCGTCCGCCCAACCTATTGACCGCCGTCTCGAAGCTCAGTCGGGTACGCGTCGATGGTTCGAAAAACAAGGTGGCACCCACCATTCCATCCATTAGATGGCGATTAGGATTGGCCTCAAAGAGTGCAGCGCGATCCAGGATACGTAGTATATCTTGCTCATCACACTGCTCGATAGATACGATATGCTTCATCATAAGGCACAGGCTATATTCAATTCATCCGTAAAGGTACAAAAAAGGAAGAGACTACAGAGGAGCCTGCTCAGGTTGTGTGGCGAAAAAACAATCGGCTAATTCCTATTTTGAGGTGCTGGGGGAGAAAGCCATACGCAAAAAACTAACTGAAGTGAATTGATTAACTTGCACCCCCAAATGAATGAGGAGAGCTTTTCGCCCTCCCCCTTACCACCTTAGATATGACTAAAGAACTAGATTGGATTGAGCTATTCGCTCCACAAGAAATTCTCCGAGACTTTGACTTCGAAAAGCTGGTCGAAGAAGACGGCATTTACCGCATCTATATGGTAGAGAAAGAAGACGCTGACCACATCCCCGCAGAGTTGAAAAAAAGAGGTCAACGGAGATCTCTCAAACATAGTCCTAGACGGCTATACGAACTACATTGAGTTGCAGACTTTTCCGGCAATGGGCAAAGAGGTCTTCCTCTACCTCAAGCGTCGTCGTTGGAAGATAAAACAGGAGCAACGACAAGAGCAAAAGAGCTACACCAACAGCTACTCATACACTGAAAAAGGCATGAAAGCGACCAAGGCTTTCGGCGATTTTTTAAAAGAGATTGATTGGGTCTAAGCCCACCAGTATCGGGCAAGTCGCCTACTGTCTGGGCATGAGCTCGAAGAAACTTTTTCGCTGGTACAAAGATATCCTGAGCGGATACAAAGGGCCAGCACACCAACGCCATTTGCAGAAGACTGGAGCCTCACGATCTCCAGGCAAGTCTTCTGCTAAAAGCACTGTAAGTTCTGATCTGAAGATCCCCATTCTCAATGAGAAGAATATGGGCTCCACCATCTGCATAGACGAAAAGAACATCAACGGGGATTGCTACACCATCGTGTCGAACCCAGAGACGAACAAAATCGTCCTAATGGTCAACACGCTCCGAGCCTCCCAGATCGTCCACATTTTGAGATCAAACATCTCCCAAGAAGCACTTTTCGCAGTCTCTTGCGTAACCCGTGATATGGCTCCAAACTACGACTGGGTGGCTCGCGAACTCTTCCCCAATGCCTACCAAGTTGCGGATAAATTCCACGTCGTCAAAAATATCATTGATCAAGTTCAGAGCGTAAGAATACGCTACCGGCAAGAGCTTCTTCGCAAGCAACGAGAACTGGAGGAGGTGGGTCGCAAACAGCCTAAACTGCAGCCCGATCCCAAGATCCAGCGAGAGTTCAAAGATCTCAAAAAGGAGTTGTCCAATGGAGATACCCAGCTACAGCTTCTCCCGCGTAGCAAAGGGTTACTACACAAGCTTCACAACGAGCACACAGCCAGTCAAAAGCTACGCGCTCGGCTACTCTTTAGGCTTTTCCCCGACATCAAAGAAGCGTACAAATTCTCCGTAGCGCTACGGAAGTGGTACCAACGTCCCATGCGAGATGGCAGCTTCATAACGCCCTCTCGACACCTATTGGAGTGTAAGAAAAAGGCACTTCTAGAGATCATCACCAATCACCTCAGTAGCCCATGTGAAGAGGTCAAGAACATCGCTTACTTCATAGTCAAGCACATCGGGGAGATCTGCAACTACTTCCTAGGCTATAAGACCAACGCTTCAGCAGAAGCACTCAACCAGAATCTCCAACGCTTTATCGCCATCAACTATGGAACCCGAAATGGTGACTTCTTCCTCTACCGCATCTCCGTTCACTTCAGTTAGTTTTTTGCGTATGGCTTTCTCCCCCAGCACCTCAAAATAGGATTTAGCCGCCATATTAAAGCATATCTTTCTTTATCTCACGATTATTTGTCTTTCGTCGGGCACGTCTTGGGTATCTGAACGGAGTTTGGCACGGCGATTCTCTATCGAGAGGCTGTGGCGTATCACCACATTGCGGGCTTCCACTTCGCCTGCAAGACGAAGATAGCGGGAATATCCTTGAGATGTGTTACCACCTTTGGCAAAACCTTCTGCCTCCTGTATTAAATGTTGTACTTCGTGAAGCAACACGCCTTCAATCTGTTGGTCGAAGGGTGCATTGGGGGTTCCGATTGTCACCACCATACCATAATTGATGGGGTCAAAGTAGCCCAACGTGCCTCCTCTCGAAGTGTAAGAAGAGAACAATCTTAGCCGATTAAAGGCGGGATATGCCGAAAGCAAGGAGGTATCAGCCATACATAGAGCTATGTTTATTGGTTCGCCGTAATGTCTTTTTACGTGATCTTCGATGACGGCATTGGGGTGGAATGGGTCAGGGTATTCAAACTTCCACAAACCCTCCACGCCAAGTTCCCAACCTGTCCGCATTTTAATGCAAGACATGGTTGTCCCCATACGCATTTCCTGTTTAGCCGTGTGAAGTGCCGCCTTTAGGACTTCTGCGTTTTCTGTATTTGCGATACCTTTTTCGCCAAGATACATTTGTTTAATCCATTATTACGTCAGTCTCTCCGTCAAGGTATCTTCTCAAAGACTGCACTATATGCTCAAGACGGTTACTACAAGGGCAGTTGTTAAGGAACTCCATAACCTGTTCTCGTGGTGGAGACATGAAAAGAAATTCTTCTTTGAAGCGTTCTCTAATACTCGTAACAACATCGAGACGTTCCTTGCAACTTGCCTTGTATAATCTATCGTAACAAGCCAAACTAATCTTATCGGTCGGTTCAATCAGGGCATGGCGCAGTTCGTCCAATACGGCACGACGTAACGAACGTTCATTGTCTTCAAGATGAGAGCAAGAACGCCAGTTGAAATAGAGGCTTCTGGACTGCAATCTTGTTGCCATATCCTTCATACTGCATCCTTCCAACTTTAATGTGGCTTTGCAAAGAGTCACAAATGGCGAGTATGATTGTACGTCCAGACCTTCATCATCGTCTTTCAGCATGGGTGGTGTGATGTGTAGAAGAACCTCACGATGCGAGGGCGGAAGCGGTTGTTCTGTCTCGTTTTGCCAGTCGAGAACAGGCCAAGCCATGTTCTCTTCATGAAGCGATTGCGATTCAAATTGTTTAAGTTCACCGATGGTAATCTGTTCGCGTGGTACGACAATCATCGCTTTATTCTTTACCCAAAAGGCAATGATGCTCTGCATGGGCTCACTCTCAAAACGCAGATTGTCCGTATAGTATCTCATACGAGTTTTGCGTTGCTTCGGGTTGTTTGAAGCTTTGTCACGTTCTGACCATTTGGAAGACACTGGCTCCGCTATGAATAAAGAGCGTATTGGAGCATAGAGTTGCTCAAATGCCTTGGTACTTCTTTCATCCACACTGATACGAAATTTCAGTCCATCGTTTGATTTTTCACGGATGGGCATAAGCAAGAATGTGACATCCAAACCAGTAACATAGTATACAGAAGATGTTGAGTTTGCATAACGCAATCCATCAGCTAATGGCAGTGTCACATTTTTCAACACTTCACGCAGACGCACCTCGTCGAGAGGCATCAGTAGGCCATGAGCTACAGTCTTTTTTCCGGCCTTATCTGGGGCGAGTGTAAAAGTGATGAAACGAGGTTTTAATTTGGCTATGGCTGGGTCGCTATAAGCTCCGAGTATATTGCCTGTGACGATTTTGCGCTCTATAATCCGGTTGTTATATTTGGCTATTTCTTCGTTCCAAACCATTGCATCGAAGGGATATGGCTGTCCATATTTCATGATACTTTCCAGTTTGCTGTAGTTGCTGTTCTTTTCAGAATGCACTAGATTGATGGTGATTTCACGCATACCAGCAGACAGAGCAAATACCAATTCCACCTTGCCCGGAAGGAATTTCTTCTCAATGTCTTGTCCAAAGCGAATGTCTTTTAAGACACCAATGACATAATCGCATTCAAATTCCAGTTCAACACAGCCGCTCATATCATATGAAAAGCCCAGTTTAGCAGCCGAAAGAATGGTGCGCAGACGTTTACCTTCTTCGCTAATCTTCTTGAGGTTCTTGTCAAGGCGCTGCGCATTGGCCATCCATTCATTAGAATAGGATTTCAGACGGCGCAGTATTGTATTCCGCATATGCAAGCCCTTTACTTTTTCTTTTGCCATACCACACCATGACTCATAGGGCTGTTGTGCTATGGCTATCAGTTCATCTACCAACTCGTCATTCGTGATATGTTTCTTCAGAGACTCACGAACATTCAGCGTTAGGATATCCTGACGTTGTGCGATGCGCTCTCGCACTTTCTTGCGTTGCAGTCTGTAGTATGCATCCACCTCCTTATGCAATACACTATTCTCTCTGAATGGTAGGCCATATTGTTGTTGGGCTTCTATTATGGCCTTTTGGAGTGATTTTGAATCATAGGGGAAAGTGCGATGGCGGCAGCGGTAGGTAGTGAGGTACGACCCTCCGCCTAATCGAGAGTCATCGAGCGCAGCCGTAAAGAACTCATCACGAACAAAAACAGCCTCAAAATCGCGATGCTCTCGTTCGAGATCCCATTGATTGATGCGGCGCAAGTCCGTTTCAAGTGCTTGGTAAGCAGTAAAGAGTTCGTCGATGGCATCCTGTTGTGCAGTAACGCTAAGCATGGCAAGGCGTGCCATCAGGCGGCTTGCAGTAAGAGAAGATGTTGGCTTCAGACCTAGCACAAAGGACAACTCCGTATGTGCTTCAAGAAACTCACGTGCCACCTGATTGCCATATTTATTGCTCAAGTCAATAAAGTCGGCTTGCTTGCGATCCTGGTCCTGATTGGCCGCAGTATTTGCACTCAGTAGTCGCAATTTGGCGCGAAGCATCATATTTAGCCTTTTCTCTGACGGGATGGAGGTGATGATATATTCGTAAAGGGGAGGTAAGTCCATGCGCTGTCCTGTGCGGTTGATACGTCCACGCTTTTGGAGGTCTATGTTTACATCCAGGTCTGTCTGCACAATGAGCATCTTGCGCTGACGCACTTGCGATTCGGGCACCTCTGCTGTGGCTATGGCATGGGCACTTGCTCCGATAGCACCACATGCGTTGATAAGGATTACATCAAGTTTGTTGTTCTGAAAATCGTTAAAGATACGGTTACTGTGAACCTTACGTCGAGACACGATGGTAGCCGCACAGAAATCGTCCTCTCCGTCAGGCCATGTGTATTCCAACTGGTGGACACGGCCTGTACACTCTTCAAAGCGAATATGAATAAAACGCCCGTCTGGAGCCTCAAAGGTCTCCCTTGTTATCAATTGTCTAATGACATCAATGGGCGAAAGAGGCAGATGAAAGGTATCTTCCTTAATGCCATGTTTGAGTAGTTCATAGAAATTTTCCACCTCAGCAATAGCATTTGCGACTTCTTCTGCTCCTGGTAAGTCCATATCAAAAGTGAGTTTGAACAGAGACATATAGGAGTGGGTGTCTATGACCGTCTTCTCCAATAAACGAAGCAATATAGCCGAAAAATCGCCAGAGCAATTACCTTTCTCATCCTTCACCACATCCTGCAGCACGCATTCCAACGTATCGCTCATTCCGATAACCACGCTACGTCCCTGCCTAACCTCCCCAACAGCTGCGTCGGCGATAGTCTTGGCTTTCAAGGCAATCAATAGGATCTTGTTTACATAAAACAACTGTCCGCGTGTAGGATAACATCCCCAATCAGCTATGAGTTGGTAGAGCCTTCCAAGCGCAATAGTCTGATGAACCATTTGACTCAATGTTACCAATTCGCGAAACCAATACATTACCCTGTCAAACAGCTCGGAGTGTACCACCAAATCGTCATCAAGATAGGTGTAAATAGGGTCAGGAATACCTTCGTTTGAATGTTCACGCCGTATCATCTGCCCTTCTGCAGCCAAGGTAGAAGATACAAATTCCTGCATGGGTACACCTCCGCTGGCAAAAGCAAGTTGAAGCGTTGCTTTTGTGGCCAAAGCACTCAAAGCAGTGCGCTGCATAAAGGTTATCAGGCATTCAGGACGTTTGGCAAATGTTGCTGAGAGGAAAACGCATTGGGCTTCAGCACTATTTTCCAGCACAGAGTTTATGCATTGGGTGATGACAGACACATTGCCAGCCGAGACACTACTGCTGCGGTGTGCTTCGTCAAAGATGAAAAGCAGACGATGCTTTTCGCAAAGCGCATTGAGGAAATCGAGTCGTGTCTTGTCTTTCTTGGCATCCTTTAGTTGAGAATAGGTCATCATCAAATACTCGTAGCAACCTTCAGGAATGTCTCTTTTGCTGTATATGATTTCCATCTCACGTTTCTTCAGCGATTTATATACAACCTCATATTGCTTTTGGTAGAGTGTCATCAATCCGCTGTCATCAGCCTCCTCATCCTCACCGATTGTAGGAGACCAAATTTCGTCAGGCGCATCAGGCATTGACTCGGGTTCTATCACTTTGTCAAAATCTACAACCGAGACACCGCTATTCACTATCAACGGTCGTGCCTCTTGTATGCCCAACGCCTTGCAATCACGATACATATCGCTAAAAAGCGTATAGCGGTCAGTGAAGAAAACGGGCAGATAGCCGGACAACATACCATAGCGTATCATAGCCGCAGCTTGTCGCCCTTTACCTATGTCAGTCTGGTCTCCAATGATAACGGCCTGACTCCGCATTTCGATATTATAGATAGCCATGGCCACACTGTCTATCTGCTCCATAGCCAATGCTTGAAACAGTTCTTTTTGAGAAAAGTGAAGTCGTTTGGCCACAAATCCGCTAACATCCCCGCCTAGGGCATCTCGCAGTTTTTCAAGCGCATGTGTGGTGTCATTGGCCAACTGGCTTGGCACTTTAGTGCCAAGCTCTTGAGCACCAGCGGATATGCCTTTGTATTCTGTAGAAAGGACCTCCATACTATACTCTGGGTAAATTAGTAGCAGATATTCTTACACGCACAATATTTTCTGTCATTAGCGTGAAGCATCTGCTTTACCTGCTGTCGGAATGTTGTTGTCCTCCTGGCGTTTCTTGTCAAAATCACTCATTGTCCTTGGTTATGTCTTTGTATCGCCGACCAGCCTGGTCTGTTAGCCGTTGACAAACCAATTGAACATTCACATCAAAACTGTTGATGCGCACGATGTCGGCCAGCGAATAAGGGTTATGGGTATAGAGGGCATGGAATGCGTACCCAAAGCAGATATGCTTGAGATCATCGCGATGCAGGCACTCGTCCCAACTGGTGCCATCGTCCAAATCTGCGAAGTCAACGACAAGCAATTCCTTGTCCGCCATGTCTGGCGTGTTTCCTTCTTCGTGCCGCAAACAACAGTTGTCAATGTAGCCAAGAGCGTAACGCCTTTCTTCTTCGTTGTTCATGATGACATACAGCATATAAGCAAAGTCTGAACCATAGTAAGCATCGTTTTCCAAATGCAGGACGGTCCCATAATCGCCCTCATTGCTATCGTATTCAACTCCTACAGTCAGTTTGCCCTCCACCTCATAGTCGTCATCGAAACTTTCGTCAACGCCATGGGCCAGTAAAGTGCGGTACAATGCACAGATGCGCCGGCACATATTCCTGCGCAAGTCGGTCAGGAGCGTGTTCACCTGCTCTATACGTTCAATCTCGTCGGGAGCATAGGTAAACATCTTGTCCAATATCACAGTTCTCAGACCGATGTAGTTGTCTATTTCTTCTATGGCCTGTTGTGAAGGACGTTCAAGATAGAAACTCAATGGATCGTTTCCGACAATACCCTTTATATCTTCTTCCACTGACAGCAATAACTCGCGCAAGGTTGCGACATCCTTGGCCGCTTCAATGCGCTCAATATTGATTGTGCTCTCTTTTCGTGTCATTGGTCGTTCTCTTTAAGTTGTTCTTTCTCTTCTTCTGTAAGATGACGCCATTTGAGCGTTTCGCCGGTTGCAAAATACATTGTCAAGATGTCTCCGTTCCTGACGATGAAATCGTCCTCGCCGACTTGAACCGGCACACCGATTATTTCGCGAGAGGCAATGTGTTCGCCTTCTTCGTCGAAGAAGTGATACATATTGTCTTTGCAGAGGACTGCGAAGAATGAACCTCCAATGACAAGTCCGAGATAAGTCTTCTTGGAGATGACGCAGGAATCCATATCGCCGAGAGAGGCCCCTGTCAGAAACTCTTGTTTCTGTTTTTTCTTTGCGTCTATGTACTTGATAGTGGCCATGGGGAGGTAGCATACTCGTCTTGGTGTATTGCTGGTCGTTATTCCGATACGACTGAACGAGATTTTCACTGTTTTGATGTTGAGTGCCATACTATATAACTTTTAGAATTGTGCTACAAAGTTACGATGGAGGCTATGCCAGATTGAGGCATTGGTATCAAGAATATCATCAGGGAGTCCAAATTTCTATCTCGCCATTGTTCTGTTGGATGGTCTTTTGAACATAATTCCAAGGATTCTCCTTAATCTTGTGGTCTGACGAGAATTCTATCTTGATTAATTGCGATTCATTGCTGAGTGTTATCTCACGCAGTTCGTGGCAGCATAAGCATCGTATCTCCCGAAGGCGGTCGCACTTGGAGGCAAGAACCTTTTGCACTTCGCTGCAACTGCAATCCAGGAACTCAATGTAATAATCAAGCGTGGTTATGCCTGGTCTCTTTATGTGTGGTTCAATGCATGCAATAAAATAATACACGGAAAGGAACTACGTCCTGGAGGGACACGGCAACTGCGACCATTTAGCTTAAAGCCCAAGATGAATGGTCCAAAACGTAAATGGTTCAAGCGTAAGGTTCGGCGCTTATCGACCATGGAAGAACTTTCGGCACGATGGTAAGCCGATGCCATCTGCGCTGTAATCCTCACGACGGCTCACCTCGCAACGGGTTGCTTTGAACAGCAATCCTTCGAAGAGAGAAAGGTCTGTGTTAGGTGCAGAACGTTTAATCTGCTGTAGCAAGTCCCAGCGGTTGGCAAGCAGGGCTGACGCTTTATAATCGTCTTTTCAGAAGCAACCCATTAGCGACAAGCGAGACATAGATGGGGCATTATACATATTAATGTGTCAGCCATGGATTGGCTGTTGGCTGTTAGCTATTGGCTGTTAGCTATC
>OLQN01000296.1_pt1 | contig 46400 bp, 27 predicted proteins | sample 1673181 | NCBI WGS metagenome assembly OLQN01 (sample SAMEA3136763, study PRJEB25190) | human gut metagenome | biome: human gut; feature: human-associated habitat; material: faeces | place: Austria | collected 2013
AACTCGGCATTTGCTTAGTTGCAACTCGCCGATCGCTTAGTTGCAACTCAGTTTTTTGCGTTTATACAATGTTGAATATCAGTTTGTTATAAATAGTTTTTTTGAACCACTACTTTCTCCTATTTTATAGGGTCATTAAGTTATGAATACACTCCTAATGGGTAACCCCTGGGAAAAAATAATGGGTCGGGGTTTGGCACATTGGATATTTTATGTATCTTTGCCATTGCAAATTTGGAATGGCGAGATAGCTCAGTTGGTTAGAGCGCAGGATTCATAATCCTGAGGTCCCGGGATCGTACCCCGGTCTCGCTACGATTTTTTCAAAACTTTGTCGAGGCGAGCCGTACCGTGATGGTATGGTTCGCCTGTCTTTTTACCCAAATTGTCAGTTGGTACCTAATACTCGTGGAGCCTAGTATATCGTATGAGACAACAGTTAATCATCACTTCGGATATTATCCAATGAGTGTATATTTGTTTGCTTATTAGATATAAAATATATACCTTTGTGGTGTCTCAATATTGAGGCAAATAATCTTTAGTCCGTTTCCTATGAGAAAAAGAGACGTGCTGAAGTTACTTGAAAAGAATGGCTGGCAGATAGTCAGAGGTGGCAAAGGCAGTCACACTAAGCTGAAGAAGGATGGGAAGATGGTAATTGTGCCAGGTCACAACCTATCAAGCGAGGTGAAGCCTTTTCTGCTGAAAGAGATTCTAAAGCAAGCTGGAATCGAAGAGTAACTTTGGGGGTAAGGGGTCATCCCTTACCTACTAAAGATTTAAGTTGAATGTCAATTTTTAGCGACTAGTGATGAAGATTAGAGTTACTATTAACTTTGAGGACAATGGCTATAGTGCCTATTCTCGTGATGTGCCAGATGTACTTTTGACTGCTCAGGGAGAGACGCTTGATGAGGTTAAGAAAGATATGCTAGAGGTGATTGAGGAAGTCAAATCAATGGATGATGCCCCTTTGATCTTGAAGCAAGGGTATGAAGTGGATTGGGCTTTCTCCATTCCAGCTTTTCTAAGCAAGTTCGAAGGAATGCTCTCTCAGTCTGGCCTTGCCTTACTTTCTGGTATCAATCCAAGTCTTCTCTCTGCCTACAAAAGCGAACAGAAAAAGCCTAGTAAAGCACAAGTAGATAAGCTACAGCAAGCAGTGAATAAGTTTGCCAATGATCTTCTATCTACTCCACTCACTGTATAAGTTCTTACCCCTAATGGGTTACTCAAGGAGGGTGCTATTAAGTGTTGCTTGCAAGTTTTATTGACACAGCACCCTCCGTTATTTACCTCTTTCTTTTCTTGCTGTGATATGTTAGGGTCGATTGGAAAGTCTCTATCCCTTTATAGACCTCCACTTCGGTCTATTTTGTGTCATCTTTATCCATATTGTCAGTTGCTCCCCTTATGGCCCCCTATTGGCACTAAGTTTGCATATTATGGGGTAGTGTAACATCAATTCAATACAATATATAATATGAGCGAACAGGTAAAAAATGGTAAGATAGGGGTGCAGAGTGATAATATGTTCCCTATCATCAAGAAGTTTCTTTATAGCGACAATGAGATATTCCTCCGGGAGATTGTCTCCAATGCAGTGGATGCCACGCAGAAGCTGAAGACCCTCGCCAATAAGGGGGAATACGAGGGTAGCCTTGAGGACCTGAAGGTGGAGGTGAAGATCGATGGCAATCAACTGATCATCAGTGACCACGGTGTGGGGATGACTGCGGAGGAGATTGAGAAGTATATCAATCAGATCGCCATCAGTGGTGCGGAGGAGTTTGTGGAGAAGTACAAGGACGATGCCGCCAATATCATTGGGCACTTCGGGCTGGGATTCTACTCGAGCTTTATGGTCTCGGACAAGGTGGAGATCTACACTCAGAGCTACAAAGAGGAGGAGGAGAGTATCCGCTGGAGCTGTGAGGGCAACCCTGAGTTTCAGATGGAGGTAGCGGAGAAGCGCCCACGTGGTACCGACATTATCCTTCACATCGATGAGGAGAGTAAGGAGTTTTTGGATCCTACGCGTATCCGTCAGCTACTGGAGAAGTATGCTAAGTTCCTCCCTGTGCCCATTGTCTTCGGTAAGAAAAAGGAGTGGAAGGATGGCAAGGAGGTGGAGACCGATGAGGATCTGGTGATCAATGAGACGGCTCCGCTTTGGACGAAGGCGCCTTCGGAGCTGGAGGATAAGGATTATGAGGCGTTTTATGAGACGCTTTTCCCAATGAGTGAGAAGCCACTCTTTTGGATACACCTCAATATCGACTACCCATTCAATCTGACTGGTATCCTCTACTTCCCTAGGGTGAAGAGCAATATGGATCTGCAGAAGAATAAGATCCAACTCTACAGCAATCAGGTCTTTGTTACCGATTCGGTGGAGGGGATTGTGCCGGACTTTTTGATGCTACTGCATGGGGTGATTGATTCGCCAGATATTCCTCTTAATGTATCAAGGAGCTATCTGCAGGCGGATCACAATGTGAAGAAGATATCGGCCTACATCACTCGTAAGGTGGCGGATAAGCTGACGGAGCTCTTTAAGGAGGACCGCAAGAACTTTGAGGAGAAGTGGGAGGTGCTGGACCTCTTCGTGAAGTATGGTATGCTCACGCAAGAGAAGTTTTATGAAAAGGCGGAGAAGTTTGCCCTACTCAAGAATACGGAGAAGAAGTACTTTACGCTCGAGGAGTACCGGGAGCTGATTTCGGCCAACCAAACCGATAAAGAGGGGCATGTAGTCTATCTCTATGCGGTGGATACGGAGCAGCAATATAGCTACATCAAGGAGGCCAATGCCCGTGGGTATGATGTACTTCTGATGGATGGGCAGCTGGATATTCACCTGATTAGTATGCTGGAGCAGAAGCTGGCACAGTCGCACTTCGTGAGGGTGGATAGCGATACGCTGGACAACTTGATCCGGAAGGCGGATGATGAGAAGAAGGAGAGTGACGTCTCGGAGGAGGATCAGGAGCTCCTACGTCAGCTCTTTGAGGCACAGCTCCCTAAGGAAGATAAGGTGATGATCTCGGTGCAGACGGGTCATCAGGGCAGTGATGCGAAGCCTATCCTACTAGTGCAAGGGGAGTATATGCGTAGGATGAAGGAGATGGCGGCAATGCAGCAAGGGATGAACTTCTATGGCGAGATGCCCGATAGCTATGTGCTGAACCTGAATCTCGACCACCCTCTAGTGCAGGGAATCGCTTTGGTATTCAATGAGACGGATCACCCCGACTACTCGGCTCTGCTGGCCGATAAGCGTGGACAAGAGGCACGTGTCTCGGCCATTCAACAGCAGTTGGGCGATGAGAAGCTGAGTGATGAGGAGAAGAAGACCCTTCGGGAGGATCTCTCATCTACGCACACCAAGATTGAGGAGATAGAAGGAAAACTCAAGGAGATCTACAGTTCCTTTGGCGAGGAGCACAAGATCATCTCGCAGCTGATAGACCTCGGCTTGCTTTCTAGTGGTCTACTCAAGGGCAAGGCACTGGATAGCTTCGTGACCCGCTCAATGGAGCTCTTGAGCCGTAAGTAACTATTTTGAGGCCCTTGCACGAATGCGATCTGCGGCGTTGCTTTCGGGATTCGGGCTCGGTCACGTACGCTAGTACGCTCCCTTCGCCCTCACCCTCAGCGCCTTGCATCTCATCATTCGTGCAAAGTCTCATTTTGTAATGATAAACCCGAATGGGGTGGCTTTTCTAGGCCACCCCATTTTTAATTGAATAAACTACAATAAATTGTATCTCATTTGGTGCAACGGCGAAAGCACCCGACAGGGTGCCATTCAGCTAGCCCCCAGTCGAGGCTCATAGAGCCGAAGACTGGGGGTGACAAGTGACCCAAAACCCACGACCCTTGTGGTCGCACTTGGATGGGTTTGTGCGACCACAAGGGTCGATTGATTCCATGATAATTCGTCTCCCGCCAGTCGTTCGGGGCTATCGCCCCTCCGACTGGGGGCTAGCTGAGTGGCACCCTGCCGGGTGCTTTTCGGCTATTTTCGATAAGATAATATGGTGTCTAGGTAGCCAAAGCCATTACAATGTGGTCAGTATAGTGAAAGCTAAGAAGCCGGTCAGTGCGATCAGTTCGACGGCTTTTTCCTGTCTCTTAAACTTTTTGGATAGTACGAAATAGGTGGCAAGTGCCACGGTGAATAGTGCTTGTAGGGCGATGAGAATGATGGCGGTGGTGGTTTCTCCGCCCCGCATAGAATAACGTGCCACTATCCCGAGCACAAACCAAATGCTCATAGGGATAACGACCCATCGGCGATCCTTTAGTACTTGTTTCGAATCAAGGTATTGCTCTTGTTTTTCAATACTGCTCATAACTCATAAGATTTTAGTCGGTTCTTTTAATTGGTTTGCTGTAAAGGTACGCATAACTCCAATACTTTGCCCCCTCAATGACTGCCTTTTCTCTGGGTGTTGCTACTTTGTCGCTTAAATATTCTTTGAAATCTAAATCTGGGCTTGAATAGCTAAGCGATTTCACCTAAAATTGGTATCTTTGTAAGGTATAATAAATTATGACAAGATGAGAGCGTGAAGCGATACAGCTTTGACAATATATGAAGAGAGGGATCTGGTATTATATTCGTTGTTTTGCGATTTATTTTGGGGCGATGGTTGTCGGCGTCGCATCGCTTTTTCTGCTGATTGCTAGCGGTGCGATTGGCTATATGCCACCGATTGAGGACCTACAAAACCCTATAGATAAGTATGCCACTCAGCTCATCTCGGAGGATGGTGTGGTGATGGGCTCTTATGCATTGAAGGGCAATAACCGTATCTATACCACCTATGATGAGCTCTCTCCCGAATTGGTGGAGGCACTGATTGCGACTGAGGATAAGCGCTTCGAAGACCACTCGGGAATTGATGCATGGGGCCTCTTTCGTGTCTTTTTCAAGACGGTGATCTTGCGACAGAAGAGTTCAGGCGGAGGTAGTACCCTGAGCCAGCAATTGGCAAAGCAGCTCTATTCGCCTAATGCCAAGAACTTCATGGAGCGGGCGATGCAGAAGCCTATTGAGTGGGTGATCGCTGCTAAGCTAGAGCGTTACTACTCTAAGGAAGAGATCATCACGCTTTACCTCAATAAGTTTGACTTCCTCTATCAAGCAGTGGGCATCGACTCTGCTGCTAAGACCTACTTCAATAAGTTGCCGAGCGAGCTGACAACAGAGGAGTCTGCCACTCTAGTGGGTATGTGTAAGAACCCATCCTACTACAACCCCGTGAGGTACCCGGAGCGTGCTAAAGGACGCCGTGATGTGGTGCTGGGACAGATGAAAAAGGCCAATTATATCACGAAGGCGGAGATGACCGAGCTACAGGCTTTGCCACTCACCCTTGTCTTTAAGCGACAAAACCACAGAGCTGGTATCGCTCCCTATTTCCGGGAGTATCTGCGTAGGATTATGATGGCTGAGAAGCCTGATAAAAAGGACTACCGCGGTTGGCAAGAGGAAGATTACAAGCGCGATGTAGCTCAGTGGGAGAGTAACCCTCTCTACGGTTGGTGCCATAAGAATAAGAAGTCGGACGGCTCTTCGTACAATATCTACACTGATGGACTAAAGGTCTACACCACCATCAACTCCCGTATGCAGGAGTATGCCGAGGATGTGATGCTGCAGCACCTGGCAGGCGATATTCAGATTGCCTTTGACCGTGAGAAGAAGGGGCGTAGCCATGCACCCTTCTCTAGCAGTATCTCAGCAGAGGATCGGGAGAAGATCATCCATCGCTCTATTAAGAATAGCGACCGTTATCGCTTCCTCAAAGCCGATGGGCTGAGCGAGCAGGAGATCCTCAAGACCTTTGATGAGCCGACAGAGATGACGGTATTCGACTATGCCAAGGAGGGCGGAAAGTATGTTACTATCTACCGTGATACGGTGATGACGCCTCGCGACTCTATCCTCTATCTCAAGAAATTCCTACAGTCGGGCTTTATGGCCATGGATAGCAGCACGGGCCATGTCCGTGCCTACGTGGGCGGAGTGGACTTCGGTACCTTCCAGTACGATATGGCGACCAAGGGGCGTCGGCAGGTGGGCTCGGTGATGAAGCCTTACCTCTTTGCCATGGCAATGAGCGAGGGCTTTACCCCTTGTACCACGATGGTGCACGAGCCACAGCACATCCGTCTCGCTACAGGGCAGATCTGGTCGCCTAAGAATGCCGGTGCTAGCAGAGTGGGGGAGGTGGTGACCATCAATTGGGGGTTGCAAAACTCCTCCAACTGGGTGACCGCCTGGCTGATGAGCCAGATGTCGCCCGTCACCTTTGTCGACCTGCTCTACTCCTTTGGAGTGACTGGCGACCTCGATCCTACGCCAGCGATTTGCCTCGGTAGCCCAGATATCTCTGTGGAAGAGATGGTGTCGGGCTTTAGCACCTTTGCCAATGCCGGTATGAGGGCAGTGCCTATCTATGTCACCCGGATTGAGGACCAGTACGGCAATGTTGTCGGCGAGTTTGCTCCCGATATTCGCGAGGTATTGCCCCCCGATGCCGCCTACAAGACCCTCCACATGCTTCGCAATGTGATGAACGGAGGTACCGGTAGCCGTACCCGATTTAAGTATGGCGTGCAAGCCGATATGGGCGGTAAGACAGGTACGAGCCAAAACCACTCTGATGCGTGGTTTATGGGCTTCACTCCTAGGATCAGTGCCGGTTGCTGGGTAGGTGGTGAGGATCGCTCCATCCACTTCGATGGTATCCGATTAGGTCAGGGTGCTAATATGTCGTTGCCGATTGTGGCGATGTTTTTTAAGCGAGTGTTTAATGATAAAGAGCTTCAGAAGCGCAAAGCTGAGCTGGGCATTGACCCCGAGGCTAAGTTTGTGATACCAGAGGAGTATGCCGACCCTTGTAAGTCGAAGGATGGAAGGGTGATTGCTACCTTTGAGCCTATTGAGGAGGGAATCGACCCGCTCTTTGAGTAAGCGACTTTTGGAGGCTATATAGATGTATTTATTTTAATCAACCAATTAATATTTAATTCAAAGATGTCAAAGAAGAGAATTTACTCCTTCGGCAATGGAGCCGCAGAGGGAAAGGCAGACATGAGGATGCTACTTGGCGGAAAGGGAGCCAACCTAGCAGAGATGAATCTAATCGGAGTGCCAGTGCCTCCAGGATTCACCATCACTACTGACGTTTGTCACGAGTATTACGACCTCGGTGAGGAGGCACTTCGCAAGGAGATGACCGACGAGCTGGAGAAGAATATCAAGCAGGTAGAGGAGATCATGGGTGCTAAGTTTGGTAGCAATGAAAACCCACTACTTGTCTCTGTACGCTCCGGTGCTCCTGCATCTATGCCAGGTATGATGGATACCATCCTCAACCTTGGTCTGAATGACGAGGCTGTAGAGGGACTTGCTAAGAAGAGTGGCAACGAGCGCTTCGCTTGGGACTCTTACCGTCGTTTCATCCAGATGTATGGCGACGTAGTGCTTGGCATGAAGCCAGCCGATAAGAAGGAGATTGACCCCTTTGAGAGAATCATCGAGGAGGTAAAGCAAGAGAAGGGTGTAAAGCTTGATAATGAGCTAGAGGTAGCAGACCTTAAGGAGCTTGTAACTCGCTTCCGTGAGGCAGTGAAGGCACAGACTGGTAAGGACTTCCCAACCGATGCTCGTGAGCAGCTTTGGGGTGCTATCGGTGCCGTGTTTGGCTCTTGGATGAATGAGCGTGCTATCATCTACCGTCGTATGGAGAGCATCCCAGAGGAGTGGGGTACCGCTGTCAACGTACAGGCGATGGTATTCGGTAACATGGGCGATAATTCAGCAACTGGTGTTTGCTTCACCCGTAACTCTGCAACAGGTGAAAACCTATTCAATGGTGAGTACCTAATCAATGCACAGGGTGAGGACGTAGTGGCAGGTATCCGTACCCCACAAGAGATCACCAAGGAGGGCTCTCTCCGTTGGGCAAAGCTAGCTAACGTTACTGAGGAGTATCGTGCTAATGAGATGCCATCTCTCGAGGAGTCTATGCCAAAGATGTACAAGGAGCTAGTGGATATTGAGCGTAAGCTCGAGGACCACTACCACGATATGCAGGATATGGAGTTCACCATCCAGGATGGTAAGCTTTGGATCCTCCAGACTCGTAACGGAAAGCGTACCGGTAAGGCAATGGTGAAGATCGCTATGGACTTACTTCGCGAGGGTTCACTCACCGAAGAGCAGGCTCTGATGCGTATTGATCCTAATAAGCTTGATGAGCTACTTCATCCAGTTTTCGACAAGGCTGCAGAGGCAAAGGCAGTAGAGATTTCTCGTGGTCTACCAGCTTCTCCAGGTGCTGCTTCAGGTAAGATCTGCTTCTTCGCTGAGGATGCTGCACGTATGCACAATGAGCACGGCGATAGTGTGATCCTAGTGCGCAACGAGACCTCTCCTGAGGACCTCGCAGGTATGCAGGTAGCAGAGGGTATCCTTACCGCTAAGGGTGGTATGACTAGCCACGCTGCAGTGGTAGCTCGTGGTATGGGTAAGTGCTGTGTATCAGGTGCAGGTAGCCTAGAGATCGATTACAAGGCCGGTACCGTGAGCGTAGATGGTAGAGTATACAAGGAGGGCGACTACATTTCTCTCAATGGTTCTACCGGTGTGATCTACGAGGGGCAAGTACCTACCAAGGCTGCAGAGCTCGATCCAGACTTCCAATTCCTAATGGAGCTATCTGATAAGCATGCACGCCTCAAGGTACGTACCAATGCCGATACTCCACACGATGCAGAGGTAGCTCTCAACTTCGGTGCTACTGGTATCGGTCTTTGCCGTACAGAGCACATGTTCTTCGAGGGCACTAAGATCAAGGCGATGCGTAAGATGATCCTCTCTTCTGATACCGAGGGTCGTGTAGCAGCGTTGAAGGATCTATTGCCACTACAGAAGCAAGACTTCCTAGGCATCTTCCGCGTGATGGACGGTCACCCAGTGACTGTACGTCTGCTCGATCCACCTCTACACGAGTTCCTACCACAGGATGAGAAGGGTGTGAAGGAGATGGCCGATGAGCTTGGTCTTTCCCTTGCTCAGGTACAGGCACGTATCAACAACCTCCACGAGGTGAATCCAATGCTCGGTCACCGTGGTTGCCGTCTAGGTAATACTTACCCAGAGATCACTGTGATGCAAACCCGTGCTATCCTTGGTGCAGCTATCGAGCTTCAGAAGGAGGGCATCAACGTGATGCCAGAGATCATGGTGCCACTAGTAGGTACCGTAAAGGAGCTGGAGCTACAGCGCCAAACCATCGACGAGACGGCCGAGAAGCTCTTCGCCGAGGAAGGTGCAAAGGTAGAGTACAAGGTAGGTACCATGATTGAGATCCCACGTGCTACCTTGATTGCCGATAAGATTGCTGAGCACGCTCAGTTCTTCAGCTTCGGTACCAACGACCTTACCCAGATGACCTTCGGTTACTCACGTGACGATATCAATGGCTTCCTACCAGATTATCTTGCAAAGAAGATTCTCCCAGTCGACCCATTCCAGGTACTCGATCAGGAGGGTGTAGGACAGCTCGTTCAGCACGGTACCAAGCTTGGTCGCAGTACCAATGCCAACCTTAAGGTAGGTATCTGCGGTGAGCATGGTGGTGAGCCAAGTAGCGTGAAGTTCTGCCATAGAGTAGGTCTCAACTACGTATCTTGCTCTCCATTCCGTGTGCCAATCGCACGTGTAGCAGCAGCTCAAGCAGCTATCGAGGAAAAGAAGTAATTCACTCCTCCCTATACAATACCAGAGGGTGTGCTAGCCTAGTCGCTAGTACACCCTCTTTTCTTTGTGGCTTATCGGACGAGGTACCTTATCGGATCGGGGTACCTTATCGAATGGGTACCTTATCAGACAAGTCGGACAAGTCGGACAAGTCAGACGAGTCGGACGGTGGCATCGTTTTCCGACTTGTCCGACCAGTCTGACTTGTCCGACCAGTCCGATAAAGGCACCTCCGACAAAGGCAGCCCCAATAAGAGGTTCGCCCAAGGACTTCCGTGAGGAGGTCTTTTACCCGATCTATTCGGTGCTAATTATTAATTGTTTTATCCTCTCCCTTTTCCAATGGCTTAAATAGTAGCTCACTCTCTGCCACCTTTCTTATCTCCATCATCTCCGAGTAGTAAGTCATCTGTTTTTTCAGTGACCTTTCACTCTTTATTTTCTTTTGTAGGCTCATAATCTGCCTATTCCAGTTCTCCTCTTGTCTCTTCCGCTCAATACCCTCGTCCAGAGATTGTCCCTCCGTTCGTGAGATCTGCCCAATACTAGCCACCATATTCTCCCAAACCGCATCATAGTTCAGTCCCCCAAGCGGTATCTTCAGCTCCTCACTCACTACCCACTCACTAGCGTGAATGCCATTGTGAATTACCACCAGCTTCCTCATTGATTCATAGGCTAGCACCAATAGCATCTTTTGTGGAATATAGCGCCCCAAGAGCAACAGACTCTCATTGCTATAGTCCATACGCTTTAGGCTTATTGATAGCACAAAAATCACCTTTACCTCCTTTCCCACTGCTATAGCAGGAAGTGTATCCTCAGCTATTCGGCCGATTATATCAATACGAGCTATATCATCATTAATCAGTTGTCGTTGCCGGTAAGTCAACTTAAACTTTTCAAAGATTGCCCGTTTAGGGATTGAAGTATTTAGTTGCGTAGCTTTAGGAAGCGAGTACATAGTTAGTCACACCATATTTATCGTACAATAAAAAAGCAGATCAGTTCAAAGTCATCCAACCCTGTAATCTTTTTCGTCAATTGCAAGCCCAAATCTCCCTCCAAAAAGCTATCCACATCACTCTTCTCCTTCATCGTAATAATACTTCCAATCGCCTTATTCAGCAGGTCAGAGTAAGTTCCCATCTTCGAGCCATCGGATGTCTCACGATTAAAGCTTTTACAGAGGTCCTTGTAGGGCGAAGATTGATCACGGCACGCCTTCCTCAGTAGCTCCAGCATCTTCTTTGGTTGCAGATGATTAACCACCACCTCGCCTTCCCTTGATACATAGACCATGTAGAAAGGGTGCAGTAGATTCTTTCGGTCAATATTCATCCCAGAATTTCGGTTTTTCAGGATAAAGATTGCTCCAGGAGGCAAGTTGTCCGAAGCGGGGAGCAAGGCGTGTAGCCCTAGATGCACCCGATTCAGATTGCCATGCTGCTTAGTATACTCCTGTAGATCCAGACGAAAGTCATTGAGCCCCAGATCAAGGATAGAGATACCACTCTCCATCTCCTCCAAGTCCACCACCTCCTTCTGTAGTCGTTCCAGTTGCTTACGTCGATATTCCAAATCCCCCCGCTCCTCATTAGAGAGTAAGTTGTCATCACCTGTTGCTGTCAGTACCGATACCTTCATCTTATTCTCCACCCGCGACTTTAGGTTGATATACTCCTCCAGCTCCAAGTTGGGCCAGTAGTTGACCATCTGTATTGATTCATTCTCCGACCCAATACGGTCGATACGTCCAAAGCGCTGTATGATACGCACAGGATTCCAGTGAATATCATAATTGATGAGGAAGTCGCAATCTTGCAAGTTCTGCCCCTCCGAAATACAGTCCGTAGCGATCAGAATATCGATCTCCTCCTCCACTTCCGGCATCAAAGTTACCTTATCCTTCGACTTTGGAGAGAAAAGCGTCAAGGCAGTATTCAAGTCCATCCTCTGATGATTTCGCAGCTTCAACGTACTCCGAGCGTCAATACCTCCAGTGACCAATACCGTATTCAGTCCATGCTGCTCCCCTATCTCCTTTGCCAGAGAGTGGTATAGATACTCAGCCGTATCAGAGAATGCCGTGAATACAATCACCTTCCTATTCCCCTCATTAAATGGGTGCGTTACCTTCTCCTCGATATCCTTTCGCAACAAGCCCAGCTTAGCATCTAGTGAAGGGGTGATACAGCTCACCTTGTCTAGCAACCTCTCCAAAATCTCCCTATCCTGCTCCAGCCAGTACAGCCACGAAATATAGTCCATATCTTGGAGATCAATAGAAGTCGTACCCCCGCCTATTATTAGCTCCTCATCATAATCTTCAGAGTCAATATCCTCCTCAATTGGTTTTGCCACGATGCTCACCGACTCTCCCTCCCTCAGCTTTCCAATCTTATCAATGGTCGAGGTCACCAATTCCAGCAGACGCTCCAAAGTCAGCCTAAACGAGTGCACCGAGCTCTCCAGACGCTTCAGCATATTGATACACATAATACGTTGCGTCCCCTTCTCACGTCCCGAGCGTGAGAGACCACTTTCCCGCCCCTCATCATCCAGAGCGATGCCATACTTGTCCTTACGGCTGGCAAGGATAAAGTCCGATGGAGTATAGATCGCCAAGTTCAATTCCAAAAGCTCATTATATATCTCCTCATACGAGATCAGTGACTCATCTGTAGAGAGATGTGGGCGTCGTGAAATTACCGGTAAACGCTCTGGAAACTTCCCTATCTCAGCCGTATCGTAATACTGCTCAATATGCCGTCTCGAGCGAGCAATCGTCACACTATCCAGCACCTCAAAAAAGTCAAAGCTTAGGGCATCCAGCAGTGCCTCCGTTGTACGCTCCTTCTCTGGCAACCTAATCCAGTAATTGTATTCCCGCTGAGCCTGTCGGAAGATATCATTGATAGAGCTTTGCGTATTGAGTAGCTCCGAGAAGTCTTTCTCATCCCCCTCGTACGCCAGTTCAATTTGGTTCTTGAGGTCATTAAAGCGGTTATTCACAGGCGTAGCAGAGAGCATCAGCACCTTCGTCTTCACCCCTTCACGGATCACATGGTCACGCAGCATCAGATACCTATTTTTTTGTCGTTCCCCTGCCTCTTCATCAGTGGTCAGCTTACCCCCATTCCTAAAGTTATGGCTCTCATCAATCACCACCAAGTCATAGTTTCCCCAGTGGATCTTAGATAAGTCTATTCCATTACTACTCCCCGAGCGCCTCCCAAGGTCCGTGTGGTGTAAGATATCATAGCTCAGTCGATCGGCTGCCAGCGGGTTATTTTTATAGTTGCTACGATAGGTGCTCCAGTTGTCATATAGTTTTTTAGGACAAAGCACCAGTACCCTTCCATTACGTAGCTCGTAATACTTTATCACACTCAGGGCCGTAAAAGTCTTCCCCAAGCCCACACTATCGGCTAAGATACAGCCATTATACTTTTCCAGTTTATGGATAATTCCCAGAGCCGCATCCTTCTGAAACTTGTATAGCTTCTTCCATATCTCCGACTCCCTAAATCGAGTGCCCTCCTTCGGTTGGTGATCCTCCGAGAGCTCCTCCAGAAACTGGCGAAATAGATTATAGAGCGTGATATAATAGAGTAGCTCAGGAGGGTTCTCTTGATAGACACAAGCGATACTCTCAATCACCTTCTCCGTCACTTCCTCCACATACTCCTCATCCTTCCATACACTATCAAATTGCCTAGTGTATTCACTCGAGACAGGTGCTTCCAGCCTATTAATCAATGTATAGACCATATTCCCCTTCTCCTTTCCCAGATCCACAGTAGTAAAGCCCGAGATCGGCGAATATAGATAATCATCCACCACAGCATACCCAGGCATCGCACTATTCGTGTGGTTCGACTTAAGTCGCACCTTTCTCCTTATCCACTCAGCACACTCACGCGCAATTGCCCTTTGCGTCAGTTCATTTCGGAGCAAGATCTCAAAGTCACTTCCCACGATACTTCGCTCCCGCTCCAGTCGCCCCTCCTCCATAGCCTGTTCCTTCGAAGGAATATAAAATTCCCGTTGTGGCTTCTCCTTAGGCTCCTTAATAAACGTTGGCGAAGTGAAAACAAATCGGAGTTCCTCAATCCCCTCCAGCTCCTTCTTCAGTGCTTGATAGGCATATATTGAAAAGCAAGAGGCCGCAATTGATAGCCGGCTACCCGCCTTGATCGTCTTCTGCAAGTCATCGTACAGAGTCTCCTCTACATTGTTTATCAGCTTCACCATAATATTATTCTTGCATCACCACGTTGTAGAGCGTGTTATAGTCCTTCACCACGCCAAATTTCAGGGTGCTATCCGAGATAGAGGCAAAGTGCCGGCTAGCACACTCTATCTTGGCACGCTCCACCTCCCTCAGTTGCGTCACCTCCTCTGAGCCCTTTGTCTCCGCCACGAAGTAGATATGCTTCACCTCATCTTCATGGAATACTACCGCCCAGTCCGGATTGTACTTACCCACCGGCGTATTGATATAAAAGCCCCGAGGCAACTTCGTGTAGACCTCCACCGACTTCTGCCGCTCCAGCTCCTCCGCGAAGTTCTTCTCCACCCCTTGGCTATCCACCACCACCAGGTCATAGAGCGACTTCTCACTCGCAATAGCATCGATACCTATCCGTCCCCTCAGCTCCTGCTCCGTAAAGATACTCGCCTCGTGCCGTTGCTCCATCTTATGATAGGCGATATGCTCAATCACCGCCACCGCCTTCTGCTCATTAATGAGATTCCCCACACGGATAATAAACTCCTCCGGATTCTGTCGGTACATAGCAAAAGTCTCCGGCTTCACCCCCTCTAGGATAGCCGCAATCGTACTCCGCTTCAGCCCCGTCAGCTGCACCAGTTCTCCCAGCAAGTCATACTTCACCCCCCTAGCCACCGCCTCATCTAGTCGGATATGCTGCGTCTCACTCACTTGCATCGCCCGAGCCCCTTCCAGCTCCTCCCGTGAGTGGATATTCTCCAGAGAGCCCGTGGTTAGCGCCACACGGATCTGCGTCACGTGTAGTGATTGGTTCAGACTAGCTATCGATTGCCCTATCAGGCGCTCCGTCTCAAAGTCTACCTCATAGTAAGTCTTACTATTGATCCGCTGCCAAAGCTCCTGAAACTCCTTCTTCGCAAAGCGATCCTGCCTAAACTTTGCCACCGTCTTGCCACGCCCATCGCTCACCTTCAGAGCCGCTGGGTTGAAGACCTTATCCAGCTCCTGAGTAATCGCCTTCTTGCACCCCTCCCACTCATCTAGCTCAATAGCATCATGCTCCTTATCCTCAAAGTACTTAGGCGTCAGCTTTTGCTTCTTCACATAGCCACCCGAGATCAGCTCCTCCATAATACCTGCCGCTTCGGCCGAAGTGACCACCCTACTCACCCCATCGGCACGCACCATCTGCCTACCGGCAAATAGGTCGGCCGTCACCAGCATCGCCCGCGAAGTGATACTCTCCGCCAGCTCCTTCTGTAGCGCCTCCGAAAAGCGCTTGTAGCTCTCACTCGCCACCACCGTAAGGATATTGGTATCATACACCCCATCCCCCAGCAAGTCGCTATCCTGTCGCTCCCCCTGCTGATTCACACAAAGACGCATCCCGCGTCCCACCTCCTGTCGCTTCTTCACCTCGCTATCACTCTGCTTCAGCGTACAGATCTGGAATACATTCGGATTATCCCACCCCTCCTTCAGTGCCGAGTGCGAAAAGATAAAGCGCGTCGGTTCCTCCAGTGAGAGGAGTCGCTCCTTATCCCGCATAATCAATTGATAGGCATCCGGGTCATTCGCCTCAGTCTCCCCCCGCTTCACCTTAGAGTCGATCAGCTTACCCTTCTTATCCTTAGAAAAATAGCCGGCGTGCGTCGACTCCGGTGCTATCCCCTCGAGATAGGCCCGATACTCCTTGTCCAAAAAGAGATTCTGTAGCACCTCCGTTGTTGCGGCCCGATACTCCTCCTCAAAGATCTCCGCCCAGCGACCTTTCTCCGTCTCCCCACCAGCCTCATAGAGGCGGTACTTCTCTACTGCATCGATAAAGAATAGGCTCAGTACCTTGATCCCCTGCCGGTAGAGATGCTGCTCCCGCTCCAAGTGCTTCTCGATCGTCGTACGGATCTGAATACGTCGGATCGCCTCCTCCGTGATCGCCCCGATCGCCTGCCCCTCATACACCACCTGGCCATTGCTCAGACGGATACAGCCCTTCGCCCCATCAATCTGCTCAATGATAAAGCCATCGCGATACCCCTCCAGCTCACCACTCTCCGGATAGAGCTCAAAGCCCTCATTCACCAAGCGCGTCATAGTCCGTAGCCCCACCTTGCTCGCCGCATCAAAGGAGATACGGGCACGCGGTGCCTCCCCCTTTTTCCTCGCCAGCACGATGGCATCCAGATAGAGGTAGCCACTTGTTGCCGTCGTCCCCACCTGCTCCACACCCATCACCTCGATCTTCTTCACCAACCGCCTATTAAAGGCATCGATCGCATCGAGCCGATAGACCTGATTATAGATATCATCCTTACGGTGCGTAGCACTGTAGAGGAGTGCAAAGAGCGGGTGGAAGCTCCGAAGCCCCTGCCGCGTCTTATTTTTCTTGTCCGCCCCTAGTACACTCTGTGGCTCATCGATGATCAGGATCGGGCGCGTCTCCGCAATCACATCAATTGGGCGTCGGTACTCAAACGCCTCCAGAGCCATCGTAATCCGTCGTGCATCCTTCCCCGTGGCATTAAACGCCTGCGTATTGATCACCATCACCTGGATCTTGGCATCCGAGGCAAATTGATCAATCGCCGTCAGATTGGCACTATCATAGATAAAGTACTGCATCCGCTCCCCATACTGCTCCGCAAAGTGATCCGCCGTCGAGGCCAGGCTCTTCAGCACCCCCTCACGGATTGCCACACTCGGCACCACGATGATAAACTTCGTCCAGCCATAGTGCTTATGCAACTCATACATGGTCTTGATATAGGTATAAGTCTTGCCCGTACCGGTCTCCATCTCAATGCTCAGTGCCAGCATACCATGGTCGTCGCGCTGTAGCTTCCCGATCGGCTCCAGATCCTGCCGTAGCTGCACCTCCCGCACATTATTCATCAGCACCTGGTCCGTTAGTTGGATCTCTCCATTTCGAAATCCCTCAATCTCCAGCCCCACCAACTTCTGTGGTACCAACCCCCCTTGGGCAGGTTGCTGACCCCTATCCATACGGTAGGCAAATCCCTCCTGTAGGGGTTGCCCCCTAAAGACATCCACCACCGCCTGTGCCGCCTCCACCTGAAACCCCTGATGCTTGTACTGTATCTTCATCGCTTACCCCCTCCTACTTAGATCACACGTATATTGCGGTACGCCTCCTCCTCACTCCAGCTACATAGCTGCTTAAACTGCTCATAGATATTGAGCTTATCGGCATCCGTCGCGAAGCACGATTCACGGAAAATCAGTCGCAGTGGCGAGAGCCCCGCTATGTGTCGAATCGTCTCCAGAGGGATCTCCTCCTCAAAGCAAGCGACCAATGCCCCATTATTCACTATGTAGAGCTCCTTCCCTCCTACCTCCTCACGCCTGATCGGTAGGCTCAGCTCCACACCCCAATCCACCATACAGCCAAAGAGTAGGTCGAGCGGGGTACGATCTGGCTTCACACTATCCACCTGACCCATGAGGCTTTTCTGACTGATCTGCCCTGGCTCAAAGTAGACCTCCTCCATGTTGGACGAATCAAGCCGAAGCACACGGAACCCAATATCCAAGTCGTCGTCCAGCATTCCTAGCCCCTCCTTGATCTGACGACCAGCCCGACGGATCCGCTCCTTGCCAATCTCACAAATGGTATCATAGCCCGCCTTGCGTGCCTCGCTCCCCTCCGGCGACTCCTCCGGCAGTTGCACCATAATATACTTACGCTTGCCTCCATCCTCCGCATTCAATTGCATCACCGCATGCGCTGTCGTCGCTGACCCACTAAAGAAGTCAAGGATAAGTGAGTCTTTGTCTGTGGAAATCTTCAGTATTTTAGTGAGTAAATATAATGGCTTAGCATAAGAGAAAATCTTTGCTTCTCCAAATAGTTCCTTTAGGTCTCTTGAAGAGGAGTCGTAATTAATTTCTTGCTCAGCCCATAAGGATTTTACTTTTCTCTTTACATCATCTGTCAGGTAGTTCTTCTCGAAAATATCATAGACAAGTCCACCATCTCTCTTTACTTGTCTAGCCTTTAGAAACTTAATATCCCGATTGATTTTTTCCTTGCTCCAACGCCAAGTTCCTAATCGACCATCAGAAAACTTCGGAATTATTTCAATGTCGTCTTCTCTGTAGACTGTAGAAATACTCTCGTCACTTGGACTTACGTATAATGGAAAATGTAGCGTTGGACTTTGCTCTGCTGTGGCACGGCCACCCCTAAGTCTTAATCCTATTTCTCTGTAAATACCATTGTCGTCTGAATAAGAGTACTCTCTCTTTTGTTCATCAGTTAAATCCTCTCCGTTTAATTGCAAGAGATCGGATTTTTGATATACGAGAACATATTCATGGCTCTCAGCCACATTTTTACTTGATTGCCTTCCTCGAGGATTGGAGTGTACGCAAATCTGTGCTACAAAGTTGGAGGCACCGAACACCTCGTCGCATATTTTACGGAGGTTGTGGACTTCGTTGTCGTCGATAGAGATAAAGATAACGCCATCATTGGAGAGTAGGGTGCGAGCCACGAGCAGACGGCTGTAGATCATCGAGCACCAATCGGAGTGGTAGCGGGGGTTGGAGTCGAGGTTACGACGTAGGCGGTTGCCCTCCTCATCGAGGTTGCCCATCGCCTCATCCTGCTCCTCACGGCTCATGGCGAAGTCGTCGTTGTAGACAAAGTCGTTGCCGGTATTGTAGGGTGGGTCGATGTAGATCATCTTCACTTTCCCGATGTAGGCGGTCTGTAGGAGCTTCAGCACCTCCAGGTTGTCGCCCTCGATATAGAGGTTTTGGGTACTCTCCCATGCCACACTCTCCTCCTCCACAGGGCGGAGTGTCTGGCGGGTAGGCTGAGCTGCCGCCCGCTTCGCCTCCTGTTTGCCGACCCAGTAGAAGCCAAATCGCTCCTCATCGGCATCGGCGATCGCATCGCCCAGTAGTTCGCGAAGGCGGTCAAAGTCCACCTTGTGGGTCAGCTGACCATCCTCCCCCCGCACCTCCGTAAAGGCGGAGGGGATCACCTGTCTGAGTGCCTCCACCGTAAAGTCACTTGGCGTTGCCGAAGTGAGCTCACATCTCTTCATCTCCATAAGCTATTGTATTGATTGGTTTCTCTACAAATCTACCTTTTTCCCACCACCCCACCAATTTCCCCGCCCTTTTTTGTGAGGAGAGCGCCTTTATCGGGGGTGCCTTTATCGGACAAGTCGGACAGGTCAGACAGTTCGGACAATAGCATCGTTTTCCGACCTGTCTGACCTGTCCGACTTGTCCGATCTGTCCGATAAAGTCCTCTTCTGTAATGGCACCCTGTCGGGTGCTCTGGCTGGGGCCTTTATCTGAACATTGTTTTTCTTGGGGTTAAATTTATTGGTGATTCTGTGTGTTGGTATTGATTAAGATATTATCTTTGTAAAACATAATGTTTGGCAAACATAATTATTGATGAAATGAAATTTATAGATAGAGTAGAGGAAACAGCTGCGTTCAAGCGTGCGTTGAGTCTTGGCCGGCCTGTGCTGATTGTGATTTATGGTAGGAGGCGTATTGGAAAGTCGGAGCTGATCAAGCATGTTTTGACCGAACAGGATGTATACCATCTGAGCGAAGAGGCACAGACGCAGCAACAGATAGATTCTTTTGCCAAGGCTGTATCTTTCACGTTTGATGGCTTTGATCGGGTATCTTACCACGACTGGGAGACGGTGCTCACCACCCTCAATCTATATGTTGGGGAAAATAGGTCGGTTTGCTTAGATGAGTTTTCGTATCTCGTCAAGAGTGATCCGTCACTGCCTTCCATCATTCAACGATTGGTGGACAACAATAAACTGAAATACAACCTGATCCTTTGTGGCTCCTCCCAATTGATGATGCACTCTCTGGTACTCAATGAGAAGTCTCCCCTATATCAACGCTGTACTTGGCAGCCAAAGCTGAAGCAACTGCGTTTGCCATATATTAAAGAAGCCTTGCATTGTTCCGACCAAGAAGCAGTGGAAGAATATGCCATTTGGGGCGGTGTGCCTCGCTACTGGGAACTTCGTGCCGACTTTGATAGTTTGGAGGAGGCAGTGCGCAATCTACTGGTCAATAATTATGGCACGCTGTACGATGAACCAACTCGATTGCTCCGTGATGAGCGTCGTGATACGGCTACCTCTTTCTCTCTGCTTACGACGGTGGGCAATGGAGTCAATCGCATTTCGGAAATAGCTGGCCGTATGAAGCAGCCTGCGACCAACCTTTCGCAGCCTATCAGCATTTTGACCGACTTGGGCTATGTGGAGAAAGATATCCCCTTTGGCGACAATCCGAAGAGTAGCAAGAAGGGATTGTATCGTCTTGGGGACAACTTTCTCTCCTTTTATTACAGGTTTATCAATCCCAATAAATATCTTATCGAATTAGACCGTCAGGATCTAGTAATGGATATCATCCGTAAGGACTTCAGTACGTACGTTGGTCAGGTATGGGAAAAGATATGTCGTGATTTCGTAACGGGTAATGAAATCGATGGCGTAGTTTATGGCATCGCCTCTCGGTGGTGGGGTGGCATACCAAAAGAGAAGGGTAGCAACGATTATGAGCAGGTGGAGCTTGACCTTGTAGCTGAGTCGCTAGACAAGAAGCACCTCCTCGTGGCAGAATGTAAATGGCGAGAACGTGATGAGGCACAGAGCGTATATGAGCAATTAACAAGTCGTGCCAGTCGCTTACCATTCGTAAAGAAGGGGCAAAAGGTACACACGATATTGTTCCTCAAGACAGAAACCAAGGCTGATGTTCCTTGCTATTATCCCAAAGACATCATAGCCTCTATGCTTCAATAAGAGGCCTAGCCTTTGTCGGGGGTGCCTTTATCGAGGGGTACCTTTATTGAGGGGTGCCTTTATCGAGGGGTGCCTTTATCGAGGGGTACCTTTATCGGACAAGTCGGACGAGTCGGACAGGTCGGACAAGTCGGATGGTAGCATCGTTTTGCCGACTTGTCTGACTTGTCCGACCTGTCCGAAAAAGATTTCTTCTATAAAGTCACCCGATAGGAGAGCACCCGCGAGGGTGCCACTCAGCTAGCCCCTGGTCAAGGCACGAAGTGCCGAAGACCGGCGGGATCCGAGGCATCCCATATCCCACGACCCTTGTGGTCGCACCTACATAGGCTTGTGCGACCACAAGGGTCGATGACATATACCGTGCCTTTTTTCCGCTGGTCTTCGGGGGCGTTTGCCCCCTCCGACCAGGGGCTATCTGAATGGCACCCTGTCGGGTGCTCTAACCGGGGGTGCTTTATCCGATTTCTTTGATAAAAATGGCCATTTGTAGAGTGTTAGGAATCAATGGGTTAAGAAGGTGAAAATTGAGATGCAACTAAGCATTTGCTTTGTTGCATCTCGGCGATCGCTTAGTTGCATCTCGCTGATTGCTTAGTTGCAACTCAGTTTTTGCTTAGTTACCACCAGCTATTTTCTTGATTCTCTTTTGGCCGAGGGATGCCTTTTCGGGTGGGTGCTTTTTCGGACAAGTCGGACAAGTCAGATGAGTCGGACGGTGGAGTTGTTTGTCCGACCTATCCGATAATGATTTCTTCTATAAAGGCACCCAATGGAAGAACACCCCATATCCCACGACCCTTGTGGTCGCACCTACATAGGCTTGTGCGACCGCAAGGGTCGATGATGTATACCGTTCCTTTTTCCCGCTGGTCGTTCGGGGGCGTTTGCCTCCTCCGACCAGGGGCTATCTGAATGGCTCCCTGTCGGGTGCTCTAGAAGCTTATTCCTAGATCTGGTCGCCTGATTCAAGATTGGCACTTTTTGCAGCATTCTCAATATGATAAAGGGCGTACAAGTCAATACTTGTACGCCCTTTATCATATTGTATGCAATTAATTTGTCTAGTAACTAGAATTCATAAGTTACACTTGCATTGAAAGTTGTGCCAGGACCATAGTACAATCCATAGTTGTCTAAGCTAGCTACATAGCGCTTGTTGAGCACGTTGTACACATTTGCACGGATAAGGATACCTTGCTTTCCTGTAAGTGCAAAACGGTATGAAGCACCCATGTCAAGTAGTCCATAGTTATCTAGCTTCTGAGATTTGTACTCTTTCCCCTTGACCGTTGCTTCAGCCAACTTCTTAATGTCTACATCACCATATAGGTTGAGATAATGATTGTAGTCTGCAAAAATTACAAATCCCTTAGCTTTGTACTCAGCACCGAATCCTAAAGTGCTCTGTGGTGCACTTCCGACCTTAGTACCAGCCAACTCAATTTCAAACTTATCAGCTACAGAGTTTCCAGAATCATTGTCAATCACCTCAACAGGAGTCTTTCCTGAATACTTCCAATCGCCATAGGTAAAGTGACCACGAAGCATCAGCCCTGTCAATGGGTGAGTGCGTATATCAAGCTCTACACCCTTGTGAATTTGCGTTACATTGGAAAGCCTAAACCCAGCACTCTGTAGCAGTTTATGAGTATTGGGTGTGGTATAATCGTCCATGCCAAAGGCGAGGAATCTATTTGCCCAAGAGGTATAGTATACATTGAGATTGATTGTAGTGTACCCTGGAAGCTTTGCTGAATAGCCTGCTTCAAGACCTAGGATATTTTCATTCTCTACCTTTTGCTCTCTAGGGCGAATGGTGGAGTACTCAAAAATGTTGTCCTTAAATGGCTGGCGAGAATAATACCCTGCATTTGCGAAGAACTTGTGATTTTTACCAGCTAGAATAGACGCACCACCCTTGATGTTAAATCCAAAGCGATTGATTACGTCGGACTTCTCATTGAGCAATAAGAAGTTTTCGGATGCTCTATAGCTTTGATTGGAGAAAGCAGCTTGTAAGAAAGAGGAGAATAAATCGTTATGGTACTCTACTTGACCGAATAGGCCTTGGTAGTTGATCCACTCGCTACTATTGTATCCAATGCGGTCTTCGGTAGGTGCATAGTTGAAGAGTGAAGCCCATGGGTCGGCTTTATAAGTGTTGGTAATTAAATATGCACCATTTGCATCTAGTAATGATTTGTTACGCCCCTTGGCGTCGTTCCAACCCTTGAGACCAAATAGCTCTGTAAGCTGACGGAAGTGGTCTCCCTTATAAAAACGGAGATCCGCTCCAACATTTACAGATAGATTCTCGTGGTTGTCATAGGAGTAGTTGGATACTAGTCCAAACCAGTGGTGGTTATTAACTGAGGAGCGAATGGCAGTACCATTATATCCTTTGCCGTATCCACCAGCAATTGATTTATTGCATTCGTTTTCGATAAAGTCCCAACGGATTTGGCCATCAGCATCACGTCCAACTTTTTTTCCATTGGCATCTTTAATGTAATCAGGACCATTTCCGTAGGCTCCCGTTCCACCGCCACGACCAAATGATGCATACAGCACGGTGGATAGAGATTGTTTCTTACTGATGTTCCAGTCCCAGTTGAGGTTCATTACTGGCTTGTGATAGTAGTTTTTGCGCTCGCTCAGGACTTTTCCATTGTAGTAACCCCAGTTCTTATTGTACTTGTATCCGTACTGGTCATATAGCTCTTGCTTAAGAGAGAAATGCTGGTTGTGCCACTGAGGAGCCCCAAAAATAAGGAAGTTAAACATGTGGTCTCCAGCTTTCTTACCTATAGAGAGGAAATAGTTTTGACCACTTCCTTGTGTGCCATCATTCCATTTGCGTTCACCTTGCCAATGGTCAATAAGTACTGAGACACCCCAGCCATTGCTTAGCAAACCTGTGTTGTATGCTGCTGTGCCTTTGAAATACTTACCATAACCACCGATGAAACGAACAAATCCGCCTCTTTCAAGGTCGGTAGCCTTAGTAACGATATTGATCGTACCACCGACTGAGGAAATAGCTAGTTTTGAAGACCCTAAGCCACGTTGTACATCAATGGCATTGGCAATATCCGAGATGCCAGCCCAATTGGACCAGTACATTTTGCCATCCTCCATGCCGTTGATGGGCTGTCCATTCAAAAGGAATGCGGTGTTGGACTGATCAAATCCACGCATAAACATTTTGCTGTCTCCAAAGCCACCAGCTTGGTTGGCTACATAGACGTTAGGGGTGTTTTTTAGGGCTTCAGGGAACTCTACATTACCTACCGCTTTCATCTGAATTTCAGAAGCCTTGACGATAGTTGATGCGATAGGTGTTACACGATTAGCCACATCAATTACTCCTTTACCCACAACTAGTACTTCCCCTAGCTGAGTATTGTCTTGGAAGATTGAAATAGTGCCTAACGAGCTCTTCCCAGAGGCACTGTACTTAACAGTTGTACTCAAGTAGCCCAGGTAGTTTACTTCCAGTGTACCATTTCCTGTAAGGGAGATAGTGAATTTACCATCCATGTTGGTTGTGGTACCTTTAGACGAATCTTTGCTGTCTACCACCACAGCACCAATAAGAGGCTCATGTGTATCACCATCCACTACTACGCCTGTATAGGTCTTCTGTGCCCAAGAGGATGCACAGGTAAAGCCTAGTAAAAGCGAAAGCATTATAAGCCTATAAAACTGTTTCATAAGTTTGCTTTTTAGTTTATAAATTGTTGTCTCAAATAATAATCTACAATGGTCAATCTAATTCAATTGCAAAGTTACCTAAAACAATGTAGATTGGTGATATTGTAAATTAAGATTTCGTTACATATCTCAGAAAAGGCTGTTACTACCCACACGTTGAAGGAGTAGACAGATAACACTTGCGATTCAGTAGCTTGGTGGAGTAGTTAGTTTTATTTACTTTTGTAGGTAGATATTAATTAGTGGAAAGGAGTGAAGCTATGCCAGATGTAGTGATGACCTTTAAGGGTCGGCCATATAACCTTACGGAGGAGCCTATGATCATAGGTATCCTCAATCACACACCCGATTCATTTTATGCCGGTAGCCGCATTGAGGGTGAGCGAAATATACACCAACGGATTGAGGAGATCATTGCCCAAGGGGGTAAGATGATTGATGTGGGGGGGTACAGCTCTAGGCCTGATGCTGCGGAGGTCTCTGAGGAGGAGGAGTGGCGACGGGTGAAGGAGGTATTGGATATCCTGAAGAAGGAGTACCCTGAGCTGCCGGTGAGTGTCGATACCTTTACCGCTTCGGTGGCACGTAAGTCGATAGAAGAGGGTGGGGCAGATGTGATCAATGATGTCTCGGGTGGGCGTATTGACCCACTGATGCTGCAGACGGTGGCGGAGCTACAAGTACCTTATGTGCTGATGCATATGCGGGGTACGCCCAAGACGATGCAGAGCCTCTGTGAGTACAAGGGGCGTGTGGCCGATGGGGTGATTGAGGAGCTACTGGTGACGATCGAGAAGCTGAGGGAGCTGGGGCTTCGGAAGGAGCATATCATCCTCGATCCTGGCTTTGGCTTTAGCAAAACGACGGAGCAAAACTATGAGCTGATGAGTGACCTTGATAAGTTTAGGGTACTCGACTATCCTCTCTATGTGGGGATTAGCCGTAAGAGTATGATCTATAGATACTTTGGCACTACCCCAGCTGAGGCACTCAATGGTACCACGGTGCTAAATACCTATGCGCTACTACATGGGGCGCACTTTATCCGTGTACACGATGTACGAGAGGCGTGGGAAGCGATGAAGATGGTTCAGGAGATTAAGCGACTAAGCTAAGCAATAGGGGTATGGAGTGGTTGGCGTTTTCCTTTAAGGATTTTATGGATATCCTACTAGTAGGGCTATTGCTCTACTATGTCTATGATGTGCTCCGAAAGAGTGGTAGTGCCACGATCTTTGGGGGAATTATCTCGCTGATCCTCATTTGGATTGTCACCTCTCAGATTCTCCGCATGAGGGTGCTTGGGGGGATATTGGATGCTCTCTTTAGTGTGGGGATTGTGGTGATCGTCATTATATTTCAGGATGAGATAAAGGGCTTCCTTACCCTGCTTGGTAGCACGCAGAGGTGGCGATTTATCCGCCGAATCTTTAAGCCTGAGAAAAATGTGGAGGTGAGTCGGGAGCAGAGCTTTATCGGAATGATCTCTTTTGCCTGTGCCAATATGGCAAAGAAAAAGACCGGTGCCCTCATCGTGATTGAGCAGGGCACCAGTCTGGAGCAGTATATCCATACGGGGGAGATTATCAATGCGCAGGTCAATTCGCGGTTGATAGAGAATATATTCTTTAAGAATGCTCCGCTACATGATGGGGCGATGATTATCCGTGACTATACCATCGTGGCGGCGGCCTGTATTCTGCCTGTAGCACAGGGGCAAGAGCTACCGAAGGAGATGGGGCTAAGGCACCGTTCGGGACTAGGGATGTCGCAAGCAACGGATGCGAAGGTAATCATCATCAGTGAGGAGCGTGGGGAGATATCGATTGCACACAATGGGGAGATGATCGCTGATGTGACGACAGATCAGCTGCAACAATTTATCAGCAATGACTTTACCGACCTCGGGAAGATAGGTACGCTTGTCACAGCTCACGCCGTATAGAGAGGAGGTGGACTATGCGTGGAGGGCTTCGCTACTTACTTCTACTCTTTTCGCTACTTTCCGCACTGGTAGTAGAAGCACAGGAGTTGGCTCCTGTAGTGATGCCTGAATTGCTCGTGTTGGGTAGCCACACTAAGTATGAGGAGGATAATGATGCGGTAGCCCTGATTGAGCGGACTGCTGCGCGGGAGCGTGCCGATAGGGCGGCACGGCAGTTGGATTATAGCTTTCAGCAGTCGGAGGAGTTGCTTCTGGCACTTGGTCGGGTGGATAAGTGGCGGGGCGCACTGCGTAAGGTGGTGCCTTTCTTTGATCGCTACTTGATTCATTCGCATATTGATGGCACGCCGGTCTTACCGCTTTCGGAGTACCAAAAGGTCTATCTCAAGGGGTACAATCATACGACGCAGCAGCTCAATGAAGCGATCCTATATAGTCAGCATAATGGTTTGGACCAAAATATCAGTGATGGCTCTCAGAGTGTGCGACTGGAGGAGTTATTCTCCAAGGTGGACCTCTTTGAGAAGTATGTGAAGATACTAGATACCAAGCTCCCTGCGCCTCTTTCGGAGCAGGCAAGACTCCACTACAAATATTATCTCACAGATACCATTATATCGGCTGGGTACGTGGCTCAGGTGGTGGACTTTATCCCACGTCAGCCCCATGCCCCTTCTTTTTCGGGACGGTTGCTGATTGTGGAGGATCATGGCCCGCGATTGCTCAATGCTTACCTTATCTTTCCGAAGCAAATCGATATTAACTTCGTGGAGGATCTTCGTCTGCAGCAACAATTTGTGAAGACCTCAGTTGGTTGGCATCTGAAGGAGGAGCGTCTGGTGGGTAATCTGAAGCTATTTATCAATCTGCTCTCTCTCTATGTGGAGCAATCAAGGCACTACGATGAGTATGGCGAGCAATCGCCTGACTCCGAGATTATCGCTCTGAAGCAACCTTTTAATGACTGGCAGGATAGGGAGTTAGCAAAGCCAGTTATCTCTTCTGCCATTGCCCGAAACCTACTGACCACAAGCGATGGCCTGCGGAGGTTTATGGACCAATTCAAACAGCTAGGGTGGCAGCGTGTGGTACTGGAGTTGGTGGATATGGTGAGCCTTAATTACATTCGTACGAAGTGGGACTACAGTAAGATTTACGGGGGAAGCCTCTTTGACCTCGGACCGGTGAATGAGCTGGTCAATGCCAATCATACGGAGGGGCTACGTATCAAGGTGGGAGGAAGGACTACCGGCTATCTCTCGCACCATCACTTCTTTAATGGGTATCTTGCCTATGGATTTAAGGACCGACGCCCTAAGTATGGCGTTGGCTATGCCTATTCATTTAGGCCGAAGCGCTACTTTAGGGAGGAGTTTCCTCAGCACGAGCTATCGCTGAGCTACCAGCACGATATCTATATTCCAGGTCTTGAGGTACAGAATAACGACCGAGATAATATCCTCTATGATGTAGGGGTATCGTATCTGGCGACTACCTCTTATCGAAATCTCTTAACTCTGGAGTATCTAAAGGACTTCAATGCAAGTCTTTCTCTCCGGCTTTATGCCAGCTATAGGGAGGATAGGGCGAGTGGGCCGCTTGATTTTGTGCGGGTTAATCACGACCACTCTCTGCAGAAGTTGCCTAAGATCACCGATGTTTATTCGGGTGTAGAGCTACGGTGGGCGATCGGTGAGCGTATCTTTGATGGCTCTATGCAAAGACACCGGCACTACGCGAATGTATATCGCGAGGTACCGGTGCTAAAGCTTCGCCACGAGTGGGCGGATAAATGGTTGGGTGGTGACTTCCGTAGGCAGCGTACTGAGCTATCGGCTGAGCAGAGACTCTGGATGGGGGTCTTTGGTCGTCTGGACTACCAAGTGACGGTGGGGAAGCTATGGAGCTCGGTGCCTTTCCCTGTCTTATATACGCCACCGACTAATATCGGACTGATGCACAAGCACAATACGTTCCAATTGCTCAACCCTTTGGAGTTCGTGGCGGATGAGTGGCTGACGGCCTTTATGGAATACCATATGCGTGGCGTGGTCTTTGACCGTATCCCGTTGATCAATAAGTTGCGACTTCGGGGGGTGCTGACGGCCAACTTCCTCTACGGTAATCTCACAGCTAAGAACCGGCAAGCTACGGGTAATGAATTATTCGTACTCCCTGTGCATACTACTGAGATGCAGGATCAGGTCTATGCTGAGGTGGGCTTTGGGTTGGAGAATATACTCAAGGTGGTGCGCATTGACGTCTATCGTCGCCTCTCTCCGCTTAAGGCTCACTCCAAAGGTCCATGGGGGGTGAAGCTAGATTTATCGCTTAGCTTTTAGGTGGATAATTCGTTGGTTGCTGCTACCTCTGAAGGAAAGGGTAGGGTCGTACAATCGCTTCTCAAAGGGACCATCGACCAATACATCAATCCACTCTAGTAGCGGTGCTCGCTCTGGATCCTCCAGCAGTTCTTCGTAAAGGTAGCCTGTGTAGCACCAGATGCTTAGTCCCGTCTCCTCTCGCACTCTTCTGAGTAGCGGGCCGAAGTCGGTGGGGTTATAGAAGGGGTCTCCACCACTAAAGGTGACGCCATCGAGTAGGAAGTTGCCCTTAATCTCCTCTATTATGTTGCCTATCCGCTCCTCCGTCAGTGGCTCTCCTGCCTGTGGCGACCAGCTGAGCGGGTTGTGGCAACCAGGGCAGGCGTGCCGACACCCTGCCAAGTAGATGCTATACCTTATCCCATCGCCATCGAGGATGGTCTCTGAAATTACCTTGAGCAGATTGAGCATACCATCTAGGTGAGTAGCAAGATCATCCACTGTGCCGCCATCACTCGTAGGAAGAGGGTGACTGGATAGACGGTAGCATAGACCACCGATGGGATATTGTTTTTAGTGGCATCTGGGGTAAGCGATAGGGCTGGGGCAAAGGTCATATTTCCAGCCACATACCCTAAGAGGGTGAAGTAATCTAGTTTGAGCCAAAGGCGTCCAATCACGAGGGTGATCCAAAGCGGAATCAACATCATCAGTGCTGCATAGCCCATCCAGACAAAGCCACCGCTCATGAGCTTCTCCACAAAGCTGCCCCCGACACTCAGTCCCACGCAGGCTAGGAAGAGGGTAATCCCTATCTCCCGTATCATCATATTGGCACTCTCGGTATTGTGAGTGTTGAGCCTAAACTTTGTGCCGAAGTTGCTCAGTAATATGGCTACAATCAGTGTGCCGCCTGAAAAGCCGAGCTTCACCGGCATACTCATTCCGGAAAGCTGTATCTCCAAGCTCCCAACAAGTACACCTAGCAGTAGTGCCAAGAAGAGCACCAGCAGATTGGGTCGCCTTAGGTTGGTAGCTGAATTGCCAAGTATCTTCTCCACATGTTTTACGTCCTCCTCTTGTCCTACAATCACTACCGTATCACCTACTTGTAGGCGGAGGTCGGGCTTAGCGATCAGGTGGACGCCAGCACGGTAAAGGCGTGAGACATTGACATTGTAGAGTGTCCTAAACTTGAGTTGCTCAATGCTTTTGCCGGTGATATTGGGGTGCGTCACTAGCACACGGTGAGATACCAAGGTATTATCGAGCTTAAACCAAGTGGCATCGCTCATCTCGAGCCGACGACCTACGAAGGCGGCGATGGTCTCCACCTCGTCTTGCTCCGAGATAACCAAGAGCTTATCGCCCTCATAGATTTTTGAATTGGAGCTAGCCATCTCCACCTCGCCAGTGCCTTCGTGCAAGATACGCGAGATGACTACCTCGTACTTCTCTAATAGCATCTTTACGTGGTAGATATCCATCCCGAAGAGGGCTGGATTGGTCACTTCTAGAGAGTAGACTAGGGCTTCTCGTTTCTTCGCCTGCTCCCTCTCCTCCAATTCCTTCTCCTCACGTGCCACATCAATCTTAAAGATCCACTTGATGATTGAAAGGGTGACCACCATCCCAACAATGGCAACTGGATAACCAAGGGCATAACCTATGCCGATATCTTGTGGCGTACTTCCCGAGAGCATTCGTGCTGTCTCCTGTGCCGATGCAAGCGAAGGGGTGTTGGTCACCGCACCCCCTAGGATACCCATTAAGGTCGCTATCTGTTCGCTTGAAAAACGGTAGATGAGGTAGGTGACGACTAGTGAGAAAAAGACTGATGCGATAGAGAGTAGATTCAGAGATACGCCTCCTTGCTTGAAGGTGGCAAAGAATCCTGGCCCTACGATCATACCAATACCAAAGATAAAGAGGATCATCCCACTCTCCTTCACAAAGGAGAGCACGTGAGGATCCATTGATAGGCCTAAGTGGCCCATTAATATCCCCACAAAGAGTACCCAGGTGACCCCGAGTGAAAACCCTCGTACCTTTACCTTGCTTAGTGCAGTGCCCACTGTCACCACTAAAGCGAGTACAAACATCGAAGAAGCGATATCCCCACCTAGGAGTAGTTGCTTCAGTACATCCATCATCTTTAATTAGCTTAGTTAATGATGCTTTACACGGTCCCGCTCCTCGGCACGCTTGGCAGAGTTCCACGAGGCGAGGTCACCAGTGAGATAGCCCGTGATCCGCCTCATGCGTTGGATATCCTCGCTTCCGCAGATTGGGCAGCGGTCGTAGATCACTCCCTTATAGTGGCAGCTTCTACAGGTGTCAATTGGATGGTTGATAGAGCCGTAGCCAATCTGATTGTCCTTCATCAGCTTCACGATCTTCACGATCGCACGAATGTTTTTCTTCGCTTCACCATCCAGCTCTATATAGGTAATGTGTCCGCCGAGGGTGAGTGCGTGGAAAGGTGCCTCTAGCCTGATCTTATCGGCAATGCGTACCTCCTCCTTTACATCGATATGAAATGAATTGATATAGTATTCCCGATCATTGACCCCAGGTATCTTGCCGTACCGCTTCACGTCGAGCTTAGTAAAGCGACCCGAAAGCCCCTCGGCAGGAGTGGCGAGTACTGAGTAGTTGAGGTGATACTTCGCCTTCATCTCGCCAGCCACCTCATTCAGCACCACTAGGCACTCCCGCAAAGTCTCCCACGCAGCGGAGCTCTCGCCGTGTCCCATACCATAAAGTGCATACATCGCATTGTGACCGCCGATAAATCCAATTCCCAGCGTACCGCTATCCAATACCGAGCCTACCTTGTCATTGGGTTTCAAAGCACCGCCTCCCTTCCATACATCGTTGCCCATCATAAATGGGAACTGACGAGCCAGTGCACTCCGTTGGTAGAGATATCGCTCATGCAATTGTTCGCCAACTAGCAGTGCCATCTCTCGTAGCGACTCCTTTAGCTTTTGGATAGATACGCTCAAGATCCGGCCAGAGTCGGCAACCGAACCGCACTCTCGCTCCGCAGCACGACGAGCCTCAATCGCTAGCCTTGGTAGATTGATAGTGGTAAAGGAGAGATTGCCCCTGCCCACTGAACTCTGTACCCCATTGATATTCTCAAAGACACGGGTGCGGCAACCCATCGTTGCTAGCTCATACAGATAACGATTAGGATCATCGGCACGCCAAAGTTTATTTTGATTGAAGGGGGTGTCGAGGAATAGGAAGTTGGGGAAGAGTGCCCTTGCTGTGGTCTTGCACGCTTTTAGGAATAGATAGAAGTTGGGTGCTTCAAACTCTAGCTCGCCCCTCATCGCAGCATCAAAGTCGGTCATTGCCAATTCATAGTCACGCTCCGAATAAGAGACCCCTTCCTTCACCTTAAATATCTGAATGGGGAAGACTGGCACCTCACCTCCCGCTCCTAGTCCCTCCATAGTCGCTTCCATCAACTCCTCGATCACCATCTGCCCCTCGGCACTGGTATCGGTGCCGTAGTTAATCGAGCTAAAGACCACCTGGTTGCCGCCTCTGGAGTGCATCGTATTGAGATTGTGGATAAATCCCTCCATCGCCTGGTGCGTATCTCGCCTGGTTAGTTCGCGAGCCTCCGCCACCATCATCTCCAGATCTTCGTAGGCGATAGCATCGTTAGTCACCTTGGAGAGCTCATCATATAGCCCGCGAATCTCCCCCGCACTCGGCATGATGTTGCCTACAGCGTCGGTAATCATCGTTCGCAGTGCCTTCCTCTCAAGGTTCCCCTCACCTCTTCTAGCCTTTACCATAAAGGGAATCAGCTCTGCCAAGTGCTTCACAAACGACTTGTATACCCCAGGTGCCATAAAGTAATCAAAGGCGGGGATTGCCTGCCCTCCGTGCTGCTCATTTTGATTGGTTTGGAAAATGATCGTTGCAAGAGTGGCGTAGCTCTGGATGCTCTGAGGAGTACGGATACTCCCATTCTTTGTGTGGAAACCCCGTTCGTAGAGATCCTTCAGATCGTACTGTACACAAGTAGTGGTCTTGGTGGGGTAGTAGTCGAGGTCGTGTATGTGGATATCCCCACGCCTGTGTGCTTCGGCAAATTCGGGGGAGAGTAGATAGCGGTAAGCATAGTCCTTGGAGACCTCACTCGCGAAGGTCATCATCTGACCAGCTGGAGTGTGGCTACTCATATTGGCATTGCTCAGATTGATATCATTTTCATCGATCCGTACAATCCCATCAAAAGACTTCTTGAGGTCGGTGCGATTGTGCCGCTGCGTATTGCGCCACTCCCTATAGATAATGTAGCGCTTCGCCACATCGGGGCGCACCTTCATCAGCTCGCCCTCCACAATATCTTGTACCTCCTCTACCGAAATGGTAGTCTGCTCTATGCGCGACAATACCTGGCGGGTTACCTGCTGTACCTCACCATAATTATCTCCGTTGCCACTCGCTACGTAGGCTTTGAGAATAGCGTTTTCAATCTTAGAGGGGGTAAATGGCTCCTGCACGCCATCCCTCTTAATGATGTAAAGAACTGGATTATTCATATTACTTTAACTCCCGAAAGTTGATTAAATAGGTTTTATAATACGGTAAAATGCATCTGTCGGTCTTCTGACTTATCTCATACACCTCCGTACCTTCCCGCCCACATGGGCAGTGGCAAACGATCGGGGTGCTGTCAAGGCTTCCAAGCCCATCAAGACTTACAGCAGCGGGTACTGTACTGGACTCACACCAGTTTCCCAAGAGGTGAACTCTATCACCTCCACAAATGCACTACAAAGATACCTATTTTTATAGACCTGATAGCATTATATTCAGAAACAAAAATCCTCGGCAGTAACGCCGAGGATATAAAGAAAGTGGAGAATACCGGACTCGAACCGGTCACCTCTACAATGCCATTGTAGCGCTCTAGCCAGATGAGCTAATTCCCCATACTCCCCACAAAGATAACAATAATTAATGATGATAACAATTTATGTCCTGAAAAAGCAGATAAGCCGAAGAATGAGCTCATCCTTCGGCTTATCTATTACTGTTCAGTTAAGTATTTATGGAATAGGGAAGATAAAAGGTTCGCTACCGTTATTTACGAACTTTGCACCACTAGGCATGCTTAGGTGCTTTTGGCTCTTACTCCAATCCCATAGCATAGACTCGTCCTCTGTGATTTCACCTGTTTCTACATTTCTCTTTTTACCATTGAGAGGGTAGTATAGAAGTAGGTTATCATCATTGGCATCTACTAGCTTCCAGGTGTTGTCGAGGATCTCCTTGTCGGTACGTGCCGACTTCCAGAAGCGTACCTCACGAATCAGCTCATTGCTACCGCCAATCCAGAAACCAGTGAGTCCATAAGCTCCAGTACGGATCTCGCGCTCTATGACTTTCACACCATTGACATATACTGAATTAGCCTTACCATCGTACTTAAAGCCGAGCATATACCAGGTATTTGGCTCTGCTGCCAAAGCTTCCTCAGGAATATCAATTTGTGAATTTCCAGTCTTTATCTGTAGCTGATTAGGCTTAATAGTTACGTCACCAAAGCGAATGTAGATCTCGTCGTTCATACTAGAGCCTGTTACCAGCTTGGTTCCACAGATTGAGCGGTTGTTATATAGATATGAAGCTCTATTCACCATCACTTCAAGTGTCCAAGCGTCTACCTTAAAGTCGTTGGGGAACATAGATCCATCCTCCGAGCCAGAGCCAACTATTCTAAGAGCCTTTGTGCTGATTCTCTGCTCTAGGACAAGAAGAACCTCGCTCTCGGCATCAATGATGCACTTATTTGAGTTTGTCAACTTTATAGGAAGAGCATAAGTGTACGCAGGATTAAAGACGAGGTCTTTAATTTTCAAGCCCAAAGATTTGATGGATTCACCACTTTCGAAAGCTATCTCTTTATCTATGCTATACATCTCTGCAGGTAACATTACATAGGTAGTCCCATGAGCTTTGTTATAGGTCTCCAATTGGGTAGTATTTCCAGCTTCTACTCCTACCTTTACCTCTTCGGAAGGTAAGTGTGTCAAAGCGACCTTAATGTCATTAACTACTACATCCTCTTTCTCTACAAAGAATGATTGGATAGTAGAACCACCCTTGATATATACACTTTGACGAGTTAGCTCACCAGGAGCTTGCTTTGGTTTATTGTATAATTCATCTTGGCAGGACGTCAAGGCAAATGACGCAAGCGTTAATGCCGATACAATTATTGATTTTGCAATATTATTCATCTTACAATGTCTATAGAGTCCATTATTACTGATAGTTTCCTGGGTATTTCACATTACCCATGTAGAGGGCTGTACGCAACCACTTATATGGAGGATCATTTGGATAATCATACTCCATGTGATAGGTACCAATACCGCCGATGCGTAGGCCACTAGGAAGGTCTAGTGTTGCATAGTCAAAGATCTGAGCTCCTGGCTTGCCGTTGAACTCAGGGTGAGCACTTGATATGTAACCAGTGACACCTCCATTTCGCCAAGTTTGCTCAAACTCTACTGTAATGATTGTTTTGCGTTCCCAATCAGTTAGATGAGGCTTGCTTATCTTACGCTGAACATAGCTGGTATGTCTTTCCCAATATGCCTGGTAGATATAATGGTCGATCATCTTTGAGGTCTCAGTGCTCAGCTTATCTGGCTGACCATCCATCACAATCATCTTGCCAAGGGGGTTGAGCTTATCGTACATAGTCTTGATGAAGACATACATATTATTGTTCTGACCCTCATCAGGTCCAATCTCTAGCCAATTAGCGAGTGATCCAGAGTGTCCATAACCTGGCTCGTAATCGATGTCAAAACCATCGAGATCATACTTAATAATAGTATCGCAGATCGCAAGGGCATAGGCCTCTACACCCTTCTTAAAGTCTCCACCACCTTTTTGGTCTACCCAGTAATCGTATGGGTCTAATCCTGGAGGGGTCATCTGGTCTCCAAGGTTCTGTACGATCCAGCATAGCAGTGCCTTAGAGCCCATCACGTTTTGGAAAAACTTAAGGTCGGTCTGCTGCTCAGGTGTTAGATTACCCCTACATCCCCATAGAGATACGAAGTCTACACTATCAGGGATAAACTTTAGGTAGTTCTGTGGGTTGTCTCCTTTACCTGTCCAGTTGCCAAACCATCCAAAGCCCTTGACGTGAGGTGTTTTCTTGTACTCACGGATGGCAGCATAGTATGCTTTCTCTGTCGGAGTCAATTGATCCTCACTGGTCACTTCTATCTTTGGTAGGTGACGCTTAAGCCCTTCTTGGTTTTCGAAAGGAATTCTCTCGGGAGTCAATCCGTTTTGACAGCCTACAAAGGAGAGAATGAGACCTAGCAAAGTGACTAGGAATATTTGATTCTTTCTATTCATCATTTTATCTGCTTTATTCGGTTAATTCTGTGTAGGTCTGTCCTTACGTACCCACCACAATCTCGTAGAGCCAATATCTGGGCCACCTAGTAGCTCAGGTACAATCGCCATATTCTTATTAGTTGAATACTCGGTTGAAGCAAACTTAAATCGCTCAGGAGCAAGAAGCCCTGGACCTTCAATGCGTGCTGGAGCACTTCTATCTACTGGTCTATGGATATAAGGATACCCAGTGCGCCTATACTCGGTCCATGCCTCAATGGCATTTGGGTACATGGCTAGATACTTTTGAGTAATGATCTTTTGAAGTTGCTCCTCTTGCTCGTCCTTTTCTGTAGACATGTAGTCCCAAGATGGGCATACATTATTATTTGATATTCTACTATTATAGATATAGTTCACATACCAATTATTGGTCATAGCAGAGATGTCTGTTGGCTTTACTGTGCGAGTGAGATACTCATCAGCTCCAGACAAGCCATTCTCCTCAAAAGAGAGCTTCACCCCTTTCTCGTAATACTCTTTAGGAGAGCCCTCGTAAAAGCCATAGAGTGCTGCTTCAGCCTTCAAGAAAGCTACCTCGGAGGCTCTTAGCCAGTAAATGCCAGTGCTGGCCTCCACATTGGGTTGAGAAGCAAAGAAAGGACTAGTGTCACCAGATTCACTATCTCTCTTTGGCATATCATTGGTGTTGAGTATTGAGTAGTAACCTTCCATTCCCCTAAATGTACCCTTCTTGAAATATTTGCCGATACGAGGGTCGTTGTAGCCATCGAGGTAAGACCAAATAGTACCACCCATTCTAGTCTCACCATAATCTATGGAGGCGAGCATAGGGTTAAGTAGGGTGATCTTGCTTGATGACTTTAATACAGCCTCATCAGCCACAGCCTCAATAACGCCACCATTTGCTGGGTCAAGGGCTTTCGCTATGTATTCTCTGGCAAGCTCTGGAGCTACGAAATGAGTGCGAACAGCCAATCTTAGCATGAGTGAGTTAGCCAGCTTCGTCCACTTTATAGCATCGCCATTGTATACGAGGTCAAACTTCTCCATTACCTTGTTGGGTGTTGCATTTAGAATTTTTGCGGCATTTTCAAGGTCGCCCAACATACTCTTATATACTACTTCCTGGCTATCTGGCTTTGGCTCAATATCAGCGTCTCCTGCTTGAGTATATACGATAGGTCCGAAGGCATCCGTTGCACGAGTCCAGGCAATTACTTTGAGTACTTGAGCCACGGCAAACATCTGCTGATCAGTTGGCTTTTCACTCTTTCCAATGGTCTGATACACATCATTCCATGCTTGATATGCTTTGGTATACAGGCAGGAAAGGATATACTCCATACGGTTGTCTGGGTAAGCCCAATTGGACTCTATAGAGAAGTTCCAGTTGTTGTTATTCCCAAAATACCCTATGTAGTTGCCTGATGAGATCAAGTCTGTAGCTTGCAGGTCATTACCTGGTCCAGTAGTTTGATCTGGAGTGCCGATAGGTATTATCTTCTGCATAATGGTCATCACAGGGCTACCCACTGAGCGACCACCTGCATTATTCTCCTCTTCTGTAACGCCATAGATATTGGTGTTCAAATCTGAAGGCATACAGCTGGAAACACCTCCTATAAGTAGTAAGGAAGTCACCAGAATTGCTATTGCATTGTATCTTTTATTCATATCTGATTTCTGCTATTCTCTTTTATCAAAAACCGAGGTTGATGCTTAACCCAAATCCTCTTTGGCTTGGCATAAGGAAGTTGTCATAGCCTTGACCAAATGTACCAGTGCCAGCAGTAAGTTCTGGATCAAATGGAGCCTTGTTGTATATCATCAGCAGGTTGGTCCCATAGACTGCAAATGATGCGCTACGTAGCGTATTGCCCAACCACTTGCTTGGGAGGCTATACGAAAGCCTAAGCTCTTGGAGCCTTACATTTGTCGCTGAGTAGACATAGTATGAGTCTAGCTCAGACACTGCTGTATAGTAGTCCTTGGGATCCATCGTAAAGTCGGCCATCTTGATGCCTCCATTGTCTCGTGCGAGAGCAGACTCCTCGGATACACCATACTTATCTAGCATAGCTTGTGTCTTTGAAATCACTACGCCTCCAATGCGTGCATTGAATAGGAAGTTAAGACCGATCCCCTTGTAGTTGAACCCTTGGGCATACCCCAAATTCCAATCAGGGTTGACGCTACCTAGTTGGTAAGGCTCCACATCTTCTGCGACAGGAGCTTGCCCCTTGGTGTAGTTCATATAGCCATCCTTATCTCGCTTGAGTTGCTTGGTGGCATACATCATACCGATTTCGCCATCTTTGACTAGTCTAAAGCGTCCTTGGTCGATAAATGAGAAGTCTAGTGGAGATCCTGTGATAGGATTCTTAACTACGTTGGCGAGCTCAACGATTCTATTCTTATTGTGTGTAGCAGTAATTACAGAGTTGAAGCCGAAGCCATTCTTAAACTCCTTTTGTAGAGAAAGCGTTAGCTCAATACCTCTATTCTGTACATTACCTGCCTGCACAAACATATAGTTGTAGCCAGCACCTCCAGGCAACTTCTTCTTCAAGAGCTGATTGTAGGTATTGGAGTGGTAAAGAGTAACGCCTAAGTTAATCAGACCACCTGCCCAGCGAGTATCCAGACCGAGCTCGTATGAGCGTGTGCGCTCAGCACGAAGGTCGGGCAGTGGATAATACTCGTATGGTGCTGCTGCACCTCCCTTGATGTCGCGGGTAACAGAGCCTGGGGTAAGTCCAGCAAATGGAATAGGTGAACCTACCTCAGTATATGATCCACGAATCTTACCAAAGCTCAAGATAGGATTCATCTTAGCTTTTGTATTCTCAGAGAATAGCTCTGTGAACACCAATGAAAGACCCACTGATGGATAGAATATCCATGAGTCATTGGTGCCAATAAGTCTTGAGTTTTGATCCCCACGACCGGTAAGTGTAAGGTAAGCAATAGACTTCCAACCCAATTCGGCCGAGCCGAATACGGCTACGTTTCTAGTCCTATCATTACCACCATCCTCCGATGGTACAGCAGTGGTGGGATTGACATTTGTATAGGTGAACTTATTAGGGAAGGAGAGTAGGTCGCCACCGTAGCCTCTTGACTTGGTGTCGTACTCCTCAAAAGATGATCCTGCATTCACCATAATGTTGAAGTCATCTAGGAAGCTCTTATTGATATTAAGCATCAAGTCCATATACTTTTGCCTGAAGGTAGATTGCTTGTAGCTATATCTGCCATTTGGCTTAGCGTGGGTACTAATAGTGCTTGCATACCTTTTATCTTCGCTCTCAGTGTAGGTGTTATCTAGACGTACACGACCTGATAGATTAAGCCAATCTGTAAAGTCGTACCCCACCTGACCGTAGAATGTGTATCTGTCGCTAGCTACAGGACGGAGTGTCCTATATGCCTCCCAGTATGGGTTTTGGGTGTTCATACCGAAGTCACCTACTGACCATGACTGCTCGTAGATACCTGTCTCAGGGTTAAAACGCTCAAATTCCTTTTCGCGGTTGAAGTCCTCACCTCTAGGATATAGGTAAGCACCCACAATAGGATTGAAGTAGGTACCATAAGCGATCATATTATTATAATACTCGCGGCTATAGCTAGCAGAGAAGTCTAGGTGAAGTTTGTCTTCAAATAGGCTGGACGTATTACGCACCATCGCATTGTATCGGTGATACTTATTGTTGGGGATGATGCCTTTAGAGTTGATAGCAGCTACCGATACATAAGTTTGATTGACCTTGGAACCTACAGAAAGACTTAATGCGTTATTAAACATAAGCCCTGTCTCAAAAAAGTTTCTAGGCTCATAGTTGCTTGGTGTGTCTAGCTTTGCACCCCATGAAAGATAGGATCCTTCGTTGTTTCCATATCTATTCTGGAAGCGTGGAAGAATATAGGCTTGTGAGCCTTCGAAGGAGGTTGAGAAGTTGACCTTTAGTGACCCTTCTTCCCCTTTCTTGGTGTTGATCAAAATAACGCCATTCGCCGCTGCTGCTCCATAGAGTGCTGCTGCTGAAGGACCAGTTAGCACCGAGATGGACTCAATGTCTTCGGGATTGAGGCTACCAATGCCTTCACTAGATGCAGTACTAGCAAATCCTGATCCATCACCGCCACGATCTGCCTTGTTGCCTACCGGAATACCATCGATCACGTAGAGTACATTATTATCTCCAGCGATAGACTTATTACCACGCATCACAACACGTACACCACCACCTACACCAGAAGCACTCTTCTGAATATTGACGCCGGCTACTTTTCCGCTGAGGGAGTTGATAAAGTTGGCGTCTTTGACGGTGGTGAGCTGCTCATTATCGAGCTTTTGGACGTTGTAGGAGAGGGCTTTCTCGGAGCGCTTGATACCGAGTGCCGTTACGACTACTTCGTCGAGGAGCTCTGTATCCTCTTCAATCACGATTTGGATGGAGCTCTGTCCATTGATGGGCACCTCTATGGTCTTATATCCAATGTAGGAGACCCTGATGTGTCCGTTAGCGGGGACAGCCGTGAGTGTAAATTGGCCATCTAGGTTGGTGAGCATACCTTTGGAGGCATCCTCTACCAGCATTACAGTTGCCCCTATGACGGGCTCATTGTGTGTCGCATCTGTGACCACTCCCTTCACGGTAATGGTCTGCGCAAGAGCCATAGGTGCCAGAAGACTCAGAAAGAGTGTACAGAGTAGACTTCTGAGCCATTTTGCTTGACTTAAATTCATACCTTGCTTTTTCAAAAAAATGGAACTATTGTATTATTCTTAATCCTTTACTATTCCTCTACCGTATTGCTCAATGTAGCTCTAGAGTGTGGTTTTCTCATTATGCGGTATTGAGCGTCGCTTTTCCCCTTGCTTCTACTGTAACTATCCGTGGGGAATCTTTCTTCTAAGTGATAATCAACTGCCTACAAACATACCAATCTATTTTGAATTGGCAAAATATTTTATAACGATGAAATGCTAATGATTATATTTGCTTAATGGGGGTGCCAATTCATTGTGTTTTGGGGAATGGTTCCGATTACTAGGGGTGCCTCATCGGACTAGTCGGAAGGCTTAGGTAAGTCGGATTGGGAAGGTCAATATTTGTGAAATAATGTGAAATATTAGCTGGGTTAAGAGGGAAAATAGGACGGTTTGTAATGCATTGGTTTTCAGGACTCTATCTAAGGTCGAAGTGAGATGCAACTCGCTGTTTGCTTAGTTGCATCTCAGCAATTGCTTAGTTGCAACTCATTGATCGCTTAGTTGCAACTCGGTGATGGCTTAGTTGCAATGGATTTCTTGATTTTCTATAACTCGTTGGTTTTTAGTGGGGTTATGGTATTATAGTCACCGAGCTCTGTGAAACTGCTAGTTGGGCCTTATTTTTAACCTATTTTGAGTGTTTTGCAAAGGTGGGGGCAGCTCTAGTACCTACCGTTAGGGTTTGTCCGACCTCTTAGCTAGCGTCCTCACTAGAGGGTGATTAATCGGGGGTGCCTAATCGGACAAGTCGGACGGGTCAGACAAGTCGGACGGGTCGGACGGGTCGGACAAGTCAGACAAGTCGGACGGGTCGGACGGGTCGGACAAGTCAGACGTGGTGGTCGGGCGAAAAGTTTAGTTGCAACTCTAATGTGTAACCCTGATGATACAGATTTATACCACGCAATAGTCTCTAATAATTGTGTACCTTTGTCGTTTAGGATTATAGATTAGCAAGTGATGGATGTAAAGCACTGGGAGGGATTGAGCGATAATGAGGTGGCAGAGAGTAGGGCAAAGTATGGTGCCAATCTGCTGACTCCGGTAGCTCGGGTATCGGTATGGCGGAAGTTCCTTGAGAAGTTTCAAGACTCTACCATCATTATTTTATTGGTGGCCGCACTGCTCTCAATTGGGGTGTCGGTGTATGAGGTCTACTATCACGGGCGTGGTAGTGAGGCCTTTTTGGAGCCGATGGGCATTTTATTTGCGGTATTGCTGGCGACTGGCTTGGCCTTTTACTTTGAGCAAAAGGCCGATAAGGAATTTACAATCCTTAATAAGGTGAATGACGATGAGCCGGTGCGGGTGATACGTAATGGGCATACTATGGAGGTGCCCAAACAGAGTGTGGTAGTGGGGGATATCGTGGTGGTGGAGAGTGGCGATGAGGTGCCGGCCGATGGGGAATTACTGGAGTCGGTGAGCCTGTCGGTGGATGAATCGATGCTGACGGGTGAACCAATTGCCTCTAAGTCGGCCGATCCTACGGCCTCGGATAGTGAGGCGACTTTTCCAACGAATCACCTATTACGTGGTACGCGTGTGGTGGAGGGACATGGCGTCTGTAGGGTCTTTGCTGTGGGTGATGCGACTGAAAATGGCAAAGTATTTCACGCTGCCCAGATTGATGACTCTGTGCGGACTCCGCTCAATGAGCAGCTGGATCGGCTTGGGAGTATGATTAGTAAGCTGGGCTATGGCATTGCTCTCTTGGTGTTGGTGGGGCGGATGTCGGTCTACCTATGGGGTAGTGGTATGGAGCCTTTTGAGTGGTCGGAATTTGTTACCTATCTTTTGCAGACCATTATGATTGCTGTGACGGTGGTGGTGGTTTCGGTACCTGAGGGATTGCCGATGGCGGTGACGCTGAGCCTAGCCTATAGTATGCAGAAGATGCTGCAGACCAATAATCTGGTACGTAAGATGCACGCCTGTGAGACTATGGGGGCGACGACTGTGATCTGTACCGATAAGACTGGGACACTTACAGAGAACCTGATGACGGTGGCGGAAGCACAGTTTTATGGTGCGGAAGGAGCTGGGAGTCGATTGGTACAGGAGGGGTTGGTGCTCAATAGTACGGCTACGCTGGACAAGGCTTCGGATGGTTGCACTAGGGTATTTGGCAATCCTACGGAGGGGGCTTTGCTCTTGTGGCTGGATCGCGAAGGAGTGGCTATCGACGAGGTGGTCTCGGAAGCTAAAGTGGTGACACAAATCCCCTTTTCTACGGAGAGGAAGTATATGGCTACGATTGTGCAGTCGCCTGAGGGTTCTTTTATGCTCTATGTGAAGGGGGCACCAGAGATGGTCTTGGGACTCTCTAGCCAGGTGGAGGGGGCTATTGACCGCCAATCAATTGAGTCGGAGTTGGTAAAGTATCAGTCGCAGGCGATGCGTACACTGGGCTTTGCTTATCAGAAGCTAGAGCGTATTGAGGAGGGGATATCTGAAGGAAAGTTGGTGGCTAAGGAGCTCACCTTCCTGGGAATTGTGGCTATTTCGGACCCCGTGCGGGTGGATGTGCCACCAGCCATTAGGGAGTGTCTGGCGGCAGGAATTGATGTGAAGATAGTGACGGGGGACACGGTGGCAACTGCTCGGGAGGTGGCACGACAGATAGGTCTTTGGCAAGATGGAGATGGGGAGCAGCAGGTTGTGACAGGCCCTGAGGTGGCTGAGATGAGTGATGAGGAGCTGGAGGAGCGTATCGGGAAGATCAAGGTGATCTCTCGGGCGAGACCTCTGGATAAGCAGCGATTGGTGGAGGCGTTGCAGAGACGCAATCAGGTGGTGGCGGTGACGGGTGATGGTACGAATGATGCCCCCGCACTTAAGTCGGCACACGTGGGGCTCTCTATGGGTGATGGAACTTCTATCGCTAAGGAGGCGAGTGATATTACCATTGTGGATAATTCCTTTGCTAGTATCGGCAGGGCGGTGATGTGGGGACGCTCGCTCTATCAGAATATTCAGCGCTTTATCCTCTTCCAGATGACGGTCAATGTGGCGGCCTGTTTGATTGTGTTGGCTGGAGCTTTTCTAGGCACGGATACGCCCTTGACAGTGACGCAGATGCTGTGGGTCAATCTGATTATGGATACCTTTGCGGCGATGGCTCTTGCGTCGTTGCCACCCTCTGCTCGGGTGATGCATGAGAAGCCGAGGGATCGTAGCTCTTTTATTATTGATAAGGCGATGGGGCGTGGAATATTAATGGTCGGTGGGCTCTTTTTCGTGATACTTCTGGCACTCTATTATCTCTTTCATACGTATGATATTAGGAGTATGACGGATCTTTTCTCGCTTACGATGGTGGATGGTTTGCCGACTATTACGAGGTATGAGCAGAGTCTCTTCTTTACGCTATTTGTCTGGCTGCAGTTTTGGAATATGTTCAATGCACGTGCCTTTAAGAGTGGTCGCTCGGCATTTCACTTTAAAGGGGCAAGAGGCTTTGTATTGATTGCCCTTGTGATATTGGTAGGGCAACTGTTTATAGTCAACTTTGGGGGCGAGATGTTTAGCGTCACTCCTCTCACGTGGAAGGATTGGTTCCTCACCTTTGTGCTCACCTCGCCAGTGCTGCTCATCGGTGAAGTGGTTAGGGTCGTTAGAAAATAAGGATGATGAAAGTAGGTATTCTTACTCAGCCGTTGGGCTTGAATTATGGAGGTATTGTACAAAATTATGCTCTTCAGGAGGTGCTACGGCAGGAGGGGCATAGGCCGGTGACGCTACGGCGAATAGATTGGGTGGATGATCGTAGTACTTTGCGAAAGTATCTTTCTTACTTTTACCTACGCTATGTTCTTCGTGATCCTCAGTCACCTAGTAAGCCTGTCACAAAACGTAGAGAGGCGACAATGACTCGCTATACAGATGCCTTTGTTGAGAACTATATTGAGACTACTCCACTTATTCTTTCTCAGCTGGCATTGAGGGAGGAGGTAGTGGTAAGAGAACTGGGTGCCATTATTGTGGGAAGTGACCAGACGTGGCGCCCAAAGTATTCCCCTTATTTGCCTGATTACTTCTTGGAGTTTTTGCCGAAAGAATCGTCTATCAAGAGGGTGGCCTATGCATCGTCTTTTGGGACGGATGAGTGGGAGTTCAGTGAGGAAGAGACCCAAATGGCACGAGAGCTACTTCGATACTTTGATGCAGTCTCGGTGCGTGAGGAGTGTGGGGTCCATTTCTGCCAAGAGCATCTAGAGCATGAGGCGACGCTGGTGCTAGACCCTACATTGCTACTCTCTCGAGAGGAGTATGTGAAGAGGCTGAGCCTCAGGGAGCAAGCTCACGGGAAGGTCTTTGCCTATCTCCTCGATGCCACTCCTGAGAAGCGGAGGTTTGCCGAGGAGGTGGCTCGCGAGGTAGGCACTACTGCTTTTGAGATGATGCCTAAGATGACGGTCTATGACCGGTGGAAGGAGGTGTCGGACTATCAACTGAAGCCGGTGGAGACTTGGTTGGAAAATATCCTCAATGCGGAGTTCGTGGTGACCGACTCCTTTCATGGAGCAGTCTTCTCGACCATCTTTGGCAAGCCGTTTGTGGTGGTGGAGAATAAGGAGCGTGGCCTTGCCCGCTTTGCCACACTCAAGCAGTTTGTCTCTGCCGATGCTTTTGTGGAGGAAGAAGAGCTCAATAGTTATCAGCTGGCTACCCCGTCCGTAGACCAGCAAAGGCTAGATGACTTTAGGGAGCACTCGTTGAAGTTTTTGCGAGACTCTTTAGCTTAATCGGCTAATAGCTTTTGATAGATCTGGGCATCTTCCTCTAGAAAGCAGCAGAGGGTTACTGTACCGGAGTAGTGGTTGGTGGCGAGGCATTCTTTAATCACTTCGAGGGCAATCTTAGCGGCCCGCTCCCGAGGAAACCTGTAAACGCCGGTGCTGATGCAAGGGAAGGCGATGATTTTAAGTTGGTACTCCTCTGCTAGCTCTAGTGCGGTGCGATAGCAGGAGGCGAGGAGCTGGTCTTCATTCTGCGTCCCGCCTCTCCAGATGGGGCCGACTGTATGGATCACCTTCTTGCAAGGAAGGAGGTAGGCATCGGTGATCTTGCTGGCACCAGTAGGGCAACCGCCAAGCGTGCGACACTCCTCTAGTAACCCTTTGCCAGCCGCTCTGTGAATGGCGCCATCTACCCCTCCACCACCAAGTAGGGTTTCATTGGCGGCATTGACGATGGCATCTACCTGAAGCGTGGTGAGGTCGCCCACAATTACTTTTATTCTCTCGTTCATATCTCTAAAGAGTGTTGCACGAATGCGATCTGCTGCGTTGCTTTCGGAATTCAGGCTTGGTCACGTACGCTAGTACGCTCCCTTCGCCTTCATCCTCAGCGCCAGTCGCATCTCATTATTCA
>OLQN01000298.1_pt1 | contig 46181 bp, 39 predicted proteins | sample 1673181 | NCBI WGS metagenome assembly OLQN01 (sample SAMEA3136763, study PRJEB25190) | human gut metagenome | biome: human gut; feature: human-associated habitat; material: faeces | place: Austria | collected 2013
TTCCGTAGAATTTTGCGCTAGCCAATGTTTTCTACCTCCTAATTAAAATGTTAAAACTTCCGGTTTCTGAGCCGCATGTTTGTGTTCAGGTCCGGCATAAACGAAAAGTTTTGTGTACATTTCTCTTCCTAATGGTCCTTTTGGAAGCATACCTTTAACTGCCAGCTCAACAACTTTCTCAGGTTTCTTAGCCATCATCTCTTTTAATGTAGTCTCTTTCATTCCACCTACATAATCAGAGTGATTGTAGTAGATCTTCTGATCCATTTTCTTTCCTGTAACTTTGATCTTGTCAGCGTTAACAACGATTACATAATCACCTGTGTCAACGTGTGGTGTAAACTGAGGTTTGTTCTTTCCTCTTAAAACGCTTGCTACGCCAGAAGCCAGACGGCCAAGGGTGCAGCCTTCAGCGTCAACTACATACCATTTTCTCTCGATTTTATCTGGATTAGCCATATAAGTCTGCATGGTTTTACCTCCTGTTATTTATCAACGATTGTTTGTATAAATGCGAATTCTCGCATATGTTAGTAATATGGAAACGATGGTGCAATTACTGCGGAAATGTCCGAAACCGCTGATAAATACCGTCGCCGGGGCTATTGGCTAAAGTATCTCGCACTACGTCACATTGAGTTATTATATTATAAGCCTCCGTTTCTGTCAACCACTTTTTCCCCATATTTCCATCTTTTTTTCAAAAAGTTTTCCACATTCTTCCTGGATTGCTGATCAGCTTTTCCACAAATCCTGCTTGCTGTCTCCACCTTATACACGCCCATCCACAACAGGTGTCTTTTGGAACAACAATTTATACACACTTTAATCAGGCATTTTATAAATTTTCTCTGTCAAGCGTTTTTTATAAATTTTCTCTGTCAAGCGTTTTTTATAAATTTTCTCTGGTATTTTTCTCCGCAATGTGCTAAATTAAAAAGAATGTATTCACAGGATACACAGTAACTATTTTATTTTTTCAGATAACTATTCAGCAAATACTATTCCGCGAGGCATTTTCACTATGAAAGTCCCGGACGGCAGCTGTGGAAGTGCCGCAGGAAGGTTCGCCTTTCTGTGCATCACAGAGCGCGTAACTGTAAGAGAACTGAACAGTTACTTTTATTTGAGGTGAAGTTTTCATGATAACATTTTTATCCCATTTTTTCATCAAAGATTACAAAGACTACAGCTCCCCCCAGGTTCGCCAGTCTTATGGCATGCTCTGCGGGGCTGTGGGAATTGCCCTAAACATTTTTCTCTTTATAGGAAAATGGCTTGCCGGAATCCTAAGCGGTTCCATTGCCATCACGGCGGACGCCTTCAACAACTTATCGGATGCCGGCTCCTCCGTGATCACTCTGGTGGGCTTCAAGCTCTCCGGACAAAAACCGGATACAGAGCACCCCTTTGGACATGGACGCATGGAATATATCTCCGGACTTCTTGTCTCAGTTGCGATTCTGATCATGGGCTTCGAGCTGATCCGCTCCTCCATTGACAAGATCCGCACTCCGGAGCCCATTGAATGCAGCCCGGTTATTATTGCTGTCCTTATTGCATCTATTCTGGTAAAAATATATATGTACTACTATAACCGCACTATCGGTCACAAAATCGACAGTACTGCCATGCAGGCTACAGCCGGAGACAGTTTAAGTGATACAGTTTCCACCAGTCTGGTTCTTCTTGCAACTATCATCAGTCAGCTTACCGGACTGGTGCTGGACGGATGGTTCGGTGTTCTGGTGGGCATTTTTATCTTCTATACCGGAATCACTACAATGAAGGATACCATTGATCCCCTTCTCGGACAAGCCCCGGAGAAAAATTTAGTAGAGGAAATCGAAGAGATCGTTCTTGCCCATCCCCTTGTCCACGGCATGCATGACCTGATTGTCCATGACTACGGTCCAGGCAGACTGATTCTTTCCCTCCACGCTGAGGTTCCCGCCCACGGAGATCTGCTGATTATCCACGATGAGATTGACAACATTGAGCATGAGCTTCAGGACAAACTAAATTGTTCTGCCACCATCCACATTGATCCCATTGTCACAGACAACAAGGAGGTCAATGAAATGCGCAGCCAGATTGAAGAAATCACCCGCAATCTGGACCGCCGTCTTTCCATTCACGATTTTCGCATAGTAGAAGGTCCTACCCACACAAACCTGATCTTCGACGTAGCGGTTCCTTTCGAATGCAAACTCACCAACGTGGAGATCACCAATCTCCTCAAAGAGCGCATCCGCAATATGGACGATGGCAACTATTGTGCCGTGATCCAAATCGACAGAGTATATTCATAAAAAAGTTCTTTTCCCCATACAAAAAGACTGGTTCTTCATGTAGCTGCCTGAAGAACCAGTCTTTTTGTTATTTCGTCCGCACTGCGTCCGCTTTGAAGCACCTTTCCTTATCGAATATTCAAATAGACATCCTCTCTCGTATGAAATCCCCCGTCAATGATCACCTTATCCATATTTTCCGCCGTCACCGCTATTGGATCGATTTTATAATAAGGAATGTCATATGTCCCGTCATTGAAGGTTTCTACTGCCTTGTATTCCCCTTCTCCGGAAGTAATATCCTCTCCTTTGCCAAGCGCCACTGCGAACTCGGCCGCCGTATTCGCTTCCTGTTCAATAGGCTTATAGACGGTCATTTCCTGTGTACCTTCCACAATCCTCTGACAAGCTGCCAGATCCGCATCCTGGGCCACCACAGCAACCTTCCCTGCCAACCGGTTCTCCGACAATACCTTCACTGCCTGACTTGCCAGATCATCATTTCCGCACATCACTCCTACAATATCTTTTGTAACTTCCAACCCCTGAGTCACATAATTTCCGGCCAGCTCTGCCATCCAGTTATCGCAATATTCCGTATAAACCACATTCAGATTACTGCCTTCAATGGCTTTATTGAACCCCCTCACAACTTCATCCACATTTCTGTCTGTAGGAGATCCATTGATGGCAAAAATATTTCCTCCCTCCGGACAAGCCTGGATCAGCGCCTCTCCCATAAGGGTTCCAACCTTTTCATTATCAATGGTAATATACAGATCTGCATTAACATTTTCCACAATGCGGTCATAGCAGATTATATAAATCCCCATTTCTCGGGCTTCCTTCAGCACATCATACAGAGCATTTCCATCAATAGGGATCACCACGATCACATCCATCTTTTTCTTAATGAAATACTCTATCTGGGAGATCTGCTCTTCCACAACGCCTCCGGCCACCTGCACATTCACCTCAGCCCCAAGGCTCTGGGCAGTAGAAACAAACATATCCCGGTCCCGCAGCCATCTCTCAATTACAAAAGAGTCAAAGCTAAGCCCGATCTGCAGCTTATCTTCCTCTTTTGCTTCTTCCTTCTGCGGCTCCTGAGGCTTACTTCCGCAGCCTGCTGCCAATGCAGCTGCCAGGATCAAAACCAGCGACAAGATCAGCCAACGACACTTTCTCATTTTCCATACCTCGCTTTATACTCACTTGGAGTCATATCCATCTGCTTCTTAAAAATCCTGCTGAAATAATTTGGATCTGAATAGCCGCTCTGGATTCCCGCTTCCTTTACGCTCACATTTTCATCCACCAGAAGCTCTTTGGCTTTATCGATCCGGACTCTGGTCAGATACTCAATAAAATTCTCCCCAGTCTCCTCCTTAAAAATCTTGCTGAAATAATAAGGACTGATATTCACCTGGCTGGATACATCATCCAGAGAAATATCCCTGCTGTAATTTTCCTGAATATAAAGCATGGCCTTCTTTACTGCGGAATTAGACTGATCTTCCTTCTGATCCCGGATTGCCCGGCATACATTTACCATCTTTTCCTGAAACCATTTACGAAGATCCTCATAAGTAGAAAGCGACATGGCAGTATCCAAATAGTCTCTGCGGTAACTAAATCCATAATTGATCGCGCCGCTTTCAAAAGCAATCTTCTCTCCCCAGATAATAAACTCCAGTATTTTCAGGCGGATATTATTCATATCCTGTGAATAATGCTCCACCATCCAGTCACAGAAGAAGTTCACCTCCTGGAGCATACCCTCTTCATTTCCTTCCTCAAGGCAGCGGAACATCCGCTTCTCATCATTGCCGGGAAAAGCCTCGTCATAGACACCATTCTGGGAAAGATCCTCTATATGAATTACCCGGCTCAGGCTTCCGTTTAATGCCCGGAGTGCTTCACGGTAAGATCTCTCAAGCTCTTCCATTTCCCATACTCTTCCAATTCCCACACGGAATTTTGCATCCAGTCTGCCTTCCAGCCTTGCCACCAGTTCTCTTGCCTTTTCCACCAGATCAATGCGGTCTTCATAAGGATTCTGAAAAATTTCACAAGGTACTACTACAGGGATACGATTGGACATAATATTTCCAACCACACAAGGAAAAGCAGACTTCACCACATCCCGGAATTCCGGATAAAAGCTCTGGGCTTTCACATTCATTCCAACCGGGCTTACCAGTCTTCCATTTTCATAGCTTTGTCCAAACTGCACCACCATAACATAACCCTGGCTGTATTCAATATCAAGAAGCTGCTGGTAATAATCTGCTGCTGCCATCTCTTTCTGGAAAAGAAGAGAATTTACATAACCAGATTCCACAACCGGGATAACTGTCTCCAGCTTTTCCTGGATTTTCAACAGATTACTTCTCTGATCACGAACCTTATCCACCTTTGCTGTCGCTTCTTCCACCACAGAAATAATCTTACTTTTCGAAATCGGTTTCGTAAGATACTGTTCCACACCAAGATTAATGGCTTCTTTAGCGTAATCAAATTTGTCATATGCGGAAACCACATAAAACAAGGCGGAATTGTTGAACTTCCGGATTTCCCGCATGGCCTGGATTCCGTTAATTCCAGGCATGTGAATATCCATAAACACAATATCCGGGTGAAAAGTCTCCGCCTTCTCGATTACCGCCCTTCCTGTTTTCGCAGTTTCCACACTGCATTTATCTCCGAATTCAGCCAGAATCACTCCTTTAAAAGCCTCCAGCATAAGTCCTTCATCATCTGCTATCAGAATACGGTACATTTTTTTGCTCCCCTTTATTCAGCCTCTGTTCACTGCTCATTGCAACATACTCCGTGCTATCACTTTTTACTCATTCACTGGTACCTTCAACCTCCACCGGTAAGGTGATATGCACACTGGTTCCAAGTCCCAGACCATCACTTTCTATGGTAAGAAGACCTTTTTGTTTATAATACAGTTCCAATCTGTCAATTACATTTCCTACTGCTATACCTGTAGAATAACGGTCCTCTCCATTATTTCGTGCTTTCCCTGCCATAACAGACCTGATCATCTCCTGTGTCATTCCGGCGCCATTATCACTGACTGTGATTTCCAGATCATCTCCATCCTTGTGAATAGACATTCTGATTTTTCCAGTTTCCATACAGTCGTGGATTCCATGCTGCACTGCATTTTCCACCAGAGGCTGCAAAATCATACTTGGAATCCTGAAATTCCCGATTCCCTCATCCACATCTTTTTCATAATTGATATCTCCGGCAAATCGGACATTTAAAATATAAATATAATTGTCAACTGCATCCACCTCTTCCCAGAGAAGTGCGTCATCCTCCATTTTCCGTACATTATATCGAAAAAAGTCTGCCATCTTTTCCAGAAAAACACCAGTACGCTCTGCATCCTCCAGCATGGCAAGCTGGGCACCAGCATTCAGACAGTTAAACAGGAAATGAGGATTGATCTGAGCCTGAAGATACTTCAGCTGTGCTTCCTTCAGATGGGTCTCCATAAGAAGCTCCCTCTCCTTCATCTGAGCCTGCTTCTCTATACTTTCACGCTGTTGTTTAATATGAATGCGTATGCTGTCCAGCATCTGATTAAAGCTCCGTGTTACCACGCCAACCTCATCCTCGCAGACAACAGGCAGAATTGGCACATTCAGATTTCCCAGGGCAACCTCATGAGCAGTACTGGAAAGCTGGGTCAGCGGCCGGATCATGGATTGCACAAACAGAATGATAATAGCCACGCCTACTGCTGCCACAATGAAAATAACCACCAACGCCAGCCGATACAGTACATCCATAGAAGAAAGCAGGAGCTGGTAATTGGAGGAATTCATCCGGAAACGCAGATTATTCAGCTTGTAAATATAAGAATTGATATATTTATAAAGCTGCAGTTCTTTTTCATAAGAAGCCTTGTACTTCTCAATATTTCTGCCTCGCTTGGCCTGAACAGTCTCGCTGGTCTGATTCAGATAGCTTTCTGACATTCTGCGTATATTTTTTTCCAGCATTTTTACTTCATTGTCCACATTCCGGTCATTCAGCTTATCCAGAAGCTCCCGGTAATCCTGCTCATAGCGATAGTAATTTTCCAGAGCCTTGGTTCCCTTTATATTCAGATATTCGTAAACCGTTCCTTCCAGCTTGTTTAAGGTATCCGAGAGATCATTAATCGCTGCATTGCTGGAAAAAACAGCATCAATCCGGTCTACACCGGTATGGATCTGTTCAAAGATAAAAAAATTGATGCATACTACAAACACCATGACAAGGGCCATAACAAAGCTTAATCTTGTCTGTATGGAGTTCTGGACGGAAAGGCTTCCTTTTCTCTCTCTCATTTAATTCCCCTCCGTTCTGTAAGCACCAACATTGCTTCTGGTGATCACATGCTGACCCACACTGTAATAGTTGCTGGTATGTCCCAAGGAGGAAAACTCTTCCAGGGCATTCACGCTGTATCTTCCGATTTCATCCATATCCAGAGCGATAGCCGAAGAAATAATCCCTTTGCTGATACCATCCAGAATTACATCGGAATAATAAAAACCAACTACATCCACATTTCCAACCTGGTTATAGTCAACCAGAGCCTGGTAAACGCACTCTGTCACAACCTCGTCCATGCACACCAGCACATCTGGCAGGTTCTCCTCGCTTACAAAAATATCCCGGACAAATTCCTCTGTATCAAAGCCAGAGCTGCTGTCAATGTTGTATTCTGAAATCGTTACGGTCTGATAATCCTTCTTTTTTTCCTCCAGTTCTTTTTTAATCTGGTAATAGATCAGATTGGTCTCCGGTGTCTTGGACTGGGAATTTGACAAAAGAAGGACCTGCGTGTTCTCATGCTCCTTTAAAAGTCCAAGAATCTGTTCCGTGTAAGCATTTCCCAGCTGATAACTATTCAGTCCAACGAAGCTGATTCTGGTACTGGAGGAATCATCTGTCAGCACCGTAACTACTGGGATATCCGCATCTGAGGCCTCCTGGATCAGTTCCTGCTCTTCATCGCTTCCATCAGCTTCCAGAATGATCCCGTCCACCTGGGAGGCAATTCCAATACGCAGATAATCCGCCTGGCTATAATTGGAGTCATGTCCGGGCTCGATCAATTCCAGATAAGCATCTGCATCCTTTGCCGCCTGACTGGCGCTTTCATAAATGGAATCCCACATCAGGGTATTTTCCTCTCCTGATATCATCAGATAATGTTTTGCGTAGCTGGATGCTCCCTCGCCTTCACCAAGATCCACCTGATCCAGTTTTTTCTGGAAATAGATCCAGATTCCAGAGAGAAATAACATACAGCCTACCATAATAAAAAAGACAGTCAGTGTGGATTTTTTCATAATTAATAAGTTCCTTTATTGCCCGCGCTTTTGCCTGTAGGCAAACCGCCATTTTATTATAAAACAAATATGTTTTCAAACATCTACAGTTTACCATATTTGCATGCTATATGCAAAAGAAGCCATTGCATTTCTGCAACAGCTCCTTTCCTTTCTGATTACTGCACTCTCAACAGTTTTTTGCAATTATTTACTATGAAAGTCAGCCCGGATCACTCATATGTCCGGCAGTTGCGAAGCAACTGACTTTCATATATGGTGATGTTGCCAAAGGCGACATGTCTGTTTAGTTGGATTTTCTGTTAGAGATAACATCAAATACAACTGCGATCAGAAGTACGGCACCTTTTACAACATACTGCCAGGAATCACCGATACCCATAATTGACATACCCATGTTGATAACACCAAGGAGAAGAGCACCGATTACAACACCGCCTACAGTACCACTTCCACCGTATGCAGAAGCACCACCGATGAAACAGGAACCGATTGCATCCATCTCGAAGGATGTACCTGTACTACCATTTACAGAACCTACACGTGCTGCGCAGAGAAGACCGGCAAGACCAGCAAGTAAGCCCATGTTTGCATATGCAATGAAATAAACCTTGTTTGTATCAATACCAGAAAGCTGTGTTGCTTTTTCATTACCACCGATTGCGTAGAAGTAACGTCCAAACGCTGTCTTGGATGTGATAAAGTTGTAGATCATGCATATTGCAACTACCCATACAAGCATTACGGAGATACCTTTGTACTGATACAATTTGTAGCAATACCACAAAATAACAACTGCGATCACAGCTGCTCTGCTATAGTCAGAAGCTGCTGTATTCTGGCGATAACCTTTTTTCGCTTTGTTTGCTCTGGAACGCATGGTAGAGAAAATAATGTAGCATGCGATCAGAACACCAACGATCAGTGCAGAATATTTCTTTCCATCATCAAGTCCTGGAATGTTAATGTAGGATGTAAATACATTCAGGAAAGATTTGTTCTGGATAGATACTGTCTTATTGTCCAGTACCAGACGTCCAAATCCACGGAAAATGAACATGCCGGCAAGTGTTGTGATAAATGGAGGAATTCTCTTATAACCAATCCAGTAGCCTTGCCATACACCAACCAGAAGGCCGATTACCAGGCAAAGAAGAATGGTGATAAATGGATTGAAGCCCTTGCTGCCAATCAGGACAGCGGCAACACCACCTACAAAACAGATAACAGATCCAACAGAAAGATCGATGTTACCACCAGTTAAGATACAGAGCAGCATACCACATGCAAGAACCAGTACGTATCCGTTCTGGAGCATAAGGTTTGACATGTTCTGTGCATAAAGAAGTCGTCCATCAGTCAGAGCACAGAACAGGATAAATACGATTACAAGCGCAATGACCATCGTATATTTTCTTAAAAAATCCTTGATTTTGGAATTCATAGTGTTTTCCCCTTTCATTATTTCTTCTGATTCTGCATGATATGTGCCATGATGCCTTCCTGGGTTGCTTCCTTTGCATCCAGTTCACCGGCCATCTTACCTTCATTCATAATGTAAACCCGGTCGCACATACCAAGGATTTCAGGCATTTCAGAGGAAATCATGATTACAGATTTTCCCTGTTCTACCATCTGATTGATCAGACAGTAAATATCATATTTTGCACCTACATCGATACCACGGGTAGGCTCGTCCAGAATCAAAATATCCGGTTCTGTAAACATCCACTTTCCAAGGAGGGCTTTCTGCTGGTTACCACCAGACAGGTTTCCAATACGCTGTTCATTGGAAGGTGTTTTCGTTCCCATTTCTTTTGTCATCTGCTCCGCCAGCTGTACCTCAAGGTCTGTGTTGATAATTCCATTATCACAGACTTTGCTCAGACGGGCAAGAGTTGTATTGAAACGGATGGACTCATCAAGGATCAGTCCGTTTGTCTTACGGTCCTCAGTTACATATGCAAGACCATGCTGGATGGCCGCACGAGGATCTTTCAAATCTACTTTTTCACCCTTTATGTACAATTCTCCGGAAATTGCACTTCCATAGCTCTTACCGAAGATGGACATTGCCAGTTCTGTACGGCCTGCACCTTGCAGTCCTGAGAAACCAACAACCTCACCTTTATGTACTTTAAAGGAAATATTGTCGTCTACTATTTTTTCCGGATACAGAGGATGATGAACCGTCCAGTTCTTTACCTCCAGCATCACTTCTTTACTTACATTGTGCTCACGCTTCGGATAACGGTCTTCCATAGGACGTCCAACCATTCCTTTGATGATCCTGTCCTCACTTAAGTCATCCACGCCTTTTGTAAGTGTCTCGATTGTGCTTCCGTCTCGAAGAATGGTACAACGGTCTGCACAGTAAATGATCTCATTCAGTTTGTGTGTGATAATAATAGATGTCAGTCCCTGTTTCTTAAATTCCATAAGCAGGTCCAGAAGCATCTTTGCATCTTCATCATTCAGGGATGAAGTCGGCTCATCCAGGATGAGCAGTTTAACATCTTTTGAAAAAGCTTTCGCAATTTCTACCAGCTGCTGTTTGCCGGTTCCGATATCTTTGATCAGGGTCTGGGCAGATTCATGAAGACCTACCTGGGCCATGTGTTTCTCAGCCTCGCTGTATGTTTTATCCCAGTCGATGGCTCCTCTTTTATTTTTGATCTCGTTTCCAAGAAACATGTTTTCACCGATGGAAAGCAGTGGGATCAATGCAAGCTCCTGGTGAATAATAACGATACCTTTTGCCTCGCTGTCATTAAGCTTTTTAAACTTACACTCTTCACCCTCATAGGTAACCGTTCCAGTATAGCTGCCGTATGGATACTGACCACTTAATACGTTCATCAATGTGGACTTTCCCGCACCGTTCTCACCGATCAGCGCATGAATCTCGCCACGCTGAACTTCAAGGTTAACGTTATCCAAAGCTTTGACACCGGGGAATTCCTTCGTAATGTGTTCCATTACTAAAATATTGTCAGCCAAAATGGCGCCCCCTTTCCCATAAAGCAGGCGGGGCTTTTCACCCCGCCCACATTTAAAACTTTATTTTTGATTTGTATGACGTTTTCGTTCAGCCTTTATTAGTTTGCCGGATGAAGATATCCGTCATCGTCCATTGTGTAGTATCCTGGGTCAACCAGTGCTTCCTGAAGGTTGTCTTTTGTTACAACAGTAGGAACCAGAAGGAAGGATGGGCATTTATTTCCATCAGATGTCTCATAGGATTCTGTATCATATGCACACTCGAAATCCCAACCAGATTTTTCAATCAGGGACTCATCAATTGTATCACCAGCCAGCATTGCTTTTGCAAGGTCAAGTGTTACGACTGCTTCATTGGCAACTGCTTTGTAAACTGTCATGGACTGTTTTCCATCAACGATGTTTGCAAGGTTTGCTTCGTCACCATCCTGTCCTGTGATCAGAACTGTGTTATCACCAGCATAGTCAGACTCGATTGCCTGTGTTACACCAAGTGCTGTGGAGTCGTTGGAGCAAAGAGCTACGTCAAGCTGTGTTCCGTCTGCATAGTAGGATGCCAGAATGTTCTGCATTCTTTCAAGTGCTGTCTGGGTATCCCATGCAGGTGTTGCAACAGAATCAAAATCAGTCTGTCCGGAAACTACATTTAAGGTTCCTGCATCAATGTATGGTTTTAATACATCAAATGCACCATTGAAGAAGTATCCGGCATTGTTATCAGCAGGATCACCAGCTGTAAACTCGATATTGTATGTCTTGTCTCCGGCATTGTCCAGATCCAGAGTATCTACTACGTACTGTCCCTGAAGGGTACCTACTGTGTAGTTATCAAAAGAAATATAATAGGAAACAGCGTCGGACTTGATCAGACGGTCATAGGAAATAACCGGGATTCCTGCATCTGCTGCTTCATCCATAACTGTATTAAGAGCCTCGCCATCGATAGCTGCTACAACTAACAGGTTAACTCCGTCGGAAATCAGGTTCTGAATATCGTTTACCTGACGGTCTGTCTCGTTGTCAGAGTATGTAAGCTCTACTTCGTATCCAGCATCTTCGAACTGTTTCTGCAGATAGGAACCATCACGATTCCAACGCTCCAGAGACTGTGTAGGCATTGAAATACCGATCTTTCCGCCAGCTGCTCCGTCTTCTGCCATTACCGGAACTGCAAGTGAACCAACTGCCATTGCTGCTACCATTGCCATTGCTACTTTTCTCTTCATGAAAAAACCTCCCGTATCATTTTTATTTGCTATGTTCTATAGCTTTTTGATGGGATTATAATATCATATTGGTACTCTGTGTAAAATGGACTAATTTTGGATTGCTCTTTCAATTTTTGTGTTATGATATGCACAAAATTGTGCTGGACTGGACATTTTTGCTGTGGAAATGTGCTAGATTATAATTATGTGCTATTGACATTTTGGGGATATAAAGCAAATAGCGCAGCAACTATTATAGTTGCTGCGCTAAATTATATATGATCATATTAATCAAAGAACTGTATCCCCATAAGCGTCAACCCCTGTGCAGGTGCGGTAGGACCGGCGGCGGAGCGGTCTTTGGCGTCAAGGATTTTTTGCATGCGTTCCGGAGGATACTGACCGTTGCCGATTTCGATCAGGGTGCCGGAGATGATACGGACCATGTTGTAGAGGAAACCAGTGCCGGAAACACGGATAGTGACAATGTCGCCGTCGCGGAAAACTTCGATTCCGGTGACGGTGCGGATGGTGGTCTTTACCTGAGCGCCGGAGCCGCAGAAGCTGGCGAAATCGTGGCGGCCGATCAGATAGGACGTGGCTTCACGCATTTTGTCTACATCTAATTTATAGTGATAAAAGTAGGAATACAGGCGCTCTGTAGGAACCGGAAATTTACGGTTCAGGATACGGTATTCGTAGGTTTTCTCACTGTCACAGTATCTGGGGTGAAAGTCTGGTTCCACTTCTTCGGACATCTGGATCCGGATGTCTTCAGGGAGACGTTGATTCAGGGCATAAGAAATCTTTTCACCAGGAATCCGGGTGTTTGTGTCAAAGACAACTACATTTCCCAGGGCATGTACCCCTGCATCTGTGCGGCTGGCGCCGATGGTCTCAATTTTTTCCCCCAGAAGTTCAGAGAGGGTGTCATTGAGTACTCCTTGTACGGTAATTCCATTGGGCTGTGTCTGCCAGCCGCAGTAATTGGTTCCATCGTATGCTACAACAAGTCCAATTCGTTTCATAATCTTCTCCTTGTGAAAATTCCCTCACCTGCTGTATCATGCAAGTGAGGGAATTGTATAAACATTGATTACTAAGTTTCTTTGAATAAAGCACAAGATGTCTTGTCAGCTTTATTTCATTCTATCAGATTCCAGCCGCCCGGAACCCAATCGCCACAGCCAGATACGCCACCAGCACCACATAAGCCACATGATCTCTCTTCTTATAAGTAAGCGGTTTCATCTGCGTCCTGTTGTCACCGCCATGATAGCACCTTGCTTCCATGGCCATGGCCAGATCATTTGCCCGGCGGAATGCGGAAATAAACAGCGGCACCAGAAGGGGAACCATGTTCTTCGCCTTCTGGATCAGATTCCCATTCTCGAAATCAGCTCCGCGGGCAATCTGCGCTTTCATGATCTTATCCGTTTCTTCCAGAAGAATAGGGATAAAACGTAGGGCGATCGACATCATCATAGCAATATCGTGTACTGGTACATGAAGCTTATTCAGTGGGCGGAGCAGACGCTCCAGACCATCAGTCAGCTGGTTAGGTGTAGTCGTCAGTGTCATAATGGAAGAACCGATCACTAGATAAACCAGTCGGATCGCCATAGTACCTGCCAGCACCAGGCCTTCCTTTGTTACCTTAATAAATCCCAGCTTCCATACCACCTCACCAGGAGTAAGAATCATATTAAAAAATATGGTGATCAGAAGCAGCATGAAAATAGTCTTCAGACCTTTAAAAATAAACTTCACAGGAACCTTGGACAAAAGGAGCATTCCTGCAAGAAATATAGTAGCCACTGCATATCCTGCGAAGGTGTGGAACAAAAATACAGATACAATAAATCCAATGGTGCCTACCAGTTTGGTTCTTGGATCCAGCTTATGAATCACGGAATCTGCCGGATAATACTGTCCAATGGTAATATCTCTGATCATTCGTTTCTGCCTCCCTTCTTAAGAAGTGAAGGCTTCTGCTTCTTTAAAGCTTCCAGAATCGTATCCCTGGCTTCCTCCACAGTGGTAGCTGTGATATCCACATTCAGACCATTTTCGAAAAGCGCATGCATGATATAAGTGATCTGCGGTGCCGCAAGTCCCATTCCTTCCAGTTCCTTATAATGGGAAAATACATTCTTCGGTGTATCGTCAAATACCATTTCCCCATGATTCATAACGATCAGGCGTTCCACATATTTAGCAATGTCCTCCATGCTGTGAGAAACCAGGATAATGGTAATTCCTCTCATCTTATGAAGAGCCGCAATCTGATCCAGAATGTCATCTCTTCCCTGTGGGTCGAGTCCTGCAGTAGGCTCGTCCAGGATCAGGATCTTCGGGTTCATTGCCAGAACACCTGCAATGGCAACCCGTTTCTTCTGGCCTCCTGAAAGCTCGAAAGGAGACTTGGTAAAATTCTCTTCCTTCACACCTACATGGGCAAGGGCCTTTTTTGCCTCTTCCTCAGCCTGTTCCCTGGAAAGTCCCTGATTCATAGGGCCAAAGCAAACATCTGCTAGAACTGTATTCTCAAACAGCTGGTGCTCCGGATACTGGAATACCAGCCCCACCTCACTTCGAAGAGCCCGGCGGTTATAATTCTCCGCCCACACGTCTTCTCCATTATAAAGGATCTGACCGCTTGTAGGCTGGATCAAAGCATTAAAATGCTGAATCAAGGTTGATTTTCCACTTCCAGTATGACCGATCACACCAATGAACTGTCCATCCGGAATTACAAGATTTATATCTTTCAGGGCGTGGCTTTCATAAGCGGTACCCTGACTGTAAGTATAGGTCACGTTCTTAAGCTCTATCGACATAATGCACCCACCAATTCCTCTTTCGTCAGTATTCCTTCCGGAATGTCCACGCCAGCCTTGTGAAGCTCATGGGCGAGCAATGTCACCTGGGGTACATCCAGCCGGTATTTCTTCAGTGTCTCTACCTGGGAAAAAATTTCTCTTGGAGTTCCCTGCATTACCACATTTCCACCATCCATCACATAAACCTTGTTGGCATGGATCACTTCTTCCATATAATGGGTAATCAGGACAACGGTTACATTTTCTTTTTTATTGAGCTCGGAAACGGCTTTCAATACTTCTTTCCTGCCATTCGGGTCAAGCATTGCAGTTGGCTCGTCCAGTACAATACAGCTTGGACGCATCGCCACAACACCTGCGATGGCAACTCTTTGTTTCTGGCCTCCGGAAAGCTTGTTCGGAGACTGATAACGGTAAGCGGTCATTCCTGTCTTTTTCAGACTGTCATCCACACGCTTCCAGATTTCGTCTGTAGGTACTCCCATATTCTCAGGACCAAAGCCTACATCCTCTTCCACAACCGTACCAATGATCTGGTTGTCCGGATTCTGAAATACCATCCCCGCTTTCTGACGGATTTTCCACAGCTCCGGCTCCTTGGCTGTGTCCATATCATCCACCCACATGGTTCCCTCTGAAGGGATAAGCAATGCATTTATCTGCTTCGCCAGTGTGGATTTTCCGGAACCATTGTGCCCCAGAACGGCCACAAAATCGCCGGCTTCAATGTCCAGGTTTACATCATTGACAGCACGCTGCGTTGCTTCCACATTGCCGTCCTCGTCATACTTGAGATAGTCAAATCCCAGCTTGAATGCCTTGATAATTCCCATATTCTTTTTCCTCGTCTGTCAGGCCTTCAGCTCGTCCGTAGCTGCCGGAACTGCCCCGGTCAACTCGTCCATTAACGCCCAGATTTCATCTTTTCCCTGCTTTGTCTCAGCGGAAAAGGGAATGATCTTACTACCCGGGCGCAGCTTCAGTCCGTCCTTGATAGCCTTAATATTCTTCTGTACCTGACTTCTTTTCAGCTTATCCAGCTTGGTTGCAATAATGATCGGATTGTATCCGTTATTTACGATCCAGTCATACATCAGCTTATCGTTTGCAGATGGATCGTGCCGGATGTCGATCAGGAGAAATACTGCCTTCAGAGTCTGTGAGGTATGAAGATAACGCTCGATCATCTTTCCCCACTTCGCCTTCTCGGTCTCCGGAACCTTGGCATATCCATAACCTGGAAGATCCACTAGGTACATAAAATCATTTACATTATAAAAATTGATAGTCTGTGTTTTTCCCGGCTGGGAACTTGTTCTTGCCAACGCTTTTCGGTTCAGCAGACCGTTAATGAGGGAGGATTTTCCCACATTGGATTTCCCTGCAAAAGCAATTTCAGGTCTTCCCGTGTCTGGCAGTTTGCTGGTGATACCACAAACGATATCCAGTGAAACGTTTTTAATTACCATTTTTCCAACCTCTCATTTCAGGCAAGTGCCCGCTCCAGCACTTCATTCATATTTTCCACAAACGTGATCTTCAGTCCGTCTGTGATCTCCTCATCTAGTTCTTTGATGTCCGGTTTATTGGACTTCGGGACCAGTACTTCTTTAATCTTGGCATACTTAGCTGCAAGAAGCTTTTCTTTCAGTCCTCCGATTGGAAGTACACGACCTCTTAAGGTGATCTCACCAGTCATGGCAAGGTCCGCTCTTACCGGCTTGTCAATAATGGCAGAAAGCATTGCAGTTGCCATGGTAATTCCGGCTGACGGACCGTCCTTTGGCACTGCCCCTTCCGGAATATGTACGTGAATATCATTTTCCTGGAAAAATTCCTGATTGATTCCATATCTGGCTGCTACAGAGCGGATGTAGCTGATGCCCGCTGTTGCAGACTCTTTCATCACGTCTCCAAGCTGTCCGGTAAGCACAAATTCCCCTTTACCCGGCATAATATTTACTTCGATCTGAAGGGTATCGCCGCCTACCTGCGTCCAGGCAAGACCTCTTGCAATACCAACCTCATCCTTTTTATTCGCCATCAGGTAATTGTATTTCTCCTGCCCCAGAAAGCTCTCAAGGTTCTTGCCTGTGACCGTTACCTTCTCTTTGCCATCTTCCATGATCAGACGTGCTGTCTTACGACAGATCTGACCGATCAGACGCTCCAGATTTCGGACACCAGCTTCTTTCGTATAATTATTGATAATTTTTCGAAGAGCGCCGCCCTGAATGGAAAGTTTGCCTTTCTCAATTCCATTGGCTTCCATTTGCTTGGGAATCAGATGCTCCTTTGCAATGTGCTCTTTCTCATTCTCTGTATAACCGCTGATCTCAATGACCTCCATTCGGTCAAGAAGCGGTCTTGGGATTCCCTGAATATCGTTGGCTGTTGCAATAAACAACACCTCTGAAAGATCCTGGGGAAGCTCCACATAATGGTCATTGAAATGACTGTTCTGCTCCGGATCCAACACCTCAAGAAGCGCAGAAGAAGTATCTCCCTTGTAATCACTGCTTGTCTTGTCAATTTCGTCCAGAAGCATAAGCGGATTGGCAACCTTTGCCTGCTGAAGGGCAACGGTAATCCTTCCCGGCATAGCACCCACATAAGTCTTTCTATGGCCGCGGATCTCAGCTTCATCCTTCACACCACCAAGACAAATACGGACATAACGCTTGCCAGTGGCTTCTGCAACAGATTTGGCAATAGAAGTCTTACCGGTTCCAGGAGGTCCCACAAGGCAAAGTATAGGAGATTTTCCTTTATGTGTCAGCTTACGTACAGACAGAAATTCCATAATACGCTCTTTTACATCTTTCAGACCATAATGACCTTCTTCAAGAATCTTCCAGGCTGCCTTCAGGTCTTCAGAATCTTCAGAGCACTTATCCCACGGAAGGGAAAGAAGTGTCTCAATATATCCCCGCAGAATACTGCTCTCAGCGGCATTGGTGCTGGTGATTTTAAAGCGGCCGATTTCTTTGAAAATGCGATCCTTTACTTCCTGGGAAGCAGTAAGCTCTTTGGCTTTTCTGCGGAACTCCTCAGCCTCATCAGCAGTATTGTCCTCGCCAAGCTCCTCCCGTATCAGTTTCAGCTGTTCTCTCAAAATATATTCACGCTGGTTTTTATCTACGCGCTTTTTCAGTTTCTGCTGAAGGTCGTGGCTGATATCCAGCACATTGATCTCATTGCTCAAAATGGCACCAAGAAGCTCATATCTGTCTGTCAGTCTGGCTGCCTCCAGAAGTTTCTGTTTGCTCTGCCAGGAAAGAGGCAGATTAATTACGATCTGGTCGATCAGCTCCGGTGCTTTCTCTATATTTATGATCTGGGCAGCCAGTTCTTTTCCAATCTTTCCACCCTTAGCGCAATAAGTTTGGAACAGCTCCCTGATACTTCTGTACATTGCCTCCAGCATCGCCTGAGGCAGCTCCTCTTCTTCCTCATTAACAAGAACAGTCTCTGCTCTTAAATATGGTGTCTCCTGTTCCAGGCCAAGAAGTTCTGCCCTTCTTTTTCCCTCAACAAGAACACGCAGCAGGTTGTCAGGAAGTTTCACAACCTGCTTAATATATGCAATAGTTCCTACCTGAAACAGCTGTACAAATCCAGGATCTTCAATCTGGGGATCCTTCTGGGTTACCAGAAAGATCTTCTGATCCTGAAACATTGCCGCTTCGATTGCCTTTTTGGAACGTTCCCTGCTTACATCGAAATGGATGATCATTCCCGGAAGAATGGTAGTTCCGCGAAGGGCAAGGGCAGGAAGTACATTGATTGGCTCACTCATTTGTAGTCAAATCCCTTCATCAGGCTGTTTCCGGAGTGCCCTTTTTGTGTGCACGCTGGCTTCTTCTGCCTGTATTTGCCGGATTCACCGGCTGTGCAGGAGCTTCCCCATGAACGATCTGAGGTTCACCAGTTCCCTCTACAGCTTCTTTTGTAATAATGCATTTACGAATGGTGTCGTCAGACGGAGTCTTATACATCAGATCCATAAGAGTGCTCTCCATGATCGCACGAAGTCCTCTGGCTCCGGTTTTACGTTCCATGGACTTTCTCGCCATAACACGAAGTGCTTCATCCTCAAAATCAAGCTCTACTCCATCAAGTTCAAACAGTTTATGGTACTGCTTGGTCAGTGCGTTCTTCGGCTCCTGAAGGATGCGAAGAAGTGCGTTCTCATCAAGTCCGTCTAAGGTTACCACTACAGGCACACGTCCTACAAACTCCGGAATCAGTCCATAACGGATCAGATCCTCAGGCATTACCTGTTTGAACAGTTCACCAACATTCTGTTCTTCTTTGGAAGCGACTTCTGCGCCAAAGCCAATTGCCTTGGTATCCTGTCTTCCCTCAATGATCTTCTCCAGACCGTCAAAGGCACCGCCGCAGATAAACAGAATATTTGTAGTATCAATCTGGATGAATTCCTGATGCGGATGCTTTCTTCCACCCTGAGGAGGAACACTTGCAACAGTGCCTTCCAGAATTTTCAGAAGTGCCTGCTGTACACCCTCTCCAGAAACATCACGAGTGATAGAAACATTCTCTGATTTACGTGTGATCTTGTCGATCTCATCTATATAAATAATTCCGTACTGCGCTCTGTCAATATCATAATCAGCAGCCTGAATGATCTTCAGAAGAATATTCTCAACATCTTCACCTACATATCCTGCCTCTGTCAGGGTAGTGGCGTCTGCAATGGCAAACGGTACATTCAGAAGTCTTGCCAGTGTCTGGGCAAGAAGTGTCTTACCGGAACCAGTTGGTCCAAGCATAAGGATGTTGCTCTTCTGAAGCTCTACATCCAGATTTCTGGAAGCAGTAACACGTTTGTAATGATTGTATACAGCAACAGAAAGTGCTTTCTTGGCCTCATCCTGTCCGATTACATAGTCATCCAGAATTGCATGGATTTCCTCTGGTTTCATCAGATTGATCTCAGATCCAAGAATATCTTCCTGATCGTATCCTCCAAATTCTTCCTCCATGATCTCCGAGCAGATACCTACACACTCATCGCAGATGTAGGCCCCATCCGGTCCGGCAATTAATTTGCGGACCTGATCCTCGGTTTTCTGGCAAAAGGAACATCTTACTTTTCCTTCTCTTATCTTCTCAGCCATGAATCTTTAACTTTTCCTTTCTTTTAAATAAAGCAACCTTATTCAGAGCTATTCTGAAAAAAGTTTTCTTTATTTCTTAAAATTTGGAATTATTCTGTAAAATATACCTATTTTACAAAATTATCCCATTTTACAAGATAAGACTCCTGTTAGTTCAGGAGTCTTTTCTTACAGTAGCATGCAAAAGAAAACTCCGGCTATTTTCCAGGGGGATTTCTTTTGTTTTCAGTTTAAGCGGGCAAAACACCGGAAAGGTGTCTGGCTCGTTTTACTTATGGGTTACAACACCATCGATCAGACCATAAGCCAATGCTTCCTCTGCGGACATGTAATTGTCACGGTCTGTATCTTTCTCTACTACCTCAAGAGGCTGTCCGGTGTTTGCAGCCAGAATTTCATTTAATGTTCTCTTTGTCTTGGCAATGTGATCTGCCACGATCTGGATCTCAGTAGCCTGTCCCTGGGCTCCGCCAGATGGCTGATGGATCATGATCGTAGAATTCGGCAGTGCAAATCTCTTACCTTTTGTACCACCAGCAAGAAGGAATGCTCCCATGCTGGCAGCCATTCCCAGACAAATAGTGGAAACATCGCACTTGATATACTGCATGGTATCATAGATAGCCATACCAGCTGTCACGGAACCACCCGGGCTGTTGATATAAAGCTGAATATCCTTTCCAGGATCCTCTGCTTCCAGAAAAAGCAACTCAGCAACTACCAGACTGGCACTTACATCGTTTACTTCCTCTCCCAGGAAAATGATTCTGTCCTTCAGAAGCCTTGAATAGATGTCGTAGCTTCTCTCCCCTCTGCTTGTCTGCTCAATGACATAAGGCACTAAACTCATATATTCCCTCTTTTCTTATCAGATGCGCTCCCCTAGATCTGCATTATAATGCGCCAGAGAGCGCTTTCATAACAAAATAAATTTTCCCTCTTGGGATGTGCAGTTATCTGCCTGCTGATTATTCAGCGTCTGCTGCTTTCTCAACTTCAACTGCTGCATCAGCGATAACAGTAACAGCCTTCTGAACAGCCATATCTTTCTTCATCTGCTCAAGTCCGCTCTCACCGATAGCTTCTCTGATCTTGTCAGCTTCCATCTTGTAAGCATCTGCCATCTTCTGGATCTCTTCTGTGATCTCTTCTTCAGATGGCTGGATGTTCTCAGCCTCAGCTACTTTCTCAAGAACCAGTCTTGTCTGGATTCTCTTAAGAGCCTGTGGCTTCATGTCTTCCATCATCTTGTCCATGCTCTGTCCTGTGAACTGGAAGTACTGCTCCATGGATAATCCCTGCTGCTGCATTCTTCTGGAGAAATCGTCCATCATCTGACGGCACTCAGTCTTTGTCATAAGCTCCGGAATATCCATCTGTGCATTCTCGATTGCTTTATCTACTGCAGCGTTCTCTTTTGCAGTTCTTGCTTCTTTCTCTTTCTTCTCTGTCAGTTTCTTCTTAACATCTTCTTTGTACTCAGCAAGAGTATCAAACTCAGATACGTCTTTCGCAAACTCATCGTCAAGCTCCGGAACCTCTTTGGTCTCGATCTTCTTAACGTCACACTGGAATACAGCTTCTTTGCCTGCAAGCTCTTTTGCCTGATATTCCTCTGGGAAAGTAACCTTAACTTCTACGTGGTCACCAGCGTTTGCTCCAACAAGCTGATCCTCGAATCCCGGGATAAATGTACCGGAACCAAGTGTAAGTGCGTAGTCAGTTCCTTTACCGCCTTCAAATGCAACACCATCAACAAATCCCTCGAAATCGATTGTTGTGATATCGCCGTTTGCAGCTGCACGATCCTCAACTGCAACTGTTCTTGCATTCTTATCCTGCTCTTTCTTAACCTCAGCGTCAACTTCCTCGTCTGTTACAGCGATCTCAGACTTCGGAACCTCTACACCCTTGTAATCTCCAAGAGTAACCTCTGGTTTCACAGCTACATCAGCTGTGAAGATAAGAGCTTTACCAGGCTCCATCTGTGTAACATTGATCTCCGGCTGGGAAACGATCTCAAGATCGCACTCGCCAAGAGCTTTTGTATACTCCTGTGGTACAAGAGAATTAACAGCGTCTTCCATGAATACACCCTTGCCATACATGCTCTCGATCATCTTTCTCGGAGCTTTTCCTTTACGGAATCCTGGAAGGCTGATTCTGCTTTTCTGTTTCTGGTAAGCTTTCTCCATTGCTTTGTCTAAATCTTCAGCGGAAACTTCGATGGTAAGCTTCGCCATGTTTTTCTCTAATTTCTCCACCTGTAAACTCATTTTCGTGTTCCTCCTTAATATTCTCAGGTAAAATGTCAGGTCCAATGCATTGACATTGTCCATTTCTTAATAATGATACCGCAGATGATAACCGGAAAGTCCGAAACAGGTTCCTGTCACTGCGATCCTTCTGCGGTTATAAATGCGCAGGGTTTCCCCCTATTATTACAGTCATTGTAGAAGTATAGCACAACCAAATTAAAAACGCCAGTGTTTTTTATGGTTTTCCTTGTTATTCCTAAAAAATTAGAGTTTTTTATAATATTTCCTACTTATAAACTACGGATTCTGCAATCTGGTCTGCTTTTTCCTGTCCAAGAAGCTGGGAGATCAGGGAAAGGGCAAAGTCTACTGCTGTTCCAAGGCCCCGGCTGGTGGTGATATTTCCGTCAATTACAACGTTCTCTTCGGATTTCAAAGCGTCTCCAAGTCCCTCCATGCAAGCCGGGTATGCAGTTGCCTTCTTTCCATGTAAAAGTCCGATTTCTGCAAAAACAGTAGGTGCCGCGCAGATGGCTGCGATCTTACCTCCATTATTATAGAAGCTTTTAACCAGATCGGTAAGTGGCTCGAATCCTCCAAGATAAGTGGTTCCAGGTTGTCCGCCCGGGAGAACCAGCATGTCTGCGTCGGAGAAATCCGCCTCACGGAAGGTGGTATCGGTCAGCATGGTAATTCCATGGGCTGTGGTGATCTGTTTGGTGTTTTTAATAGAAACGGTTGTAATAGTGATTCCTGCTCTTCGCATAAGATCAACTACAGTTAAGCCTTCAATGTCTTCAAAACCGTCGGCGAGAAAAATATAAACTTTTTTACTCATGGTAAAACCTCCAGATTTAATTTTTACATTTTTTTACCTTTATCAGCAGCACCTTTCAGAGCTTCAAATACTGCACCACGGAAACCATTTTTCTCCAGGATCCGAACTCCCTCAATAGTGCTTCCTGCCGGTGAGCAGACCATATCCTTCAATTCCCCTGGATGCATGCCTGTCTCCAGAACCAGCTTCGCACTTCCAAGTACAGCCTGGGCAGCAAACTGATAGGCCTGTTTTCTTGGCATTCCCTGTGCCACAGCGGCATCTGCCATTGCTTCAATAAACATAAATACATAAGCCGGAGAGCACCCACTAACTGCGCTGACTGCGTCCATCAGTCTTTCAGGTACCACCTCTGTGCGACCGAAGCTGTTTGTAATGGCAAGAATCTGATCCAGATCCTCTTCTGTTACCCGATCATTGACACAGGCACCTGTCATTCCTGCCCCTACCTGTGCTGGGGTATTCGGCATAAGACGTACCACCTTTAACGGCTGCTCACATTTTTCTTCCAGCCATGCAAGGGTTTTACCGGGCGCAATTCCTACGATCATATGCTGTGGTGTCAGGAAACTTTTAATTTCACCGATTACCTCCTCATAGAATTGAGGCTTTACTGCTAATATAACAATATTTGCATTTTTCACAACTTCGCAATTATCCAGAGTTGTCACAACTCCAAGTTTTTCCCGACTTCTTCTGCTTCCTTCTTCTGTAAGATTTGAAACAATAATCTCATTTTTTTCAAACACACCATTTTTCAAAATTCCGCCGATCATTGCAGAACCCATATTTCCACATCCGATAAATCCAATTTTCATATCTTCTGCTCCTTTTATGTAGGTCGTTGTTTAGAGCGTGTTTGAAAAAGGCTTTCTGCAAGATGTGCGTCACGATTTGTGGGAGATTTTGCCCGGATGAGGGCGCCGTAGCGGGCTACGGCAACCGAATTCGGGCAAAATATACCGCAAAGTGGGGCGTGCAGATTGCGGGAATGATTTTTCAAACAGGCTCTAGTTAAGGTTCATTATAAAATAAAAATTTTATCTCTTTTTCCCTTTACTTAAGGTACTGTTGTGATACTCTGTGGAATACGTCACATCCTCCCCGAACCACTTTGGCGGCTGATAAGCATGGGCGACTTCTTCGGTGGGGAATTCCACTTCTGCCAGGAGAAGGCCTTCGTAGGGGGCTTTGAACACGTCCAGTTCAATGGATAAACCGTCTTTCTCAGGAATCACATAACGTACCTTGGAGATCACGATTCCGTCTGCTTTTGATTTTAAGTGCTCATAGGATTCTTTTGTCAGCGACAGATTGTATTCCTCTCTTGCCAGAAGTCCCTTTGATTTATAAGTCAGATAGTAATTGTCATTGGATTTGCGGATTCGCACTACCGGCTCTGTGCACAGATAGCCTTGCTCAATTGCCTTGCTTGGATACTGTTCCAGGTTTTCCGGAAGGTTTTCTCTCTTAACAAGAAACTTTCTTTCAATTTCCAACTTAGTTTCCTCCTCATGTCTTTTTATGAAAAGCACAAACTTTTCAGCTCTCCGTATATACAAAATTGAGGGCAAGCACCCTTGCCCTCAATTTTACTCTTCTACCTTTTTTTATGCAACAACTGATTAAATATTAAATTTATTCCATTTTCTCTTCCAACGGATCCGGGGTCCAGTTTTTCCTTCCGAATCTGGTTGCCAGAGTCAGCATTTCCTTCTGCAATTCTTTGCTGAACTGTCCTTCTTTCAGGCGCCACTTCCAGTTTGTTCCCAGAGTGGACGGTTGATTAATACGGGCAGAATTATCCAGCTGCAGATAATCCTGAATCGGAATAATACATCTTCCGGCTGCACTTCCCATAACCAGGCGGATCATATTCCGGCAGATGCCCTTCTCATCATCGTGGAAATTCCACAGATATTCCCGAACCATATGACGCTCCTCAGGGGTAATATCCCCATACCAGCCAAGCAGTGTCTCATTGTCGTGGGTTCCGGTATAAACCACACAGTTATTTGTGTAGTTATGAGGCAGATAATCACTGGCATTTCCAGTATCCCGCTCATCAAAGGCAAACTCTATTACTTTCATGTTTGGATAACCGCTCTCTTCCACAAGACGCTTCACAGAGTCAGTCATGAAACCAAGGTCCTCAGCAATAATATCCTTGTGTCCCAACCGATAGGAAACGGTACGGAAAAGATCCATTCCAGGTCCTTTTTCCCACCAGCCACGTTTTGCATCCTTGTCACCATATGGAATCGCATAATATTCATCAAATCCACGGAAATGATCAATGCGGACAACATCATACATATTAAAGCAATGTGCCAGACGTTTGATCCACCACTCGAAGCCGGTATTTTTATGCACATCCCATCTGTACAGCGGATTCCCCCACAACTGTCCTGTAGCAGAAAATCCATCTGGCGGACATCCGGCTACCTGTGTAGGCTCGTTATTTTCATCCAGTTTGAAAAGTCCTGGATTTGCCCAGGTATCTGCGCTGTCCATGGCAACATAGATTGGAATATCTCCGATAATACGAATTCCTTTTCTGTTTGCATACGCTTTCAGTTTCGCCCACTGTTCATAAAATTTGAACTGCATATACTCCTGGAATTCAATTTCAAAATACAGTTCTTTTCTGTAATAATCCAAAGCATTGTTCCAACGAAGGCGAATATCCTCCGCCCATTCTGTCCACGGGATTCCCTCAAAACGATCCTTCACCGCCATAAAAAGTGCATAATCACCAAGCCAGTGCGCCTGCTCCTGCTGGAATCTTACAAAGTCAGGATTTTTGGAAATATCGCTTCTCTCATAGGCTTTACGAAGAAGTTTGTAACGTCCTTTGTAAATTTTCTCATAATCCACATCATCTTCTCTGGAACCGAAATCCACAGCATCACACTCTTTTTCCGTAAGCACTCCCTCTTCGATCAGGTCTTCCAGACTGATAAAATAAGGATTTCCTGCAAAGGTGGAAAAAGACTGATAAGGTGAATCACCGTAGCTGGTTGGTCCAAGGGGCAGAATCTGCCAACAGCCCTGTCCAGCTGCCTTCAACTGATCCACAAACTCATAGGCACTTTTTGAAAAACATCCAATTCCATATTTTGAAGGCAGACTGCTGATTGGAAGCAGCACACCACATTCTCTCTGATTTTCCATTTTTTCCTCCCTGTTCAAAAGCATCAAACTTTAGCATATATTGTTACACTTATCACAGTATAACATACATATTTATATCATGCCACAATTCATGTCCTTAAATCAATATCATTTTTTCAAGAAATATGGTATTTTTTCTAATAATTGTGATATTTCTTTTTATTCTTCACCAGACAGGATACAGAACCGGTCAGTCCCAGAGCTTCTGCAATATACGTTTTCTCTCCCTTTTTGCTTTCCTGATCTGTAAAGCAGCACGCAAAAATCCGAAATCGAACCTTTTTTAATAGGTATAGTCCGATTTCGGATTATGATTAAGGCATAGAAACAAACTGCTTACATACATTCAGCTCAGATTTAACAAACCAGATTTTATACATGTAAGCTATATTGTACCTTTCGCTTATTTAATAAATAGTTCTTTTTAATAGCAGGCAATTTTACGCTGTTCGGCTTCCTCTTGTACCAGCCATTCTGGTGCTGGTATCAAATTCACGAAGTTTCCGTTTGGATTCCTCGCTTAAATTTCTCGGTACCTGAACCTGGACGGTTACGTACAGATCACCGTAGACTCCAGCTTTTCCCATTGCCTGGATACCTTTTCCTTTCAGACGGATCTTGCTACCAGACTGTGTGCCTTCCGGGATACGGCACATTACCTGGCCATTCAGAGTCTGGACTTTTGCCTCACCGCCCAGAGCAGCTGTGATGAACGGCACATTTACAGTGGTGTAAACGTCGGTGCCTTTTCGCTCAAAGCCAGGCCGCTCACCTACATGAACCTTCAGAAGAAGATCCCCTGCGGGAGCACCTCCGTAACCTGGGTTTCCTTTGCCTCTCAGACGGATACTCTTGCCGTTGTCAATTCCGGCAGGAATGTGAACTTTCAGAGTCTGTTTGCCGCTGCCGTCTTCACCAGAAAGATTGATCAGCTTGTCGCAACCAAATGCTGCCTCGTTAAAGCTGATGGAAATTTCGGCGTTCAGATCCTGGCCTTTCTGCTGGTGACTGCCACTAAAGCCGCTATTGCAGCTGTTTCCAAAGCCATCTCCATAACCGGTACCATCAAAACCGCCACTGCCGAAACTACCATTAAATCCGCTTCTAAAAGAGCCGTTTTCAAAACCAGAGTGACCAAAACCGCTTCCTCCAAATCCGTGTGCGGAACCAGCCTTTCCAGAATTGCTTTCTCCTCCGAAGCCTCCTCCAAACAGATTCTTCAAAATATCGTCCATGTCACCACCTTCGAAATGAAATTCCTGATAGCTGCCATCCGGACTTCTGTAAGCACCGCTATGACTATTTCCAAAACCGCCAAAGCCACCGAATCCAGAGCCGTCAAAGCCGCCGTTTCCATTAAAGCCACCTCCACCATATCCGGCACCGCCAGCACCTTCTTCAAATGCTGCGTGACCGAACTGGTCGTATAATTTCTTCTTCTCAGGGTCACTGAGCACATTATATGCTTCTGTGACTTCCTTAAACTTTTCTTCAGCATCCGGATTTCCCTCGTTTGAATCCGGATGGTATTTCTTTGCCATCTTACGATAAGCTTTCTTTATAGCATCTTTATCCGCGCTGCGACTGATTCCCAGCACTTCATAATAATCTCTCTTTGCTCCCATACTGGTCACCTCTGACTCCTCATATTGCGAAATAAATTCATTACTGCTCACAGCTTTCATCCATATACTTTGTAATATATTTTCTGAATGCAGTAATGTCAATTTATTGTAACTATTCAGTATCTACAAATTCCCCGGAATCTCTTCCGGGGAATGCTGTTGTCCATCTCCCGAACATCCTCGGGAAACAGCTTTTGTTTTGTTCTATTTGTAATATAACATTCATTCTTTTAAAAGTCAAGGTATGGAACATAATTTCATATTTTTTTCACATTAGGCTTTTTCAAACAAGCTTTAGAGTATTTTCAAGTCATATTTCATCTTCTTAAAATGCGTTTTCTATGTTATAATAATGATACTTTACCATTTTCAGGAGAAATAAAATGAAAAAGAAACAATTAAATCTCACCTCCGGTCCTATTTTACGGACTTTGTCTGAACTTGCACTGCCAATCATGGCTTCTTCCTTTCTGTCTACAGCCTACAATATTACAGATATGGCATGGATAGGAATGCTGGGATCTAAGGCAGTGGCCGGTGTAGGCGTGGGAGGTATGTACGTCTGGCTCTCCCAGGGACTTTCTTCCCTGGCAAGAATGGGAGGACAGGTAAACATGGCGCATTCCCTTGGAAGAGGTGATCAGAAGGCTGCCGCAGGCTTTGCACAGGCGGCCCTGCAGCTTACCATACTATTCTCTCTTTTGGTTACATTGATCAGTATGTTATTTACGAATCCGCTGCTGCAGTTCTTTGCATTAAATGATACAGAAACTTACAACAGTGCCAGAATTTATATGAGGATCACCTGCGGACTGATCCTGTTTTCCTTCCTTTCCCAGGTGCTGACAGGCCTTTTTACAGCCCAGGGCGATTCCAAAACACCGCTGAAAGCAAACTTCTTTGGCCTGATACTGAATATGATCCTTGATCCGCTTCTTGTTCTTGGTGTAGGACCATTTCCCAGATTAGAAGTTATGGGAGCAGCAGTTGCAACTGTTACCGCACAGATTGTAGTTCTGTTAATCCTTGTTGCAGAAATTCTCCGTGACCACGGTGAGGCCAATGTACTACACAAAATCCGTCTGCTTTCCAGACCGGATATTGCCTGTTTAAAAGGAGTCTTTCGCATTGGAACCCCCACTGCACTTCAAGGAAGCCTTTACTGTATCATCTCCATGATACTCACCCGAATGGTTTCCGGATTCGGGGACGGAGCGATTGCCGTACAGCGTGTAGGCGGACAGATTGAGTCCCTTTCCTGGAACACGGCTGACGGGTTTGGCTCTGCCCTGAACGCTTTCATGGGGCAGAACTACGGAGCCGGAAAAAAAGACCGAATCAAATCAGGATACCATATTTCCATTCGGCTTCTGATATGCTGGGCTGCTCTGATCACTATTGCCTTTGTATTTTTTCCACGGCAGATTTCTGTGCTCTTTTTCCATGAGGAGGAGGTTATCCGGCTTTCCGTTGATTATCTGCGGATCATCGGATTTTCTGAAATTTTTCTCAGCGTGGAAATGATGACTGTGGGCGCCCTGTCTGGTCTTGGACGGACACAGCTATGCAGTCTGATCAGCGTTGGACTGACTGTTATACGAATTCCTCTTGCACTGGTTCTATCAAACACTGCACTGGGACTGAATGGAATCTGGTGGGCACTGACACTTTCTACCGTTTCAAAGGGAATTATTTTTTATTTTGTATTCCAGTATATTTGCGAACACAGTCTGTTAAGAACTTCAAACAGATCGTAAAGAAAAAAATCCGGCAGATGATATTTTCACAACATCTGCCGGGTCTTATTATCTAATAAAATTTTCTGCCACTCCAGGCAGTTACTCTCCTATGAGTACTTCTTTTCCTTTAAATGCAAATCCATAATGATGAATCTCTTCTTTTTCAAAGCCAAGGCCTATAAGCTCCGCATCGTATTGCTTTTCCTTAATCTGCTGCAAAGCCGCTTTTACAGTCTCTTCAAGATTTTTTTCCTTTTTTTCATTACAAACCTTGAATTCCAGAACCACAGCTGGCAGTCTGCCTTTCTTTTGAGGACGCGGAATCAGCATAATATCGTAGCGTCCAAAACCGCTTTCCCGGTTGGAACGAATCATATAATTCTCCCGTTGTTCCACCATAAGCCCCAATACAAAACCGTGATAAAATCGCTCTGGTGCCAGCTCATCTGAATATTTTTTTCCGGTATCAAAGTAACTAAATGTAGAAAGAGCCACCTCATTCATATAGTGATTCATAGCCTCCACATCTCCTTGCAGCAACGCCTTGACAAAACCATTATATTCGGACTGGCTTGCACTGAACCATCCTTTAAACATATTGGAAAACATCCCAATTGTTTCCAGATTGGTAATGGAAAGATGATACCATGGATCTAATGTAATTCCACGATGTTCCACTTTTTTCACCTTAAGATACCCACTTGCCAAAAGCAGACTCCAGATTGCATTTTCATCTTTTTCAAGTTGTTCAAATACAATCTGCTCGTCAAAATTAACTATAATTGTTCCTCCATCCAGCAATGTTTCCATCCCTGTTTTTATCTCTGGCGATGCACTTTGAAGCATTTTATTTACAAGACCATTTGAACTGGTAGACGCCCAGTAAGGCCGCAGCTGACCTTCCTTTAGGAAATTGGTAATCGACCATGGATTATAAATATCCTTATGTTTTCCAAATGTAAAACCGTCATACCAGGTCTTTACATTTTCCCTCTGATCCCCCATTTCAAACATTTCCAGAGCCTGAAAAACTTCTTTTTCCGTAAATCCAAAGCAATCTGAATATCGTTCCGAGGTAGTCGTAATTACAGTCAGATTGTTCAGATCTGAGAATATAGATTCCTTGGAAACACGTGTAATGCCTGTCATAATCGCACGTTCCAGGTGCCTGTTTGTTTTGAATGTAGAATTAAAAAGCCCACGGATAAATGCAGTAAACTCATTCCAATATCCATGAATATATGCCTCCTGCATGGGTGTATCGTACTCATCCAGAAGGATCAAAACCTTCTTTCCATAATAAAGATGCAGATAACAGGAAAGCTCCTGCAGTGCACTTTGTGCTGTTACATTATCCATATCCGGAGTCACATTTTGAAGCTGCGTTCTCTGCTGTTCCGTTAATTTTGGCGAATCAAACAGTTCTTTATATTGCTGAAAAGCGGTAGAAATAATTCGTTTAATCTTGCTTACTGCATCCTGATAATTTGTCTGTTTCACATCTGCAAAGCTTAGAAAAATCACCGGAAAGCATCCTTGAATTCTTTGATATTTTTCTTCTTTCCAGATAGATAAGCCCTTAAATAGTTCTCCCCGATTGGTATATTTATTTGAAAAAAAGCAGTTAAGCATACTCATATTCAAGGTTTTTCCAAAACGTCTTGGTCTGGTAATTAAAGTAATTTCATCTCCCGCTTCCCACCATTCTTTTATAAAATCGGATTTATCTATAAAAAAATAGTTCTCATCTCTAAGTGACGCGAAATCCTGTTTTCCAATACTGATTACCTGCTTCATATCCGCTCACACTCCCACTCTTTTTAAACACTTCCCACTTTATACTTCAAATAAAATGTGCCCCATTACATAAGTACTTTAATTATACCATCTCGCCATGCCAATATCTACTGCTTCCATAAAAAACAGATATTCCTCATAATGATACTGAGAAATATCTGTTTTTCAAGTCAATATAGTCTGAGTCATGCCGTCAGCAATATTTTCATATTTTTGCAATATAAAAATCTTCTGCCCAATATTGTCTTTAAATCGATGTCTGTGTGCTGTCTTTCATCATCCTGTAATAACAGGGGATCAGAAGTGCACAGGCTCCAAACCAGGCCAGTGGACTGGCAATACAGACAGCCGTATAGCCAAGGATTCCTGCCATTCCAACAGTAGCAATGATTCGCATCACCAGCTCGACCATACAGGCTGCGAAAGGAGCCCGGCCGTTTTGCATGCTCTGGATGGAAGTGCGGTATACGGCAAGCAGACCAAGAATGAAATAAAATGGTGACACAATTGTGAGATACATATCGGAATAATGATATATTTCCTGTGTAGGATCAGAAAGAAACATCCGCACGATCGGATGGCGAAGGATGAGAATTCCCACACACATGAACAGGTTAAAAGCTTCTGTCTGAATCAGGCAGGCGCGTACTCCCTGACGGATTCTTTCCTTCTTTCCCGCCCCAAAATTCTGCGCCACATAATTGGAAATTGCAGTCATCATAGCATTATTTACAAGGACGGAAAGCTGGTCTGCTTTGGAAGCGGCAGTGTAACCGGCTACTGCTGCCGTTCCAAGAGAATTTACCACAGCCTGCATGGCCAGCTGTCCAATACACATAACCGACATCTGGAAACCCATTGGAAAACCGGTTTTTAAATGAAGGACTGCTGCGTCTTTCAGGTCATGAAAATCTTCTCTGTAAAGATGAAGAATCTGAAATTTTTTCATTCCTACTAGCAAGGAAAATACAGCGGAAAGGAACTGGGAAAGTATAGTAGCCCATGCTGCTCCTGCCACCCCCATATGCAGTGGAACAATAAATAATATGTCCAGAAAAATATTCAAAACAGAAGAAAATACCAGGAAATACAGTGGTGTTTTACTGTCCCCAAGTGCTCTCAGCATGTTGGAGATCATGTTGTAAAAAACAGTTGCGCCAGTTCCCAGAAGCACCACAAACATATAGTCATAGGCTTCTCCGGAAATATCCTCAGGGATCTGCATCCAGCTAAGTATCTGATGCGCAAGCAGACAACAGACAAGTGTAAGAACCACCGTAAAGGCAATACTTAAAAGAGTGGAAACAGCAATGCTTTTTCGCATTCCTTTTTCATCCTTTGCACCACAACGCTGCCCCAGGCAGATACCAAATCCACCGGTAAATCCATTGATAAAACAGAACACAAAGTAGATAATAATGCTGGTAGAACCAACGGCTGCAAGGGAATCTGCTCCCAGCGTTTTTCCCACGATCACAGAATCTGCCAGAGTATAAAAAAGCTGAAACAGGTTTCCCAAAATTACAGGAATGGCAAATTTCAGCAAAGACCAGAACGGATTTCCTGTGGTCAGATCCATTTCTTTTGAACGAGACATCTGTACCTCCCTCTTGCGCTGCACATGTGCTGGCGCTATAATAAAAATATAAACCACTTGGAGAATTGTATATGTCAATGCGAAAAATTCTGGTAGACGATACCAACAGAGAACTTTGCCCTCATGGAACCGAAAGCTTTCCAATGACAGTGAGTCATGATGATCTCTGGGATTTTGAAGGAAAAAGTGTTCCCATTCACTGGCATAATGATCTGGAGATCAGCCTTCCCAGAAAAGGAGAAGCCGTCTATCAGATTTATCAAAAAAGCTATCATCTGAATCCAGGAGAAGGTCTTCTCATAAATCGAAATGTGCCTCACAGCTGCCATTCACCGGGCAATCAACCAGCCAGATACAGCACCATTCTGGTCCGCCCGGACTTTATGTACGGAGACTTTGGAAGTGATGTGGAGAAAAACTGTTTCAGACCTTTTCTTCAAAACGCAGCAATTCCATGTGTTCTTTTGACGCCTGATACACCTTCGCACCAACAGATCCTGGAAAAGCTTAATCTGATCGAACAGCTTTTTGATCACAAACCTTACTGTTACGAATTGAAAATCAAAGGACTTCTATGCCAGGTTTTCAGCGATATTCTCTTTGAGCGTCAGAACTATTCCTCCCATTACTCACCTTCCAATCAGCTGGAGCTTGAACGTCTGGAGCAAATGCTGAATTATCTGAATACGCATTTTGATTCTGTAATATCCCTACAGCAGCTTGCAGATCATGTGCATCTGTCCAGAGAGGTCTGCTGCCGTCTTTTCAAAAAGATGACAGGCAAAACCATCACTTCCTATCTGGAAGAATACCGGGCAAAAAAGAGCTTCTCCCTGGTACAAAGCGGGCAATATTCCATGACTCAGATTGCTGCCATGGCAGGTTTCAGCAATGCCAGCCGTTTTGCCAGCGGATTCCGCAAATATTTCGGCTGCAATCCCGGTGTATACAATTCTCTGAAAAGCCAGGAATAGTGCTAACTCAGTTTGACCTGTGTTGACACTTTCTTTTCAATGCACGCCTATTATATACCAGCTTGTTAAAAAAAGACGATTCTAACATTGTCATTTCTGATACAGATATTGACATTTTCCAATTGCAATATAATCTCAATATGCTCAGAGTTTTTTTTGTAAAAGAAGTATTACAAAGTAATTTCCTGATCACGCAAAGAAGCCCTCGAACGCCAGTAACATTCGAGGACTTCTTCTTTTATTTTTGTATTCAAAACTTGTTTAATTTTGGGCAAGCAGATTTTCCAGGTCCGCTTCGCTACTTGCTCATAACCGAATAACGGCTTCGCAGTTTATCAGAAGAAGCTTACACTCCTCCTGCTACAAGCAAGCCCCCACTGCTTATTACTTTTCGCAACCGCCCCAGGGGGACTTACTTGATTCGGTTAAATTGCCAGTAGATTCTTAATTGCTTCCATATACACTTCCACAGCCTCTTCCATCTCAGAAACAAGAATGAACTCATCTGCACCGTGAATACGATAATCCACACCCAGCTTTTCCGGACCAAATGCAATAATATTTTTCAGAGATTTGGCATAGGTACCGCCGCCAATTACCATTGGCTCGTTCTCCTTGTCGCCTGTCACATCCACATAAGCCTTGTACAGGGCATTTACCAGCGGAGATTCTCTTGGGAAGAACAACGGATTACCGATTTCCCCCACCTCAATACGGCCATTTTCATCTTCCAGATTACCTTCTATACGATTCAGAATATCATCCTTTTTGAAGGTTACAGGTACACGGATGTCGATGGTGCAGGAAATCACACCATTCTCTGTTTTTACGATTCCATTGCAGAAGGTCAGCTCACCAAACTCATCGGAAATTTTAAGACCAACACCAGAGCCATCACAGGCTGTTCCAATGTGCTGATTATAAAATTTAACAAAATCATCTTCGAAGCCTGCCTTTGCAAGACATTCCATGGTAACACCTGCGGCGTTGATGCCAAGGGTTGGAGTGCTGGCATGAGCCGGTACGCCTTTTGCATAAATGGTGATCTGATTTTCGGCTTCTGTAACTCTATATTCCTGAAGTTTTGTTTCGGAAAGCACCTGCTCCAGCTTCTCCTTAAGACCAGCCCCTGCCGGAATCACAGTAGTACAGTTATCACATACTGCGTTAGAAACAAAACCACCATTCATGGAGATAATTCTGGTATTTTTGGAATATGCCATCATGGACATATAGCCTTTTTCACCATGAATACATGGGAAATTTGCATCAGGTGTAAAGCCGCAGGATAACTCTTCCTCTACCTCATTATAATGTGCCATACATTTGGAACCGGTTTCCTCATTGCATCCCATGATCAGACGGACTCTTTTGTTCAGTTTCACACCGGAATCCTTTAGAAGTTTCATCGCATAGAGAGCTTCAATTACAGGTCCTTTGTCATCTGTAGTTCCACGTCCGTATACATGGTCGCCATCTCGTGTCAGCTTAAATGGATCGTAGGTCCAGTCACCACCTACAGGTACAATATCAAGATGACCTGCAATACCTACGATTTCCTCGCCTTCTCCCATTTCGGCGTAACCACAGTAATTATCAAGATTTACGGTTTTAAAGCCAAGCTCTCTGGCAATTTCAAGCCCGATTTCAAGTGCCTCTGCCGGTCCTTCTCCGAAGGGTTTTCCCTCTGACGGGGTACCAAGCTGGGAATCAATAGCAACCAGCTTTCCAAGATTTTCAAGCATTTTCTCAGATAATGCATGGATTTGTTCTCTTGTATTCATAGGTGTTTATTTCCTCCAAATTCTATTTTATCTTTGCAGAGCATTTCCACAAATTGTAATGACTCTCCCGGGTAACGTCTTTTCACAGCTGCTCTAACAGCTGCTTCTCCACATTTTCAAAGCCGATTCTCTCAATAGTCTCCGCAAAACGTTCTCCCTTTATTCCATTGTCACGGAAGAAAAGAATTGCCTTTTCAATTACATCCAGTGCTTCTTCTTTGGATGTGAATATTTTTCCAAGCTCTTTTCCCATTGACACTTTCTTGCCCCAACGGCCACCTATGTATATCTTATAGCCGTAAGCGCCATCCTCAATGGTGTGGAACGGACATTTTCCCACACAGCGGCCGCAGTGCTTGCAAGCTTCTTTATCAATCTGAATTTTCCCTTCTACGACCTTTGCCACTTTATTGGGGCAAGCCGCTTCGATGGCGCATTTCTTGCAGCCTTTACAGACGTCTGTGTTCACTTCCGGAATTCTCTGACCGATAATGCCTACATCATTCAGATTTGGCTTCACACAGTTGTTTGGACATCCTCCTACTGCAATCTTAAATTTATGTGGCAGCGCCACATCTCCGTAGCCTTCATAAAAGCGTTTGTAGATTTCTGCAGAGATTGCGTAGGAATCCAGAAGTCCATACTGACAGGTGGTTCCTTTGCAGGACACTACAGGACGTACCTTTGCCCCTGTTCCGCCTGTTACCAGGCCTTCCTTCGCTATAAATTTCTGAAATTCTTCAATCTTGTCATAAGGAATTCCCGGAATTTCCACAGAGAGTCTGGTGGTATACAGAATCTCACCGCTGCCAAATTTTTCTGCTGCATCTGCCATACAGCGATGCTGTGCTGCAGTTACTTTTCCATTTGTTGTAAGAACTCTTGCTGAAAACAGATCGGTTCCTCTGTTATTCAGAAAGCCCATTCCTTTTACTCTTTTTTCATCTTCCGGACTGATTGTTAATGCTGACATTTTTGATACCTCATTTTCTGATGTTATTCACTGATAATTTTTTCATCTATGAATTCTATTATAGCACCTGAATTGGTATTTGAAAAACGTTTTTCTCTGTGGTATTCTATAAGCATATAAATAATACCAACCGGAGGAAATATTCCTATGTTAATTTGTGATTATATTGTAGAATCTATTGATGGCGACTACGCTCATCTGCGCAGGACAGATCTTCCCGAAGAAGAACTGAAGCTGGTAGCAAGAGCACTTCTTCCATTTGATATTACAGAAGGATGCAGATTACATTATGAAATGATGCAGTATACCATAATTGACTGATATACTGCAAAGCAATTCATTCGGTTACAAAAAGTATTCAGGCATTTTCCAGTTCCGCATTAATCGTATCTTCACTGGCTGCCATTGCCTGCAGTGTCATGGTCAGCAATTTTTCCAGTTTCCAGCCAAGCTGCTGCGCACCGCGCTCAATTACTTCCCGGGAGCAGCCTGCTGCGAAACCTTTGCTTTTGTACTTTTTCTTCAGGGATTTCAGTTCCATATCCTTAGTACTCTTGGACGGACGCATTAATGCTGCTGCCCAGATCAATCCGGTAAGTTCGTCTGCTGCAAAGAGCACTTTTTCCATCTCCTGTTCCGGTGCTACATTGATTGTTGCACCGCAGCCTACAGTTATTCCATATCCGTGAGATACCACACTGTGGATCACATCCTCGCCTACCCCTGCCTCGCGAAGCATTTCCGGTGCTTTCAGGCAATGCTCTTCCGGATAAAGCTCGAAATCAATGTCGTGAAGAAGCCCTACGATTCCCCAGTATTCAGCATCCTCTCCATATCCCAGTTCGTTTGCATACCATTTCATGACCGCTTCCACAGTCAGTGCATGCTGGATATGAAATGGATCCTTGTTGTATTTTTTTAATAATGTAAAAGCCTCGTCTCTTGTGATTGTTTCCATTGCTGTCACTCCTCGTATGTCTTTCTATACTCTGTTTGCCACATAAGCATGTTCCTGATTTGGAATAAAAGAAAAAACCTTGCATATACTATACATCGTTCTTTATTTATATACAACCATTTTGAGGAAAGTGACAATTTTAATTCCCTGATAACAATTTTTCCCAGGGTTCATATTCTTTCATATAAGCAAACTCTTCCGCGTTTCTGAAGCCTTCCAGCAATTCTTTTTTCATTTCTTCCGTATATGGATTTTCGACTTCCCGGAATTTCATATGCTTGTATAATTGGGATTTTTGAAAATCACCTATGGTGTCCACATTGTTCAGCAATTGCTTTGCAACCTGGAAAGTGCCCTCCACATTGTTCTCGGCGGTCACAACATTCAACATTGCTGCACATTCATTGTATTTTCCCATATCAAAGCCTGAAGCTAATGTACTCATTTTCTCTGCCAGAAACCTTGCGTATCCATGGTCTTTTTCCTCAAGAGCCTTAGTAATCATGATTCCAAAAGCCATATTTAAAGTGGTATACTCTGAAAAAACAGCCTTTTCCAGCATTTCAAATGCCTCTTCTGTTTTCCCCTGCTCCATATATAACTGTCCCTGCTTCGCCTTTTTCATGGGATCATAATTGGAAAAATAGTTTAAATATTTTTCTGCCATTTCATAATTCTTTTTCCGCAAATAGAAGCCGAACAGGGAATCAGCTGCATGGTGCTGAATTCTTTCCTCTTTATCACCGAGCGCCATTTCGTACCAGGAATTGATCTGCTCATCGTACCTGTCAGGATTCTCGCACATGCCAATGATCCGCCGCGAATCAAGCATTACTGCCAGCTGCCAGATCAGCAGATTGCAGTTTGGATATTCTTTTATAGTATTTACAGCCCACTGATAGGTCTTCTCAAAGCCTTCCTCAGAAAACATTTTGTCCATTTTGTGGATCAGCTCTTCGATTTCAATGTCAGTCAGATTTTCGCGAAAAGACAAAAGGGTATCAAGGGAAATATGCAGTAGTCTTGCAATAGGCGCTAACAATTCAATATCAGGATTGGAGTTCCCGTTTTCCCACTTATTCACCGCCGGAGTGGTTACTCCCAGACGGTTTGCCATTTCTTCCTGCGTGTAACCTAATTCTTTTCTATATTTTTTAATCACATTTCCAATATTCATCATATTTTTCTCCTGAGTCAAGCGGATATTCCAGGTCCGCTTCGCTACTTGCTCATAACCGAATGCTGCTTCGCAGCTTATTCGGTTAAAATTCCAAAAGCTTTTGTGATTAAAGCATAGCAGAATTGACAGATGAGCACAATTGAATTGTTGTTAAGTACGTTTCATATTTTTTAACTGTTAGGAAAGTTAAAAATCCAGTTACAAATTTTATCAGAAGAGGCAGATAAATAACTTTTCTCGACCCTCTTTTTTAGCTTTGCAATATGCTTATTACGAACATCTTTCCCATATTTTGCATATCCTAACAGCAGAAGTCAAAAAAGGAGTCACTGTATGAGAAATAAAAAATGGATTTCACTGGCAGCAGCTGTGATTCTTACAGTAACTGCACTGCCAGCCACAGTCTTTGCTGCAAAGAATGGAGAATCAAAAGAGGAGCTTACAAAGGTTACCTTAAACGAAGTAGCACATTCGATTTTCTATGCACCGCAGTATGTGGCAATTGAAGAAGGGTATTTCGCAGAGGAAGGGCTGGATCTGACACTTGTCACAGGATTTGGTGCGGATAAGACTATGACTGCTGTTATTTCCGGGGAAGCTGATATTGGATTTATGGGTGCCGAGGCATCTATCTATGCTTATCAGGAAGGTGCCACCGATCCGGTTGTGAATTTCGCACAGCTCACCCAGAGGGCTGGAAACTTCCTTGTGGCAAGAGAAGAAATGCCGGATTTCACATGGGATGAGCTGAGAGATAAGAGAGTTCTTGGTGGTCGTAAGGGTGGCATGCCGGAAATGGTATTTGAGTACATTTTAAAGAATCACAATATTGATCCTATGGCAGATCTGGAAATTGACCAGAGTATTGATTTTGGTTCTACTGCTGCTGCATTTACCGGTGACATGTCAGCAGATTTTACTGTTGAATTTGAGCCTTCCGCAACTGCCCTGGAAAGAGAAGGAAAAGGTTATGTAGTGGCTTCTCTGGGCGTGGATTCCGGTTATGTCCCCTATACCTCTTACAGTGCAAAGACCAGCTTTCTAAACGAAAACCCACAGATTATCCAGAGCTTCACAAACGCCCTTCAAAAAGGTATGGACTATGTACAAAGCCATTCCCCTGAGGAAATTGCGCAAGTGATTTCCCCTCAATTCCCGGAAACAGATATGGATACTCTTACCATAATTGTCAATCGTTATTATGAGCAGGACACCTGGAAAGAAAATCTGGTGTTTGAGAAAGATAGCTTCGAACTGCTGCAGGATATTCTGGAAAGTGCTGGAGAATTGGAAAAGCGAGTGGATTACGAACAGTTGGTTACCACAGAGTTTGCAAATACAGCCATAAACTAACTTATGCAACAGCTTACAGATGCCAATAGATAATAAAGAGGTATAGCCACTTCTATTCACGGCTATACCTCCAACTTTAAGCATAATTTTTACATTCAAAGATTCTATTCAATAGTTTTTTCCACATTTGTACTCTCCCGTTACTGAGCATTCCTTTAATTACACTGAATCTTATCCATTTTAATTGAATTATATCAATCTGAGAAATTTAATACAAGATTATTTTTTCATATCGTTTTCCTGTTTTCCGATTTCATGATTTCTGTTATAATATTTTTTAACTGATAACTTCTTTTCAGAGTTTATTACAAAGGAGGCATCTATGAAATTAAATCCAAAATGTATGGCCTGTCAGCTTCGCAAGCAGGAAGCTAAGATCCGTCATTTTGACGATGAGGACAGGAAGAAGCAATATATGGAAAAAATCCGCCGGCGTTTTGACAAGCCGAAAGAAGAGGACTGTGTTCCCAGTATTTCCACGGAACTGAAGAAATTCTACTGCTCCTTCTGGGGCGTTCCTATGGAGGATTTTTCCCAGATCAACAGGGAATATGACCAGCTTATGCTGGATCTGGAGGAGGACCTTCTCTCTGCCATCCGCTATTCTGCTGATCCATTAAGGGCTGCCCTTATTTACGCCCGCACTGGCAACTATATTGATTTTGCCGCACTTCCGGAAGTCAGCAAGGAAACTGCACTTTCTCTTATTAAAAGTGAAAATAAGGATGAACTGGATGAACAGGAATACAGGAATTTCTGCCTGGACATGAAAAAGGCATCAAATGTTGTATATATTACCGATAACTGCGGTGAGATCGTCCTTGATAAGATTGCCATTCAGATACTGAAGAAAACATTTCCGAATATACGGGTCACAGCGCTGGTGCGCGGTCTGCCTGCCGGAAACGACGCTACCATGGAAGATGCGGAGTTCTGCGGTCTTACAGATATTGTACCGGTGCTTGGTAACGGCAGCGATGTGGGAGGTACCTGGTTTCATGGAATCAGTACGCATGCCAGGGAGCTTTTGCAGGGCGCAGACGTCATTTTAGCCAAAGGCCAGGGCAATTATGAGACTATGCATGGCTGCGGACTGAACATCTACTACCTGTTTTTGTGCAAATGTGACTGGTTTCAACAGCTTTTTCATGCAAAATTACTACAGGGAATGTTTGTAAATGAGAAACGGGCACCAAAGGCTACTGCTTTTTCGTCAGATTGACAAGAAACTGTTTAAAAGTTTGTACGATTCTGCCCTAGCCCTTTTGGATGGTTTTCGCTATACTAACATCAGATGAAAAAAGCATCGAAACAATTTTGATTATAATAATTAATTGAGAAATTTGGAGGAAAAATCATGGCAAGCTTATCATTACAGCACATTAACAAAACTTACCCGAATGGTTTCCAGGCAGTTAAAGATTTCAACCTTGAAATCGAAGACAAAGAGTTCATCATCTTCGTTGGACCATCTGGATGTGGAAAATCTACAACACTTCGTATGATCGCAGGTCTTGAGGAGATCAGCGGTGGTACATTAAAGATCGGTGACAAGGTTATGAACGATGTAGAGCCGAAAGACCGTGATATCGCAATGGTTTTCCAGAACTACGCTCTGTATCCTCATATGACAGTATATGATAACATGGCATTTGGTCTGAAACTTCGTAAAGTTCCGAAAGATCAGATTGATAAAGCTGTTAGAGAAGCAGCCAGAATCCTTGACCTTGAGAAACTTCTTGATCGTAAACCGAAGGCTCTTTCCGGTGGACAGAGACAGCGTGTTGCTATGGGACGTGCTATCGTTCGTAATCCTAAGGTATTCCTTATGGATGAGCCTCTTTCCAACCTGGATGCTAAGCTTCGTGTTCAGATGCGTATTGAGATCTCCAAGATCCATCAGAGACTGGGCGCAACAATCATCTATGTAACACATGACCAGACAGAGGCTATGACCCTTGGTACCAGAATCGTTGTTATGAAAGATGGTGTTGTTCAGCAGGTTGATACACCACAGCACCTTTATGAGCAGCCAGGCAACCTGTTCGTTGCAGGATTCATGGGATCCCCGCAGATGAACTTCCTTGACGCTCAGATTGCTGAAAAAGGCGGCGACCTTATTGCTAAAGTTGGTGAGTATGACGTTGTTATCCCGGCAGCTAAAGCGAAAGTTCTGAAAGACGGCGGTTATGTTGGCAAGACAGTTGTTCTTGGTATCCGTCCAGAGGATATCCATGATTCCCAGATGTTCATCGAAGCTTCTCCAAGCGTTCCAATGACATCTACAGTTAAAGTTTATGAGCTTCTTGGTGCTGAAGTATTCCTGTACTTCGATGTAAACGGAACTCAGGTTACAGCACGAGTTGATCCTCGTACAAACTCCAAGACAGGCGATACAATCAAATTCGCATTCGATATGGAGAAATCTCACTTCTTTGATAAAGAGACAGAGCTTACTATCTGCAACTAATATTTAGAAGAATGAATTTAGTTAGGCCTCAGGGGTTTTCCCCTGAGGCTTTTTTGTGATATACTGTGAACACTTAGAGAGTCCAAGCCACAGACGCAGGACGAACTTAGTGTGAACGCACACCTGGACACTTAGCAAGTCCAAGCCACAGGCGCAGGACGCGCTTAGTGACCAGGTGTACTATGAACACTTAATGAGCAAACTTTATTACTTTTCAACAAAAGGAGTACACCTATGAAATTACTTCAGATTCTCCAGAAATGTCTGGAAGACTGGAAGAACATCAGTCATCTGGATTTCTGCCTTGTAAATTTAGATAACACCATTTATATCAGCACCTGCGACAGAGCCCTTCCTTCTGAAGAGAAGCTGGAAGAATTTAAGGAAGATGATGCGCTGTGTATTTCCAATATGAACTGCCGTCTGTATAAAGTGACAGAGAGTCACCAGCTTCAGTACGTCCTGATCGTATGGGGAAATGCAGAGGCCGCTTCCACCATCGGGGAACTAGCTGTCTGCCAGATTGAGAGTCTGCTTACCGCTTACATGGAAAAAAGCGACAAAAACGTATTTATGCAGAATCTTCTCCTTGGCTCCTACTCTGAGGTAGACGCTTTTAACCGTGCGAAGAAGCTTCATATCACAACCACTGTACGGCGTGCAGTTTTCCTGGTGGAGACCAAGCAGAGCAAGGACGAAAATGCCCTGGCTACCATCCGTAATATTTTTGCAGCTAAGACAAGAGATTTTATTACTGCTATCGACGATTCCGGAATTATTATTCTCCGTGAACTCCAGCCTTCTGAGGATTATTCCGATCTGGATGATATTGCCCATATGCTGGTGGATATGCTGAATACAGAGGCCATGACCTCTGCCTGGGTTTCCTACAGCAATATTGCAGATGACCTGAAGCAGCTCCCGGATGCTTACAAAGAAGCGAGAACTGCCCTGGAAGTGGGAAAGATTTTCTATACCGGCAAGAATGTTTTCGGATATAACCGTCTGGGAATCGGACGTCTGATCTACCAGCTTCCGGTGGAAATCTGTGAAATGTTTATTGACGAATTTTTCAAAGAAGAGACTCTGGATTCTATTGATGACGAAACACTCACTACTATCCGCACCTTCTTTGAAAATAACCTGAACCTTTCTGAAACCTCAAGGCAGCTTTATGTGCACCGAAATACACTGGTGTACCGTTTCGAGAAGCTGCAGAAAAAGTTCGGGCTGGATATCCGGACTTTTGAGGATGCGCTGACGTTTAAGCTGGCCATGATGGTGGTGAATTATATAAAATATAAAAAGGCGGAATAAACTACTTCCGCCCTTTTACGAAATACCACTTTTAACTTAACAACGAGACATAACACGCTCTGCAAGTTTTGCTCATTATCGCGGCAAGCACCAAGATCTCGTACAAGCACGGACTTTGGCTCGTCACTCGCGTAAATTAAGATAAATCTGGCGGATCTAATTAATAGATCCGCCTAAATAATTTTGAACCGTGTCCATTATTAATAATTATGAGACACTTGTTTTCTTCTGTGTATTTCGATTCTTTGCAGCCAAGCGGAATGCCTTTTCCATTGCTGGCGTAAGTGCTGGAGAATCTTCATCAAAAACAATTTCTCTTTTAGCGGCTTCTTCAATTTGCCGAATCTGTTCTTCTGTCGGCTGCTGATTCCTATTCAAGGTAACTGTCTTGATCAAGGTAAATGCTCCTTTCTGTCTTTGTGGCAATTCTGGCAGAGATTAACCGAATATTCTCTTTGCGCTCCGTATAGACTACAAATAGTACATCGTGCACCATGCCGATAGTATTGTATCTGTCTTCTGAAGTGCTGTGCTCCATATCGTAGATTTCTATTCGCTGCAAGTCATTAAAAACAAGCATAGCAGTCTCGAAATCAATCATTTTCTTCATTATACATGTTAAAGTGGACTTTAAGTCAAGCGTTTATTGTAAAGTGTAAAACCTATTATTCTTCCTCATCCTTCGCCCACTCGAAAGTGCATTTCACAGCCTTCTTCCACCCTTTCAGCTTCTTCTTACGCTCCTCTTCTGTCATCCGTGGGGTGAACTGTTGGCCGATCTGCCAGTTGCTTTTTACTTCGGAGGCGTCTTTCCAGAAACCGGTGGCGAGGCCTGCAAGGTAGGAGGCGCCAAGGGCGGTGGTTTCGATGCAGCTTGGGCGGACTACCTGGGTGTCAAGGAGGTCGGCCTGGAACTGCATGAGGAAGTTGTTGGCGCTGGCGCCGCCGTCTACACGAAGGGCGCTGAGATCAAGGCCGGAATCCTTCTCCATGGCTTCCAGAACGTCGTGTACCTGGTAAGCCAGGGACTCTACGGTTGCGCGCACCAGATGAGCTTTTCCTGCGCCTCTGGTAAGCCCAAGGATAGCACCTCTTGCATACTGATCCCAGTATGGTGCACCAAGACCTGTGAAAGCCGGTACTACGTAAACACCGTTTGTGTCCGGCACAGAAAGACAATATTTCTCTGAGTCCGGGGAACTCTCCAGAATTCCCACTTCGTCTCTCAGCCACTGAATAGCAGCACCTGCCACGAAAACACTTCCCTCCAGGGCATATCCTGGCGTTCCGTCTGCTTTCACCGCAATGGTGGTAAGAAGTCCATTCTTGGATTCTACCGCCTTATCGCCTGTATGCATGAGCATAAAACAGCCGGTACCATATGTATTCTTTACATCTCCTGACTCAAAGCAGCACTGTCCGAAAAGAGCTGCCTGCTGGTCTCCTGCAGCCCCGGCGATAGGAATTCTGCCACCGATCAGGTTTTCATTGGTATAGCCATAAATACAGCTGCTTGGCTTCACTTCCGGCAGCATGCACTCTGGGATATCCAGGTATTCCAGAATCTCTTTATCCCATTTTCTCTCATGGATGTCAAAAAGCATGGTTCTGGAAGCGTTGGTGTAATCCGTCACATGAACTTTCCCTTTTGTCAATTTCCAGATCAGCCAGGTATCTACTGTTCCAAAGAGAAGTTCCCCGTTCTTCGCACGCTCTCTGGCACCTTCTACATGATCCAAGATCCATTTCAGCTTCGTTCCTGAAAAATAAGCATCCGGGATCAGACCGGTTTTCTTTCGAACCAGCTCTGACATGCCGTCTTTTTCCATCTTCTCGATCATATCAGCTGTTCTGCGGCACTGCCACACAATTGCCGGATATACAGGCTCACCAGTCTTCTTATCCCACACAATCGTAGTCTCTCGCTGATTGGTGATTCCGATAGCGTGGATATCCTCGGCATCCACCCCAATCTTACTCATGGCTTCTGTAGCCACTGAAATCTGTGAAGACCAGATTTCCTTCGGATCATGTTCCACCCAGCCTGGCTTCGGGTAATACTGTTTGTACTCCTTTTGTGCTACGCTGCACATATTCCCCTTTTTATCAAATAGAATACATCTGGAACTGGTAGTTCCCTGATCCAACGCCATTATATATTTTCCCATAGTGCACCTCGTTTATTTTGCTTGAATTATTTATATTATAGCCTATTTTCACATACAAGAAAATACCTTAACTTGCTATTTAGTGTGTTGAAAAGTTCCAGCCGACACACAGCATTTGGGCAATGTG
>OLQN01000300.1_pt1 | contig 45904 bp, 35 predicted proteins | sample 1673181 | NCBI WGS metagenome assembly OLQN01 (sample SAMEA3136763, study PRJEB25190) | human gut metagenome | biome: human gut; feature: human-associated habitat; material: faeces | place: Austria | collected 2013
TTGCGGCGGCTCTTGGCGCGGAGATCCGCCGGAGCGGTGCTTAAGCCGTTAGGCGGGAATTGTGCGGTGTTGCCTTTAATGTCTCCCCCACCCGCTTACGCGGTATTGCCTAAAATTATCTTCTCCGAGCGTCGGCGGAGAGGGCGTGGAGCTCGGGGGCGTACATGTGGTAGTTGAGCAGGTAACGGCCATGGGCGGGCATGCGGTAGAAAGCCGCCTTGATGCGCTCCAGCGGGGTGCTGCCGTTCTCGGCGCTGCTGTTGCCGCTGATGAGCAGCACATACTGGTTCTCGCTGTAACGAGCCATGGCGTCGCACTGGCGCAGGCTCTCGTGGATCAGCTCGCCCAGCTGCTCCATCATGGAGCCGGTCTCGGCGGGGTCAGCGTTCTGGGCGGGCGACATGGTGAGCAGCGCCAGGTAGACCGGCACGCCGAAGCGGCTTTGCACGCCGCGCTGCAGGTGATAGATCTGGCGGAAATTCTCGAAGCTGCAATACACAGCACCGGGGGTGTCGTCGGCGGGCAGTTCCTCGGCCAGGCGGGAGATGTCATTTTCCAGGTTGCGGTCAGCCTGGCGGGCCTGGCGGGAGACCACACCCACACGCTCCGGCTCGACGGCATGGTGCAGGCAGCCCATCGCGTTGCCGCGGCGGGTCATCTCCAGCGCTTTCTCATGGCGGCCCAGGGCCTCCAAAGCCTGGATCATCTCCAGATACAGGCGCTCCTCGTAGGGGTCCAGCTCGATGGCGCGGCGGCACAGCTTAACGATGCGCTCATTCTCACCCTTGCGCTTGCAGGCTTCCAGCACCTGGAACAGCGCGATGCGGTACTGCACGTGCAGGGTCAGGCTGCGAGTCTCGACCCAGGGCTCGTTGCAGAACATCGGCAGCAGACGGCCAGCATACAGCTCCAGCACGCGCTCGTAGCGGGCTACGGCGGCGGCGGGGTTCAGCTGGCGGCGGGCTTCCTCCATCAGGGCTTCCATCTCAAACACGTCCACACGGCACTCCATGGCGGGGTTCCACTGGTAGTAGCCGCGGCTGGTGATGATGCAGGTCTCCAGCTCCTTCAGGCCCTCGGCCTCGATCATGTTGCGGAAGCGGTGCATGATGGCGCGCAGAGCCATATCCGGGTTGGTGGACCGTTCGCCGTTCCACAGGGTATCCGTCAGGTCTTTGTGGGTCACCCTTTCGCCCTTTTGCAGGACGAGGTACTGGATCAGCATCGTAGCCTTGCGGGACTGCTTCAGTGCGGCAAGGACCGGCTTGCCGTCCATAAGGATCTCAAATTTTCCGAGCATCCTGATCTCAATGTCTGCCATGGTAAGTCTCTCCTGTGCGTTCGTTTCACGATTAACACACCTTGCGGTGTTATTTTTAATTAAGTATACTGTTTTTTCACCCGATTGTCCAGTGCTCATACAACAATTTATTCGCCAAATTATTTGGGCAATACCGCATAATTCTAAGTGCCGATACGGCGAGCGAGGTGCGGCAGCTGCTAAGCCAAAAGCGCAGATAATACTTTGTGTATTATCGAGCATTTTGGCAACGCAGGTGCCGTGCCGCAGCCGCCGGAGCGGTGCTTAAGCCGTTAGGCGGGAATTGTGCGGTATTGCCTTTGCTATTTTTTATTGGAACTCCGGTGCGCCGGGCAGCGGAATGACCGCGGTCTGGGTGTAGACGGGGGTGCCATCGGGCTTAGCGACGGTCAGCTGCATAGACAGCGAGGTCAGGCAGATCTTCCCGGTTTCCTTCTCCTCTTTCCATCCGCGGGCATAGAACTCAAGATTCGAAACAACAAGCCCCATATAATCTTTGTTAGGATAGGCCGTTGTATAAGCGTAGGTCGTGTACTCTTTTTTCTTTCCGTCCTTTCCATCCGTTTGTTTGTAAAAACGCATGTGCAGGTAGCGGTTCAGCTCGGCAAAGGTATCGTCGGCGGGGTCGTAGAGGACCTTGGTGCTGGTGGTGTTGTCGGCGTTCAGGGTGGTGGCGGTCAGCTTGGGCACATAACCGGCATCAAGTATCTCGGTATAGCTGCTTTCCACTGTAAAGCGCAGAGCAGTGCCTTCCGTCAAGCGGGCATCTTCTATAAAAATATTATTTGCCGAATCCGCGTCGCTCTCTGTTGCGGCGTTTACGATAGAGATCGTGCCGTCGGCATCGGCCAGCTCGCCCCGGATGGTCTCGGTGAGGGCATCGGCCAGGTTCTGGGCGCGGGTCAGCTGCTGCACCTCGATGTAGGCTTCGGCGCAGGGCTTGACCAGCGTGACCGCCGCCGTGCCAAACAGTGCCAGCAGCACCAGGCAGACCATCAGCTCCACGAGGGTGGTACCTTTTTTGTTGTTCAGCGGGGTGGTCATGGGGTCATGTCCTCTTTTGTGTCGTCTTTATCTTCGTCCACTTTTTTGTAGTAACGGGTGAAGGTATGCGTGGCAGCAACCTCATCGTTATCGTCTTTGACCTTAGCCTGTATGGTCTGTATTTCCACATCCTCGACGGCAAAGACCGTGCGGTCACCGCGGCTGAAGCTCATCCTGGTCTTGGTGTCGGATTCGTTTTTCCACGCGGCCGCATCGTCGTTGACCGGGTAAAGTGCTTCGGTAAGCAGGTAGGCGTTATCGCGGGTGGTCTGCGCCTGGGCCGAGGCCCGCCGGGCAAACCGCAGCGACGCGGTAAACAGCGCCAGAAACAGCATAAGCAGCACGAAGGCCACCAGCACTTCCACGATGGTTTCGCCGCGGCGGTCACGGAGGGCGTTTTTTAATCTTTGCATAGTGCCACTTCCTTACTCATCATTGCCGTTGATGCGTGTAAAAATGCACGCACTATCCGTATCCATGCTGTAGCGCAAGTATAGTGTAGAAGCATCATTTTTTGTGACGGTACGTTCCTCACGGGTTGCCATGTTGGTCAATCTCAAAGCTGTATCGCCCTCGGCACCACTGAAGCTGTAACGAGTGTTTGCATTATCATCCAGCGTGTAATAGTAGCTGTAAATGCCGGTATGCTTGTACTTTCTGGTGTAGCTGTAGCTCTGGTCTCCCTTGACCACTTTGACGGTCACACGAATGACATAATCATCCACATTCATAGTGGAACCATTCTCGCTCTGATTTCTCAGTTTGATGAGAAGGTTGCTCAGGTTCTCTGTGATGGGTTCGGTATCGATCACGTTGCCGCCTTCGTCCACATCGTCGCTGGGGTGCTTGTTCAGGGTGACGGTCATCTCGTCGATGCCCTCGGGCGCCTGCAGGGTAAACGTATGGTCGGTGTCGTCGCCGTAGGGGTTATCGATAGAGCCTTTTTTAACGTAGATATGGTTGATAAAGTAGCCGATGCTCTGGTCGTTCTCCTCGGTCATCGCGCCGTCTTTTTCTTTAGCGCCGGTGTAATGCAGCAGTTCCTGCTCCAGCACGTCGGAGAAGCTGACGGCCAGCTCGTAGACGTCCTGCTCCGGCAGCTGGCGGTCGGCGTTGGCCATCATCAGCGAGGCCGCATACACAAGGGCGGCAGCCAGCGCCACAAACAGCGCGCCCAGGCACAGCACTAAGATCATGGCAAGGCCCTGCTGGTCCCGCAGCGGGCGGTTGCGTTTTGGGGGCATGGTGCGCCCTCCTTTCCAAGGTCAGGCCACCGGGGCGGCGGTTTCGTGGGTAACGGGGGTATCCTCTGCCCCGGGGTCGTTGGCCGGGGGCGTGGGGTCCGTCTCCCCTGCCCGGCCCGTGCTTTGTGCGGGCCGGGGGTCGGCTTCCGCCATGGCGAACACCGGGCGGGCGGCATCCTCGGTCATGGCCTGGCCCTCTGTGCGCAGGGAGACTTCCAGCCGGTCGGAATCGACGGTCTTTTCGCCGTTGCCCACAGCCCAGATGGTGACGTTTTCGGTGTACTTCTCCAGTGCTCTGGTCTCGTCGTTGTCGCCGTCGGCGCGCTGGGTCATATCAGGCAGGGTAAGGCGGTAGCCCAGGGAATAATCGGTCATCTCGGCCTGGCGCAGGGCAGGCACGGTCTTGATGCGGTAGCTGGGGTTATCGTTGTCGATAGCGTGGTGGCCGGTCAGCGTGATGGGCTGGCTGACCAGCTCCGTCACTTCGGACGTCGTACCGTCATCATTCGTCACGGTGCGGGTCACCTGCACAATGCTCAAATCGTACCAGACATACTCATCCTCGGTGCCCTCGTTTGCAATGTTGCGGGCGGCCTCGGTGATGTCCAGCCAGTTGGCCGGGTCGTTTTCGTCCAAGTCAAACGGCAGTTTTTCCACCTTCAAGATATCGCCGCGGTGGGTCGTTATGGTTTGCGTACCATCGTCATTTTCCGTTACCACATCCGCCGGGGCCACGGTAAAGCGGATGTCGTAGCCTTCCCTGTTCGGGTCGTCAGCGGGCATATCCGCGGCAGGCTTCACGTGGAAGCGGTACTTTTCGGCAAAGTTGCGGGTGGTGCCGTCGGTATCGGTGTACTCGTTGACGGCAGGCCACTGCACAGCGTACTGGTGGATGGTGATCTCTGCGCTGTCAGGTTTCCAGGCTTCGCCCTCGGTGCCGTACAGCTTGCCCTCCACCGTGGATTCCACCGAGGTCACGCTGAGAACGCCGTCTTTTTCCGGCTTGTCCAGCTGGATCTTGGGCAGGTGCAAAGCGCCTGCGGCCTCGGTATAATCGTCCGGCACGTAGAACTTCCAGGAGGAGGAGGTAGCTGCCGTCTCGCTGTTGGCCACCATGGCGCGCAGGGCGGGCAGCAGGTAGCGGTTGGCGTCGGCGGGCTGCATGGTAAAAGCGTTGGCGTTGGGCGTGACCGTGTAGGACACGGTGGTGCCATCGCCGCTGACCTGGGTCTCGCTGCCCACGGTCTTGGAGGCTTCGGGGATCATCAGCGTTGCCTTATCCTCACGCAGGGCGGCATTCAGGGCGTCCAGGTTTTCCTTGGTGGGGTCGCCCATCCAGGTCTTGGCCTTGGCGCAGGCTTCGATGTAGTCGGCCTCATCATCAAACAAATAGCCGGTAAAGAAGTAGCTGGCGGCGTCGGCCTTGTCCACCGTCATCCGGATGGTCAGGTCATTGCAGAAAGCGTTCATCAGCGGCAGGGCGTCATTGACGGCCTTGCCCGTCCAGGTAAAGTCCACCTTGCTGATGGCCGGGGCCTCGGTGCGTTGGATGATGGTCTGCGGGTCGCTAACCTCACCGTTGGGGCTGCGCAGCACGGTGGTGTCGCCGTCTGCCGGGCAGGCCACCACGTAGAACACCAGCGTTTCGCCCTGGTAAGCTTCCAGGTCCACGATGGTCTGGGTGTCTTTGATGAGCGTGGTGCTGTCGCCATCCGCCGGGTGCAGCTTAAAGGCTTCGCCCAGGGTGGTGCCGGCGGCGTTGGTGGTCTGCACCTGTGCCCACAGCTCATAGTGGTCCACGCGTTCATCCGAAACGGCAGGCCAGCTGATCTGATAGCGGGTCTGTTCGGCATTGCTGGTATCCACGGGGAACACCTGGCCGGGCTCGCCCACCTGCTGCAGGCGGCGCAGCACGGTATAGACGGCGGTGTCGGCCGCGCCGATGCCCTGGGTGGTGCCGGTGGTATCGCGGGTGACGCGCAGGCGCACTTTATCAAAGCGCCAGCTGTTGCTGCCGCCCGCAAGGTCGGTATCGATATGGAGGGTGTAGCTGTAGGTGCCGTCCTTGTACTGGACTTTGCTGTTGGCATCATCCGGCAGGGTGATGGTCTCCTCCGCCGTAGAAATTACATTGTCGTTTTCATCCCTGGTTTCGGTCACACCGTACAGCGTCAGCTTATACTTGGTGTTGCCGCCGCTGGCAGCCGCCTCGCCGGGTTGGGTCCAGGTAAAGGTGTAGGCCAGCTGGTTGTCGGCATTGAGCGTATAGGCCGCATCTTCTGCCAGCTTGGGGGCCTGCATGACCCGGAACGTACTGGTGTAGTAAAGGATCTGTTTGTTGGCATTCGCGCGTTTTGCCCAGTTGCCGTCGTTGGTCGCATTGGTATTGGCAAAGTAGAGCGACGTCAGGTGGCTGTAGCGGTAGCTGCCGTCATTCTGGCGGATGATCTCAATGCCGTTATACCAGGCCGCCGGGCGGGCGCTGCTGGTAATAGCACTGACGGCCTCGTCCTCGGCAGCATCCCAGCGGGTGGTCACGTCGCCCAGGCCGCTGTTGACCGGCACGGCCACAACGACCCAGCTGTCGTAATCCGTCAAGGTCTCAGTAGGCAGGTTGGTAAAGGTAAAGGTTGTATTGCTGCTGGGCACCGCCTGCTCACGCGCGGCAAGGGTAATGTACTGGCCTTTCAGCGATGCACCACCAATGGCTGCGTCGCCGGTATAGCGGCCCATCAGCATGACGCGGTAGGTGGGCAAAGCGCCGCTGACCGACGGGCTGAAATTAAGCGTAGCGGTAAAGGCCAGGTCGTCGATGGAGCTGCCTGTAACGCTGACCGCGTTAGTAATGTCTGCCAAACTACCCTGTGCCAGGCCGGGGTTGCCGCTGTTGCTTGTGGCGTTCACGGTGGGCACATAGATGCTTTCGTCATACTGGGCCGAGCGCATGTAGTTGCTGTTCCGCGAGGTTGCCTGACCGCGCAGGGTCTGGCGGGAGCCAAGGCTGCCTTTGTTCAGCGTCTTGGGGGCGGAGTCGGCGTTGGTAAAGGTGTAGGTATCGTTTTCGATGGAGCCGCTGTAGGTTTTGGCGGTGACCGTCCAATCCGTAAGGGCGACGGTGCCGTCAGCGTTGGTCATCAGAGCGTTGTATTCGTCCACGTTTTTCAGCACCAATACCTGGCTGAAGCTATTATTGCCGTTCTTGACAAGGCGCACTTCCAGCTCGGGGGTTGGCAGGGTCTTGTAGAAGTTTTCGGCGCGGGCCAGACAGGCGGAATCGCCGTCGCCCTTGGAGTTGACACCCTTGACTTCCACATTGAAGCTGCCGGTCCAATCCTCCCGACCCTCAAAGGTAAAGCGCCTTTCGTAGACGCTGGTCCAATCGATGAGGGTATCGCCCTCGGTGCCGTCCGCGTTGACAGCGTAAACACGCACCTTATAATAGGTAGGCTCGCCGGTGGCGGGCTTATCCCAGGTGAGGGTGTAGCGGCCGTAGGCGTTCTCGGTATCATCGCTCTTGGTCACTTTCAGGTTTTGAGGTGCGCTGGGGCTGGAGGTATCCAGCAGGTAGCTGTAATAGTTTTGCAGGGCTTCGTCGGTGATGTCGGCCATGGTGGCGTAGCTGTTGTCGCCGCTTTCATCAAACAACAGCAGGATTTCGCCCGCGTAGTTCCAGCTTTGGTCACCATCTCCGTCGCCATAGTTTTTAGTCGTCAGCAGGCGCTTGCTGGCGGGGTCGTACCAGTGGCCGTTTGCTTCGCTTTCCAGGCGGATTTTAATGTTGTTTTTATTAATTGCCGACGTGTTGACATTGTATCCCATGTCTGTATCGGTATTGGTGCGCAACCTTGCAGCAAAATAAACATGGCTGTTACTGGAAACGACATTGCCGTCTTCATCTTTCAGCACATCATTCGCTGCATTGGCATCGTTATCTTTACCGGCCCACAGGCGGCGGGCATGTACCAACTTGTTTTCACCATCGCCACGGTCGCTTGTCCGGCCTGTGACATCTGTTATGGATGGCGGGTCAGAACGTCCCAGCTGTGTCATGCCCTGGGCACCCCAGCCTTCACTGGTGTCCCAGAAGCTATACTTATCCATATAGTAGTTGTTATAACCATCCAGCGAATTCGTATTGCCGCCATAGGCAATAGCGCGGTCATAACTACGGTATTTATTCACCAGTGAGAAGCAGTTGGTGATGGTGGTTTTTTTCATGCCCGCTTGGGTCGAGCGCGGGTTGCCGCGGTTGCCGAAAATACCCGACGTGATCGTGCCGCCCAGATTATAGCAGTAGTTGCGGCAGCGGTCAATGTTGACCTCCACATGGGGGATAAGATTGTATGGGCCAATGTAGGCAAAGATACCGGCGGACATATTGGAGCCATCCAGCTTTACGTTGGAACCGTTGACGCACTCGGCAATGTTGATGGTCATAGCGTCGTCTTTGTTTTCCATCTGTACCTTGCCGAAGATGCCGCCTACGTCGTTGGCACCGTAGGTCATCTTTTTTACGCTGCCATAGTTGCTGCAGCGGTACAGGTTGGCCGCCGTACCGGCAACAGGATTATTGAAGTAGCCCGCCACGCCGCCAACAGTACCGGAGCTTAGGCCGTTGTTGGAGTTGGTGGTGATCTCGCCAAAGTTATAGCAGTTGGTCAGCGTACCGCCGTAGCTGAGCCAGTAGGCCAGCACACCGCCCGCGTTGTTGGAGCGGCTGTTGAACACCGTGCCAATATTGACACATTTTTCCAGCGTCCAGCGGTCGCCGGTGCGGTTTTCCTGCGTGCCGATAACGCCGCCCACATAGTTATCCACCAGGTTAGCATTGGTAGAGTACTCCTCGCAGCCTACGTTGGCATCATCATCGTTGCTGGCGTTATACCTGCCATCCCAGCGGCCTTTGCCGCGCACAAAGCGACGGACGGCAGCGAAATTAACCAGACCACTATTAGATTCTGCATCCGATTCGTTCTGGCCGATGACGCCGCCTACGGCGCCCCAGCTCTGGTTGATGTTATCGGCGTAGACGAACCACTGGCCGCTGGCACTGTCGGTGATCTGGCCGGTGACATCGTTAAAGCCGGTGATACCGCCCAGGTAGCCGTTGGCGAAATGGCCCCAACCACTGCCGCCCCGCAGCGAGACCAGCAGTTGGTTATAGCTGCGGTTGGTATAAACTTTATCATAGTTTTTATCGCCATAGGTCAGGGTATCAAAGCCCTGCATGGCCTTAAAATCGGTCTGCAGTTTTGTCTCTGCATCACCGCTGGCCTTGCCGGTCAGTACGCGGACCATCTGGTTCAGGTTGGCGTTCTGTTTGTCGGTGTCTACCACTTTGGTAGTGACTTTGTTGCCGTCTTCGTCGGTGGTGGTCTCGTCTTTATAGGGCACCTCCAGCCAGGCGTTGATCTGTTTTACAAGGGGCTGTGTGTCCAGGCCGCCGCTGGTGGAGATGCTGCCGCTGTTGGAGCCGGCCACGCCGCCCACAAAGCCGCTGCGGGCGGTGATGATACTACCCGTTTTGTCTTTGTTGCCGACGGTGCTGCCGGTGATCTCGCCGCGGTTGCGGCCCACGATACCGCCGATATGGGCGGCGCTGTTCATCTTGGTGGCAGCGTCCTGGCTGGCGCCCACGTTGGAGGCACCCTGCACTTTCAGCTCGATATAGCCGACCTCGCAGTCCTTCACCTTGCCGGTGGCGGCGGCCGTGCCGTCGGTGTTATACACCACGTCGTTGCTGCCCACGATGCCGCCCACGGTGCTGCCCACGGTGGTAAAGCCGTTATCCTTACCGATGGCGCCCGTATAGGTACACTTACTTAAGGTGCCGCTGCTGCTGCCAGCAACGCCGCCCAGGTTGAGATATTTTGCCATGCTGTCCTGCAGGTTGGTGCTTACGGTCACGTTCTCAGCCGTGCCGGTGTTTTCGCCCAGCGCGCCGCCCGCCGTGACAGTGCTGTCGCCGGCGGTCAGGTTGGCAAGGCTGAGGGAATCCGCACGCACATTGCCCTTGCTGAGGGAGCCTGCGTTATAGCCGACCAGGCCGCCCACCCGGGTAGCCGGGCCGTACAGGCGCACGTCGCCGCCGAATTTTGCCATATTGAACAGGTTCGCATCGCTGATCACTGCACCGGCTTCGTTGCAGGCTGTAATGCCGCCGATGGCGTCCGACGTGCCGCGAATATCCGAACCGTAGACCCGGGACGTTTTGATGCTGCCGTAGTTATGGGCGGTCACGCCGCCGGCTTCGCCGTTGGCTGCTGTAACGCTGCCGTTCATGGTAACGACCTCCAGCTCGCCGCCGACCTCGTTGCAGCCGGTAATGCCGCCTGCAAAGCCACCGCCGGTATACAGCACACGGTTGCCGCTGGCTGCGTGCATGCAGCCGTAGATGCGGCCGCTGTTGCTGCCGGCAATGCCGCCCGCATACTGGTTTACCACCTGGATAGAGCCTGCGCGGTTCGTGGCGTTCTGGATCAGGCCCTCGTTGCGGCCTGCTACGCCGCCGCCCTGGGTGGTGGAGGAAACGGTCGTGCCGTTTTGCACGGTGATAGATATGCTGCTCGGGGTCATCGGGTCCTGGCCAATCGTACCAGATGCCGCATTCAAGCCCGCCACACCGCCGGTCTGGGTGGTGCCGCTGACTTTTACCGTCACGCTCCTGGCGGTGATGGTGCCCAGGTTATAGCCTGCCACGCCGCCGGTGACGGTGATGCCGTAGACATTGCCGTTGGCATTTTCCAGCGTAATAACGCCAGATTTACTGTTATAACCGGCCACGCCGCCGATGTCCAGCCCGCCGCGGATGCTGCTGCTTTCCGCCGGGGCGGAGTTGGTGATGGTGCCGTTGTTGATGCCCGCGATGCCGCCCAGGTAGCGGTAGCCCTCCTGCTGGTTGCCCATGGAGTTGACCATGCTGCCGTTTGTGATGGTGCCGTCGCTGACGCCGGTCAGGCCGCCTGCGGCCACGGGGTGCTGCACGCCGCCGTAGTTGGTGCAATGATTCAGCGTGGTTTTGGCCGTAGTGTAGCCGATGATGCCGCCCGCAAAGTAGCCATTGTGGTCGGGGTCCAGCTCGCCCAGCGAGACACCACTGTCCAAGATATAGGCCCCGCCGTTGGCCGCGTCAGCCCTGGGGCTGAGGGCCAGGCCGCCGTAGGACTGTGCATGGCTCTGGTTGCCGTTGCTGGCGTTTTCCAGCGTGAGGGTGGTGTCGGCTGCGTTGTAGCCGATGATGCCGCCCACGTAGGCGTTGGCGTAAATGTTGAACTGGTTGCTCAGGCTCGTCAGGGTGATGGCACTGCCGCCAGGGTTCAGCGCCGGCTCGTCGAGGGCGTTGCCGCTGCTGAACTTAGGCAGCAAGGTCTGCAGGTCGGCCGCGATGGTGCCGTTCTTGTTCTGCAGGGCGTTTTTCAGCGTATCTGCGTTGACTACGCGGTTGTAGCCGATAATACCGCCCGCCACGCCGTCGGCCACGATGCGTCCGGTGCCGATGGTGGCGGCGTTGGCCGCCGCGCCGCCGGCGTTGACAAATTTGAATTCGTTCGCAGGCAGGTTGGCGCCGATGACACCGCCCACAAAGTGGACACCCTCGATGCGGTTGGCGCTGACCTGCACGGTGGGCAGGCTGGCCGCGCCGTTCAGGCCGATGACGCCGCCCACGCAGTCGCCGGTGGCCACGATGGTGCCGGTGACGCTGAGGATGGTGGCTTGGCTGTTTGTGATGGTGGCGGTGGCGTCGTTGTAGCCCGCCACGCCGCCTACAAAGCTGCCGCCGTACAGCACCGCGCCCAGGGCCGCGCCCTTGTCGGACCCGGCCTGCCAGCTGATCTGACCGTTGGTGCCGTTGCAGCCGGCCACGCCGCCCACGAAATCGGCATAGTGGGGGGTGCCGTCCCTGGTCTGGCTCAACTGCTGCAGCAGCGCAATCTTGTTTTTATCCGTTACCTCAACAGTAGACATACTGTTGACGCTGTCCACCAGTTTGGCGGTCTCGTTTTTAGTGAGCTCCGCGCTGTCCTGCTTGCCCCAGGCAGCATCGTTGACGCCCGCAATGCCGCCCACGTAGGCCGCATTGGCGCCCAGGCCTGCCACCAGGCCCTTGTTGGTCATGTTTTCGATGGTGCTGTTCAGGCCGTTGACCGAGACGATACCGCCCACGTAACGGTTGCCGAACACATAGCTGTTGTTGGTGCCGCCGCCGGTGTACAGGTTGCTGCCCACAAAACCGCCGACAAAGCCGCCCACGAAGCTGCGGCCCAGCACATATCCGGACTCGGTGTAGCAGTTGGTCATCTGGACATCGCGGCCAAAGCCCACCAGGCCGCCGACAAAGTCGCCCTTGAGGGGGCTGTTCTCGTTCAACGTACCGTCGGCGTTATAGCCCGCCTGCACAAGGTTGGTCAGGGTCGTCTCGCTCAGGCCGCTGCGGGTGGCGCTGTGGCACTCATCCAGTACAAGGCTACGCGCATAGCCCGCAATGCCGCCGAAGAACTGGCCCAGCACGCGGCTTTGGCCTGCGGTACTGCCTTGGTAGTTGGCCCCGGCCAGCACGGTGCCCTGGTTGGCCAGACCGGTCAGGGTGGCGTCGCTGTCGTTCTCGGTGGTGGAGTACAGGTTGCCCGTGATGCCGCCCACGAAGGCATTGCCCACCACGGTGGACTTGTTGGTGATGTCCTTGAGGTTTTCGGCGTTCCGGGTGCCGGTCAGGTTGGTGGCGTCCAGTACACCGGCCACGCCGCCCACGCCCACGGCGCGCCAGAGGGTCTGGCTCTCGTTTTCGTTGGCGATAGCGTTATATCGTGCTTTTTCTGCCGTATCGGCGCTGGTGCCGGTATCCGCACCGCTGTTGTTGGCGGCGTCCTCATCCTGGAAGATGCCCGCCACGGTGACATTCTGGTCCAGCGTCAGGCCGGTGAGTTTGGCGCCGGTTTCGGGCATGGCAAAGCCGACGAGCCCGCCGATGCCGTGGGGTTCGTCTTTGTACGAGGTGCCGTCCACCCGGTTCACGCCGGTAGTCTTGCTGCTGAAGGTCAGCACAGCGGTGACCTTGGCCTCAGCGCCGCGGCGGCTGCTGCGGTCGACGGTGCAGTTGGTCAGGCTGCCGGTGTCCACGCCCGCCAGCGCGCCCACCGACCAGATCTCGGTGCGGTAGTCGGGGTCGGTATCGGCCAGGGCCTGCAGGTATTGGGTGCCGTTGGCATCCATCGCCATGGCGGTGTCGGCGTTTTGCTCGCCTGCGGATTTGACCTCGGCGTTGATCTGCACATCGGGGTCGCGCAGGGTGATACTTTTCAGTGTACCGTTGTTTTCACCCACCAGGCCTACGTAGTGGTCGCGGGCCTTGTAGGCAGCTTCACCGGCATATTTCCGCTCCACGGCAGCGATAGAACTGCCCCGCAATTGCAGGTTGCTGATGACCGCTTGCCCGCTGCCGCCGGTGCTGCCGTTGAGGGTGACGTCCTTGCCGATGGCGGGGATGGTGGGCCAGGCTACGACCTCGCCGGTGCGGCTGGGCACCTTGGCCACAGGCTCCGCGTTCTTCTTCTCGGGCGAGCAGTAGACGGTGACGCTGCCGTCGGTCCAATCCAGGGCGGTGTTTTTACCCGTAAAGGCATATTCGCCGCTATTTACCCAGCGCAGGTTGTACAGGTGGCGGAAGTATTTCAACGTGCCGCCGCCTGCATTGCTGCCTGCGGCAAACAATGTATTTTCGGTATTGGACTGCTGCGGTTTGCTTTCGGTATAAAGATCCTGAAAGTTCGCGTTAGGACGTGCTTTCATCTTAACGTAAACATCTTTAGGAACATTGTCCGTCAGGCGTGTAATGCTGAACAGGGTGGTCTTGGTGGAGCTCAGGTCGGCACCGTCATTTTCGGCGGCGCGCAGCAGGTTGGCGTCGCACATGGCGTCCAGCGTCAGGATAAAGCGGCCCTTGCTGTAGCTGAGGGGGAAGGTGTAGTCCTGGTACGTTTCGCTCCAGCCGTTTCCATCAGCGTTGGGCCGGTACACCTTGATCTGGGCGTTGTTGTGGGTGGGGTCGGCAAGGACGCGGCTCCACTCGATCTCCAGCTTAAAGAGGGGCTCATTAGTCGTTGCATCGTAGAATTCAGCGTCATAAATGGTGTCGATGTCGCCGTTTTTGCTGTTGCCGCTCCAGTTTAAGGTCAGGGTCTCGTTGTTGATGAGCTGCGGGTTTTTGACTTTCAGGCGGGTCTGGCTCAGGGCCACCACGTTGACGGTGTCCTCGGCCGAGTAGTAGCCCACCAGCGAATCACCGCGGCGGTGGCCGTAGCTGCGGTCGTCAATAAGCATCGCGCCGTCGGCACCGTCATCCGAGGCAAAGCGCAGCTTATCGGACGCTGTATCGTAAAAAGCGGAGTAGACCTGCCCGGTCAGGCTGTCCACCTCCACCACAATGGACGCGTTAAAAAGCGACTCATCGTAGACGTAGGGGTCCAACAGGCCGCGCACCATCTTGCTGGCGTCGCTGTCGGGGTTCGCCTTATCATAGTACAACGCGTAGATCTGGCTGTTGAAGGCATTGGCTTTTTCCGCGGCTCCGTCACCGAACTGTTCGCTCAATCCATCAGCGCTGAAGTGGTCGCCCAGCGTGCCGACTTCGCGCAGCTCCGTCAAAAATGTATCCATATCGCCGCTGGTATCCTTGCGGGTCAGGGCGATCTGGGCGGTCTGGAACACGGTGCGGGCGCCGGATTCGTTATGTTCGAACCGGGCCAGGCGGACATAGGCGATCAGCCCGGTGCCCGCCAGGGCAGCCAGGATGCCAAGAATGAGCAGCACGACCATCAGCTCCACCATCGTGAAGCCCCGGGCGGTGCGCAGTTTTTGTTTGATTTCCTTTATAATAGGCAGCACAAATGTACCTCGTATATATCCGGGTGGTCGACGAAAATCGACATAATTTTCCAATATAAGTGGATTCATTATAGTATAACAGTTTGCAAGTTGCAAGAGGAAATATGGTAGTTTGCCTTGGCGGCGGGTACTAATTGTAGGGCTGCCCCTTGCCGCCGGCCAAAAATCCCGTTCTTATATAACATAAAATTTGTCGAATTGCCTTGCATATTGTCGCAAGGTACAGTATACTTTAGTCTGCATAAAAGTAAAATCCAACTGAAGGGAGGCGGCGGGATGCTGTCTGATCGTATCGGCGCGAAAGTTCGGGGTTCCCAGGATGCTCCGCCGCTCTCGATGGCGGAAAAGCTGCTGTTTGCGTTTTGCGCCGCCGCGCTGGTCTTCGTCTGCCTGGCCGGCTATACCGAGCTGGACCGCCAGGGCAAGGCCCGCGCCGCGCTGACCCAGGTCAAGGCCGCCCAGTTGGCCGCCCGCGCCGTGTCAGCCCAATGCTACTCTGCCGGTACGCCGTTTGCCGACCAATCCACCCACGATGGCTTCGCTGAGGGCATCGCCGGACAAATCGAGACTCTGGGCGCTCTGCCCGGCTCTGTGACTCTGCTGCAGATCAGCGAGGACGGCTACACCGTAGAGCAGCTGCTCTACGCCGAGGGCGACATGCGCGCGCTGTACGACGCCGAGACCGGCTATACTGTCTGGCGGGCCGAGCAGCGCATCCGCTTTGACAGATCGGAGGGCGCGTGATGCTGCTGGTGGAAGGTCTGCTGGGGCTCATCGCGTTTTTGCTGGGGGCCGCGCTGTTCAGCTTTATGAACGTCGTGGCCTGGCGGCTGCCCCGGGGTAAAAATCCGTTGACCGGCCGCAGTTTTTGCCCGCAATGCGGGGCTGCGCTCACCGCCGGGGATCTGGTCCCGGTGTTCAGCTGGCTATTCCTGCACGGGCGGTGCCGCCACTGCAGGGCGCCCATCCCGGTGCGCTACCTGTTGGTGGAGCTGCTGGGCGGCGTGCTGGCGCTGGGCTGCCGTTGGCGGTTCGGCATGGCCTACACGCTGGGCGAGGGGCTGTTCGGCATGCGGTGGCAGGGGCTTCTGGCCCTGGCGCTCTGCGGCGTGCTGCTCAGCATCGCGCTGATCGATGCCGAGACCCAGCTTATCCCCAACCGGCTCAACGCCGCGGTGGCCGTGCTGGCGGTGCTCAACCTACTGCTCTTCCCTGCCCGGTGGGCCGGGGCGCTCATCGGCATGGTGTGCATCAGCGTGCCGATGCTGCTGCTCTGTCTGGCGATCCCCGGCGCGTTCGGCGGCGGAGACATCAAGTTAATGGCCGCTGCCGGGCTGTTTTTGGGCTGGCAGCATACCCTGTTGGCGATGTTTTTTGGCATTTTGGGCGGCGGGTTTTACGGCATTTATCTGCTGGCCGCCCGCAAGGCCGACAAAAAAGACCACTTCGCATTTGGACCATTCCTCTGCGTCGGCATTGTGCTGGCGCTGCTTTTCGGCGATCCCGTGCTTGCATGGTACTGCCGGTTTTTATAACGTTTCATCGTAATTTCGGAGGTTTTCCATGCCGCGTTACCGCTACACAGCCACGGCGCTTTCGGGCAAGACACTGCACGGTGTCACCGAGGCCGCCAGCGCCGAAGCGCTGTACATCACCCTGCGGGAGCAAGACCTGTACATGACCGACGCCAAAGAGGTCGGCACCAATGCCAGCGTCTACCGCCCGCTGAAAACGCCGGAGCTGGCGGAGTTTTGCCGCAGCCTGGGCACACTGCTTTCGGCAGGCGTGCCGCTGGTGCGCGCGTTTCGCATCATGGCGGACGAGCGCGGCCTGAACGCCCGCACCAAGCTGCTGTACAACACCTTATTAAAAGAGCTGCGCAAGGGCGTGCCGCTTTCCGACGCGATGCACCAGTGTGCGCCCGCTTTTCCGGAGCTGCTCATCGCCATGACCCGCAGCGCCGAGGGCACCGGCAGCATCGACGCCAGCTTTTTGCGCATGGGCCGCTACTACGACCGTGAGCACAAGGTCAACCAGCAGGTGGGCAACAGTTTGATGTACCCCATCATCCTGTTGGTCATGATCGTGGGTGTTATCGCTATTTTGATGGGCTTTGTGGTGCCCCAGTTCATGCCCATGTTTGAGCAGATGGACTCTCTGCCGCTGCCCACGGTAGTTTTGTTTGCTGTATCGGACTTTGTTTCGGCCAACTGGGTGCTTATCATTTTGGTCGCAGCCTTTTTGGTGGTGGGCGGCCGCATCGCGCTGGCCCAGCCCGCCGTGCGCCGCCAGTGGGACCGCATGCAGCTGCACGCGCCCGTCATCGGCAAGCTGAACCAGAAGATCTGCACGGCCCGCTTCGCCCGCACGCTGTCCAACCTGTATTCCAGTGGTGTTCCCATCGTAGCTACGTTGATTGCCAGCCGCGATGCCGTGGGCAACCGCTGGATCATCAGCCAGTTTGACGAGGTGCTGGACAAGGTCCGCGCCGGCAACAGCCTGTCGGAATCGCTGGCACTGGTGGACGGCTTCGAGCAGTCGATGTCCTCCTCCATCGCCGTGGGCGAGGAGACCGGCAAGCTGGACGAGCTGCTGGCCACCATCAGCGAGACACTGGACTTTGAGGCGGAGGTCGCCACCAAGCGGTTAGTAACGCTGCTGGAGCCTATCATGATCGTCATCATGGGTGTCATCGTGGCGTTCGTGGTGGTCGCCGTCATCCTGCCCATCTACCAGTCCTACGGCACGATCGGGCAGTCGAGTTCGACGTATTGATGTTGTGTTTTCATTGATGTTTAGGATGTGGCTAAAGTAGCCACCCCTCAGTCACCTAATGATGACACCGCTTACGCGCAGCGGGTGAGGGGTGGCCCCGAAGCCTGCACTTTTCCTCACACAAAATCTTCTAAAAAGGAGATCGCATCTATGCCCGTTTTAACCTCACTTTATCTTTGCAACAGTACCGTGTATGCGGCGGTGGGCTCACCGACGGCGAATGGGGCCAAAATCACGGCGGCCTGCCAGACCGAACTGCCGGAGGGCTGCCTGATCAACGGCATCATCACCAACGAGGCCGAGCTGACCGCTGCGCTGCAAGGCTTTTTTGCCGCTAATGAGCTGCCCACCCAGCGTGTGGCGCTGGCGGCGGGCGGCAGCCAGTTCAACCACCGGGTGCTGACCCTGCCCCGCATGAGTGAAAAGAAGCGCGCTGCCGTGCTGACGCGGGAGTTTTCCACTGGCGGCGCCGACGTGACCGCCCCGCTGGACGACTACATGCTGCTTTCCACCGACAAAAAGACCAAGGCCGACACGGTGCTGGCCACCCGCGTTGAGAGCGCGGTGATCGAAACTTACATCAACCTGGCCGCAGCCTGCGGGCTGAAGCTGTACAGCATCGACCTGGCGCTGGCCGGGCAGATCAAGCTGGTGCGCGCCACCCCGGAGCTTGCCGGCAAGAGCTTTGTAGTGCTGCAATTTGACGGTGATTCGCTGATTGCAGGGCTGTACGAAAAGGGGCAGTACAAATACTCCACCCGCAGCCGTTTGTTCAATCCCCGCGGGACCGAGGCTTCGGGCACCGAGATCGGGCAGAAGCTTTCCGGTTTGATCCAGTTCCAGACCGCTGCCAAGAGCGAGCACCCCATTAAGGCCGTTTATTTCGGCGGCAGCACCGCCGCTGACTTGGCTGCCTGTACGCCGGCTTGCCGGGCTTTGCAGTTGGAGGTTGCCGCCTACCCGGAGACGGAAAATATCAAGCTGCCGGAAGGCATCCGGCTGGCGGATATTACCTTGGCGGCTGGCAATTTGATTGGTCGTTGATTTTTTGTTCGCGTTCAGCGGAAGCCGCCACCATGCGGCGGCTTCCTTAATATAACAGCATACTGTTTTTAGGCCTTCCTTTTTGTGACCAAAAAGGAAGCGAAAAAGTCTCGCTGTTGCGAGGCAGCGAACCCCGCCCAAGGGGGGCACGCCCCCCTTGGAACCCCAAAGTTGTGGTCAGCCGGTAAAAAAGCTAAAAATTGCAGGAGTGCTGCAATTTTCTTAACGCTTTTTCACCGTCTTCCATATTGACCCCTCCGGGGCCTAAAATCCTCTACGCCCATACCGTAGGGGGCGATGCTCGTCATCGGCCCGCATAGACAGGCGGCCACTTGCAGGGCGATGCAAGCATCGCCCCCTACACTTTAGCGAGACCGTATCCCGGTGTAGAGGAATCGGCGGCGGGCAGCCGCCAAACCAACCTTTGTTAAATTCTTAAGAGCGCGGCCCGCGGCGCGTAGCGACGCTTCGTGCGCAGCACGAACTAGCGCTCTTAAGCCGGGCTGCTGTGCGGTTGCGAAGCAATCAAAGCCCCGGTGGGGCTTTGAAGCACACGAGCAGGCCCGCTTCGCGGGATGGCGGCGCTCGTTGTGCGCCGCCAAGCGCGCGCTATCGGAAGTAGCGGGGACCTTTTCGGTTCCTTTTGGGTCTCCAAAAGGAACACCCAACGGCAGGATGCCGTTAATCCGAGGAACCGGCCGCAGGGTGGCCGGTGACGGAAGCCACCGCGCACAGGATAAAGCAAAAGAGGTCATCCTTATGGCAACAAAACAAAACAACTTTTATCTGCAATACCAGCTGGCCGCTAAGGCGGGCAAAAATGCCGACCGTAAGGCATTTTTGTGCAAGGCAGCGCCGGGGGCCCTCATTGTGGCCGGGTGCATGCTGGCCTGGGGCGGTGTGTTTCTGCACACGGCCATGATGCGCGCCGATACCCGCGACCTGCGGGCCTGGTGCGCCGATGAACAAAACCTTACGCCCTACCAGCAATCGCTGCAGGACCAGCAGGCCGCCGACGCTTACCACAGCCTGACTGACTACGCCAACAGCGTGACCAGCCTGCTGGCAAGCTACCCCGACCTGACCAGCAGCCTGCTCAACCGCATCGACGCGGCAGGTTCCGGCAGCGGCATCACGGTGGAGTTCACCAGCTACGACGCCGCCTCCGGGGTGCTGCAGTTCAACGCCACATCCAATACCGTCATCGACATCCCCGCCTACGTGCGGGCGCTGCAAAACTGCGGCGTCTTTTCGGATGTGGACTACACCGGCTACCAGTCCACCAACAGCCAAGGCCAGCCCGCCGGGTACGCGCTGAACCTGCGCTGCACCTTGGCCGCACCGGAATAACCCTGTAAGGAGGACGCCATGACTACCGAGATCACCGCCCGCGACAAGCTGCTGCTTTATGTCGTAGGTATGTTAGCTTTCATCTTCTTCTTTGTGCAATTTATGCTCACCCCGGCCCTGGAAGCCAGCGACGAGGCCGCAGCAAGCCTGGCCGAGGCCCAGCAGGCGCAGATCGCCATGCAGGAGGCCATCACCCTGGCCGGCACCAACGCCGCCGCCAAAACCGAGAGCTGGGTCGCTTTGCAGCAGGCCAACGCCAACTACTACGGTCTGCTTTCCAGCAGCGACCTGGACACCCTCGTCTCCAATTTAGAGCTGGGGCATGATCTGGGGCCTGTCTCGCTGGACATCAGTGCCATTGACACCCAAAGCCTGACCGGCTACGCCGCCAGCACCCAGGCCGACGACACCGCCACGCCGACGGACATCAACTCCGCCGACTCCACGCTGGCCACCGCCGACACCAACACCGTGCTGATGGAACTGGCCCCGCCGCTGACCCGCATCTATGCCCAGGCCGACTATTTTAAACAGTGTACCGTTACTTTCCGCTGCACCGGCAGCGACAGCAACTTCTACACCATGCTGGACGACCTGGCCGCGCAGTACCCCTCGGTACAGCTGAAAAGCGTGCAGATCGACCACGCCGCCTACACCAACGCCAGCGGTGCCACCACCAACACCGCCACCTATACAGTACAGCTGAATGTGATCCTCTGCGATAAGGAGAGTGAGGTATCTTGAACAACATCCGTCTTGGCGATGTCCTGATCGACTTTGGCTATATCACCCAGGACCAGCTGCAGGCCGCCCTGGCCTACCAGAAAGAGCACAAAAACCTGCGCGTCGGCCAGGCTTTGCAGGAGCTTGGCTATGTCAACGAGCGCCAGGTGTTGGAGGCTCTGGCCCAGCGCCTGCAGCTTCGGCTCATCGATTTTGCACAGATCAACGTGGATATTTCCGCCGTGGAGAAGGTTCCCCGCGAGCTGGCCCAAAAGTACGACATGCTGCCCATTGCCATCAACGGCCGCAGCCTGGTCATTGCCGCCAACGACCCGCTGAACTACTACGCCATCGAGGACATCCGCCAGCTGACCAGCATGGAGCCGGAGATCGTGCTGGCAGAGCTGGAGCCCCTGCGCCGCAGCATCCAGTATTATTACGCCGAGGTCCGCGCCCGCAAGGCCGCCAGCAAGGCCAACAGCAGCGACATGGCCGCCGCCCGCAGCGAGGAGTTCGCCGTGGACATGACCGAGGAGGGCGGCGACACCGACGCGCCCATCATCCGCCTGCTGAACAGCCTGGTCCAGCGCGCCGCCACCACCGGCGCCTCCGATATTCACATCGAGCCGTTCGAGGGCGAAACGAAGGTGCGCATGCGCATTGACGGCGTTATCATCGATTATGTAACGCTGCAGCGTGCTTTGCACCAGTCTTTGATTGCCCGTATCAAGATCATGTCCAACCTGGACATTGCCGAGCACCGCGTGCCCCAGGACGGGCATTTCCGCGCCCGGCTGGAGACCGGGCCGGACGTGAACGTGCGTGTGTCGATTTTGCCCACCGTGTTTGGCGAAAAAGCCGTGCTGCGTCTGCTGGCCACCAACACCCGCATTGAACACGCCGACCACTTTGGCATGGACGACGAAACCTATAAGCGGTTCCGCCCGCTGCTGGACCGCCCCAACGGCATCGTCTACCTGACCGGCCCCACCGGCAGCGGCAAGACCACCACGCTGTACATGGTGCTGCAGGAGGTCGCCCAGCGGCAGGTGAACGTTTCCACCATTGAGGACCCCGTGGAGCGCAACCTGGACCGCATCAACCAGACCCAGGTGAACAACGTGGCGGGCCTGACCTTCGAGAGCGGCCTGCGCGCCCTGCTGCGCCAGGACCCGGACGTCATCATGGTGGGCGAGACCCGCGACGCCGAGACCGCGGCCATCTCCGTCCGTGCGGCCATCACCGGCCACATGGTGTTCTCCACCCTGCACACAAACGACGCTCTATCGTCCATTGTCCGTTTGGAGGATATGGGCGTGGAGCGGTACATGATCGCCAATTCCCTGGCCGGTGTGGTGGCCCAGCGCCTGATGCGCCGCGTCTGCCCCGCCTGCGCCAGGAAAGTGCCAGTCACCGAGGCCGAAACCGAGCTGCTGGGGCCGAGCATCCCCTTTGTCGCCCGCGGCACCGGCTGCCCCCAGTGCAACGGCACCGGCTACAAAGGCCGCGTGGCCATCCACGAGATGGTGGTCATCAACAAGGCGCTGCGCCGCATGATCGCCGAGGGCGCGAGCATTGAAGAAATGACCGATGCAGCGCGGAAAAACCAGGGCATGCGCAGCCTGCGGGAGAGCGCCGTACAGCTGGTGCGCGACGGCGTGACCACCCCCGAAGAACTGCTGAAGATCACCTATTTTGAGGAGTGATAACCTATGCAGATCCATGAACTGACCGCGCTGGCCCGCCAGATGAAGGCCAGCGACATCCACATTTCCCAAGGCCTGCCGCTGATGTTCCGCATTGACGGCGTGCTGAGGGAGGCGCCCGTGCAGTATGACGCCGACGCCACCCGCGCACTGATCGAAAGCATGCTGGACGAGGCCCACCGCGAGGCGCTGGACCTGCACCGGCTGGACGCGGACTTTGCCATCGCCGCGCCGGACGGCACCCGCAGCCGTGTGAACGTATTTTATCAGCAGGGCAAAATTTCAGCGACGCTGCGTCTTTTAAACGATGAGATCCCCACCATGGAGCAGCTGGGCCTGCCGCCGGTTTTGAAGGAATTGGCGGACGAGCCCCGCGGCCTGATCCTGGTCACCGGCCCCACGGGCAGCGGCAAGTCCACGACGCTGGCCTCGATGATCGACTACATCAACCAGAACCGCTCCGACCACATCCTGACCATCGAGGACCCCATCGAGTACGTGTATAAAAGCAAAAAAGCTTTGATCCATCAGCGCGAGGTGGGCAGCGACGTGACCGGCTTTGCCGCTGCCCTGCGCAGTGCCCTGCGCGAGGACCCGGACGTGATCCTCGTTGGCGAGATGCGCGACTACGAGACCATCTCCGCCGCCGTGACCGCCGCCGAGACCGGCCACCTAGTTATGAGCACGCTGCACACCATCGGCGCAGCGCAGACCATTGACCGTATCATCGACGTCTGCCCGCCGGGTGCGCAAAGCCAGATCCGCGGGCAGCTTTCAACGGTGCTGCGTGGTGTTATCACCCAGCAGCTTTTGCCCCTGGCCACCGGCCGCGGGCGGTGTGCCGCCACTGAAATTTTGGTGGGCAGCGATGCGGTGTGCAACCTGATCCGCGAGAATAAGTGCTTCCAGATCCCCAGTGTTTTGCAGTCCGGGGCCGCTTTAGGCATGCACAGCCTGAACGGCGACCTGGCCCGGCTGGTGGATTGCGGGAAGATTACCCGCGAGGCGGCGCTGCGGTGCTCTACCGATAAGAAGGATCTTGAGCAGTATTTTTGATCGATGTTTCTGCCTTACGGGCGTCACCACCATGCGGTGACGCCCTTTTATTATGGGTTGCATCCATAAGGGCCTTCCTTTTTGTGACCAAAAAGGAAGCGAAAAAGTCTCGCTGTTGCGAGGCAGCGAACCCCGCCCAAGGGGCTACTCGCCCCTTGGAACCCCAAAGATGAGGTCGAGAAGCAAAAAAGCTAAAAAACGCAGGAGTGCTGCGTTTTTCTTAACGCTTTTTCGCTCCTCTCCATATTGACCCCTTCGGGGCCGAAATTCCTCTATAAAATAAGGTGAATGGCTCCCCTCTAGGGGAGCCAATGCACTTTAGCGAGACCGTACACCATTGCAGAGGAATCGGCGGCGGGCAGCCGCCAGACCAACCTTTGTTAAATTCTTAAGAGCGCGGCCCGCGGCGCGTCAGCGACGCTTCGCGCGAAGCGCGAACTAGCGCTCTTAAGCCGTGCCCCGCGCCTCGGAACTAGCGGGACTTTTCTGGTACTCTTTTGGTCACAAAAGAGTACGCATAACGCCAAAATGCCGTTAATGCGAGTGAAGCGCCGCAGGGTGGCGCGGAACGGAAGCCGCCCCGTAAGAGGTAGGCCGGGCCGCACAAGCAGCCGCTACTTAGCGGCTTTCTCCTTGCTTTCGGCCAACAACGAAAGCAACCAACTAGGCACCGGTGCCCCCATGGCCGCGCCATTCTCGGCAATGGAGCCTAATTCGGTAAAAATATACCACACCAACACCACCGGCAGGACTACCCCTTCAAAATCAAACCCAACACCATCCCCAAACGCCGGCAGGTTTTCCACCGCCACGTTTAAAACCAAGTCGGTCAGCGCCGCTACGCAGACGACCACCACCATGCCGGCTTTGTGCCAGATCCCCGCGCGGGCTGCCGCGCTGGACCACTCTCCCCTGCTGGCGGCGGCCGCGCTGCCGCTCAGCCAATCCAGCGCCATGCAGGCCGCCCAGGCCAGCACCAGCCAGCCCAGCCACCCAAACGCCGCCGTAAAGGCCCCGCACAGCGCGGCCACGGCGGCTTTTGCATATAAAAAACCGTTTTTCTTGTCCAAATTTCCGTTCATATTCAAACACTCCATTCACTTTTGTACAAACCAGCGGCCACCAGCCCGCGGCTGACGCACACCGCATACACCGCGTCGGCGTCGCCCCGGCTTACCGGGCCGATGGAAATACGCTGCAGTTTCTTCGCAGCATCGGCGTTTTCCTCATTTTCCTTGCCGGAATCCGCCTGCCCCGGCGCCTCGCCGTACACGCCTACCGCGTTGGGGCAGCCCGCGTACTGGCTGGGGTCCAGGCCCTTGCCGGCAGCCGTGGCGCGGGCCTCGAAGTGGCAATGGTCGTAGCCGCCCGCCGCGTTGCCGCTTTGGCCCATCACGGCCAGCAGGTCGCCGCTGGCCACCGCCTGCCCCGCCGTCACTTTCAGCTCGCGGCAGTGGCAAAAGTACAGATAGTTCACGTCGTCGGGGGTCTGGCCGGGGTCCAGCTGCACGCAGACGTACCAGCCCCACTCCCAAGTCTTATTGCTGTGGTCGGTCACGCGGCGGGCGCGGACAACTTTGCCGGTGATACGCTTATTTTTGTAATACGGCATGCGTATATCGGTCGAGTCCGACCCGACCAGATCCATACCGCCGTGCCAAATTTTGCCGCCGCCGCGGGTGTATCCGTAACGGCCGTAGGGGTAGCGCAGCTGGGTGCGCCCCGCAAAAATGCCCTGCATATCAGCTCTCCTCTCTGCGCAGTGTGTAGGTAATTTTCATCGTTTTATCGGCTGTTTTCTGCACAGGCGCGTCCAAATCGTTGATGGTGCCCAGGTAGTTGCGCCGGATGCCCTGGTGCACGGTGCTTTGGTTGTTGCCGGAGTTGGCGTCGTAACGCACCATGTAGGGCACGGCGGGCTGGCCCAGCACGGGCACAGCCAGGTAGGGGTACTGCTCGTAGTTGTAGTAGGCCTCGATGGCATGCATCTCGTTGGTGGCGGTGTTCAGCACGGTGCCGCAGGCCGTGTACCTGCTGCCCATAAAGTAGATGCGCCCGTCGTGCATGTCCTGGAACATGGGCATCAGCAGATCGTGGGTGGTGATGGCCGTGACGTTGCTGGGGTTGGCCAGCGGAATTTTAAAAAACGGCACCGCCTTGGCCGCGGGCGAGGTGGTGTACCCGGCCATGAACAGGCAGCCGCCCAGCAGACGGCCGGTATTGCGCAGCCCCGGCGAGGTGCCGCCCACGTTGCCCGCCAGCGTCACGCCGGTGGGGTTGGTGAAGGCGTAGGTTTTTTCCTCCAGGGTCTTGCGGTCGTAGGTGCGCACGCGGATCAGGCCGGTGGTTTTCAGCTGGTCGGCGCCGGGGGTGCTGACGACGCAGATCTTATCCGCATCTACGTCATAACTTACGGCACAGTAGCTGAAGTGGTCGACCTGCAGAAAGTCCGAAAGGTCACGCTCCTCTGTCTTTTTGACGCGGGTGGTGTTGATGGGATTGAACAGATCGATCTCGGTCGTCAAAGCGGTGGCGTAACGCAGCACCAGCTTATTGTTGCTGATAGCGCCAAACACCATCTCGTCGTTTTCCGGGTCGGCGTACAGCGGGCGGCCGTAGAGGTGGCGGTCGTTCTGGCCCGGCGCGTTGGGAAAGATCGTCTCCTGCCCGAACAGCACGCTGTTGTAGTAGCTCGACGTGTTGGAGCCGTCGGCGGCGGGCAGGGCGGTCTCGCTCTCACCGAAGAAGCCGCCGTAGCGGCTGGTGAGGCACACGCTGGCGATCGTGCCGTTGGCCTGGCTGGTGGCGAAGTCGTAAACAAACGTGACAACGCCGTTTTCCAGGTCTGTTTTGCTCTCGGTGGTGTTAAAGCTGCCGCGCTGCAGGCCCTTGCCGTTGTTAAGCACCTTGGGCACACCGCAGCCCACGAGGTTGGCCTCCGGCGGGGCGAACAGGGTGTTCGGGTCGCTGCCCAGGGCGGTGTCGTACAGCAAAATGCCGCCGTAGAGGCTTTCCAGCAGCTCCCAGCTCTTATCCGACGTGCTGCCGTACTCGCCGTTGGCGTTGGCCTCCCGCAGGAGGGCCATACCGTTGAAAGCGTTAAATATCTGCGATACAGCGTTTGTTACAATGTTGTCTTTCTCGATCGTTTCGACCTCGCCGGTGGTTTGGCTGGTGAGTTCGATTTTGGTGTGACCATGGATGGGCATGGTAAAGTTCCTCCTCTCGATTTTACAAAATGTTTCTTGCCGGCGCCTTGCGCAGCAGCCTGGTGATGATCTCGGCCGCCGCATCACCGATGGGCTTCTGCGTGCCTGCCAGGATGACGTCCTGAATGGCCAGCACCTTGCGGGCCACGGGCGTCCGGGTCGGGCGGCCGACCAGCTCCTCAAACTCCAGCGTGCCGTCCCAGGCGTCGCCCACCGCCATGCCCTGGCCGGTGATGGTGGCACGGATCTGCCCTTTGGCGATCTTTACGCCGCCGCCCGCGCACAGCAGACGGACGCTCCAGCGGTGGCTGGCCGCGCCCTCCAAATCCGGGAAGGGGTAAAACAGCGCCAAGGCGTGGGCGCCCCGCACCAGACGCTGGGCCGGGGTAAAGCTGTCGATGAGAACATTGTCCAGGTAGTACCGCACGGTCAGCGTCAGGGCGGCATCCTGTTCCAGCGTGGCCGCGCTTTCAAAATCAGACGCCGTATCGCCTGTTACAGGCAGCTTCACCACCTCAGCATCCGGTTCTGCCGTCAGCAGCACCTGCGCCAAAAACATAGCCGAGGTATCCTGCGTGGTAACAAAAGTCAAGTTCACGGCGTTGGTCTCCTTGCCGTTGTCCTTCACTTTTATGTCGGAGCCGTTGGTGAAGCTGTAATAAATGATTTTGTTCGCGTCGGCCTGCTTTTGCAGGCTGCGCAGCTGGGCATCGGTGTGGGCGGCTGCGCCCGCCAGGTAGGGGTTTTTGCCCACGCCTTTCAGCGTCATTTCGCCGCGGAACTTCCACACCAGGTGGGTCACCAGCGTTTCGGGCGCGGCATCGGCAGTGGGCAGTGCCAGGCGGTCGCCCAGCTCCAGCGCCGGGTCGCCGGGCATCGTCACGGCGGCGGGGGTGTAGTCTAGCGCACGCAGCCGCGCAAACACCGCGTCGCAGATGCCCTGCCGCACCTCGGCGGTGCCGCTTTCGGCCAGCGGCATGTCGGAGATGGTCATTTCCAGGCCGCTCTCCCCCTCGATGTCTGAGGTGAAGGTATCCGTGTCGGTCTCGATGACCAGCGCGGCGTAGTGGCAGGAGAAGTCAGAGATTTTCGCATTGGTACGGGCGTTTTCGGAAAGCGTCACGCAGGGCGTCTCTCCAAACTGCACGATCCGCAGCCTGCCCAGCCGGTCGATGGTGGCAAACCCGGCCAGTAGTTGGGCAATGGCCCCCACGCAGTCGCGCCAGGTGGAGACCCGGTAGCTGCCGTCTAGCTGGCGCAGGATCTCGGCGTTGGGCGAGAGGGCCTTGATCTCCGCCTCGCTTTGCGCCAGCTCCACGCCGCAGGTGCCGGCGATCTGGGTCAGCATCGTGTAGGCGTCGCCCAAAATCGTGCTGCCGGAGAACTTGCGCTCCAGTTTCAGCATGTTGTCGTAGCCGGTCAGGCTGACCACGGCGGCGCTGCGCTCGGCCTCGGCTACGGTGTAGCGGCCCACCGGCAGGGTGTACCAGCTGCCGTCTGCCAGCTGGATTTCATAGTCGATTTGTAGCGCTGCATCGTAAAACGCAGCACTGGATAGCGCGGTGCGCAGCCGCAGCGACGCCTGCCCCATGTACACGCTGCCGAAGGCCAGCTCCTGTCCGGACACGCACTGGTTGTCCACGCTGACCGACCCGGAAATAACGGCGCTGTCGGTCAGTTCGATGGTGCTGCCGTCGGTCAGGATCAGCTTGCCCGCCATGCGGTCATTCCGCGTCGGGGAGCGGATCGCAGCGCGGTATTCTTTTGGTACATCGTACATTTTTGGTTATCCTTTCTGAGATTGTTTGGATTGTATAGGGCGGCTTTGCGGCCCTGCCTACCTTGCGGCAGGGCCTTTTATAATGGGATTCTTCCGATAGGCCTACCTTTTTTGTGACCAAAAAAGGTAGCGAAAAAAGTCCCGCTGTTGCGAGGCAGCGCGCTTGGCGGCCAAAACGATGGCCGCCATCCAGCAGAGCTGGCTCTCTCGTGCGGTTCAAAGCCCCGCTGGGGCTTTGATCGCTGCGCGACCCCGCAACCCCGCCCAAGGGGCTACTCGCCCCTTGGAACCCCAAAGTCGTGGTCGAAAGACCCAAAGGCTAAAAAATGCAGGAGTGCTGCATTTTTCTTAACGCCTTTGGGCCCTTCTCCACATTGACCCCTTCGGGGCCTAAATTCCTCTATAACCATACTGTAGGGGCCGATGCTCGTCATCGGCCCGTTTTGGCCCCGGAGGGGTCAATCGGAGAGAAACAAAAAAGCGTTAAGAACCGTGCAGCACTCCTGCACGGTTTAGCTTTTTTGCTTCTCAACCTCCTCTTTGGGGTTCTTAGGGGCGAGCAGCCCCTAAGGCGGGCCTCCCGCGCTTTCGCAAGTAGCGGGCACTTTTTTCGCTTCCTTTTTGGGTGTCCAAAAAGGAAGGCCTACTCGCAAGATGCCGTTATAAAAAAGGGTTGCCGCAGGGTGGCAACCCTGACCAATCATCACCCTCAAAACTCAATCAAATTCAAACTAACATCCCAAACGCCTTTTCCTTCCCGGGCCGCGATCAAATCCGCGCTGCGGTCCCCCGCATACATCCTTGCCGTCCGCATTTCGCCAAAAAAGTACGTCACATCAAAGCTTTCCGGTTTTACCGCATGTAAGATCCTCGCGCAATCCGCGGTGGAGACCGCCGCCCAGCTGGCAGAGATCTTGGCAATGCCCTCCCGCACGCGGTTGCGCATCATCACGCCGTCCTCGGTACGGCCGGTGTCGCTGCTGTCCAGATCGTTCAGCTGCACCTTGTACTCGTTGGGGGCAGGCAGTGTCACGCCGCCGATGGTCAAAATGTCCATATCATTCACCTCCCGCCGCTGCGCAGGCTGCGGCGCCGCTCGCTGTTGGCGATAACGCTGTCCAGCAGCTCCTCACCGATGTACACGTTGATGGGCTGGCCGTCGTTTGCGCCATTCCAGCCGGCCAAAACCTCGGCCATCGCCTGCCGGATCGTGGCCAGCGGAGCCTCCACATTGGTGCCCGCACCCTGATCGCCCAGCAGCGCAAGAAACTTGCGATTTGGCGGGATGACCGCGCCCGCCGCCAGCGCCGGGACCGGCAGATCTTCCAGCCCGGCCACGACGGGCAGCCCCACCGGCAGGCTGTGGCCCATCACGGAACCGATGGCGCTGCCCGCTGCGCTGCGCACCGAACTGATGGACGAAAGCAGGCCGTTGACAGCGCTTTGGATGCCGCTGACCATGCCCCGCACCACCGACAAAATGCCGCTGACCGCGCTTTGGATCGTCGAAGTGATCTTGCTCCAAACGGTGGTAACGGTAGCGGCCATGGCGTTCCAGGCAGTGGACCACTGCCCCTGCAATACGGCCGTCAAAAAGTCTGCCAATCCCTGTAAAATGGTCAGGCCAATGTTGACGGCATCCGCCACCAGACCGATGGCAACGCCAACAACAGACGCTATACCGTCAAATACTTGCGCCGCTACTGGGCCCAGCGTGGTGATCAGCCAGGCAGCCAGCGGCATCAGCACGGTGTTCCACACGGTCAGCACCAGGTTCATCACAGCGCCCAGCGCCATGGTCAGCTGCTGCCACAGGGGCTGCAAATGCTCACTCCACAGGGTGCCGATCAGCGAAATCAGGTCCGTTAAAACGGGCTGCAGCACACTTTGCCATAGGGCAGTCAGCAGGTCGGTCAAGCCCTGAAACGCCTGCACCAACCCGTCCAGGATCGGCTGCCCGTAGGTCTGCCACGCGGCCGTGATGCCGTCCATCACCCCCTGCCAGATCTCCAGCAGCAGGGCCATCGCGGGCTGCACCACGGTGTTGACCAGCTCCCCGATCAGCCCGCAAAGCCAGACAAACAGGTTGCCCAAAATTGTCATGGCCGCGCTGATGGTCCCACCCAGGATCGGCGCGAACGCCTGGGAAAAGCTGTTGGCCACGCCGGGCAGAAACACCGTCAGCAGGTAGTCGGCCAAGGGCTGCAGTGCGCCATTCCAAAGGTCCAGCGCCGCCGCGCGCACCGGCTCCCACACAGCCAGCGCGGTCTGCTTGATCTGCTCCCACGCGGCCTGCCACGCCGCAATGGCCGGGCCGTAATAGGTTTGTAGATACAACCAAAATCCATCCCAGGCATCCCGCAGGGTTTGCAGTGCCGCCTGCCAGATGCTCACCTCCCCGTCCGCTTCGGCCTTGGCCCTGCTGCCGGACCGGCTGCCGCTTTTGCGGGTGGAGCCGCCCGTTTTCTTCGCTGCAGCGGTTGTTTTCTCGGCATCCGCTTTCTCGGCGGCGGGGGCGCTCAGCCGGTTGATCTCGTCAAACTTGGCCAGGCTGCGGGCGCTTTTCACGCTTTGGGCGGCGGCCGCCCGCAGGCTGGTGCGCAGTTCGTCCACGGCGGCGCTGGCATCGGTGCCCGCCGCGCCCACCTTTTGCAGCGCCGACGCGATCTTGTCCAGGCTGCTGCGCAGCGCGGCGCTGGGCACGTCCAAGGTCGACATCTCATCAAAAGAAATCGTTTCCACGTTACTTTCCTCTCCTTTCGTCCTCATTTAAAAGTGCGAGCAGACGTTGCTTTTCTGCGTCTGCTTCGGGGCTGGCGGGGCGGTGCAGGTCCACCTCGGCACGGTGGGCGCGGTAAAATTCACGTTCCCACGGCTCCAGTTTTTTGCCGCGGCGCAGCTTGTCCCGCAGGGCCACCACGGTGGCAAACGGCCCGTCAGCGATGCTGTCGAACCAGCCCAAAAAGCTCCACCAGTGCAGGTGGGGCAGCGCACGCAGGTCTTGCCCGGCCGCCCGCGCCGTGCCCGCCGCGATGAGCGCCGCATCCTGCTGCCAGTCCATCAGCCGGGGCGCACAGGGTCCGCCATCGGGGCGGCCTGCCTGCACAAATGTTGCCATTGCTTCACAGGCTTCTCGGTATTGCACTGGCGGCATGAGCGAAAAATCCCGGTAGAACAGCGCCAGCGCTACGTACCAACGCTCGCTGTCGGTCAGTGCAGGGTCGGCAGAACCGTCCAGCCAGCGCAGGATCTCCAGCACATCCCGGAAGTCGGTATGCACCCGCCAATCCGTGTCAGCAAAGTGTACGGTCTCGGGCAGCGTCCACAGGTTCGGGGTCATGCCTGCTCCCGCGCCGCGCGGGCGGCGTCGGCTTCCGCCCGGGCGTTGGCGGCGGTAGTTTGCAGGTGTTGGGCCGCGCCGTCCTGCAAAATCGGCGTGAGTGCGTCCAAAAGATTCTGCACAACACGCTTGCCGTTGGCGCCGGTGCCCGCCAGGTTGACGCCCTCCAGCACCTTGTCAAAGTCGTTCTCGCCGCCGAAGATTTCGGTCAGCAGCGCCTTGATGCGGTGGTCGTAGTCAGTTAGCAGGGCCAGGCCCCGTTCCGCGCGGGCATCGTCCGGCTCTGCCGGCAGGGCCTTGAGCTGTTCGGTCAGCTCGGCATCCAGGGCGTCCAGCTTCGGGGCCGCAGCGAAGAACCTGTGATACAGGTTGGGGTCGCTGGGGTTGAAGCGCAGCACCGCGCGGTTATTGATGAGATATTCCTTCATGCCGGTATCGATCGTCAAGTTTTGCATTTTTCTTTCCTTTCTTTAAGCGTCCGTTCCGCGCCCCCTGCGGCGCTTCACTCGTTTTAGTAGGATACTTCCACCAGGCCGCCAAATCAGTCCGCCACAAACTTCTTCGTATTAACGTCAAACTTACCCTTCACCTTCACGCCGGTGTAGTGTACATTAAACGGGATCTGATACCCGGTGGTGTCGCCGCCGTAGCTGACGACCTCGATGTAGCACTCCTCGCGCACGGCGGGGTAGGTGGTGTCGGCGGTCTCGCCCCACAGCTTCACCTCGACGATGTCGGTCTTCAGGTCGTCGAGCACCAGGTCGCCGTCGATGATCTCCTGCAGCTTTTCAAACAGCGGGTCACCGGCCTCGGCGTAGTAGGGGCTGACCTCGCCCTGCTTCTGGTAGCCGTCGATGGTGACGGACGTCTGGCCCAGGATGTTGGATTTTTTCTCAACATTGGCGGTCAGTTCGGGGCTGTATTCCTCCAGGTCAGCGCCCAGGCGGCAGTAGTTTTCTGCGCCGCCAAATCCGGCATTGAGATAATGAGCCATGTATCTACGTTCAATTTTCATGTTTTGCTCCTTTTCGCGTTAAGTTTGTTATGTGTCGTACCGCATGGTGTACTCGGCCATCACGCGGATGCTGTACAGCGCGGTGCCGCCCGGGTCGGCGCGGTCCAGCTGGCCGCCCTCGGTGCGGACCTGCTCGGTGAGGGGTTCGCAGTTGCCCAGCCGAGGCGCGCGGCCTGCGGCGCTTTCAGCCGCGACCCACGCCTGCAGTGCCGCTAGGCGGCGGGCGTTTTGCAGGGCGGTGTCGGTGTCCCCCGCTGGCAGCGGCAGGCAGAGCCGCAGCAGAAATTCTGCACGGCAGCGCTGTTTTTGGCAGCCCAGCAGGTCGGTTTTGGTTTGCAGCACCTTTACGCCCCGCAGGTACACACCGCCGGTGCCCAGCCGCGGACCGGCCTGGCCCCAGGTGAGGGAGAGGTCCCCCAAAGTGGGGGCCCGGGCCAAAAATGTCAGCATTTCGTCGATCATCTTGTCATCCTTTCTTGTTTACCTTGCCAGCCGCCCGGCGCCCGCTCCACCGGCACTCCACCAGGCCCCGGCTTCCACATGGTGCACCGCCCCGCGCAAATACAACGGCAGTACGTAAGTTATCGCACCCAGGCCGTCCACCTCGGCCGGCACAAAGGACGGCCACGCCGCCCACTCTACCTCCGGCCCTTCGCCAAGCATCACCCTGTCCCCTGCCGCCAGCTTATAATCAACACGATATCGTGTTGCATCCGTTTCCGGCACCACCAGCAGCATCGCCGCGCCGCTCTTGGCGCCGGCTGCATCGGGCACCTCGCGGCTGCCGATCTGGCAAAACACGTCGTGCAAAACATACCTGTCAACGCGCTTTTTCATCGGCACCGGGTGGTACACGGTCACGGTCTGGCCGTACAAGCCGCGCTTACGCATGCACCCACCTTCCAATCTGCAGGTAGTACCCGGCCTCGCGGCGGAAGTGCGCGGCCCGCAGCGCCAGGGTGGCGGCGCACAGCTCGGGCGGGGCGGTGTAGGTCTCGCTCACGCTGCCCACGGTCACCTTGGCCAGGCCGCGGGCGGCGTCCTCCTGGTCAAACTCGTACATCGCGTCAGCGACGGCGCACACCGCCATGGCGTCGGCCTCTGCGGGGTCCAGGCCGGGGCGGGGCTGCACCGCATAGACATCCCGCATGCGGGCAAGCTCGGCCTGCGCACGCCGGATCAATCGCGGAAAGTCGGCCTCCGGGATGTCCTCGCCCAGGTAAGTTTCAACGTAGTAACGATAATCCGGCACTGTTTTTTCCTCCTTATGCCTTGAACTTGGCCAGCACCACCTTAGCCTCGTTGGACAGCACGGCCACGTAAAATTCGTCGGCGGTGATCTCGGTGGTGCGGGTCTTGGGCTTGCGTTCGGTCTCGATGTTGACCTCGCGCTTGCGGTAGATGGTCAGTGCCGGGATCTCGTCGTCGACCTCGGGGTCGTCCTCCAGCTTGACGATGGGGCAGGCGTAAATTCCACCATCCAGCGGCACTTTTTTGCTGGGCACCAGGCGGCAGCCCGCGATCATGCCGATCTCGCCGGTCAGCGCGACGCCGGGGGTGTACTTGTCGGCGCTCAAAAAGTCGGGGTTTTTGCGCAGCTGCGTGACCTGTTTGGGGTGGATGAACATAACTTTTTCGCTGCAGCCCATCTCATCCTCAAACAGGTCCACGGCGTCGACGATAGCATTGTAGCTGATGGTTTTTGCCGTACCATCGTAAATCAGGCTGGCCGTCTGCAGGGCGTCCATGCAGTCGCTGTCGATCTTGGCGGCGATAGCCAGGGCCAGCTGGGTGTTGGCCTCGCCCACAGGGTTGCCGTAGCCGGACAGCACGGCCTCATCGGTCAGGCCGATGCCCTTCATAGCCTTTTTGATGGTGGCCTTGCGGGTGGAGGTGGTCATTTTTTCGATAGCGACCTCGCCGCCCTCGGCCACGTCGGCGGCATCGCCAATGTAGGTGTAAGCGGGCACGGTGATGGTATCGCCCGGCACGCCCGCCAGGGTATCGTCGATCTTAGCAAACGGTGCTACGCGCAATTTTTTAGGAATCCGCGCGGAAACCATATCCGCCATCACTTCAGGATCGATCATATCGGAAAGTTTCGTAATAAAATCTGCCATGGTTTTTGTCCTTTCGTTTGTGTACGTGTTGATTCTTTGTTGATTTGTTGTGCTTCGTTTTTGCGTTTGGCGAAGCCGCCTTTCATCCAGCAGCCGCCCTCAAAGCGCCGCTTTCATCAAGGCATACCCCTCCGGGTCCTCCCGCTTGAACGCCACCCTCTCGCGGTAACTCATCCGCTCAAAGGCCGCGCGGTCGGGGCCGACAGGCACACTGCCGGTACCGGCCGCATAGGGCGCGGGCGCAGGCTTTCGGTCAAGCTTTTCTTCACTCATGTTTTTCACCTCCCTTCGCAGCCGGCATGTACTTTTCGCGCACAGCCTGCAAATCAGCCTCGGTCTCGGCGGGCAGGTCGTAGTACCACGCCAGCGCGATCTCCGGCCGCAGCAGGCCGCTCGCCACCATCTGCTGCTGCTCGGCCCAGACGCGGCTTCGGTCGTACAGCACGCCGTCGCCCCAGTCGATGCGCAGTTCGGTCGGCCACCAATCATCCTTGTGATAGGCTCTATCCAGACACGAGCAGATAAACAATGCATTGTCTGCGCAATCTTCCCACGCCTTCTGCAAACTGCGTATGGTCAAATCGTAGTCAACGCTGGCAGCGGTAATTTCGGTAGCGGTGCGGGGCTGGGTCTCGGCGTTGGTCTCGCTCAAAATGCCGCGGCGCAGGCTCAACAAACTCTCGCAGCTTCGCAAAATATCCTGCTTGCGGGCCAGGTAGCTGCCCTCCCGCAGGGTGGGGCTGTACACGGTCACACCCACGTTGGCGGGGTCGTCGGGCAGGCCCACAAACAGGTCATCCCGCAGCCCGCGCGCCCCGGAGGCATCGGGCCGCAGCAGGTCCTCCGAAGCAAACACCCTCGACGCGCCGTTCAAAAATTCATGGTTCAGCTGGTCCTCGCACCGGGCCAGCGCGTGCATCAGCCCCACGGCGGGCGCGTAGTTGCTTACCGGGTCGGCGCTGCCGTCCACGCAATTCACGGTGGGCATCCGCAGCACGGCCAGCCCCATGCAGGGCACGTTGGGCAAAAATTCATCGTCCGACAGCATTTTGCAGGCCGTCAGCGTGTCCAGCGGAACGCGGCGTCCCAACGCCTGGCCGTTGACCTCAAACAGCCGATTTTCGATCAGCGTGTTGTCCTCCATGTCGGTGCGGCGCTCCAAAAGTACATATTTTTTGCCGTTTTCGTACAGCGTCTGCATCATGCCCACGCTGGTCAAATTGCCCCTGTCATCGCGTCCCAGCGGCAGGTAGCAATCGCGCCGGATCGGCACAAAATGGTCGTCCACCACCTTCAAAAGGCATTCGCCGCCGATTAAAGCATACTGCATCGCTGTTTTTGCCACCTTGTTCAGGGCGTCCGTATAACACTCCTGCGCCCAATCGTCGTGCTTGTCCCGATGCACGTCGTACTCGGAAAAAACCGTTCTGCATAGTTTCGATACGATCAGCACAGCCAGCCGCGCACTGCCGTCCTCGCCGCTGCGGGAAGCGCCGTAATATAAGTCCATCCACTCCCGCACCGCCCCACGCATCTTCACCGACGAACAATCGCTCTTTCCAAACGCCTGCTCCAAATAAGTCTGCATTTTGTCACTCCTTTTGCTATTTTTGTATTTATGTTGCATGCTGTTCGGCCCTGACCGGCGGCAGAACGCCAAAAGCCGCCCGGCCACAAGCCAAAAGTTCACGTCCCGCGTCTCCGCCAGACACTTTCCACCGCATACCTCACCGCATCGATATGATGGTTCCCCGCATCGGGGTATCCGCCCAAAACCTCGCCTGTACGTGCATCTTTTGCATATTCGTACTCGCCAAACTCGCGGGCGGTGTCGGGGCATCGCGCCGGGTCAATCACGATCTCGGCCAAACTCTGCAGCCACTTCATGCTTTCGCGCAGGCTGCCGGGGCCTTTGCGGGCAGCGCGGCAGGGCAGGCCGGCGGCGCGGTAATCCGCGCAGGACTTCGGCTCGGCGCCGTCAGCGATCAAAAAGCCGCCCTCGTCGCCGCCCACACCACGCTCGATCAAAAGCTGTGCCGTGTCCGCATTGGGGCAGCGAAACCGCGTCAGTTCGTCAAAAATCACCAGTCGACGCCGCGCCGGGTCGTAAGCGCAGGCGTTGTAGGCCCACGGGTCGGGCCACCAGCCCCAGTCCACGCCGTGATAAATTCGGTCGAACGTCAAAATTTCGTCGTCCGGCACAGCGCGCAGCTGCAGGTTGGCAAACACGGCCGCACCGCTGCCCACCACCTCGCCGCCGTACTCGTGGCGGTAGGCCTCGAGGTTGGTGGCGCGCAGATGCTCGGCGTCGGCCCAAAAGCGCTCGCCCAGCAGGGCGCAGGGCAGGTCCTTATAGGTGGAATGATGCACCAATTTTCCATCCCGTTTTTCCAGCGCGTAGCGGTTGACCCAGCTGCGTGCCATGGCAGGCGGGTTAAAACTTTTTAAAGTCAAACTGTAGCTGCCGCCGCGGAAAATGCTCTGCTCCACGTTGCGCACCTCCTCGGGGCCGTCGAACTGGTCCAGCTCCTCGAACCAGCAGATGCCGACGCTGCCGAAGGGAAGTTTTAAACTTTTCAACTTGCCGGCATCATCCAGGCCGAAAAAGAGGATCTTCTGTCCGGTAGGCAAATAAGTACATTCCATCGGTGAAACTGTGCAGCGAAAGCAGGCCGTACACCCCAGCGCATCGATAGCCCAGACCACCTGGTTATACACGCTGTTGCGCAGCGTACCTGCCACTTTGCGAAGCACCACCGCATGGCAGTCCGGGTGGCGCAGCAGCTGCAAAACCAGCTCCAGCGACAGGTAGCTGGACTTGCCCGACCCGCGCCCGCCCTTGGCCACGACTTCCTTTATGCCTTCGTTTTGCACAGCCTTATGGATCGGTTGGAATACTTTTGGAATTGTTTCTTTGAGATGAATGTCCATTTGTTTCGTTACTCCTTTACATAGGCGGCTTTCGTTCCGCGCACTGTAAAGCAGCCGGGCCGCATGGGGGCGGAACACCGAAAGCCGACCGCCAAAATCACACATCATCCACAATCACAACCTTATCAACCCCGCCGCCCCGGTCCCCCAAGCCAAGATATTTATACAGCATCTCCAGCGCCCGGAGCTTATCGGCGGTTTTAACAACCAAATCACAACCGTCATTACAACCGTCATCAAACGCAATGCCCGCCAGCTCGGCAATGACGTTTTCCTCTGTTACCCGGTCCATTCCTGGCCCCCTTCCGGCAAAAAACGCAAAATAAAAAACCCGCGGCAGGGCGGCTGCCCTTCCACGAGTTTCGATGTTACCATTCTACCACATTTAGTTGTACTTTGCAATGAAATCGCGCTGAAATCTTACTGAATTCCTTTCACCCTCCGTTCTCCGGCTCGCACACCTTGTTCACGCCCAGGCGGTGCAGCTGGTAAACGCGGCGCTCCACCAGGGCCAGCGCGTCGCAGATCTCGGCGTAGCTTTCGCCGTTCATGTAGCGGCGGCGCAACACCTCCTGTGCCAGCGGATGCTGGATCTTCGCCAGCTCGGCCACCAGCTCGATGCGCAGCTCGCCGCAGCGGTCCAGTTGGTCGTTCCACATTTTGCGCGTTTCTTCGACCTTTTCCACACTTCGCGCCAGCCGCGCTGTGTCCCGCCCGGCCCCGGGCATGCCGTCCAGCCGGGTGCGCATGCCCTGTGCCTCGGCCTCCATCTCCTGCACGCAGCCCCCCAGAAAGTTCGCCTTCTCCCGCGCCTTCAGGTACCGCTGCAGCCATGCCACCTTTTCTTTGTACGTCATTTTCCCAAATGTCTCCTTTCTAGTGTCCGATTTTGTTTTGCCGTTCTCCTTGTCAGTACACCCATCATAGTACAACTACCAATAGTTGTCAATACACTTTGGCAGGTTTTATTTTTGCAGTCCCATAACAAGACCTGCAAACAAAAAATCCGCTAAAAATCCCTACAGTAAGATTGCAGTAAATTTTCAGCGGTATTTCATTGTTAAGTACAGCGCCCGCGCGTTATAATACTACTATAAGTAGTGTATTCAACAACATTTGTGTAAGGAGGACCCCATGCAGCCCAATGAATTGACACTTGAAGCCCAGATGTTCGATGCGAAGATCAACAGCATGGACAAAACGTGCCTGTTGGCTCCGCTTTCTTTTTTCGATGCCTGCAATGTTTCCACCGATGAGGAGCGCCTGCGCCGCATGATGCTGCTGCGCACGCGGGCCTTGCAGCTGGGCATCAGCGAGCAGGAGTACGCCGACCGGCGAGACAATTATACATCTCAGTTTGACGCCGACCCCAGCTATTGCCTGAAGATCGCGCGGATGGCGCTGCGCCGCCAGGCCATGCAGGAGCTTGGCTTCACGCCCATGGCGGACGTGGAAACGCGGCAGGCCGAGTACCTGATCGAGCCGTATCTGCCGCTGGATGCCATCACCATTTTGGCCGGTGTGGCGGGCATGGGCAAGACCTGGCTGGCGCTGAAATGGGCCGCCGACATCAGCACAGGCCGCGCCACTAAGGACGGTACGCCCGGCCTGGTGTATTATTTTACCCAGGAGAACGACCCCCACATCGTGCTTTCGCCGCGGCTGGAATCTCTGGGCGCCGACCCGGAAAACATCGTTATCATGCAGCAAATGGCCGACACCCCGGCGCTGACCATGTGCGACGCCCGTCTGGACGCGCTGGCCAGCCGCCCCGGATGCCGTCCGTCGCTGGTGGTGTTCGACCCAATACAAAGTTACCTTGAAAAGCACGCCAACATGAACCAGGCCGCCGACGTGCGCCCCATGATGGACCACCTGGCAAACTTCGCCGCCCGCTACCACTGCGCGGTGATGCTGGTCAGCCACATCAGCAAGCCCAACCTGTCCGGCGGCTCGGCCAGCGACCGCATCCTCGGCTCCAGCGACTTCCGCAACGCAGCGCGAAGCATCATTTTTGTAGGCTGCGACCCGGACGACCGCAGCCTGCGCGTCTTTGCCCAGGATAAAAGCAGCCTGGGCCCGCCCGGCCCCAGCCGCAAGTTTTCCATCCACGATGGCGGGGTAGAAATCATGGACGAATGTGCTTTAACGGCGGATGAGATTTTGCGGGCACAGGCGGGCGGCAACACGAGAGGGCCAGAGCCGGTCGTTGGGAATCGCGCCGTGGCATTGTTGGGCGAGCTGACAAATAACACAGGCTGGGTGAAGACATCCATTGCTATTGCCGACGCTAAAAAGGAGGTTATTAGTGAATCCATCCTGCGAAAAGCAGCCAAGAAAATGGGCCTCGAAAATGCCACGATTCGCCAAGGGCATAAAGGTGCTTATGCGATTTGGTATGACACAAAGAAAGTCCCCGAAAACATCATCGAGCAGCTGACCTTGGAGGCCGCGCGCGCGTAGATAAAACTCTACAACTAGATAAACAGTTCAATATATTGCATAGATATGTTAATTTTAACTGTTTTTATAACTGTACAAACAGTTGCAAACACCGGGGTGTTTTGCTAGTTTTAGGGTATATATAGGGTGCAAAAACAGTACAGGCAGTTACCTGCGTTGGTTTGCAGTAGATGGCAACGGAGCCGCCCACGGGCCGATGACGAGCATCGGCCCCTACAGAAAAGGCGTAGAGGATTTAGGCCCCGAAGGGGTCAATATGGAAGATGGCCAAAAAGCGTTAAGAAAATTGCAGCACTCCTGCAATTTTTAGCTTTTTGGACAGCTGACCACCCCTTTGGGGTTCTTAGGGGCGAGTAGCCCCTAAGGCGGGGTCCGCTGCCTCGCAACAGCGGGACTTTTTTCGCTACCTTTTTTGGTCACAAAAAAGGTAGGCTTACCGGCCAGAAGCCAATAAAAAAGGGCGTTGCCGCATGGTGGCAACGCCCGTAAGGCAGCTATTAAAATCAAAAAATCAAATCGACCGAAACCCTTTGCCCACGATCTCACTGCTGTTCACGATCGTAATAAACGCATGTTCATCCAGCGAGTGTACGAACAGCCGTAATTTTTGTGCCTGTCCGCGGGTCAGCACAGTAACCAGCACCCACTTTTCCTCGTGGGTGTAGGCGCCCTGGGCCTGCTCCATGGTGGCCGAACGATGCAGCTTGTTCACGATAAAATCCCGCACCGGTTCCGGCTGGGAGGTCACGACGGTACAAACTTTCCGCAGGTTAATACCTTCAATCGCGCTGTCCGCCACTGTGCTTTTCAAGATCATGCCCAAAATGCAGTACAACCCGGTGGCCGGCCCGTACAGGTAAGCCCCCGCCAGCACGATCCCTAAGTCGCTGACCATCAGGGCGCGGCCCACCGGCATGGAGGTGTACTTGTTCAAAATCATCGCTACAATGTCGGTTCCGCCGGTGGACGCACCAATGTTGAACACGATGGCCGCGCCCACGGCCGACAGGATCACCGCGTAGCAAAGCTCCAGAAACACATCGTTGGTCAACGGCTCACTTAACGGTACCGCCCATTCAAAAGCGGACACATAAAAAGAAAGTGCAAACGATGAGTAAATCGTCCATCCCATGGAACGTATGCCAAGGAAGATGAACCCCAAAACCACCAGCACGGCGTTGACCGCCCACATGAACGCACCTACGTTAAATCGTGGAAAGAGCGTCGCCAGCACGATGGACAGGCCCGACGTGCCGCCAAACGCAAAATGGTTGGGCGTTTTAAACAGGGCGATGCCTGCGGCAGTGGCCACAAGCCCCAGGTTCAGCAGAAAGAAGAACTCTGCATCTGCCCAGATTTGTTTCGGTGTAAGGTGCTTTTTTACCTCAGTCAGCACAAAGCGTCCCCCTTAGAACGTCAGGTTGCCAAACTCGGACAGCTTCAGATCGGGGTTATGCTGCTCGGCCCAGTTGATGCTCCATGGGCTGCCAAACAGCAGCAGCGGGTTGCCCTTCATATCCTCGATGGCGCGGGTGTCGCTGGTCAGGTCCAGGTGCTTTATGTCCAGCTCGTCCGGGTCATTCAGCACCCAGCGCAGATGCTCGTATGGCAGGGTCTGCATGCGAATATCCACGTTGTACTCGTTTTTCAGGCGATACTCCAGCACTTCCAGCTGCAGCACGCCCACCACGCCGACAACGACCTCCTCCATGCCGGAGCCAAGGTCGCGGAAGATCTGGATAGCGCCCTCCTGGGCGATCTGCTCCATGCCCTTCACGAACTGCTTGCGCTTCATGGTGTCCACCTGGGTCACGCGGGCAAAGTGCTCAGGCGCAAAGGTGGGGATGCCGGCGAACTGCACATGCTTTTTGCCGGTGCACAAAGTGTCGCCAATGGAGAAGACGCCCGGGTCAAACAGGCCGATAATGTCGCCCGCGTAGGCCTCGCTGACGATGGCGCGGTCGTCGGCCATCAGGCTGGTGCCGGTGGCAAGCTTGATATTTTTGCCCTCCTGGACGTGGAAAGCCTCCATGCCGCGCTCAAATTTGCCGGAGCAGATGCGCAAAAACGCGATGCGGTCGCGGTGGTTTTTGTTCATGTTGGCCTGAATTTTGAACACAAAGCCGCTAAATTGTTCACTGCACGGGTCGACCAGCTCGCCGTTCACGCTGTCCTTGCGGGGCAGCGGGGTGGGGGTCAGGCGCAGGAACTCCTTCAAAAACGGTTCCACGCCAAAGTTGGTCAGTGCCGAGCCGAAGAACACGGGGCTCAGCTCGCCGTGCTGCACAGCGTCCAGGTCAAATTCTTCCGCTGCACCGTCCAAAAGTTCAATATCCTCAGCCAGCTTGGCGTGGTTGGCAGCGCCGATCAGGTCGTCCAGGCGGGGGTCGCCCAGCTCGGCCTCGATCTCGTCCACCATCTTCACGCCGTTGGCGCGGCCGTCGCTCTCAAACGCCAGCACGCGGCGCGCGGTGCGGTCGTACACGCCCTTAAAATCCTTGCCGCAGCTGATGGGCCAGTTCATCGGGTAGGTCTTGATGCCCAAAATTTCCTCGATGTTCTCCATCAGTTCAAACGGGTCGCGGGCTTCGCGGTCCATCTTGTTGACGAAGGTAAAGATGGGGATGTGGCGCAGGGTGCAAACTTTGAACAGTTTGATGGTTTGTGCCTCAACGCCCTTGGCCGCGTCGATGACCATGACGGCGCAGTCGGCGGCCATCAGGGTGCGGTAGGTATCCTCGGAGAAGTCCTGGTGGCCGGGGGTGTCCAGGATGTTGATGCACTTACCCTGGTAGTTGAACTGCAAAACAGACGATGTAACGCTGATTCCGCGCTGTTTCTCAATGTCCATCCAGTCCGAGACAGCGTGTTTGGCGCTCTGCTTGCCCTTCACGGAGCCGGCGGTCTGGATGGCCCCACCGTAGAGCAGGAGTTTTTCGGTCAGTGTAGTTTTACCGGCGTCGGGGTGCGAGATGATCGCAAACGTGCGCCGGGATTCAATTTCTTCGCGCAATGATGCCATTGGGGCATACTCCTCTACTATAAGTATCGTAGTATATCATACACAGTTTTAAGCGAAAATGCAATGATGTTCAGAGATTTTTTTGGATTTTGTTGTCCCGCGGCGGCTTTCGTTCCGCGCCACCCTGCGGCGCTTCACTCGCATTAACGACTTTCTTCCGCTATGTGTTCCTTTTGGAGACCCAAAAGGAACACCCAACGGCCAGAAGCCGTTAAAAAAGGGAGACACCGCAAGGTGGTGTCTCCCGCCAGCCGCAAGCGCAGCTTAATCCAATTCAAAATCCCCCGGCAGCAGCAGCGCCAGATCCGCGTCAGCGTCAGCAATAAGCCGTTTTGCCTGGTTCAAAATGGCCTTTTCCAAAACATTCCGGGCCATACGTCCGTTGCCGTTGGTCGCCGCATCCGCCGCTTGCTGCTCATCATACCATTTGATCAGCACATCCCGGCAGCTTTCGTCCAAATTATACCCCTTGCTCTTGGCAATCGACAAGGTAATGCGGTACAGCTCCTCGCCGGTGTAATCTGGGAACTCGATCTGGTTCGGGAACCGGCTCGCCAAACCCGAGTTGGCCGACAAAAACAGCTGCATCTCCCTGGTATACCCGGCCAGGATCACGACCAGGTCGCCCCGGTTATCCTCAATGCCTTTCACAAGGGTATCAATGGCTTCCAGCCCGAAGCTGTCCTCGCCCCCGCGGTACAAACTGTACGCTTCATCGATGAAAAGCACACCGCCCAGCGCACTCTGTATCACGGTGTTGGTCAGGGGCGCGGTGTGCCCCACATACCGGCCCACCAGGTCCGCACGGGTCACTTCCACCAGCTGGCCGCCGCGCAGCGCACCGATGGCTTTGAGATATTTCGCCAAAATGCGGGCGATGGTGGTTTTGCCAGTGCCGGGGTTGCCGGTAAAGATCATGTGCATGTTGACCTCGGCCACCTTGAGGCCCTGGGCCTTGCGGCGCTGCTGGGCCTGCACATTTTTGGCGATGTCACGCACATAATTTTTCACTTCAGCCAAACCGACGATCTCGTCCAGCTCGGCCTCCACGGCATCCACGTCACCGCGGTACTGCTGGGGCAGCAGGGCCAGCAGGTCAAAGGGCTCGCCGCCATTTACGCTAAGCAACAATTTTCCATCCGCAGCGGTCAGCACGGCGGGTGTACCGTCGGCGGGCGGCTCCTCCGCGTCCAGCACGTACTCGGCCAGGGCGCGGTAGGCGGTCTCGCAGTAATCCCGCATGGCCTGCATGCCGGTAGTCTTGCCGTACTGGGCGGCCAGCAGGTCGCGCACGTCGGCCCCCATGGACAGCGCCAGACCGCATTGTTTGCGCACACGCTGCGCAAGCCAGTTCAGCTCGCGGGCGGCCACGGCGGCCAGCGCCTCGGGGGTAAAGGCCTGGGTGCGGCAGACGTCCCCGGCCAGTGCATCCACGAACCGCGCCCCAAAGGTATCGGCCAGCGCGGCCTCGTCCTTGTTGGAGAAAAACACAAAATATTTACCGCCGGCCGTCAATTCTCCGATGGCTCCGGGCGCCAGCGCGGTGCCCACGTCCACCAGGATGCCCCGCTGCAGCACGTAGCGGCTGCTCAGCGAAAGCGTCCCCTCGATGGCCAGTGTCGACAACATATTTAAATAATTGGCCGCGCAGCCCTCGTAGTGGTCAAAGGCCAAAACCTCGGCATCGGACTGCAGCGCCGCATACAGATCCTGTAAAAATAATTTTTCCTGGGCCGGGCCGGGATAGAGCGATAAGTCCATCCGCTCAATGGCCGCGCTGCGCAAAATTCCCCGGCCGGCCAGCTCCTCCACCGCGCAGGTCAGCGCGTAGTGGCGGCCGGTGCCGTTGGGGCCGCACAGCAGCATCAGGTTGCGGGCGCGGCCGGTGTCCCCCGCCGTGCCCATCACAAAGGGGCGGCGGAACGCCTTGACCAGCGCCGACACAAAGGCGTCCTGCCCCAACACCTGCGCTTTAATTTTATCCGCTGCACCGCTAAAATCCGTGTTCACGGGCTTGTCCGCGTTTTTCGGTTCGGCAGCCGGCGCGGCGGTGGTCCCGCCCAACAGCCCGTCCTGATGCAGCGATCTTGTCAGCTCGCTGCTCATTTTCCGCACGCTCTCGGCGGTGGCAGCGCCCGCTTTTTGCACAGCATCCAGCGCCGAGCCTGCCGCACTCTGCCGCTTTTGGGCCGCGGTCAGCGCGTCCAGGCTTGCCTGCATCTGCTGCACGGCGTCGTTGGCCTCCTCGGCCTGTTTTGACGTAGCGGCGTATTTTTTACCGCCCATCAGGCCGCGCACCCAGGCATCATACTGATCTTCCAGGCTCATTGGTCATCCTCCCGGTCCGCCTTATGGGGCAGTTTGTACGTGTAAAAATCTTTTGCAGTGCATCCGGCACGGCCGCCGCCCGCACAGGCGCAGGCACACGCGCAGCTGGAAGCACAGGCGCAGGCGCAGCTGGAAGCGCACCCGCTGTTGTGCCGCCCCACGCCGCCGCCGCGGGAAGAACCGCCGCCGGTATGGTAATTTTTCGGCGGGTCGGTGCGGGTGTAGCCCTTGGGGGGCGGGGCGGTGCGGGCCACATGGATGGTGTGTACGCCGTTGGTGTACCAGAACCAGTCGTCCGGGTCCAGCCCGCTGCCGAAGCCGCCGCCCCAGTCCGGTGTCATCGAGCCGACAATAATAATCAGTGCTGCGGCAAAAATCAGCAGCCCGATCACCACCGTCAGGATGCCGAGAATCTCGTCGGCGGTCATGCCGCCGTCGTCGTAATCTGCCGCCGTCAGCTGGGCGTCGGGGTCAAAGGTCTCGGCCGTCGTCACCGGCACGGTCACGTGGATGTTGGCGCTCTGGCCGTGGCCCATGGGGCCAAATTCCCAA
>OLQN01000307.1_pt1 | contig 45412 bp, 38 predicted proteins | sample 1673181 | NCBI WGS metagenome assembly OLQN01 (sample SAMEA3136763, study PRJEB25190) | human gut metagenome | biome: human gut; feature: human-associated habitat; material: faeces | place: Austria | collected 2013
AGGACAGGCCGGCTGCTGTGTGCGGTGCAGATCGACCGACTGCAAGAGAGAGCGCTTTCCCCACGATAACACTGAAAATTTTCGGTAAGAGAGAAAGGAAAAAACCATATGAACTGGAACATTATTACGGATTCAAGCTGTGATCTGCTCCCTTCCACCAGTCCGGACGGAAGGATCCGGCTGACCAGTGTGCCGTTTACCATCCGCATCGGAGAGCGGGATTTTGTCGATGATGAGCATCTGGATACGCTGGAAATGCTCTCCGCCATGGAGCAGGAACGCTCGGCCGGCCACACCTCCTGCCCCACGCCGGACGCATGGCTGGCGCAGTTTGAACAAGCGGACTGCGCGATCGCGATTACCATTTCCTCGCAGCTGTCCGGCAGCATGAACAGCGCTCTTGCGGCAAGAGATATGGCGCTGGAGAAAGATCCGGATAAAAAGATCGTCATTCTGGACTCCTTATCCACCGGACCGGAGGTTCTGCTCTGCGTAAAGGAGATCGAGCACCTGATCCGTCAGGGCCTTTCCTTTGACGATATTGCGGCGCACGCCAGAGGTTTTCTGCAGAAAACCAAAATCCTCTTTGCGCTCTCCTCGTTTGACAACCTGATCAAGAACGGACGTATCCACCGTCTGACGGGTATGCTTGCCAAGGCTCTCGGCATCTGGGGCATCGGCAGCGGCAGTGACGAGGGAAAGATCGCCTTTGAAAGCAAGGCGCGCGGTGCAAAAAAGGTCGTACAGACGCTGGTCAGCACCATGAAGGAGCACGGATTCATCGGCGGAAACGTCGCAATCAGCCATTGTGATAATCTCGCACTGGCTCAGACGCTGAAAAACAGCATTCTGGATATCTGGGAAAATACAAGCATCGAGATCCTGCCGACCCGCGGGCTCTGCAGCTACTACGCCGAGCGCGGCGGATTGATCGTCAGCTACTGAGCCGGAGCCGATCGACCGTCTCCGTTTTCAACAAACAAAGGGCGAAACCGCATGGTTTCGCCCTTTTTCTGTTCGGTTGATTGTTTTCCGCTCACAGCACCTGCATCCGCTCCGCGCGGTGCAGCACATCCAGATCCTCACACGCCCCACCATCGCCAGCCATGCCTTGAGCGGCTCGGCCTTCTTAGATAGCACGGACGGCGCCAATTCGCAAAAACCAGTTACTTTCTATTATGTCTTTGCATATTCTCATTGTCAGCACATCATTTTCCATCATTATGTACTAACTCCACCCATTTCTTTTGGCTAAATTGCTTACCGCAAAACAGAATTTCTCCCACGGTGCCAATGTCATCTGCAACGGGTCGCCCTCTCGAATTCTAAGCGTTCTTCTGATCTCCTTCGGAATAACAACGCGGCCGAGATCATCCCCTTATGTCAAGTAGGGGAAACACAAAAATATTTGTTTTTATTTCTCACAATAAAGCACGATTTTAGAGCTTTATATCTGAAAATTATTGCAAGTTTTTTCGACGGATTGTGTTATTTTAGGACACCATCATAAAAATCAATACCGAGATCACTTTGAGATCTCGGTATTTTTATTTACAGGCTCCTCGATTCTATCGAACTTCCACACAATTTCTATGCTTTCGGTATCATAAATGATAACACGCTCTACTGCATCATATAAATGTGTTTTCAGTTCGGTATCTGTTAGGTTATTCATAGGTCGAAGCACTTCTCTGTGATATTCATCAACCAGTGCCATATCATGTTTTCTTTGAATCTCGGTTTCACAATCTTCGATTTGCGCTTTCAGCATTGTCTGATGCTTTACGACAGCATTCTTTTGAAGCAGGTACTCATCTTTATTCAGTACACCTTCTCGATAACTCTCGTAAAGTGCAATTTTTTCTTGGTCGCAGTTGCTATACTGCATATTCAGCAAAGAGAGTTTTTTCTCCAAGTCATTGTCAGACGATAGGCTGTCCGACTGTTTCTTAGCAGCTTTAATGCGCACGATGCTAATCTGTCTTTTCAGCGCTTCGAAGATGATGGATTCCAAATCCGCTTTTCGCCAGCGAACATTAACACACATGCTTGCTTTATGGTAGCGATGAGCAGGGCATGCAAATACTGTACCATTGGCTTTCTCCAGTTTTCCGCCGCAGTGCGCACAGAAGTACACACGGTCAGACTGGTCATGAGATACCCTGACTGATTTTTTTCGGTGCGGAATCGCTTCTTGTGCTTGCTGATATTCATCACGAGTCACAATTGCTTCATGTGCATTTTCTCTAATGAACCATTCTTCCGGCGGAAGTCGGCATTGACTTTTGTCTCGAATAAATCTACTTTCTCTTGTGTGATTAACCATCGTACCAGTATATTTGATATTTGCTATCAGCTTGAGTACTTTCCAATGAGTCCATTGAGCCTTCGACTGGAAAGTCTTGCGAACTACAGATTTCTGTTGTGCCGGAGTAGGAATATTTTCGGCATTCAACTCTTTTGCTATTTGTGTGCAAGACTTTCCTGCGATTATATCCAGGAAAATACGTCGAACAACCACTGCCGTTCTTGGCTCAATAATCAGATGATGTTTATCTGCCGGATCAACCACATATCCATACGGAGCAGTATTTACATACTTTGCTTCACGCTGTTTCATGCTCATAGCAGATTTAACCTTCTTGGAGAGGTCTTTACTGTAATAGTCATAGACAAGATTTTTGAAGGCTACATCCATACCTATAGTCTTGCCTTCATGCTGTAAGCTGTCATAATGGTCATTGATAGAAATGAACCGAATGCCCAGGAACGGGAAAATATGTTCTAGATAATCACCAACTTCAAGATAATCACGACCAAAGCGTGATAGGTCTTTCACCACAATGCAGCTGATCTCACCATGTTTTGCACATTCGATCATCTTTGTAAAATCCGGGCGCTGAAAGTTCGTACCTGAAAAACCGTCATCACAAAATTCCATTCGCGGCAAACTGCAAAGCAGGGCATCCTGACTCAAATAGCTGTCAATAAGGGATCTCTGTGCGACAATACTGTTGCTTTCCTCTTTCAGGCTGTTAGAACGTTTATCCACATCTTCAAGCGACAGACGCAGATATATTGCAATTTGCTCTTTCATCAAGCCACCTCACTTCTGATTCGCTCACAGGCATGAATCAAAGCGGCCAGTTCATCCTTGAAATTCAGCTCAATTTCCAGTTTTCCGCTCTCGTGCAGCTTCATAGATGCAATGAATGCATTGACCATTTCAGCAGATACTTTAGTCGCATTCAGCAGATGTTCCATTTGTGATTGCCACTTCATGATTTCGTTCAGTTGCTCTGCTTCTGCATCTTGCACACATTCCAGTTCAGACAGTTTGTTTTCCAGAATATGAATGTCTTCGCTAATCACATTCCTGTGATGCTGATATTCCTCCTCTGTCAGCAGGTCCTCCTTAAAATCGACATACATACCGCTGAGAAGCACCTGTTTGTGCTCCAGCTTTTGACGCAGTATGCGAACTTCCTGCTCAGCAGAGTTTTGCATTCGCTGTTGCGCTGTGGCTGTTGTCATAGATTGCATAATCTTTGCTTTCTCCATAAAGGTGCTCATCTGCGTTCTAATGAGAGAAAATACCGCTGTATCTAAATCTTTTTTTCTGATTTTAACATCGCTGCAAGCCCGTGTACCATGCTCAGCATAAGTCGGGCATTTGAATACGTAGTATGCCTTATCGCCTTTAGAGCTAATCGAGCGGTGCATTTTCATAATGGCTCCGCACTGTGCGCAGATAAACCTTTTCCCATACAAGTTCTGTTCTTTATGGAGATGTGCATATTTCCCACTATCTATTTTTGCTTGCATTGAAACAGCTCGATTGATCTCCTGAACTTTGTTGAACAGTGTTTCATCTATCAGCGGTTGATGTGTGTTTTTGACCACAATCCATTCCTCCGATGATGTGATATGATACGGTATTCCGTTGTACAAGCACTGACTTCCCTTTTTCTGCGCAAGATGGCCAATATAGACTACACTGTTCAGGATTTCTTTAATCATGTGTCTATTCCACAGTATCTTCCGGTCTTTCTTGTTGAAGTTAGTTTCTACCCCTCGTGCTCGTTTCAGCTCACTGGGGGAGAGAATACCGGCATCATTCAGACGTTTGCATATTCCCATGTAGCTGATCTCCTGTGCACGCCATTCATAAATTTGTATAATGACCGGTGCTGTTTCGTCATCAATTATAAGATGATTCTTATTCTGCGGGTCTTTCTTATATCCATACGGTGCATAGTTACCTATATAATCACCACGTTCCATCTTGGTACGCAGTGCAGAGGTTACTTTGCGCGAAATATCTTTCGCGTAGAAATCATTGATGATGTTGGAAAGCGATACTGCAAGGTGACTTTCGTTTGTCATCGTTTCCGTATCCAGTCCGTCATTGACCGAGATAAATCTCAGGTTTAGAAAAGGGCATACCTTTTCGATAAATCGTGCGCTTTCAATATAGTTTCGGCCCAATCGGGACAGATCTTTAACAACGATGCACTCTACTTCTCCGGCCTTGGCGGCCTCGATCATACGCTGAAACTCCGGCCGGAGAAAGTTTGTGCCGGTATATCCGTTGTCAACATATAAAGCGACCTGTGTCAGGTATGCGTGATTGGAAATATAGTTCTCTAAAAGCGAAATCTGATTATCAATCGAGTCTGAGCCTGATCCGTTATCTTCTACTGAAAGTCGGACATAAATCGCTGTTTTCCAGAGTCGAGCAGGAGCATCTAATGCCGCTGTCTGCACACTCTGTTTTTTTCTCGATACTCTTGCCACTTATATCACTCCTTTTACAAGCTGAGCTGCCTGCTGCGTTTGTCCGTTTTGCTCTTCCTTTAGAAAAGCAACAATAGATGCGAAACGATCTCCATGCATCAGCGCAACGTCAATATCTTTACTTGCATGGATGCGGATATTATCAATCAGATTTACCACTGTGCTTCGAGTTAATTCCTGTATATTTTTGTACTGTTTGAATTGCTCCAGCCATCCTTGCTGTGCCACCAATCCGCCCATCACACTGTTGCGCTCACTCATAAGCTGATTGATTGCTTCAGCAGCTTCATTGATTTGTATATCAAACCGGGCTGTAAAAGCCTTATATTCCTCGCGCGTAATAAATCCGCTTTTGAAATCTTCGTATGCACCAACTTTCAGCCGTCTGTTTTTTTCAATCATTTCTTCTTGAAACGAAATTTTGGCATTAATCTTTTCAATTTCACGATTTTCCCATGCCAAACGATCAATTTGCTCTAATGCAACCGACATATTCATAGTAGCCGCAATATGACCCTGTACAACGGCCAGTACCGTATCATAAACGATAGATTCCTTAATGATGTGGGAAGAACACGACTTTTTATCGTGCTTATTGCCACTGCACACGAAATAAGCATATTCTCGTTTACCGTGGTGATTTACCTTGCGCACCATCGGACTTCCACAATCAGCGCAAAAGATTTTGCCGGAAAACGGATGTACTCCGGAGGCTCCTGCCGGACTGCGCGTATCTTCCAGCATAATTTTACGTACAAGGTCGAACTGTGCAGGAGAAATAATCGCTTCATGTGCGTTTTCGGTGCGCGACCACTCTGCCTGCGGCTTTGCAATCGTCTTTTTTACCTTGTGATTCGGAGAAGTTGTCTTTCCCTGAATCAATGTGCCTGTGTAAACTTCATTTTTCAGGATACGGTATATAGCAACTGCACTCCAAACAGCAACTTTTTTTGTTTGGAAGCAGGTACGCTGCTTCGATCCATGCGCCTTTTTATATTCGATAGGTGAAGGAACATTGATCTCATTGAGCCTGTCGGCAATCCGGTTCGGGGATAGACCTTCGATTTTCCAACGAAAAATATCTTGCACTACCGATGCAGCAGGCGGATCAATCACTAACTGATTTTTATTATCCGGAGCACGCATATACCCAAACGGTACATGAGCGCCTACAAACTGTCCATTTCGCCGCTTGGCATCCAAATTACTTCTCACCTTAATCGAAATATCACGACAATAAGAATCATTCATCAGGTTTTTGAACGGCAGCACCAGTGCATTATTATCTGCATCCGACTTGGCATTATCATAATTATCATTGATTGCGATAAAACGAACGCCCAGGCGAGGAAATACCTTCTCAATGTATTCACCCGCACCGATATACTCTCGACCGAAACGTGACAGATCCTTTACCACAACGCAGTCTATCTCACCGATACGGATGGCCTCCATCATACGCTGAAACTGCGGTCGATCAAAATTCGCACCGGTATAGCCATCATCGCAGTATTCCCGCACAACTGCAATTTCCGGATGCTTTTTCAAATATTCCTTGATCAACAGCCGCTGGTTGGAAATACTGTTGCTTTCCGTTTTTTCATTTGCAACAGAAAAGTCGCCATCTTCCCTTGATAATCGCAGGTAGATGGCGGCCTTATACTCTCTGTCCAATGTTAGGTTTAACATAAAAACGCCACTCCTTACTTTATTTCGATCATCTATCCGAAAACAAGTATGCAGTGGTGTTTCGCTTGATTTTGTCCATGCCTATTATAGCATAGTACCATTCGCTTATCCAGCGAATTTTACTGGAACAAGATAAATCTTTTTCCATATTACATACTTGTTAAAAGGTTCACAAAATTATCATTAAGTGTTTCCTGCGTATTCGCATAAGAAACTCTCACAATAGTATCGCCTACCCTAAACATATAGGGATTCTTGATTTGCTCTACATAAGATTTCATTCGTTCCTCTATCGGCAATGTTTCGTCGATCTCTACGTCACGAATATCCACCAGAGAGGCAAGCAGTTCTTTTCGATTTTCTTCCATTTGATCACCGCCTTGTACGATACATTATAACCATAATTTCCCTTGCAATTCACAAAAGCATCAATCTTATCAGCAAATTGATGGACAGCAGCAGAACTGCTGTCCATTGTATTCACCGACAAGATCTTACGACCTTTTTCATTATTATATGGCATATTTGCAGCTCGCCCCCTGCCAATAGAGCATACGCTCTGGGAATGCTGCGAACTGCCGCTGGTTGTTGGCATCACGGGAATTGCACCCCTCCGAGGATTGCTCCGAGCCGCTTTACTGATAAAAACGGGAGTATCATTATACCTAGTCACTGTATCATCGCAAGCAACCGCACCACACGGTTGTTATAGTCCATCGTGGATCGCTCGTCCAATTGGAGTCATGGCGCCGAAAACTATGTTGCTACACAGTACCGGAAAGATCCGCAGCACTGATATTCCATTATCAAGGTACAGCAATCGAGATGAAATGTGATTTTAGGCTGGGTATCAGCCTGTTCGAGGACACCTTGTCAGATGTGCTCGAACAGAATGATAAGGCAGCGCATTCATCAGGAATATCTACTTTGTATGGTGATGCGCTGCAAACCACAAACATCTAATTAAACTAACTGTTTACTTCAGAAATGATGACCATAACGTCTCATATACTCAGCCACTGCTGCACGAACCGAATCAACAATCTGTTCTTCCAGCATCTTGCGTTCAATCGAGTTGCACTCTGGTGGTATGTATCCGACTATATAATCTACCGAGGTAGAGAAAAAGGCTGCCAATTTGCACAAGCTGTCAATGCTGGGAGATCGCGTGCCGCTTTCATACGAGGAAATCGCCGCACCAGTCATACCGATTTTGCTTGCAAGTTGCTTTTGTGTTAAGTTTTTCTCCATACGAAGTTTCCTTATGGTTTCAGGGAGAACGTGTCTCATAAAATGGTACTCCTTGTGCTTCATTCGATTGCGCGATATGGGTAAACAAACTGATGACCTTATGCCCATATATAGAATACCAAATTTTAGTCTACAGCGGGTTGACAGAATGGACAATTCGTGGAATTTCTTAAAATTTTTTCAAGAGAAACAATAAAAAGACTGCACGGATTATTTCCGCACAGTCTTTTAACCTTTATATTGCTTAATAGAACTAATCTAGCTCTTTCAGAAGTTCCCTTATAAATATCCCATATTTATTAGAAAGCGCAATTACCGATGGTGGCGATTGCAATTTCCTATTCTTAGCATCGTATATTGGAGCTGTCTGTCCATCATCGTTAAGCGCACCTATATTCAATAAATGTGCTATTGCGTCGTAGTCATACTTTTTTCCGTCATTTTTGAAACGAATATCATCCTCGTCAATTTCCAAAAGCACTTTCAAAAATGGGTAGAACGATTTTGAAACTATATTCACGATATAAAAAAATCGGATTCTGTCAATATCTCCCTTCGCAAAATGATTAAATGCTAATCCAATTAGTCTCAACTTATCATCATCATCGCATGAATCGACCACATAAAGAAGCTGTTTCGATATTTTACTGCACTCATCTGCATCACAGAATTTCTCTTTCCATGCCTGATTTTTGTCAATATGCTGCATGAAACTTTTCAATTTCTCTATAAAGATTCTATCATGAACATCCTTACTGATTTTTATCAAGCTGAAAGCTGGACCGATGATAGGCAGGTCTCTGACGATACCATCTGGCAAAAAGCTATCCAAAGCGAATTCGCCGCCTTCTTCGATCAAGGCTCTTATCTCGTCCTTCATATATACGCCCTCCACTAAGTCTTTATTGGTAAGTGATAAATCAATGCACTGTCTGCCGCAGATACTATCTGGTATTTCACAAGCAGACCAAATCAGGGAATAATCCGGCACCCATTCTCAACAAATATAGGTAACTGAAAAGATCCGACTTTTTCAAGTCGAATCTTTTGCAACCCAATCCGATAATACTTCATCGGAGCAACCATTGATAATCCTGTCGTCCATCGATCACATATTCCACAAAAACTCGTTCACCTTTAATCTGATAGATGAGCAGATACCATTTCCCAAACAGCATTTTTCGATATTTTTCAGTTACAAAAAAATCAGAACGCAGAATAGGATTACGATACGGAAAACTTTGCAGAGAATCTGCGGCCTTCCGAAAATCAGCTACCAGTTGATGCGCTAGCCGTTCCTCTATCCGAGCTACAAACGCTGCCTGCTCGACTAATTGCTGAGCGGCTCGTTTAGACACAATAACTTGAAATATATTTTCAGGCTCCGGCATGGCATACCTCCCGGATGGCCTGATCCATCATAGAAGCAACCTCATCTACGGTATAATCTGGTGCACCGTGAAAACGATCTTCTTCGATAAGAAGCAACTCTTCACGCAGCTTCAACATTTTCTCTCGCTTTGTAAACGAATCAATATCCATAACGACAAGATCTCCTTCGCCGTTCTTGGTCAAGTACACCGGTTCCCCAGTAGACTTACACAGTTCAGCGATATCATTATAGTTCTGGCGAATACTCGCGCTTGGCTTGATATTCATAATCGCACCTCCATATAGTCATTTTATAACTATATTATAACCGAATATCACTACAATGCAATAGTTTTATTATCATCTTTATGCAGGGTTATGTTAAAAATCGTTCTATAATCTGTTTTTCTACAGATTCCGGATTCAATTCACTGAGTCGAAATACCTTCTCGCAAAACCGTTCAATAGAGCAGGGATTCCCTGGTAAATCCTGATCCATCAGCAGCCCAATCACAGAACAGTGTTCCGCAGAGATTTCAGCTTGCAGCTGCTCGGCCAAGTTATCCGAAATGTCACAATATCCATCCGTAACGAACAGAATATCTGCGTTTGAAAATTCTTCTTCGCGGATAAGATGCAACGCTTCGGTCAGCGGTGCTTCAAAATTCGTACCGCCGTCAAAAAAGTGTTCTGCAGCAGCCAACAAGTCACTATTCGTGAACTTTCCCGGCAGAAAACGATCCGTACGGATGGAATTCTTGCCCGAAAAGTGAATAAGTGCAAACTTTCTTCCCTCGTGGCTGCAAATATCCTGCACTGCAAGCGCAAGTGCCTTGCCCCATGCAGCATTCTCACCGCTGGTCGATCCGGATTCATCCAGACAAACAATTACATCGCCACGTCCCTTACGGATTTTTTCACGCTTGGCATACTGCACCAGACCTTTAGCCGCATAGCGCCGCATAAACAGCGGTGTCGTAGCCGGAGAAGCCAGCAGCGCCAATTCACCAGATAGAAGATTCCGTAAGTCACGCCCACGAGTCAGCGAAAATTTTTCACCTCTGCCGTGTGCATAAGCATTTTTTTGTAATGCAGACAGCACTTCTTTCATGCGCCCCAGTTGACGGGTAATATCCTGCAAGTAGGTGTTATCCTTCAGTTTTTGCAGCAGTTCTTTGTTTTGCTGTGCTTTCTCCTTGCCAGTACCGTCACCGGTTCCCCAGCAGGCAGATGCATAGGCTGCTGTCTGTGCAGTTTCCAGCCCGCGCTGCATTACAGCCCGTATAGCCGCTTTCTCCTGCGACAACTGTGTGCGAAGCGCATCAGACAGCATCTCCTGTACAACACTAATCTGTTCGGTGACACTGGAAAATTGCTCGGCTGTACGAAGCGTTTCAGGCAGTTTCGCACTGTTTGTCTGCACTTTATTCAGACAGTCATGCAATTTTGCGTGTAAACAGCACTGTTTCTTCAAAAGCCTTGACAAAACTAAAGCCAGCTTTCCAGCCGCATCCGCCAAGCACTTTTGCATTTCAGTAATGGTCTGTTCCAGCATTTTCGCGGTTTCCAGCGCTGCAAAGTCATTGCCCATGCAGGAATGCCGCAGTTCAGCATATTCCGACTGGTTCATCATTTCATTCAGGATTGATGCTCGAATGGTAGCCTGCGGCGTACGCTGATCCGGTGCGGTGCTGCGATACTCCGTCGCATACAGCATATGAAACAATTCTTCCAACAGCTTATCCTCAGGATTGCCGCCGGCATCCTCGAGTATCATCTGTTCCATTCGTGTCGGGCGACAAACGGAATCCATGTGAATGGTATTGTTGCTGACAGTCTGCTTCAAAGTGTTTTCCACTTGATCCAATGTATAAAATCTGTATCTCATATCATAATCTCCTATAAAAGTTGTACCGCAGAGCATAAAACTCTGCGGTACGATTGGTTTTATCGTTAGAACGGCGGATCGTTAATCGGCGCTCCGCCGGGTCCCCACGCATAACTGTCCGGTACACCGGAAAAATCAGGCGTCGGATACTGCGCTACAGCACCCGGGATCGGCTGCGGATAGCCGCTCATCGAGGGCTGGGCTGCCGGCTGCTGTGCCTGCGGTGCAGGCGGAGCCATTGTCGGAGCTGAAGCCGGCGGTACTGCGGCAGCATTCGGCGTGACAGGCGCACCTGCCGTTTCAGGCTTTTTATCAAGGAACTTGATATCCGAACCTACTACCTCATATGTCATGTGCTTTTCGCCGGTCTGCTGGTCCGTCCATTCGCGCTGCTGCATCCGGCCCACCAGGGACACCAGACGGCCCTTTCTGCCGAATTCCAGCACAAACTTCGCCTGATTTCCGAATACGGTACAGCCAAAGAAGTCCGTCTCCGGATCGCCATCACGCTTGAAATCACGATCCACGGCAAGACGAATGACTGCTACCGGTTTTTCGCTGTTCTGACCGCGGCGTTCCGGGTCTTTGGTCAATCGACCGATCAAAATAATCTGGTTTAACATCGTTGTACTCCTCCTTAAACAGCCTGTAACAGACTGAGTTCTTTCAATGTGCTGTACGAAAAATGACACGCATCATGCGCTTTTCGATTAAGCGATTCCAAATCTGCCAGCGTTTCTGCGGTCTGTGCCCGCTGTTCATCGGATTGTGCACTGTCATCAAGCGCACACCACTCCTGATAAAGCGATGCCAACGTACTGCGCAGCGGCACAAGTGCTTTGACGGACGGTGCAGCATCAAACGCAGCAAACGCATCTCGGCCCTTGTGGAGTAATTCATCCAGATGGGTTTTCAGCGGATTATCGCACAGCTTTTCCAGCACAGCACTTACGGTTTCGATCTCTTTCGGCTCATTCCACAGATAGTTTTTAAGCTGAAGCAGATCGTTCGGCTGGACTTCTGCGTGTCCGGCAAGCCATGCGGCCGCTTGCGCGATGCTACCAAAGCCGAAGAATTTACGGTCAGATACCGCGATATTCTGGCGGCGCAGTTCGCACAGCACATCGTCCATCAGTTCGTTGATGGATTCCGACACAGGCACCAACTGCACCTGTCTCTGCATGGCATACAGCTCTCCTAATGCGATGGTTGCTGTAACCGTACCGAATTGCGCGCTCTGCTTTTCTTTCAAGACACGGAGCCGTGCCTTGCGATTTTGCACATTGCGCGTTACCACTTTTAACTGAAAACGGTCATACAGCGGCGCCAGAATCTGTTCCTCTGCATTGCGGAAGTTCGGAATCTCATTCGAGGCCGAAAAGAACGAAATGACAGGAACATCGGTCGTTACGCCCTCGTTGGTATAGCGGCGTTCGTTCAATACGGTCAATAACGAGTTCAAAATGCCATCACCAGCTTTGAAAATTTCGTCAAGAAACACAATATGTGCATCTGGAATTTTCCCTTTGGTAATAGTCGTCGGTGTGCCTCCGCTCAAAAGCGACAGACCTTTCTGGTACTGCTCCATAGCCTCGGTGAGCTGTTTCAACTGTGCTGCCGCCGAAGCATCTGCGGGATTCGCCTGTACGGTCTGCATAACAGAGTGAAGCCGCTGCTTCATCTGCTGATAATGGGGATCTTTCGCAAGCACCTGCGCCGGTACTGCACCGGGAATCAGGCTCGCCAGATCAAGACGGCCGAACAGTGCTTCTTCCTGCTTAGAAAGCAGACGTTCAAACTGTCTTGTACCGGTAATGCGCTTGCGAAACTCGTTGATTGCGAAACTCTTGGCCTGTCCGGGGTCACCCAGAATAAACAGGTTGCTGCCCGACAGCAGCGCCATCGCAATCGCATGGATCAGTTCCTCACGCTCGGCAATTTCGCCGTTCAGTTCTGATATAACTGCCAGCATTTTATCTCGTAACATAGTAGTCATTTCTCCTTGTCTGGTCATGCAGCGCCATTATTCTTAGATGCACGGCGCACCTCGTAAATCTGCGGGCAATACTGCAAAACTTCATCCAGCGACAATTCACTGACATGATACATTTTGCCGACAGCCTGCTGCAGTTCCCGTTCGATGAACACATAAGCATCCGCTTCATGCATAAAGAGCAGCGCCTTTTCCAGTCCGCTCAACGTGACATTGTGTTCGTCATTCTCCAAGCTGTGACTGGAAACAAAGGCATAGCGGGAACGGTACAGAAAATACACTGCATATACACCGGTATGATCACTCATCACGCTGCCTCCTCTCCGGAAACGGACGGAATCAGCTCATACAGCGTTGTACCGCTCGGCAGCTCCTCATCCAGACTGAGCATCACCGGCTGGCGGAAAATCTGGCGGCGCTGGCGCAGCAAAGCAGCACGCATACTGCTATATGCGATTGTAGAAAAGCAGTATTTCTGCAATTCTTCGCTCTGTACATACCGCTGTGCCGCGAGAATCAGCCCCAAAGCAGCTTCGCCATAGGCATCTGCTGCCGCATCATTCGGCAAATGGCAGTCTTCAATTACGCAATAGATCAGTTTATGGTACTGTGTGACCAGCGCACATTCCGATTCGGTTAATGGTCGAGTCAAGGTATCTGCTGTCATGAGTTACGCCGCCTTTCTGTTCATATATGGTCTGTTTTTCTGATATACCATCAACATATAGTTGAAGTCTCCATGGTTGCACATACAGCGTAAACGGTAATTGTTTACCTTGCCAAAATACGCAAAATCATAGGTCGGACACCAATAATCCGGCTGTTTGGCATCTGGATTCGCCGCACAGAAACGACGCATAGCTGCATCGTTGTGGAGTACCGTGCGAGTGAGGCGCTTGAAAAACGCATTCGCCTCGTTGACGCTCTGTTCGGTCAGAAAATAGCTCTGCACCGGATACCAGAAGTTTTTGCGCTTCGGCGAAAACTGACCGACTGCACTGAGCAGACGGTTTTCCGGTTTGAACGAAGTCATTCGCTCCGCTACGCCAATAGGAATCAGGATAGGTTTCTTCATCTTTTTTCTCCTTTTACGCCGCTTTGCGCGTGCGTTTAGTCTTGGGTTTCTCTTCGACTTTCGGCTGCCGAGTCGGCAGCAGCAAATGCAGCTCGTTGTCAGCTCGCAGCATCATAGCGCCGGTCTTGTCAAACTGGACTGCAATATCGTTGCCCTGCATGAGCGAGGCCGCTTCCTTTAGATAGGTGTAGCTGTAGCAAAAGCCGTCCTTGGGAAGTGGTGTTTTAACCACGCAGTCCATCTCAATCTGACCGCTGACTGTGCTGTTGGCATTAGAGATGAACTGTAACCGCATAGTGCGATCATCTACCGGCAGTAACAGCAGTTTGGCGTTGGTCGTACTGCCTGCACTAATTCGTTTGAGCGTATCCAGCAGTACACCACCATCAACCTGTACCTCATGAACCATATGAAAATGGTCTATCAGCGGCTGGATATTCACATACTGTTCCTCGTTCAATCGCGCACGAAGCACCATGCCGGGACCGCAGAACACCGCATTACCGTTAGAAACACCGACTTTGTAATGTGGTATCCCGTTAAATACGTGCAATACAGTTTTCATGGCATCAACAGCTAACAACATATCCAGCGGTTGGGTTTGCGTAGTATCTTTCGATACCATTGTCAGCCGATAGCTGTCACAGCTTGTAGCCGACCACTGACCGTCATGCACCGTAACACGGACACAGTTCAGCGCTCGCAGGCCTTTGCTAGCATCTTTGGATGCAGAAAACAGTACTTTTGAGCTGATCTCGTAAAATCCATCTGCTTCTGTCAGCGATTCCGGCGTACATGGCTCTGGAACAGGATATTTTTTTGCATCCATAAGTGCGAAACTGTATCCGGTCTTTGCGTTGCGAACAGAAATCATCGTATCATCGGTTTCTACGATGGTTACTTCCTCACGGAACAGTTCCAGCATGGATTGCAGTACACTGCCGATCATCATAGCCTTGCCGCCGTGCTCAACATAACAGTTCAGCCGCGCTTGCAAGACACATTCATTTCCCATCGCAGTAAACTGCACATGGTTGTGGTCCTCATCTGCTTCCATTAGAACGCAGACTTTCTCTTTTGCAAGGAATTGACGTCCGATCACAAGACAACATCGTTTGATGATCGGCAGCATTTCCGAGCAGTTTGCGGTAAATTTCATAGATTAGGTTCCTCCTTTTTGATTTTGAGCATAGAAAAAGACCATATGCTCCCGTTTGGGATTCATATGGTCATAAATGCTCGTTTCAGGTTCAAAGAGTAAGGTACGGCTCAGGGAGCAGAATGGTACCTGGGCGGGATACGTTGACAACACATTACTTTGAATCGTATGTATCTATACTATATTAAATTTGCCATCGTGAGAAGTTGAAAATATTACCGAATAAAGCGCGTTTATTTAGATATATCGTGTAATCTCAAACGGTTTGCACTCTTCAAACAAATCGGATCTATCCAGTAATAAATCATATCCATAATCATAGGCTGGTGATGGGAAAAGATTATTCTGCGTCAATAACGTACCACTACCGAGCCATTCTTTGGCTCGATCAATGCGTATTTTCACTACTCCAATAACAGATGACGCTAAGTCATACGCATCCATTCCAATAGGCATATCTTCTTCATGTCGTTTTTTTCGAATTACCAATCCATGCTGAGCATGTGGACGTTGGAATAATGATGGCAATGCTTGTCTTAAATCAATCTGCATAAAATTGGATGATTCTTCAATGCCAGAGGACAATTTTTTTGATGAAAAAGGTATGGTTATGAGCAAAATATATTGATAAAAATCTTTTTCTTTAGAATCACTCGTCAAATCAAGTACTGATACTATTCTTTCGACATAGTGATAATATGTATGAACTTGTTTAATATGCTCTATATAATTTAATCCCATCCATAAGGCAATCCAATGATTATCCACTACATCGATAAACCTTGTGGGAATTCCATAGTGCTGAAGCATTGCTTCTATTTTGTTTTTTTCAACATCTATCTTATTTCTATTAATTTTTAATTCATTTGACATATAAGAATCAGAATATATCTTCTTCAATAAAGCGGTAAGTCTGGCAGTAGCAGTTTCAACATTTTTTCCTTTGCGATATAATGAGGGCTTCAGTGAATCGTGTAAGCGGCATTCTCCACGGTAGTAAACATTTCCATAATTTTTGTTGAGGAACTTGGCATATCCAATTAATTGATTTAGGGCATGCACAGTATATGCTTCATATATAGGGACGGTGTGACCACAGCTAAATGTATATGTTCCTTCTTTGGCGGCATGAGCAATGGATAAATTATTGGAAATAACTTGTAGTTGGGCCCCTGTTCCTTTGGATGTAGCACGTTTACTCATTTATCGTTTCATCTACTTTCTGCATATGCATGATTATATTTAGTATAACACGTTTGTGGTAGAGTTCCAAACAGAAATCATCAGGTTATTCGTTTAATAAAGAAATTCAACTGTTGTAGATATAGCTATTGTCGTATACTACACCTATACAGGTCAAGGTAAATCTATGTCAATGTATTCCGCCCAGGTGCTTCTCTGCCTCTGAGCCGTACCGCAAACTTTGAAACCTGTAAGACAAACCAGACCACACGAATCCTTAAACGGAATCGTGCGGTCTTTTTTGTTGCAAAAAACAAAGGAGGAACCCTTATGAACACCGAAAACATCATGAACCCTATGAGCCTGGACGATCTGTTTGCAGCATCGCCCGCATCTCTCGCTCCCGAAAGCACTCCGCTTCCGGAAATCACACAGGCTGCACCCGCAGAAACCACCGTTCCCGAACCAACGCCATCCGCAGAACCGCAGACCACTTCCTTGGCTACCGAACAGCCCGCCGCTTCTCAGCCGGACAACATCATCGATCTGTTCGGTGCAGTTGTAGAACAGAGTGAGGAAGATTCACTTGCAGAACTTCTGGTGAAAGTCACCACAAGTTGCCCTGTATTCGACTACGCTTCCATTCAGGACGAAATCACCGATGCAGACATGACCTTTGAGCAGCTGCGCGTCAAAATGTCCGCAGACTGTCCTGAGCTGGAAGCGCGTGCTCATGTTTCGTGGGCACTCAGCTATGGCGGTCTTACGGAACGCATCACCGACATCAACAGCACAATCTACTCTGCAAAGTCCAAGCTGGAACAGAGCAAGAAATTCAAGGACGCACTGAAAAAGCACAAGGCCAAGGACAAACTGCCGATTTGCAGCGTTAAGCCATCTGTTACCGCGCAGAAGAAAGGCATTTTGCCGTTCCCGTCTTACAAATCAATGTGTGACAGCATGGAGACTGCAGAACAGTCAGCTGCTCCCATTTGCTACATTCCGTCGCATAATGGCCAGATTTACGAAATGCGACGCAATGAGATCGGTACGTTCATCGCACCGGCCTCCCAGATTGCAGAGCTGGACATCATTCGGGCAGGGTTTCATATGAACCTGCCCCGACTTCCAGCCGCCAAGCTCACGGAAATCGTTTCGTTCTTCCGTCGTGTCTGCGTGGAAAATCATTTTCGTATGGAGGCGCTCGTCAATGTGTACTGGGATCGTGAGGACCAGAAGTATATCCTACACGTTCCCAAGCAGCACGCAACCGCTGTCAGTGTGGAAACCGATCTTGCTGATCGTCCGGATGAAACCCGCTATCTTCATGTAATGGAAGTACATTCGCATAACATGATGTCAGCGCGCTTCTCCAAGACGGATGATGAGGATGAACAGGCTACTCGGCTGTACATGGTTATCGGCCGATTGGACCGGTATTATCCCGAAATCCGCTGCCGCTTTGCCTGTGGTGGAACTCATGTCGAGATACCTGCCGAACAGGTCTGTGAACGAACCGATGTGCCGTTCTCGACTGCGTGGCTCACCGCCGTTCACGCCCACCGAAGGGAGGCGGCGTGATGCGCTTTCGGACAGACTGCCCCGTTCACATCGTTATGCTCGGCTGCGGCGGCACCGGCGGTCATATCGCACCGCACCTGTACCGCCTGCTGCACGCACTGTTCCGCCCGTCTAAGGTCATTCTTTGTGACGGCGACATCGTGGAGAAGAAGAACCTCGTTCGGCAGAATTTCATCGCGTCAGACCTCGGAAAAAACAAGGCAGAAGTGCTGGCAACGCGCTATTCCGGCGCATTCGGCATGGAAAACTGCTTTTCAGACCGCTTCGCCGAGAGCGAACAGCAGCTTAAATCTCTATTGGAACCCGATCAGAAGAACTCGCTCGTTATCCTGATTGGTGCCGTGGACAACAACCGCAGCCGTCAGCTTTGCAACAGCGTGTTCTGTCAAGCCCGCGATCTCATTTATATCGACTCCGGCAACGGACTGGCAAACGGTCAGGTCGTGTGTGGTGTCCGTAAAGGCGGACGAACGGTGCAGAAACCGGTGGCTCGTTTCTATCCGGATATTCTCGATCCGACGGATAAATTTCCGTCTGAGCTGTCGTGCGCCGAAGCATCTGTTTCCGCGCCGCAGGCCATTACCGCAAATATCATGGCTGCAACGCTCGTGCTTTGTATGCTGTACAACATTCTTGCAACCGGCGAGCTCGTTGCCCGTATGACGACCTTTTCCAGCAAAACCGTAAACGTCCGACCGCTGCTCTCCAAACGGAGGGCAGCATAATGGACCGGAGGAGAAGTATTTATGTCCAAATTAAATCTCTCCGGATTCCTCAATGACCTCGACAAGCTGCCCTTTACCGTAAGACTCCTCGATGATTCCGGGGAGTCTTATCTTATCGAGAAAGTTTTGAAACCTTTGCTGGCAGGTGAAGCCGTGTCTATTGATGATCTGGACTTTAATAAATTTGACCTGACCTGTATCCATACGCTTATAGAACGCTGCGAAGAAGCTGATAACAATTGCTCAGCGCTTCCGCTGTATCAGCAGGCTGTCAATACCCGTCCCGCAGTACAATCAGACTGCGATTTTGTATGAGGAGAACACCTATGGAATTTTACGAAGATTTGACCTATGCCCTCAAACAGCTGTCCATCATCCAATCTTTCCATGATGCCAATCGTCTGGAAGAATACAAAAAAGTATGCGACACCAAAATTGACTGTGATGAGGATTTTCTCTACGGCAACTGGTATGATCTGATCAATGCTACTGCTGATTTCGTCGATATCCGTTGGGATGAAAGCGAAACCTGTGAACGCATGTATTTTTCAGACGAACCGATGCGCCAGTATTTCGCCTTTGTGAAACAGCACGCAGACAGTCTGGGCATCCATATGAAAGACGATCCCCATTATAAGGACATTTGTACAGATGTTTACGACACCTTGCTCGATGCCTGCCCATACAGTTGTTATTTCCGAGTAGTGACACAAACACACCACAAATACGGATTCGGCTTGTCAGTCTGGGTGTATTGTGAGCAATTCTATGACCCCGAACAATTACTGGATGGAATTTTACAAGTCATCTGGCTTTTTTCTCACCGTGTATCCATGCTGAAAGCACAAGGCTTAATACCTACAGACAACCTGATCCCCTTCCCCGAACCTGCCGTAAAGGAGGCGGCTTAACCATGATCCGAGAAGCAATTCTTCACTTTGACCCATTGCAAACCCAAGTCAAAACCGAAATCATTGACCAGAACGGCCTGCATCGTGTCAAGTACATCGAAAACGATGAACTTATGCACGCAATCCGCCAGAACAGCTACGCACCGCCGCAGCACAGCGGCCTGCTGCCGCCGAACTGCATTGCACTCACCGAGTACAAAGAGCAGTGGACGGTAACGCTCGCAAGTGATTTTGACCACTGCGAAGTATCCTATCACAACACGCAGTACGAGAATTTCCCGGTTCCGCGGATTCTGCTGTCCTGTACCCTCCATGGCGATAGATTGCAGAACTTTCGTCTGGCGATTGCCAATCAAGGAGAGTTAACACCGCAAACTGTGCTGTACAAAAGCCCATTTCCCAACGTCAACGACTTTTCGCTTTGTGTTGGCTCTAATGTTTTCACTGGATACGATTCCATCTGGAAGCTGCGGACACTCCTGCACCGCGTAATGGCCGTGCCGTTTGGCGATGACTACTATCGACCGGAACAGACACGCTTAAACCTCAGTGCTCGTGAACTTTTCGATCATCTGAAAGACAAAACACCGGATTATTATTACAGCCATGTGCTGATTCCGTCCGGCAAGACCCTTTCCGATTTTATAGGAGGTAAATTATGAACGCAACCGAACTTTCGCGCCAACTCAGCGAACCTTTCCCATCAGCCGATGTAGAATGGCGTATTACCAAGGTGCATCAGCGCTCCGGCCTTGCTGTACCCTACATCACCAGCCGCGCGATTCAGAACCGGTTGGATAACGTAGTCGGCTCGTTCTGCTGGCGCACACGGTATATTCCGTGGCATCAGTACGTTCCCAAGCCGTCCCGCGGCGAAAATCCCGAACAGGCTGACCGTACACCGATTCCCTCTCAGCTCTGCGGCCTGTCCATCTATGATGAGTACAAGCACGAATGGATTGAGAAGATCGACGGCGCCGAAAATACGGACTTTGAAAGCATCAAAGGCGGTATTTCGGACAGCTTCAAGCGTGCGGCGGTCCTTTGGGGCATCGGCCGATACTTGTATCTGTTTGATGCAAAGTGGACAGCTATCGACGAGCGCAGGCGCATCGCCAATCCTGCTGAACTGACGCAATATTACACCGAGAAACTGAAAAAACTCGGTCTGTGCACCGCGCAAAGCAGCAATAAAACCACTGCCTGTTACTGTGTTATCGGTCTGACCCCTGCACCTGTTGAAAATTACCCGAACGCTGCATGGATTGACCTTACCACACCGGACGGTCGTGCGCTGAAAGTTTTCAGCTTTGGCATAAAACCCGGGCTTGTGAACGGTATTCAGCTGCAAAAGGCTTCCATCGTGCAGCGAAACAGTGCAAATGGGAGCTACTATGAGCTTGCAGACTATCAGGCGGCATAAAGGAGAGAAACTATAACCAGTTTTGTTATCACTCAGCTGTCACTGTGCGGATTCCGCGGCTTTGCCACGGAGCACAGCTGGACGCTGGGACAGCTCACCAAGATCACCGGACACAATTACCAAGGCAAATCGTCAATTGCAGATGCCCTTGCATTTGCACTGACCGGTGCTCCGTACTTCGGCGGGCGTGATTTGGACCGTCTGCACAACAACGGCGTATCGACCATGTGGGTCGAAGTTGAGATTCACACCAACGAGGGACGTACCCACAAAATCCGCCGCGTTCGTCAAAACAGTCGTACCGTATTGTCTGTCGATGGTGCAGCTACGACACAGGAACGCTTCGCAGAACGATTCGGCAGTAAGGATTTGATTCTTTCGCTGCTGAATCCACTGTACTTTGCCGAAGTGCTCGGCGGTGATGGAAGAAAGCTCATTGAGCAGTATCTTCCACCAGTATCCCACGAAGCAGTGCTTTCTAAATTGAGCGAGCATATGCGCGGTATCCTTGCAAACGATGCCCTTGCCGTTCCGGAAACCTATATCAAATCGCGCCTCGATGAACTGAAGGAGCTTGAAAAGGACCGTTTAGTTTTGAGCGGACAAATAGAACAGACCGAACTGCAGCGCACAAAGCTGCAGAAAGAGCTGACGGAAAAGCAGACACTTCTCGCACATACCACAGCGGCTATTGCTCCGCTGGAGCAAAAGCAGGCTGCACAGGATTTCTCTTCTGTTGATTCGGAAATCCAGAAGCTGTCCGAGCAGTACGATGCGGTACAGGACAATTCTGCTGATAAGGCACGTTCCGAACTGAACAAGCAGCTCAATACCGTACGTTCCCAACAGTATTCCTCGGTAAATGCGGTCAAACTGCAAAAAATGCAATCTGACCTGCAAATCATGTACGGACGATTCAACGATGAAGCCGCAAGGCTTGATTATCTGCAAAAGCAGGGCACCTGTCCGACCTGTCTGCGCCACATGGATGCAAACGGTATGTCCGAGGTACAGACCGCCTACACTAAACGTTTGCAAAAAATCCGTACAGACGGCACCGCACTCCGCCAGCAAAGCGAAGCGCTTTCCAAACAGGAACAGGCACAGCACCAACAATTTGATGCATGGCGTTCCGCGGAAATTTCCCGTTTGGAGCAGGAATTGCAGAAACTGTCTGCCGTAACAACTGCCGAACAGCAACGTGCTCTTATTAAGGCACGGATCAAGGAACTGACCGCTGTTCGTATGTTTGGTAGCTTGACTGATGCCGAACGGAAACAGTACGAAAAGCTGACAACCGAGAAAACACGACTGGAAAGCGAGATTGACACCATCGACAAGCTGCTTTCCAGTCTGCCGCAGGGACAAAAACAAGCATTGGATAACCTCGATGTGCAAATCCGTATGCTGAACGACAAGCTGACAGTAGCAAAAGCCTATCAGGCCGAACGTGCACAGCTTTTGTTTGCACCGGTGCAGATGCATAAAGCCGCCCTCAAGCTGGTTGAACCACTCAAAGAAAGCGGCGAAGTGCGCGATGTATTCAAGCTGACCTATGACGGGCGCGACTATGTACAGCTTTCGCTGTCTGAGCGTGTGCGCTGCGGCTTGGAGGTTGTAGAACTGCTGACCAAACTCAGCAGCAGGAGTTATCCCTTGTTTGTAGACAACTCCGAATCGCTTTGTGACCTCGGTGCTGTGCAGCCTGCCGGACAGCTTATTCTGACCCGTGTTGTCAGCGGCCAGACCTTACAGGTGCAGGCTGTTGATACCGTACAGCGTAAGGCAGGGTGAGCATATGGGATTTATCACATTTCCAATCCTGCAAACAGCACGAAAAAGCGGACTTGCGGTCAATGATTCCGGCTCACAGGTGCACATCAACTGCCCGCTCTGCGGTGACACCAAGCGGAGGCTGTATCTGTATTCCAATACAGAGCAGTATCACTGTTTTCATTGCGGGGCACACGGAAATGCGGTCAGTTTGTATGCACGGCGTACAGGTTTGTCCTATGCAAGCGCCTATCACGAGCTAGCGGCCGATGAAATGCTGCATTTTCCGCTTCCTACGGTGAAAAAAACGCAGGAAAAAGAGCCGGCACCAATCGGTCAGCGTGATGCAGTATACCGTGCCATGCTAGAATTACTGCCATTATCCGAAACCCATCACCTAAACCTGTTAGACCGAGGACTGCCCGAGAGAATGATTGCCGCAAATGGCTATCGTTCACTGCAAGACGGAAAGGAACTGCGCGACAAAATTGCCGCGCAGCTCTCCTCTCGCTATGATCTCAACGGTGTACCGGGGTTCTATTTTCGTGATAATGCATGGCGGCTTTGCTCATACAGCGGACTGCTGATACCCATTCGTGCTATGACCGGCCAGATCCAAGGTATTCAAATCCGCCGCGAAAACACCAAACGCATGAAATATGTCTGGCTTTCCAGTGCCGGCAAGCCTTATGGCACTGCCGCACGAAGCTGGATCCATGTGACCGGAAACTGTGCGCAAAACACCGCAGTTATCACTGAGGGGCCGCTGAAAGGCGATGTTGCCAGTGAGTTATCTGGTAATGCTCTGTTCATCTGTGTTCCCGGTGTTTCTGCGATCAAATATCTGCCGGACACGTTGAAAAGCCTACATCTGACCTCTGTTCAGGAGGCGTTCGACATGGACAAGCTGCACAATCCGCAAGTCGTAGCTGCAAGAAAGCGTCTGCGGCTAGTGGTTGCCGACTGCGGTCTGCCCTGCAAAACGCTTATCTGGAGCGAAACCTACAACGGCATAGACGATTATCTTGCCGCAAAACGAATCAGCTAAAGGAGAATTTCTTATGACAAATCCTAACCAATTCATGGTCGTTCAAGGCAATAACCTTGACGAAAATCAACTGCTCGGGAAATTTGTTTATTATTCGCTGTCCGATGTGCTGGTGGATAAGACCGAGTTTGAAAATATCTGCGACTCGATAAACTTTCCGTATTCCGGCCGCCGTATTTCGGTAGCGGATGCTTTCCGGAGTGCGACCGGCCGTGTCATGCGCCGTGTTGAGTCCAACAGCAGCGGTTCACAGGAAATCTTCCGCATTTACTGCCGTGATAATATGCGTGATGGTGAAATTTACTCGCGTGAACTGGTGCGCGAAACTGTTGGTCTGAGCACCAACCGCTACGAGAAGCTAGCAAACGTCTGCTATGACCGCAGCAAGGATCAGATGTACTGTAATATCGAGCAGAACGATCCGACGGTCGATGTTGCCCAGCTCTGCGATGAAATGGAGCAGCGCTTTCAGGTTTACCGCAACTGTCTTGGGCGCAGTCAAATCGACACGATTGTGACGCATTACCTTGCATCGCTGGATGCCTTGCCAATTTCGATATACGGCAAGCTGTACTTCGTCCCGCGCGACTATATGCACAAGGTTGACCTCTTCGAGGATTTTCTGGAAGCACTCAATCGCGCCAATCGTAACGATAAGCCGCTTATCGTCAACAGCTTCTACGTTGCCGATGATAATAAGCAGCGTGAAAAGATGACCACGGAATTCTATAATCTGGTGCGCAAGGAAGCGCAGGAATATCAGGAACGTGCTGCGTATCTGATCAACAATGCCAGCCAGAGTCCTGCTATTCTGGAACGCTGGATCAACCGAATCCGTGAACTCGAGGAAAAGAAGCAGCGCTTCGAAGCCCTGTTCCGCAAGCAACTCGATGAAACCGACAGTGAATTTGATACTCTGCGGCTGTATTCTCAAGAACTGCAGATGCGATCTACGAGCCTCCGAGTTCGAAAAGCAGCTTAACCCTTTTGTAACCATCAGACCTCCCCCATAAAGAAAGAACACCGGATACCATCAAGGTATCCGGTGTTCAAATCAGAATATGTCAGCTTCGGATGTAATACCAAGGAGTTCATCCATGGCATCCGCGATTGCATCCTGAAAGTCCCCATCGGCCATATAAAAGTAGACATCATAAGCCAGGTCAATCGTGTCTGTAAATCTCCTAGAGAGTCTGGGAGGCTCGCGTCTGAACGCGGGAAAATCCTTTTTCACATAATACGAGTAATCTAGATCAAAATCCCGGCGGCTTATATCGTCGTCCACAAAACTAATCCCGGAATTCACAAGTGCTAATCCATGCTTTTTGAGTTTCATCTGCGCATTCACCTTTCCGAGATTGGTGCAGCGCATTCCGCAGGGGCATTCCACGGCAGCAGGCTCTGTACGGTTTGTACATCAGTCAGATCCGCCGTTTTTTCTCTGCAGTCTTGATTGATGCGTTATTGAACTCGATTTATAAGCCTTGAACAACATTTTTAATTACTAATACGACAACACGATTGGCTCTACTCTGAGCAGCTTTCTTTGTGACAAAAAGCATTACAATAAGATAAATGAGAGGGATATAAAGTATACTAATTGCTGTTATTATGCTCGTGTATGAAATTGCTAAAATCAAAAGTGCGATAAGTGTCATAACCAACAGAGAAATCGTTGACAGACAAACGTCTCTCGTCATCAGTTGCATCCGTTCTGCTTCAATAACATTTCCGCACTGCGCATCTTTACACTTTCTCAGAAGAACATTCCATTCTGCGGTTTGCTGGTTTGCGGAAACCTTTGATAAATCGGCAAACATACCTTTTGCTTTTTTAAGATCAAATCCAGTTGCATCTATTTTATCAGAGGCTATATCTGCGAAAACAGTATCGCTTGGAAAGGTTTTATAAATAATTTGTCGCTTTGCTTTATCAGGCCAGAGCTCATTTAAGATGAACACCAATGCACAAATTGCCCCCACCAATGTGTCAATTGCAATCATACTGAAAAGTGCAGATAGTAACCCTCCTACAGCAATTGTATCTTTTATATAGAAACCAACAGAAGCGACTGTAATTAGTAAATAAGCTAAAATATATTGCTTTAGCTCCTTATATTTATAGTCCTTGATATATTCCACATTCATTCTTATGCTACCTTTTCATAGACTGTACGAATTGCTTTCACAAGTCCTAAACGCCTTTGCTGAAAAAGCTCTCGTTCTGACATGGTTGATCGAAAGCCAAATTCACCGGCATCCTCAATGTAGTTCATTAAGCACCCAGACGCCGACAATTCTTGTTTGGCATAAAATATCTCAGAATTAGGGTTTTTGCCTTTGATGATATTGATACAGTCAAGCTTTGATTTCTCCTCCATTGCACAAGAATTGATTATCACCAAGGCTTTCTTCCGGGATAATACCTGCTGCAAAATCGGCTGTATTTCCAAATTCATATGTGCAGTAATAAAAACTCCATATTCACCTTTGTCAGAGGTACAGCGATAATACTCAATTGTCTTTGTAGGTCTGCGATTACTTGAGCAATTACATTCGCCCCACTTGGATACCTTGGCTCCTGTAATTTCTTGTATAAATTGATGCCGGAGAGGCAGTTCTTCCGGTGTGACCAGTGTTTTAGATATTATCCAAATCACCCAGACTTGTTCTCCTTTTCAAAGTAGGATATGTAGATGAATCAGTAGGCAAATCAATAATTTTATCCTTAGTATTATGCGCCTTCTGATACCGCTCGTCCTTCATGTATTTTACGACATCCTCAGATCCACCGCTATTAGGGGCAGAACCAGTGTTGTCCGATATGAGATACTCCTTTTTGTAGGCATTACCTCCGATCTTTTGAAAAATTGCTATGGCATTGGCTTTTTGTCCGTGATGCGGCAATTGAATAATATCATATGTAGCCAAATCTTTTAAGTAATCAGGCGATGCATCTCCGCAGAGCAGTAATGTTGTTTCATTATCCAGAGAACATTTCAACTGAACACTTGCAGCATTCATCACAGTTTCTGCGGCACAACCTTCACCAATTCTATCATTTTCACGATTGTCAATTGCTTTAGCAGCAACATCGGTAAATTCATCAACAGTGGGACCTACAATTATACAGTTTCCGACATATGTCCCATTGAGTGCTTCTATAGTGGGAAAATGAAGCGCCTGTGCTTTTTCAATGATTTCTTTGATATGATCAAACTCCGCTAAAAGCGCTTCTTTCAAACGCTCTCTTCTGCGACGCCCATCGTCAATTTTATTTAGAATGGTATCAACATGTTTTAGGTATTGATGACTATAGACTGTGACACTGTATTTATTTTGTGAAGATAGCCAGTCTAACAATGTACACACGCCATCAGTATGGTCACTGTCATTATGAGAGATAACAATACTGACTGAAGAAATGGTGGTATTCTCGCGCAGAAAAGACTCAGCATACTCGGCGTGCTTTTCATGCCCACAGTCATATACAACTAAAGATGTCGAATCGTATATCAAAATGCAGTCTCCGAACCTTGTGTCTTTGTCACCACCGTAACAACTTAATGCCTTCAACTTCATAGAAATACCCCATTCTTTTATACAAGCAAATTCAGATGAACAGAATACTCGTCGAGAAAAACACGCCCCATATAGCGCGTTCAACAAGAAATCATAAACTATTTTATGTTATTATAACATATCACAGAAAATATGTAAACGGCAATAGGCTACTAATGATCGTGGCAGAAAGGAGAAATCATGAATATCTGAAAAGACTATCGCACTATGTTTGACGCATTAGATACTGCTGTTGCGATAGGACTATCACAGATGGATTTGTATTGCAGGATCGGTGAGATGCACTCGAACAGAAAGGCACAGCGGTGGCTGCTGTGTGATACTTAAAAGAACAGTACCCAGCTATGACCAGCTTCTCTCCTCGCAATGTGCGCATATGCGAGATTTGGGGCATCTACACAGTGGTAGGCCAGAATTGTTGAGCGAAGCGCTTCACCGCAGAGTGTTGGCGCCGAGCTGACTATGCTTAAATAGCGCTAGTATATCCAGAAGATCAATGAAAATGACTTATCTAAGACAGAACTTCTGCAAATAATCGAAGCTGGTGTATATTTGGAAATATCACTCGACGAAAATAGGCAGAACTGATATAATAGAGAAAATGTTGTGTTTTCAGAGAAAAACCAGTATGAAAAAAGTCTTGTTTATCTGCCGCAACCCAATAGAGGAGTATGGGATGAGGAACTTGGTAAAGAAAGTCGGACTGGCATCACAGTTCTATATTGGAGCATCGGTGACCTGTCGGGAGGAGATTGGCCACCCGGTCTATCCTCCGGCACAGCACAAGCTAGCCAAGCATGGAATTTCCTACGCGGACCATGTTGCACGGTAGCTATCGAAGCGAGATTACAACGAATACGATCTCCTAATCAGCATGGATCAGACCACCCTGAGATATGTATCGCATCTCAGGCGGCGATTATGCTGACAAGATATCCATCCTGATGGCCATACCTCCCACCCCAGCAATGTGGCAGATCCGTGGTGCACCGGAGACTTTGAAGCGTCCTGGCGAGATATGCTTGAAGGGTGGCAAGAATTGCTGAAACAATTACATACAAGGAGGTATACTCACAATGAATGAACCGCAATGGGACAAACCCGATGATTTCTTCGTAACTTTTCGCTGCATGAAACAAAAGTACGGGAGACCATTTTTCGAAAAAGGGCAGATTAAGTTCAGTACGCCACGCTCCTGGGTAGAGTATGCGAAGCAGTACGGTGACGGACGAGGCGATCAACTCGAAGGTACACTTGCAACTTTTGATATACGCGATATTGAGCATACAATTCCTATACTGCAAAAGTACTATTCTGCCTATAATGACATTGAGCCGTTACGAACGAATAGCCGTTGCTACTTGAAAAAGCAATCAGATATGGAGTTGCCCTGCTTGTGTATGTATTACTTGATGTACAAGATGTTCCCGTGTCCGAACAAGCCTGGTATGCATAAGCTTCAGTGTGATATACCGGCCACCTATTTTAGAGACTTTGCTGACAATCTGCCCCCAGAAGCAATAGAGAGATTACCTGTAGAAGATCGACCCTGCGTCGTAATTATCCACGACTATCCTGAATTCAAGCGTAGAATAATTAAGACGCTTTTACAATTAGGCATTAGGCGAGAGGAAATTATAGAAGCAAAAGTCAGTTATTTTGACTTTAAACAATATGAAGAGAACGGTTGGTGGGACTTCGATCGGAAGCCACCGATGGAATTAGCAATAAAGCATATTCGCTTTAAAGATCAGAGCGAGGGACGTTTTATTATCAATACCAAGAATCCAGAAATCCACAAGATTTTGCGAGACCCCATTGAAATAGGGTCCTTGACAGATATCAGTGAGTACTGTGACCAGTATTGTTATGATGGGATTCAAGTCGTTATGCACGCCGATATTGAGAGGATACCATAAGGGTTAACCTTTTTTCAGGAAATCCGTTGCATTCAGGTCAATTAATAGCTTTCTGTTATGCTATACTGAAAATAGAAGCAGTGGGAAGTTTCGGAATTCGCTGAAATGATCCGACACTGTTTCGGGCTAGAGGGCAATGACATCAATAGAATCAAAACTGCATCAAGCACAAATTGCAAAATGGACAGAACTCATAAAAGAATGCCACAGCAGCGGCTTGCCGGTTAAAACGTGGTGTCGGCAGACCGAAATCGCACCACCGGGCACTTATTATCGGTGGGAGATGTGGAAGGTTTGCCGATTACAGAACGCCTAGCTTTGGCTAGGCGTTCTTGTGTTATTTAAGATGAAATTCCATACGCTTTTCAGGTTTCGTGATTTTTCGGATTGTTCCAAGCGGATCAACTTCACATTTATATAGTTTGGACAAGCTGAAAAATGGAATAGATGTACGCATATACTGCTTATCCAACGTGGAGATTTCAAATGTGCCGCTTTTACTCCGAACCTTACCTCTGAGAAAATATCCATGGTCTACTTCAATAGAATCGGAAGAAGTTGTGCTTTTCAAAGTGATTGCTTCTGGCAGTTCGATATAAATCACGTCATTTTGATAAAGGGAAAAGATAAAATCATGTTCATCCATCAATAACATACGATCCGGATTTTTGGTTGCCGCTCGTAATGGCAAAGCATCTTGCAGTGTATCCTTAACATAGATAGGCACGAAGTAATAGGCCTGATCAGCTGTACGGAATATATCAATGCGAATCATATCACCATTGATACCGATACCACCGCGAACGCGTACGAAGCTGCGCGGACGCTGTATAATAGGAATCGATTTAACCAAAGGACCACGCAGGCCATTGGATTTAGGCTTATAAAAAGGTTCTACAAAAGCCTCAGATGCATTTCCGCCAAATACAATAAGACGCTTGCGCAGTGCAGTATACAGCAGACGATCACGTTCCGGCTGAAAATAGTCAGCAATTTCCCTATCATTATTCAGCTTTAATTTGGTAAGTGGAACTTTGGCCACGATTTGGTCACCGCGACTGCGTAATATGGTATCACGATGAGCGGCACCGCGAACTCTATGCTGTGACATATGAGAAAAACACTGCGTGTTGGATGCACAAAGTGAAGCGAATTCTGTCTGCAATGAATTCCACGGTCGAAATAGAGTGTTTTCATAATTCCCCATAAAGAAGTTGGACAGCTGCTCACATGTATGTGTATCAATGATTGCCGTAAGGATAGCATTTGCAGCAGGTTCCATTTCAATAGGTACATTATCAAATACGCGTTCCGTGCGCAGACCGGTTATTCGTGTCTTTAACGACGATACAGTCACATCTGTATTACTGGATGCAGATAGCGTACGATGCAGGAAAACAGCAAAAGAACTAAGGCGCGACGAAGAATTATACAATGAACGCTGTTTCTGATCAATACTATCCTGTTCATTCCACTTGGTCGTCAAAAGATTTGTTCGAGTTTTGCGATGGTTACTTTTACAAGCGCGTTGACGAAAATCTTCATTCATGCCAAACAATGCTCCAGGCAGCGCAGTGCGCTTGTCGGAAGCAGAACGAAGAACTAATACAAGGTTCTGTGGACTATGATCAAAGCTATCAGCATAAGGAATGATATGATCTACAGAAGTTTCTGACGGCGATAAAACTTGGTTTAATGTCAGCGGAGTACCCGTATAGATGCACTGGTGATCTTGCCTATGCCATAATAGAATACGATTTCTTTCATCATTTGTTAGATTGCGCTGAAGAGTTTTGCTTGCGTAAACCAGAAATGGCTGAATACTTTTTTCGTAGGCAGCCATTGTTTTTTGATATTTTTTACGAATAGCCCTAGGCGCACCCATAGAATATGATGTACTGAACTGGATGGTGGTAGGCATTCCATATTCGCGAATAAGTGCTTTGATCAAAACAATAGACTGAGACAGAACACGCTCCGTAACAGGACGAGCAATGTGATGAAATTTTTTGAAATTCAGCGGTCCATTATACGCAAAGGGATTATTAGGATAGGCTTTATCCCGTGCTTCATCGGCAGACATGCCCTTCTCCAGAAATGGCAGCATCTGTCCGATAGCTTTGCGAGAATAGAAATCGCGTTTAATAAGGTGTGCATTAATCAGAGTTTCGCACAACTCTTTGGAAAAACCATAATCTTTTAACTGCTTTTTCCATTGGTCATTCGGTGTAGAAACGAACATAATGAGAAGTTTTTCCCAATGTTTGTGCAGGATGCCTTGTTCATCCGGAAACTGTTTGGAAAGTGCCGTGCGAAGCTGACGACCATAAGGTGTAACGAAATCTTTGACTGCAGACGCGGAATACGCATGTCCATTGAGATGCAGTGTCAGAGGAGTAGCGGATTCCAGATGCAGTACTTTGCGCGTAGCCGCAAGGACACCCGATGGGTTCTTGGTGCAGGCGGCACGAATCTTTTGCTTTTGCTCATCTGTTTTTTCAATAATCTGTGTGCTATGAGCAATAGAGTACGGCGCATTGACCATACATAAGAAGTGAAAGCGTTCTGCAAGCGGAGTGACTGTCGGACAGCATTCATGCTGTGGCTCGAGGGGACAATAAATGCCGCTGACCCGGCGTTTATGACGTGCATAAGGACTATTAGGACCCGGACCATTCGTGATATGGCGCTGGCGGCAAAGAATCTCGGTATATTTCTGTTCAAAGGCTTCAGTGGCAAACGGATTGCCTAAACTGAGCTGTGTATAAAAGAGAAGCACGACTTCATCGCGAATCATATCACGAGTAACGCAAGTAATATACGGTTGTCCGGTTTTGAACGGAGCGAATACGCCGTTCGGACGAAATCGAGCATCACGATAGAAGAGTTCACCGACAGTACGATATTTGTACTTCTCCATTTGTTGCTGATTTTCACGAATCGATTTACGCATTTTAGCGTCATTGCAGAGAACCATAGAAGACTCGAGTTCTCCTTCATACTGAAAACCTCGATGATGCGCAATATGGTACAATACATGAACCCACTCTTCTGGTGTCAGCTGGCGCTCCAGACCTTCTGTACGTAACTGCCACAAATAATCCACAGACTTGTGGACAAGTTTTTCGATGGGCGGCAGACCAACTTGTTCAAAAAGCTCACGCAGTTTTGAGAAACGATAACGGATACGCGCATAGCGGCGGCGAGTCAGTCGATACCTACGACGTTCAATGCCAGGTACAGCGCCATTGAACGGATTTTCGGCAACAGAGAAGAAACGAACACCCATACGTTCGAGATGACAGGCTTCACCCTGCTCATTCTCGCTGATTACCGCCCAACCGATTTTATCATTATCCAGATGTAAACCAATTCTATACTTCATAGTAAATCTCCTGTAATACAAAGATATCCCGACACAAGGCCGGGATAGAGCTTTGTGATGCCAAACCTGGGTGTGGCAACGCTGCTTTCTATTGTTGCGTTAGAAAACATCTTTAGTATAATCGTAAAAAGAAGGATTTGCAATAGAAAAATTTTCAAATGTAGCTGCAAGGACATATTGCAAGTGAATACCCATAAAAAGAATCGACACTATTGCTATTATCGTGCATTGATGTTATACTATTTTTGCTAAAATTTTTTAAGACTGTGGCTCCCCTGCTTTTATGTTGCGTTAGAGAGATGGGAGTGCTCAGATCTCCTTACCCACGAAGGACCTGTACGTTTAGATACAGGTCCTTTATTATACCACGGAATATCTAATACTCTGGTGTTTTACTTTTATCTACATTTTATATATGCTGTTGGCGAACACTAAATTTTTCAAAAAAAATTTTTTCTTTTCGTATTTGCTTATGTAAATTTACTCTTTATGTTTTATTTTGGAACATATTTCTTGCACCAATTTTCCTATATAAAGTTATAAATACACTATATTTTTAATTTTTCATCATCTTTTTCTTTCATATTAGTTTTTTCATATGCCATCTCAAAAAGATTCTCGCACTGGTGCTGGCGTTTGCTTGTGCATTCACCATGTTCGCTAGTGCGGCGTTCACGGATCAGGCCGACATTAAGGTTGACACTGATGTTGTGGACACTCTGGTATCTCTGGGTGTAGTCGACGGCTTCTCTGACGGCTCTTTCCAGCCCAATGGTACCGTAACCCGTGCGCAGATGGCAAAGATGATCTACGTTCTGCGTACCGGCAACTCTGACGCTTCTGCGTACAACGACGACAAGACCTCTTTCACCGACATTGGCTCCCACTGGGCTCGCGGCTACATCAAGTACTGCCAGTCTCTGGGCATCATTGCTGGTAAGAGCAACACCATCTTTGCTCCGAACGAAAAGGTAAGCGCTCAGGAAGCTGCAAAGATGCTGCTCGTAACCCTGGGTTACAACGCTCAGAAGGCTGGTCTGGTAGGTACCGGCTGGGCATCCAAGACCAACGCACTGGCTGACGAGAACGGCCTGCTGGAAGACGTTAACACCGCTTTCACTGCAGCTTGCCCGCGTCAGTACGCTGCACAGCTGATCTACAACACGATCTTTGCTCCGACCGTTGTTCTTCGTGACGGCGAGTACACCAACATGAAGATGGTTACCGGTGCTAACCTGGATAACTACAATCCGACCGTTGGCGAGAAGTACATGAATCTGAAGTCCGATACCGGCGTTATCACTACCGTTGGTAAGGAAACCTTCACGATCGCTCTGGATTCCGATGAAGACAACTACTCTTCCGGTGATACCCAGAACTACACCAAGCTGAAGAAGGATTACTCCTCCAAGCTGGGCCAGAAGGTTAAGGTTCTGTTCAAGAAGACCAGCGACGTTATCGGCGTTTTCGCAACTGCTGACAACCACGTTTACACCACCGTTCAGAACGCTCTGTCCAAGGACGGCGACAAGATCAAGTTCGACGGCACTTCTTACAGCGTTGACTCCAACATCACCAAGTACACTGTTGATGTAGAGGGCAACGTTACTAAGCACAACACTCCTGTCACTGTTGCTTCTCTGGTTGACAAGGATTCTGCTAACGCAGTAGTTCTGGCTGATACCGACGACAACAACAAGATCGACACCGTTATCGTTACCGAGGTTGTACTGGCTAAGGTTACCTACGTTTCCACCAAGGAAATCATTGCTGGCAGCCAGAGCTACAAGTTCGAGGACGAGAAGATCGCTGACGGCATTGTTAAGGACGACTACGTAGCTGTTTACGCAAACACCTTCGAGGATTGCAAGAACGTAGTTAAGGCTACCAAGATCACCGGTTCCATCAACGGCACCAAGACCACTACTGGTTCTGTTAACCAGTACCGCATCGACGATACCTGGTACAACCAGTACTCCAACGCTGACATGAACTCCGTTCAGGTTGGCAACAAGGTTGACGCTTGGGTTTACAACGGCGTTGTTGCATACGCTAAGCGCACCGCTGGCGAGTCCGGCAAGGTTGGCGACGTTTGCGTAATCAAGGCAATCGGCTCCAACATCGAGGGCGACAAGGTTAAGATTGTTGACTTTGATGGCAAGGAATCCATTGTTGCTTACGATACCGAGGATCACTCTGCAGATGGCTATGTTGATCCGGATGATCTCAAGGTCGGTGCTGTTTACGAGTACGAGATCGTAAAGAACGAGTACCGCTTCAAGGAACTGAACACCACTGCTGACTGGTACGGCGATTACACTGCTAAGTCCACTGGTTCTGCAGCAACTGCTGCAAGCGTAGGTGGTTTGGCTGTTGCAACTAACGGTGACAAGGTTAAGACCATTGCCGGCGTCAAGGTTAACGATAATGCTAAGGTAATCCTGGTTGATACTGTTAGCACTAACAAGGCGCTTACCACTGACACCAAGGCTATCACCGGTAAGCAGCTGAAGACTCTGACGGTAGGCACTTCTACCGGCAATGTTTACGTAGCTGGCGGCATTGCAGCCTTCACCTCTAAGGTTGACGGTTTGACCCAGGTAACCTACGCTGTAGTAGGCGTAAACAGTGTTGCTTCTCAGTTTGACACCAACGACAACTACGGCTACATCACCGATTCCGCTTACGTTTCCGCTACCGGCTACGTTACCTACAAGGTATGGACCGGCGCTGAGGAAGTAACCGTAACCGAGAAGAAGTCCAATGTTAACGGTCGTACCGAGGGTACTGTAATCGGCTACTCCTCCATCAACGCTGATAAGGAGATCGAGGACGTTGCAGTTATCACCGGCACCGAAGCTGCTATCAAGGGCGTAAACGACAAGCAGACCAAGGTAACCTTCGACGGTACCACTCAGCATGATATCACTGCTGATACCAAGGTTCTGTACGTTGATACCGACGCACACGAAGGCAAGACCTCCGGCTCTATCGTTGAGGCTGATAAATTCGGCGATGCTTACTTCAACAACGTAATCTACAAGCTGGACGGCGATGATGTTGACCTGCTGGTTGTTGATGTTAAGAACAAGCTGAACGGCGAAGTTACCCTGAACTCCGCAGCAGCTGCTGACATCAACGCTGCTCTGGTTTCCGGCGACGTTACCGTTGGCGGTACTGTTTCCGGCGCTATCTCTGTTCCGGCTAACAAGACCCTGACTCTGACCGCTGCTCAGACTGTTGCTCATCTGGAAGCTATCACCGGTGCAGCAGGTGCTAAGCTGGTTGTTGTAGAGTCTTCCGACGCTTACTCCGCAGCTTCTACCAAGTTCTTCACCGCAGTTGGCACCGCAGTTGCTAACAGCGCGAAGATCCCGGCTGGCACCTATGTATGGGCTGATTCTGATGCTCAGACTGAGGGCAACCAGTTCGCATGGGTTAAGGCTTAATCAGCTCACGCTGACCAAAGCATAGCCTTACGGCAAAATAGGGAAACCCCCGAGAACTTTGTTCTCGGGGGTTTTTGTTGTGTTCAGCGAAGCCAAACAGTATTTACTTACTTAGCAATACCAGCAGACAGGTCAGTAGAAGTGAACAGGCTGGTCTTCAGCTCGTTGGTGGAGTCAACAACGATGATTACCTTGCCATTGTCCAGATTCTTAACTGCTGCGTTAGCAATGTACTTGTCAGAATCGCCAGCCTTATCAGCAGCCTTCTGAACTACACCCTGAGCACCAGAGCCGTCATCGGTGTCGATGAACAGAACGTATGCATCGTCATCGGTGTCGATTTCATAATCAGTAGCCTTGGTGTCACCCTGTGCCTTGATGGAGATCGTGCCGTCCATCTTGTCAGCGTCGTAGTCATAGCCGGTGATAGCACCAACCTTGGTCCACTCGTCCTTCTTAGCAACGTTGGTCAGAGTTGCAACACCCTCAGAATCAACGGTGTACTCAACAACTGCGCCTTCGTTGTACTGAACAGTAGAGCCTTCAACCTTCAGCTTAACGTCCTGAGTGCCGTTCCAAGCCTCGTATACGATGTAGTCGGTGTCGTTCTCACGAGTAGAGGAAGAACCAAAGATGTAAGCGTAGGTTACGCCGGAACCGCCCGGCAGACCTGCGTCCATATCAGCGAATACAACCTGAGCATAGTTGTAGCCGTTGGACTCCTTAGCCAGAGCCTGAGAAGCGAACTTGCTGTTCTTGCTCCAGTTGCGCATGTCGGTACCGGTGGTTACACGGTACTTGGTGTCGCTGCCGGACTTGTAGCGAACGTATACAACTGCATCGGTGGAGATGTACTTAACATCGCCGGAAGTCATCTTGTTGCTGTCAACGGTGTTGCTCTTAGTGGTTACAGCATCATAAGCATCATAGCCACTCGGAACAGCCTGCTTAGAGATGGTGGTCAGCTTGTACTTGCCGTTGGAGATCTCGTAAGAAGCCAGGAATGCGTTAGCTTCAGCAGAAACAGCCGGAGTCCAGAAACCAGCACCCGGATTGTCGTTCAGCTCAACAGTCTTGCGGCTGCCGTCAGCGAACAGCATGTCAGCCTGCCACTTGGAACCTACACCAGAGGTATGAGCAACCTCGATAACCAGAGCGATATCAGAGGTAGAAGCCTTGTTGTCGTCAACGTAAACGATGTAGCCGTCCTTAACAACAACTGCAGCGGTGTCGTTCAGCTTGATTTCCTTGTTGCCGTAGTAGGAGTTGGAGCCAGTCTTAGCCATAGCCATCTCGTACCACTTGCCGTCGATCTGAACCTTGTAGTCATCATCGCCGGAGTTCTTGGTAGAGGTAATCTTGCCAGTAACAACATTCAGCTTGGTAACGCCGTACTTATCCTCTGCTACGTTCTTCTTAGCAGTAACTGCAACGTAGTCGTCCTTCTTCAGGTCGGACGGGTAAACAGCGTCATCATCTTCCAGCTTGGAGATGGTGTAGGTAGCCAGAGTGCCATCCTCAGCCTTCTTGGATACGTTGATGTAGTCCTTGCCAACGTAGGTTACCTGAGCAACTGCGAAGGACTGAACGTCCAACAGGTTGATCTTGGAAGAACCGTCGTTGGAGATAGCCTTAGTGTCAAAAGCCTTAGCCAGGCCGTTCTTTTCAGCCTTAACCCACTGATCGATGGTCTGATTCGAAGTCAGCTTGTTGGTAGAACCATTGTCAATCTTGACCATGGACTTATCTGCAGCTGCAACAGAATACTTAACATCGTTGTACTTCAGCTTGGAGCCATCCTGCTTGAAGTTGCCCAGAACGCCGGACAGGGTGGTGTTGTCCTCAGACAGAGCGAATACGCCGTAAACCTTATCGGTGCCCTTGTACAGAACCTTAACCTTCACGTTCTTCAGAGAAGAGTAGTCCTTCTCGATCTTGGTGAAGTTTACGTCAGCGTAGAACTTGTCATTGCTGTTCTTGGAAGCAACAAACTCAGTGCCGTTCTTCTTGGAAACATTGGTCAGAGTCATGTTGTAGGTGGTCTTGCCGTCTTCCTTGGATACGGACTCGATAACGCCTTCAGCAGTGTTCAGACCCATATACTTCTCGCCAACAGTCTTGTTGTCGTCGCCGAGCAGAGTTACGTTGGTGTAAGCGTCGTCACGCCATACAACGGTCGGGGTGTCGATTGCGTTGTAGATGAGCTGTGCAGCATACTGACGCGGGCAAGCGGTGGTGAAGGAAGTGTTAACGTCCTCCAGCAGACCGTTCTCGTCAGCCAGTGCGTTGGTCTTTGCAGCCCAGCCAGCACCGGTCAGACCAGCCTTAGCCGGATCGTAACCCAGGGTTACGAGCAGCATCTTGGCAGCTTCCTGAGCGGTTACAGACGCATTCGGAGCAAAGATGGTGTTGGACTTACCAGCGATAATGCCCAGGGACTGGCAGTACTTGATGTAGCCGCGTGCCCAGTGAGAGCCAATATCGGTGAAGGAAGTCTTGTCGTCGTTGTACGCAGAAGCGTCAGACTTGCCAGTACGCAGAACGTAGATCATCTTTGCCATCTGCGCACGGGTTACAGTACCGTTCGGCTGGAAGGAGCCGTCTTCGAAACCTTCGATTACGCCCAGCGATACCAGAGTGTCCACTACATCAGCGTCAACCTTAATGTCGGCCTGATCCGTGAACGCTGCACCGGCGAACATGGTGAACGCGCAAGCGAACGCCAGCACCAGTGCGAGAATCTTTTTGAGATGGCATAGGAAAATCTAAAAACTGAGACTAAATCGTGCTCTCGAAGAAAATTATCAAAAATCGAGAACATTTTATAGATTTGTGCGTTTAACAATATGAACCATATTATGGATAACAAGTTGCGAATTTCACGCTTTCAATGCAAAAAACATTTCGTCAGTATAAACAAAAATTTGAATAGATTTTGTACATATATTCTTTTCTATGCTTCGTACACAGGATATAAAATATCCATTTATTTACTCATTTTCGAGCATACCGATATTCACGAAATAGTTGAATTTACGAACGATTTTGAAGAAAATAATCTACCTATCGTTTGGTTTTATTCTTTTGTATGCAACCTCAAAAAGATTCTCGCACTGGTGCTGGCGTTTGCTTGTGCATTCACCATGTTCGCTGGTGCAGCGTTCACGGATTCGGCTGACATTAAGGTTGACGCTGAAGTCGTGGACACTCTGGTTGCTCTGGGCGTAGTAAATGGCTACGACGATGGCTCTTTCAAGCCCAACGGCACCGTAACTCGTGCGGAGATGGCGAAGATGATCTACGTCCTGCGCACCGGTAACTCTGACGCTTCGGCGTACAACGACGACAAGACCTCTTTCACCGACATTGGCTCCCACTGGGCTCGCGGCTACATCAAGTACTGCCAGTCTCTGGGCATCATTGCTGGTAAGAGCAACACCAAGTTCTGCCCGAACGACAAGGTAACTGCTCAGGAAGCAGCTAAGATGCTGCTCGTAACCCTGGGTTACGATGCTGCCAAGGCTGGTCTGACTGGTCCGTCTTGGGCTGCTAAGACCAACGCACTGGCTGACGAGAACGGCCTGCTGGAGGACGTAAACACTTCCTTCACCGCTGCTTGCCCGCGTCAGTACGCTGCGCAGCTGATCTACAACACCATCGACACTCCGACCGTTGTATGGCGCGACGATGCTTACACCAACGTAACCCTGCTTGGCACTGACAACAAGACCGTTGGCGAGAAGTACATGGGCCTGCAGAAGTGGATCGGTACCTTCGAGGGTGACAGCAGCATCGTATCCGCTAAGGATGGCGAGATCTCTGTTACCGGCTCCATCGATGGCCAGCATAAGACCACTACCAATAACGCTTCTCAGGTTCGTCCGGTACAGGCACAGTTCAAGGCTGACTTTGACAACAAGTATGTTGGCGAGGAAGTTTCTGTACTGTTCAAGGACGGCAACACTGGCGTTAAGAACCAGCCGGACGCTAAGGACACCATCTTCGGTATCTATGTAACCGGCAACACCAAGGTTTACAACATCGTTAAGGGCGATCTGCAGTCCTGCTCTGACGCTGGCAAGATCAAGTTCAACGACAAGAAGTATGATGTTGCTGCACATACTGCTAACGATGATGTAATCGTTACCAACTTTAACACCACTATTGATGCTGATCATATTGATGCTGCTACTTCCAACAACCAGACCACTGGTGCTACCGCAGCTGAGGTTGCTACCTACATTACCCGCAACTACAAGGTAAACTCTAACGATGCTATCAAGTTCGTTACCAACGAAGACAACAAGATCGTTAAGGCTTATGTTACCACTTCCAAGTTCGGCAAGGTTTCTTCCGTAACTTCTTCCAAGATTGGCGTTGAGGGCCTCGGCACCAAGGATCTGGATGACTGCGTAGTATACGACGGCATCAAGGCTGGCGATCTGGTTCAGTACGTTGAGGCTTATCAGTCCTCCGAGCGTAAGAACATCATCACCAAGGCTGAGACCGTTGAGGGCAAGATCGAAGCATTCAAGTCCAGCGATTCTCAGATTCGTGTAAACGGCAACTGGTACAAGTTCTCTGCTAACACTGCAGTAGCAACTGATTTCACCAATTCCGCTCTGACCGCTAACGACGTAGATGACACCTACGAGCTGATCGTAGACGGCAAGTACTACGTTGCTTACAACAAGATCTCTGGCTTTAACAACTATGCAGTTGCTACCGTTGGTACCACCGAGTTCGGCGATACCCGCGTTAAGCTGCTGAAGGCTGATGGTTCTGAAGTTACTACCACCGTTGACGAGCTGAAGGACGGCGCTGCACTGCCGACCACTGGTACTCCGTCTGTTCTGGATACTTCCAAGGCAGCTGGCAAGCTGTTCGCTTATAACCTGAAGTCCAACGACTCCAAGGTTGACCTGAGCGCTAAGGATTACACCAATGTAGCTTCTATTTCTTCTGGTTCCTTCAACGGCGATGCTAAGACCGTAACCTATACTGTTTCCGGTAGCTCTGCTGTTTCCAAGATCGTAGCTTCTGATGCTGCTATCTTCGTATTCAACACCACCGACAGCAAGTGGAAGGTTTATACTGCTAAGGATCTGGGTAACTTCTCTCTGACTGCACAGAACGTTCAGTACATTGTTGATGATAACAAGATTGTTGCTCTGGCAGTTAAGGCAAGCAGCTTCCCGACCGGCGGTTCTGACTCTACCGCTTACGGTTACGTTACCAACCGCATCGACACCAAGCTCGGCGACGACACTGTTGTTCAGCTGACCATCTGGAATGGCTCTGAGGAAGTTACCCTGAACGTTGACGGTTCTTCCTGCTCTGCATACCGTGGTGACTTTGTTGAGTACCCGATCATCGCTTCCGATGCTAAGGCAAACAACTCTGACGTTAAGGTTGAGCCGGCAGTTTCCGGTACCGCGTCTGTAGGTTCTACTTACTTCCAGGTAGTTAAGGTTAAGACTGTTGAGGATAAGCGCATCATCACCACCACCGATACCGTTGCTACCAATGGCCAGGTTATTAACGGTGTAGATACCGCTTGGACCACCACTTCTGACACCGTTAAGATTGGCGTTAACACCGACGACAAGGAGAAGTCTGACAACAATACCGTTGTTGCTTACACCAAGACCTTCGGCGATGACTACGCTAACGCAGCTATCTTCTACGAAGTAAAGTCCGGCTACAATGAGATCAAGGCTATCTTCATTGACTCCGACAACAAGCTGCAGTCCTACGTTCAGGATTCTGGCGCTTCTGCTCAGGGCAATGCTGGTGCTGCTTACACTGTAGTTGCTCCGACCGTTTCTGGCGTAGCTGGCGTAACCGCTACCGCAGATAAGACCTCTGCTGTAGCTGGCGAGACCGTAACTGTAACTGTTGCTGTAGCTGCTAACTCTGCTGCTAATAAGGTAACTGTTTCGGCTACCAATGGTACTGTTTCTCCGGCAACTGCAACTACGGTAGCTGCTGGCAACACCTACACTTTCACTGTTGTTGTAGGCTCTGCTGCTCCGGTTATCACTGTAACCGCTGCAACCGTTTAAGTTTTACTTAAACATAAAGAAAACCCCGAGGAAATCCTCGGGGTTTTCCTTTTGCCATTACTTAATGGCCAGGTAGGTATAAACACAGGTATTCTGGTTCATGGCACAGCTGGAGTTATGCAGGACCTCAAAGCCTTCATCGGTGATGCCCAGCGCAATGCGTTCACCGTACATAACCGGAGAGCCATCGGTTGCCAGACCGCCGTACATTGCGTTGCCGTAACTGGTGTAATAGCCCTCTCGGAACAGCAGTACAGCCTTCGGACGATAGCCAAGTTTGATTTCACGGTTGGCCTGACCATCGCCGACGTAATGCGATGCGGTAATCTCTGCCTTGCAGGTCAGGACCTGTCCGGCCTGTTCCAGACTCTGCTGCAGGGTGGCATCCATACTGCTGCGCGTGTGGGCTTCCGCCTGTACCGAGTTCTCGATGGCAGTGAAGCGGTCGCGCACGTCCTGCGCCAGCTTGTCGCCGTCCACGCAGCCGCTCGGCAGCTTGCCCACCGACGCGTCACGCACCTGTTTCTGCACGTTTTCGATCGCGCCCTGAACGGTCTGCGCCGGCACGCCCGCACTTTCGCGGTAGCCCATCTTGGCCGCCGCAGAGAAGTCGATCAGTGCATCGCACAGTCCGTTGAATGACTGACGCAGTTCCTCTGCCGAGGAGTCAAAGTACGCTTTCAGATCGCGTGCGGACATGTCCGGCTGGTCCGGCAGATCCACAATGCGCTTGCTGAATACCTGCTGACGATTTGCTTCGAATCCCATAAAAATTACCTCCTAAACTCGCATAGTGTTTTGATGTGAGTTATAGAATAGCCGATTTTTCCGAAATTGCAAGAAAAACTTTTGAATTTTTGCGATTTTTTTCAGAAAAGGGAAACAGAAAACCCCCGAGGAAAATTTCCTCGGGGGTTTAATTTAAGTCATCGCGCGAATTGCGGAAAACTTATTTTTAGTGCAGGTTGAATACGCCGGTATCCAGCTCGCTATCGGTGTCGATAACCATGATCTTAGTCTTGGTCGGCTGGTTCTGAGCGTCCTCCTCAATCCAGTAGATTGCGTTGGTAACGTAATCAGTGCCATCCTCACGAACGTAATCCTTCAGGTTGGTAACGGAAGCAGAAGCTACGCCAGTGCCATCCTTGTCGTCGTCGGAGGTGTTAGCGAACAGGATGATGGAATCATCATCGTCGTCGAAGGTGAGAATGTTTGCAGCCTGAGCAGCAGCAGTCTCAGCGATAGTCTTATTTACCTTAGCAGCGCCGTTAGCCGGTGCAAAGTAAGCAGTGCCGTCCAGCTTATCGCTGTAATCGCCGTTCAGAACAACGCCGGTAGTACCGTCAGCCTTAGCAAATACCTTGTCAACGCTGATCTTGGTGTGGTTCTCAACAGTGCCGTCCAGGGAGTACTTGATAACGTCGCCGCGTGCAACATCATCGCCATCCTCGGTCCAAACCTCGATGGTCTCGGAGCCGTTCCAGATCTGGAATACGTTGTAGTCGGTCTCGTCAGCATCGGTGGACTTGGTAGCCTCGAATACGTAACCGTAGTTAACGTCGGTGCCGCCCTTTACGTTATCGGAGCCAAGGTCGGCATATACAACCTTAGCGTACGGAACACCATTGCTCTTGTCAGCCAGAACAACAGAAGTGAATACGGAAGATTCCTTCCAATCACGCAGGTCCTTGCCGGTAACAACCTTGAAGCTGTCGGTCTTGTAACGTACAAATACAACGGCGTTCTCGTTGATTGCACTTACAGCGCCCTGCTGCAGCTTGTTGTTCTTAACAAAGTTATTTTCTACACGATCGGTAACAACATCATAACCAGCCATGTACTTGTTGCTATTGATGGTATCACCAACAACCTTCAGCTTGTACTCATCACCAGACTTGGTGTAGGTTACAAGCTTGATAGAAGCAGCACCAGCAGTGGTAGAACCGTCAAACTTGTTGTAGCCAGCAGTTGCAACGTCCTTGCCATTGATAGCTTCGGACTTCTTCAGAGCAACAGTCTCCTTAGAACCATCAGCCTTCAGCAGGGTAGCCTTCCACTTGTTGCCTTCCTGATACAGCTCGGTCATCAGAGCCAGATCCTTGGAGCCAGCATCAGCGTCGTCAACGAACAGGCAGTAGCCGCCCTTAACAACGATGGATACGGTAGCGTTCAGGGTCAGGTCAGCAGCGTCAGAGTTAGTAACGCCAGCCATCTCGTAAGTGGTACCGTTAATGGTAACCTTGTAATCACTAGCAGTGATTGCATTCTTGGTGCCGGTAATCTTACCGGAAACAACGTCCAGCTTGGTTACGCCAATCTTATCAGCGGAAGTGTTAACAGCCTTGGTAACTGCAACATAGTCATCCTTAGCGATGCCGTTGTACCAAACAGCGTCATCATCCTTCAGCTTGCTGTTGAAGCTCTGGTTGTTGCTGGAGTTCTTGTAGGATACGTTGATGTAATCCTTGCCAACATAGGTAACCTGAGCGATTGCAAAGGTCTTGATGTCGAGCAGGTTGATCTTGTTGTTGTCGCTGTTGGAGATAGCGGAAGCGTCGAAAGCCTTAGCCAGACCGCTTACCTTCTTGTCAACATAGTCAACAATGCCGATGTTCTTCTGAGACTCCTTCTGGGTCTCACCATCAACAGATACAGAGTTGGTAGCAGCAACAGTGTACTTGGTACCATTCAGCTTCAGCTTGTCGCTGCTGGTGCCAAAGTCGCCAAGTAAGCCGTTAATAACCTTGTTGGAATCGGTCAGAGCGAATACGCCGTAAACTTCGTCGGTGTCCTTGTACAGAACCTTAACCTTGTTGTTCTTCAGAGCAACATAGTCCTTAGCAATCTTGGTAAAGTCCTCGGATACGCCAGTAGTGGTAACCTTGTCGCCATCCTTCTTGGTGATGGAAGAAACGGTAGCACCGTAGGTTTCCTTGCCGTCTTCCTTAGCGAAAGAGGTCAGGATGCCTTCAACAGAGTGCAGGCCCATGTACTTCTCACCGATGGTCTTGTTGTCGCCATTCGCGTAGTTCTGATTGGTGTACGCATCGTCGCGCCATACAACGGTCGGGGTGTCGATTGCGTTGTAGATGAGCTGTGCAGCGTACTGACGCGGGCAAGCGGAAGTGAAGGAAGTGTTAACGTCCT
>OLQN01000312.1_pt1 | contig 45087 bp, 38 predicted proteins | sample 1673181 | NCBI WGS metagenome assembly OLQN01 (sample SAMEA3136763, study PRJEB25190) | human gut metagenome | biome: human gut; feature: human-associated habitat; material: faeces | place: Austria | collected 2013
TATAGAGCCGCAGTGGTATGGTAGTTATCTGATTAGTACAGATAATACCGTTGCCACGGCGGCTTCTTTTATTGCGGCACGCTTTCTTGCCGGGAATTGTGACCATTCAGGATGCGATTGTGCGAATCGGAGTTTTTGTCACTCTGGAACCGTGCGCAATCGGTTTCCACTCTACTTTCTTGAACATTGCCATAAAAGCGATGGGAATATAAGTCAGCATATAGATCGGAAATGTGAACATATAGCCGATTTTTCTGTACCATGCCATATGGATATGTTTCCACTCAGTTAATGTGGTATAGATTCCAAGTACCAGCATTGCAGCAGAGGTATTGACCGTGAATTTTCCGACACAGAGCAGGGCAGATGTGAAATCCTGAGCGGTCAGAAGTGCCAGAATGGTTAGGGTAAGTCCTGCAAAAGTAGCTATCATAGTCAGAATAAAGGCTGGTAAATTGGACATCAGCATGTCAAAACAGGAGAATCCTCCTTTTTTGCCGACCTTTGATAATAACTGTCGGCCATACTTTTTATATACCTGAAAATAACCTTTTACCCAGCGCATACGCTGATGCCAGGATACGGAAAGTCTGGTCGGCTGCTCATCATAGAATTCTGCGCGCTCACAGTAACCAATTGTTACACCGTTTGCGATGCAGTCAGCGGTAAATTCAATATCTTCCGTTAACAGGAAGAAGTTCCATCCATCATTTTTCTCAATGAGTTCACGGGAAATCATATAGCCGGTGCCAGATACCATACAGCTGTTGCCGATACGCATTCTGCCGCGGTTTAAAAACTGTGCTTCATGTAAAAACCAGAGACCGTAACCATGGGAAATCCAGTTATCACCAAAGTTTTTGGAATTACGGTAGCTGGTGACGGCATCATATCCGTCATTGAAGGTCATATTCATTTCTTTTATGTAATTTTCATCCAGCAGATTATCTGCATCAAAGATAAAAAATCCGTCGTAATCTTCCAGATTATCACTGAGGGAAATCTGGTCCAGCAGGTACTTTAAGGCATATCCTTTTCCGATCTGGACCCGGTTAAAACGTTCATATACATAGGCACCGTGTGCATAAGCAATTTCAGCAGTGGTATCGGTGCAGTTGTCCGCAACGACGTAAATATCCACCAGTTCGGACGGGTAATTCTGTGCGCGAATGCTGTCAAGCAGTCCACCCAGGACATTTTCTTCATTTCTTGCTGCAATCAGTACGGCGTAACGGTGCATCTGCAAAGGCTTGTGTGTTTTTTCTTTTTTAATATAAGGTGCGATCAGGTAGACAATCTGATAAGAAAAACATGCGATAAATGCAAATAAGATTGACCAGTTGATCACACGGGTGATAGTAACCAGCATAATTGTTTCCTCCCTGTACATTTTTTCGTTGTAACTAATATAGCAGGCAAATGTTAGGATTTATAATTGCAATCATTAACAAATCATTAAGAAACCCTGTTGAAAATATAAAGACGTTATCGTTCGCTCTGGTTATCTTCATAAATCGTTAAGAATTTGGCGTGGTTTCCGGAAAGAATTGTCTGTTAAAGTGTCAGCATAAAGGAATTGCGGGAAACATTCCTTTTCGAATGCATGCAAATCGAGTATAATGGCGGGGAGGTGAAAAATTATGATAAATATTTTAGTGTGTGATGATGACAAAGATATCGTAGATGCCATTGAAATCTATCTGGCCCCGGAAGGGTACCGGATCTTAAAAGCATATGATGGTATTCAGGCAATCGAGATGATGCGGAAAAATGATATACAGCTTTTGATCATGGATGTGATGATGCCGCGTATGGATGGTATCCGTGCAACCTTAAAGATTCGTGAAGAGTCCAATATCCCGATTATTATCCTTTCAGCCAAGACGGAGGATACGGATAAGATTTTCGGATTGAATGTAGGAGCTGATGATTATGTGACCAAACCATTTAATTCACTGGAGCTTGTGGCAAGAGTGAAATCACAGCTGCGTCGTTATACAAAGTTGGGGACAATGACGCAGGAACCGACATCAAATGTTTATAAAACAGGTGGTCTGGAGATCAATGATGATATGAAACAGGTGACGGTCGATGGCATAGTTGTAGAAAAATTAACACCAATTCAATATAATATCCTTCTTTTCCTGACAAAAAATAAGGGAAGAGTATTTTCTATTGAGCAGATTTATGAAAATATCTGGAATGAAGATGCTATCAATGCGGATAATACAGTGGCGGTACATATCCGGCATATCCGGGAAAAAATCGAAATTAACCCTAAGGAACCACGTTATCTGAAAGTGGTATGTGGAATCGGCTATAAGATGGAGGATATTAAAGTCGAGTAGAACAGGAGATCCTTATGAAGAAAAAACATTTTTACAGCATGTGGGCAAAGATGCTGACAACAGTGGTCCTGCTGGTGGCTGGCGGGCTGACCGCTGTCTGCGCCGGATGGTCCATTCTTGGATTATATGAGGGCATGAATGTGCAGGAAATTATGAATCCGGTTTCTTATGTGGACAGCGAGCAGGCCCAACGTTATGTGCGACAGGAAGTATATAGTCAGCTGGGCAACTTTGCATCTGAAAATAAGATTTTGAATGGAATAGCCTATAACGGTGATCTGACCGTAGATATTTCAAATTTAGATGATGGCGTGAAGGCGGAAAATAAAGATCCGAATCTGGAATACAAATTGTCCGATCTGGATGCGTTTTATAATTCGGATGGTTATCCGTTCCTTCGCTGGCTGACCGAGACGAAAGATGAGTATGTGTATGATGAATACGAGGAAAATGATGTCGTAGATTCCGAAGATGATGAATCATCTGTGGCTGCAACGGAAGCGCAAACAGAATCTGCTGTGGATGGTTCACAGCCGGTTAATATAGAGACAGTGGATATCAGTGACTGGATCAGTGAAAGTGATGATGGCGGTACCGCTGATAACAGACATCCGGAAGCATATGAGTCCTATCAGGTGAAATGTTATAACAATGGTGCGGATGTGTTGTATGGAAACGGACTTGAGATAGAGCAGAAGTTTATTAAGAATATCAACGGAATGACACTGGCAGAGTATGCCAGGACAAGTGATCAGATGAATCTGCTTTCGACTTATTACGACAATCTGCTGGATGCAGCCCGTCAGGTGCATGCACTGGTAGAGCAAAGCCAAAATATTGAAAAACAGTTTGCCAATACGAATGTATATGTATATTTGGTAAATGAAGAAGATGGCAGCGTATTTACCAATGTACCGTCATGGAAAACAGAGCAGGCAATGTCTTTGACCCAGGTGGAAGAACAGTATCTGACAGAGGATTATTCTGCACCGGATCAGATCTTCTATCTGCTGATCGATGAGGCAGCCGGAAAGGTCTATACCCCGGTGCATTATATGAACGAAGAAATGAAAGAAATCGTCAGTGATGTCCTGGGAGATGGTAACTGGAAGATCTTTGTAGGGTTAGATACAAATTATCATTGTAAGACATCACCGTCTTATTTTGATTCCATGTTTTATGCATTTTATAAAAATACTTCCGAGCAACTCACATTTCATGGTGCATCGGGAGAAAAGCAGATCAATGTGTTTGTTGCTATGTGGGTGTTCCTGGCTCTTGCAATCGTGATGCTGGTTCTGGTTGCACTGCAGACCGGACGGAAACCGGAGGATGATAAGATTCATCCGGTACTTATGGACAGATTTCCGATAGAACTTTTGATGCTTAAGGATATTATCCTGTGGACATTGCTGGTGGTTTTATATGGATCTGGATTTGTTTGTCTTAGCAATAACAATAGTTATTATTACAGCATGCTGCCGCAGGTAACGGAAAATGTTATGGTAAGATGTGCCATTTGCGGAGTCCTGGCAGCCGCATTGTTTGCCTGGAATCTGAAGAGTTACGGACGAAGAATCAAAGAGCGTAAACTTGGCGGAAGTATCCTTGCAAGTATTGCGCATGTAATAAAAAGAACTGTGGATGCATCCAGAAAAACCATTCAGAATTCTTATCGTGCACAGAAAGCAAACAGACAGCTTCTGATCGCCTATATAGTATTGCTTGGCGTACAGACAATTTTTATGTGGATCATCTGTGCATTCGGTTTTCATTATGCGGGCGGAATGGGATTTTTCTTCTTCCTTCTGATGATATTATTTGATGTTTTTGTATATTTGAAAATGTTGAAGAGCACCAGTGGAAAAGAAGCCATCAAGGACGGTATTCAACAGCTGGCAGCAGGTAATCTGGATTACCGTATCAATACCGAGCACATGTCGGGAGAAAATCTGGAACTGGCAGAAGAAATCAACAAAGTCCGTGATGGTGTGGAGAAAGCTGTGGATAATCAGATGAAGAGTGAACGTCTGAAAACAGACTTGATCACAAACGTGTCTCACGATATTAAGACACCGTTAACTTCCATTATCAACTATGTGGATATTCTGAAAAGAGAAAATATTCAGGATGAGCGGATTGCCGGTTACATTGAAATTTTAAACAGAAAGGCACTGCGTCTGAAACAGTTGACAGAGGATCTGGTGGAGGCTTCTAAAATCAGTTCCGGAAACATTACACTGACTATGCAGGAGATCAACCTGAAGCAGCTGATCAAGCAGACAAACGGTGAATTTGAAGAAAAATTTGCCGCAAAAAATCTGAATCTGATCTGTGATCTGCCGGAGGAGCAGATGCTGATTCGGGCAGATGGCCGCCGGATGTTCCGCGTTATTGAAAATCTCTACAACAATGCAGCAAAATATGCGATGACCGGAACGAGAGTTTATGTAACCGGAAGTGTGGAAGGCGATACCGTTGTATTTTCCATGAAAAATGTGTCCGAGAGTCCGTTAAACTTCAAAGCAGATGAACTGCTGGAGCGTTTTGTACGGGGAGATGTCTCACGAAGTACCGAGGGCAGCGGTCTGGGCCTTGAGATCGCCCGTAACCTGACAGTAATGCAGGACGGAACATTTGATCTGTACTTGGATGGGGATCTGTTTAAAGTAACGATCACATTTAAGAAGATCAGCAAAGCAGAGCCGGGACCGAAGAACAAACAGATAGAAGTATAACAAACATAGTATAGAAAGACCTGCATATTTTCTGTTCAGGATGTAAGGAACGTATAGGGGACTTTCTTATTCTGTGAAATTATGTCGAAATTTTACGATGAGATTTTCTTGAGAACTGTCATGATTGTGCTACAATCATTGTAACAGTAATAAAGGAGGATTCTATCGTGAAAAAAGTACGATACATGATTTCAGATGCGGCGAATATGATGCAGGTAGAGTCGCATGTGTTACGTTACTGGGAAGAGGAACTGGAGCTGGATGTCCCCCGCAATGAGATGGGACACCGTTACTATACTGAAGAAAATATGCAGCAGTTTAGACAAATCAAGAAATGGAAGGAAGAAGGATATCAGCTGAAGGCCATTAAGATGATGCTTCATAATGAAAATCCGAATCTGGAAGAAGCAAAACAGCAGGAGCACACCACTACTATGTCCGGTGAGACAGAATCTGAGCCGGAAAAGGACGGACAGCAGATGCATGTTGCAGTTTCACATACCAATGCGGCACCTGCAGGGCTGACAAAGCTGGAGCAGTTTCAGTTGATGATGAACGATATCGTGCGAAATGCCATCGCAGAAAACAATCAGGCATTGGGACAGGCTGTATCTGAGCATGTCGGAGAGAAAGTGATCAAAGAGATGAATTATCTGATGCAGGAACAGGAGGAACAGGAAGAAGAGCGGTTCCGGAAACTGGATGAAGCAATCCGCAGCAGACAGATGAGTCGAAAAGAAAAAAAGCAAAAAGAGAAATTGTCCAGAAGAAAGGAAAAAGCCGGGAAACGACACTTTAGGACAAAAGAAAGTACAGTTTAGAAAAGATAATTTTACTCTGCTTAAAACGAAAAATAGTGTAGCAGCAAAATCGGAGAATTTTTCCACATCCGGCGATCGTGGAGAAATTCTCCGATTTCATCTCAGTCTGAGTTGAGACTCCCACTTCTACAAGGTGAGTAATAACAAATCTTTCTCAGTGGGAGTTCAATCTCTGACTGAGATAAACGCTCCGCGAGGATGTGCAGTGATTCTGAGAAGAATATGTCAGCTTTCGCTGACCAGAATCACGCACCAAGTCTCACGTGCGTTCGACTTGAATTTATATAATTACAGATATCCTCCATCGAAGGATATGATCTGTCCGGTGAGGTAGGATGGAGCATCGATGAGCTGCTGCACAAAGTCTGCCACCTCAGATGGTGCCGCAAATCTTCCGGCAGGGATTTCATTTTCCAGTTCTGATCGTTCTTCCGCATCGAAGCAGGCATTCATACGGGTATCGATGACACCGCAGGCGATGGCATTTACCTGGATATTGCTTGGGGCAAGTTCCTTGGCCAGTGCCTGTGTGAACAGGTTCAGTCCTCCTTTGCTGGCGGAGTAAGCTACTTCACAGGAAGCACCGGAGCATCCCCATATGGATGAAATATTGATGATCTTTCCCTGCTTGCGGGTGATCATATCCGGGATTGCGTATTTACTGCAGGAAAAAGCCGAAGTCAGATTGGTGTTCAGTACCTGATTCCATTCCTCGATGCTCATATCCTGAAGTAGGCCGATATGGGAAATACCGGCGTTGTTGATCAGAATTTCGATGCTTTCACCCAGAGCACAGATTTCTTCAAACATGGCATGTACCTGTTTATGATCTGAGACATCATAAAAAAGCGGGGTACATGGAACATGATATGTTTCTGACAGTTTGGCCGCATACTCATATAAGGTTTCCTTAGAAGAGCGGCAGTTTAAAAAGAGCCGCATACCGCAGGCGGCAAGTTTTTCGGCAATGGCTTTCCCGATTCCGTGGGAAGCACCAGTGATCAATATTGTTTTCATAAAAACCCCTTTGTTAAAAAAATAATCGTATCGATTTTTTATGATTTTGATGCCAGTTTATCATAGAAACAGTCGAATGTAAAATCATGGATGAATCAATACAAATGAGAGGTTATGATGTGCAAGTGAACGGTAGGTGCGCAAACGTTAAAATGATATAATTAGTCAAAAAAACAGGGGGATTTCGTAATGGAGTGTTATGAAATAGGTTCAGTGGTGCGATCTGCGCGGATCCGGCATGGAATGACGCAGGAGGATCTGGCTTTTGGCATTTGTGCAGTGAGTACATTGTCGAAGATTGAGCGAGGTATTTGCAGTCCGAAAATCGGAACTTTTGAGGCTTTGATGGAGCGGATGGGAGAACTTCCGGGGCGTTGTATTCTGCTTGTGGGGGAACAGGAATTGCAGCGTCAGCGAATACAGGAAGAAATTGCACTGGCAATCCGGCTTGGGAATCGTATGCATCTGGTGCAGCAGCTGGAGTTGTACCGGGAACTTTCCGGGGATAATAACCGGCAGGAACAACAGTGGCTCAGTCTGGGAGAAACAGTACTTCACTGGTGGTCTGGCGGGGAAGCTGTTAATATTGAACAATTGTTGCAGCGCATATTGGAGATGAGCGGAATGCCGTTGGCGGATGAGGAGAGCGGATGTCAGGCAGTCGGAAGCTACACAGCATGCGAGATACTGATCCGTCAGCTTCTGGTTGCCTGTCGGAGCGGACTGCGGGAGTTTGACGGAGATATCTTACAGCTTCGCAGGCTGTTGGAGTATCTGACTGCCGCTGATCTGAATCTGAGGTGGCAGAAACAGGCGTATATTTCAGTCTGTTATCAGCTTGCGGATCTCAGTTCCCTGATCGGAGAATACCCCGGTTCTATCAGATATTGCAGGGATGCATTGATTCTTTGTGTGCAGACGGGAGAATTTCGTTATGCTCCAATGCTGCTGTCCCTGTTGGCCTCCGGCATGACAAAACGCGGGGATACAAAAAGAGCAGGAGAGGCAAAAGCCTTTGCCTGTGTGATTGATAAAATGTTAGCAGAACAGAGCTGTCTGCTGAAGTTTATAGAAGGAATATTATAGTAGTTTGTAGTTATGTTCCATAGCATAACTGGAAAATCAGAAAAAATTATAATATTTTATATTTGCGGCATTCACAAATAAAAAAAATGTGCTAAACTAAGAAGAAGTGCAATGGCGCAGATACGGTTCTGGGTAGTTGCCTTCAGATATAGAAAAATAATATTAAGGAGATTAATATAGTATGAATATTGTAGTTTTAGCTGGTGGACTCAGCACGGAGCGGGATGTTTCACTGAATACAGGAACAATGGTAAGTAAGGCATTGCGTTCCAAAGGACATAACGTTATCATGCTGGATGTTTTTATGGGATATCATGAGGAAGAGGAAGATATCACGGATATTTTTAATCATACAGAAGAAGCAAGTGCAGATGTTGCGCAGATTCCGGGTGAAGCACCGGATATTGCACAGGTAAAAGCAATGCGAAAAGATCAGTCAGCATGTTTCTTCGGACCGAATGTAATTAAAATCTGTCAGGCAGCAGATATTGTATTTATGGCACTGCATGGAGAAAACGGAGAGAACGGCAAGATACAGGCAGCCTTTGATCTGTTTGGTATCCAGTATACAGGCAGCCGTTATCTGGGAAGTGCCCTTGCCATGGATAAAGGAATTTCAAAAAAAATGTTTGAGGCAGCTGGTATTCCGACACCGCACGGTATTGCAATGAGTAAAACACAGCGTCATACTCCGTTTTCAGAGACCGGGTTAACGCTTCCGTGTGTTGTAAAACCATGCTGTGGCGGCTCCAGTATCGGTGTTACGATTGTCCGTACTGCAGATGAATATGAAGCTGCACTGGATGAGGCTTTTAAATATGAAGACAATATCGTGATCGAGAGTTATATTTGTGGACGCGAATTTTCCGTAGGTGTCATCGATATGCAGGCACTTCCGGTCATTGAAATCGCTCCGGTAGAAGGCTTTTATGATTTCAAAAACAAATACAAAGCAGGAAGTGCAGTAGAGACCTGTCCGGCAGATCTGCCGGAAGAAGTAGCAAAGGAAATGCAGAAACATGCAGTGGCAGTCTGCCGTGAACTTGGTCTGGATTCCTATGCGCGGATGGATTTCCTGTTGAATGAGAACAATGAGATGTTCTGCCTGGAAGCAAACACACTGCCGGGGATGACAGCTACCAGCCTGCTTCCGCAGGAGGCAGCCGTGATTGGCATCAAGTATGAAGATCTGTGCGAACGATTGATTCAGATTTCACAGGAAAAATACGGAGGAAAACATGAATAATCATACATTACAGCAGATGACACTGGAAAATATCGCACGAGCATGCGGCGGTACTTATGTGGGAGAGGATACCCTGCGTGGCAGTGAGATCACCGGCGCAGTCATTGACAGTCGTCAGGTGGAACCGGGCTATCTGTATATCCCGATCCGCGGCGAGCGTGTGGACGGTCACCGTTTTATCCCTGATGTATTTGAAAAAGGTGCGCTGGCAGTTTTGTCTGAGGAACCGTTGGAAAATCCGGCAGGACCGTACATTCTGGTAGCATCCAGCGAGCAGGCGTTAAAGGATATTGCAGAATTTTACCGCTCCACGCTTGCAATCAAAATTATCGGGATTACGGGAAGTGTTGGAAAAACAAGTACAAAAGAGATGATTTCTGCTGTTTTGGAACAGAAATATAATGTCCTGAAGACAGAAGGAAACTTTAATAATGAAATCGGACTGCCGCTGACAATTCTGCGCATCCGCAGAGAGCATGAAGCAGCTGTTGTTGAGATGGGTATTTCCGAGTTTGGCGAGATGCATCGGATCGCTAAAGTAGCAAAACCGGACATCTGCGTTATGACAAATATCGGTCAGTGTCATCTGGAAAATCTCATCGATCGTGACGGTGTGCTCCGGGCGAAATCAGAGATTTTTGATTTCCTGAAACCGGACGGACATATCGTGCTGAACGGAAATGACGATAAACTCATCACGGTCTCCGAGGCACATGGTGTGAAACCGATTTTCTATCATGTAGAAGACGGAACCGCACCGGCAGCGGATATTACATATGAAGTGACAGCTGACGAAATCGAGAACAAAGGATTGCGTGGATTGAATGCAGTACTGCATTTTCCGGAAGAAGATTGTCAGATCCATGAACCGATTCCTGGAGTACACAATGTATATAATGCCTGTGCGGCAGCCTGTGTGGGACGCATCATGGGACTTACAAATGAGGACATCTGCGAGGGTATCAGTCATGCAAAAACCATTGCCGGACGTACAAATCTAATTACGGTGGGAGAACTGCTGGTTATTGATGACTGCTATAATGCAAATCCGGTATCCATGAAGGCATCTCTGGATGTGCTGGCTCAGGCAGACGGTCGTAAGATTGCGGTTCTTGGAGATATGGGTGAGTTAGGTGAAAATGAGTGTGAAATGCACTATGAAGTTGGAAAATATGCAGCAAATCAGGGGGTTGACGTTTTATTCTGCTGCGGAACACTTAGCGAGGAACTGGCAAAAGGGGCACAGCGCGGACATACACAGGTCATGTATTTCAAAACGCTGGATAAGATGATGCTTGCATTGGTGCCTTACCTGAGAAATGGAGACACCGTTCTGGTAAAAGCATCCCACTTTATGGAATTTTCCAAGGTAGTGGAGGCAATTTGTAAAGCCTGGGAGGAATAAGATAAAAAAGAGCCGGAAGCTTATAAGCTTCCGGCTTTTTCATGGTCCAGCATTTCCTGAATGATATTCTGTGTATAACGTCCCAGAGCACGTTTTTCTTCTTTTGGCAGTTCGTTTGGATAAACCGGCGTACCATACTGAATCGTGACATGGGTTGGTTTTACAAATGGTATGTGATCCTTAATGATGTCACGTGTGTGTGTGATCGCCATTGGAATAATCGGACATCCGGCCTTTTCAGCGATTTTCAGACTGCCTTCTTTAAATGGTGCCATTTCATCGCTGTCTCCGCGGGTGCCTTCCGGGAAAATGCAGATGGAAACGCCCTGTTTGACATATTCGATAGCCTGCAGAATGGTTTTCAGGCTGGCTTTCATGTCATCACGTTTCAGAAACAAGCAGTAAAGTCGTTTCATCCAGATGTTCAGCAGCGGCACTTTTTCCAGTGAATCTTTGGCAATGTAGCCTGTCAGATTTTCGCAGAGTGCATACGTAATAATGATGTCAAAATAGCTGTTGTGGTTTGCCACATACAGCACCGGTGTATCTTTCGGAACGTTTTCCTGACCGATAATAGTCAGTTTAACGCCACAGATCCGGTAGATGACCCGAAATGCCCACTGTACCATCCGCAGACTGCTGATATCACGCAGATGCGGGTTCTTTTTTCCAATCAGCCATTCCACAAACAAAACCGGAATACCGAGAATGAGATAGCATACAGCGAACAAAACGGCGAGAATTGTTCGTAACATAATATTTCCTCCAGATGTTAAATTCAAAAATACTTATCTAGTATAACAGATAGTTTTTCATAAATCCATGCATATTTTTTATTTTCATAAATACAATAGACTAAGAACGTATGTGGGGCAGCAGATGAATAAAAAAAAGAGGATGGTGGCGTATAGAAAAGGAAATACAGAGCAATTGGATGCAAAACGACGAAAATGGAGTGTATTTGTGCTTTTTTCGGCAATTTTTATATGTCTGGTCAGTACAGGCATTGGTGGATGTGGATGGAAGAAGACCGGGGTAGAGAAACTGCGGGATCTGGATTATACCGTGGTAGGAGAAGCGGAATTGCCGGGGGAACTGAAGACAGAAATTGAGGCACGAAAAGCAGAGGATTTTAAAATGACATATCTGCTTGATGATGCACTGTATATTGTGCATGGTTTCGGAATGCAGGAGACCGGAGGTTACAGCATACAGGTGCAGGCATTGTATCTGGCAGAAAATGCAATTTATTTTGAGACGGATCTTATCGGACCGGAAAATGGCGCCAAAGTGGAAAAATGTGTCAGCTATCCGTATATTGTGGTAAAGACGGAGAGACTGACAGAAAATGTAGTATTCGAATAGGAAATGGGAGTGGATGTAAGTATGGAGCTGAGAACAGAAAAAGTCTATACAGAAGAGAAAAAAGGACCGGCAACAACACAGCTGACGTTTGATGAGACGTATCATCTGCCGGACTATCTGCCGGATTTTTTCTCTGTGATCCTGAGCCGGGGGCAGATTCGTATGGATGAGACCAAATGCAGTCAGGGGCATGTGCAGGTACAGGGGACGCTGCAGTTTCGGGTGCTGTACCGAACCGGGCAGAATGAATGGAATATCTGTAGTCTGGAGGGAGAAATTCCATTTCATGAGATGATGACGCTGGACGAAGCAAAGGAATTTGACATGGCGCAGACAGAAGCCATCCTGGAAGATCTGACGGTGCGTATGATAAATGCAAGAAAACTGAATATCCGTGCACTGGTGGAGATAAAAGTATGGGCGCGGGAACGAGTGGAACTGAATATTCCGGTGGCGATTGATAGCGAGTATCCTCTGGAAGAATTACATAATACGGAAGTATATCTGGAACTCTGCTATCGGGGCACGGAAAGGTGGAACCTGAAAGAGGAAGTGCGACTGCCTTCCAACAAGCCAAATATCCGCCAGTTGCTCTGGCAGCAGCATCAGCTGCTTGGCAGGGAAATACGGGTAAATCAGGGAAATGTGCAGGTGCAGGGAGAAATCCAGATTTTTTTGCTCTATCTTGGAATGGAAGAAGACCGGCTGCAGTGGCTGGAATTGAGGGTTCCCTATCAGTATGAGCTGGATGTGGCAGAGGCAGAGAGCGATATGATTCCCTGTGTGTCCGGGCAGGAACCGGTGATGATCTGCCGGGTTCAGGAGGATACAGACGGAGAGGAACGGATGCTTTTGCTGGAGGCAGATACGCCTGTGGAATTGCGGCTTTACCGGGAAGTGAAACGGGAGCAGCTTGTTGATGCCTATTCACTGGAGAGACAGTTGCAGCTGCAGACAAAGCAGGTGAAATTTCCGCAGCTTCATATGAAGAATAGTGCAAGGTGCCGTGTGAATGACAGTATTGAAATAGAAAAACAGGAAGCTGAGATTTTGCAGCTTGGTGCAGGCTTCGGCACTGTGGAAGCGGAACACTGGGAAGTTACAGAGCAGGGCATTCATGTGGAAGGAACGGTGTGGGTCAGTATTCTGTATCTGACCAGTTCAGATGCGGCTCCGGTAGGAGCTGCGGAAGGTCTGGTGCCATTCCAGTATGATGTAGAGATACCGGAGATGAAGTCCTCTTATCAAGTAGAACTGCAGACGGGTCTTGCACATCTGTCATTTCTGATGAAGAGCGGAACGGAGCTGGAAGTACAGGCCGTGGTGGATATAGAGACGTTGATCACAAAGGAAAAACAGTCTGAACTGATCACCGGAACAGAGGATAGGGAGTATGATATAAACTGGCTGAATCACATTCCCGGTATCGCAGGTATCAGACTGCAGAAGCCGGATGATCTGTGGAATATTGCCAAGAAATTCCATACGACGGTACAGGATATCAAAACAGTCAATGAACTGTCAGAAGAGAAAAGGACAGATGGAATGAAACTTTTGATTGTGAAAAAATAACGGATAAATATTACAAAAATATTACAAAACAGTATGAAATATTTCTAAAATGGTGTTCTTTCGGTTGAAATTGTGACAGAGAGGTGTTATAATCCATAAGGAAACGAAAAAAGGAACACTTACGAAGGAGTATTTCAATATATGAAGAAGAAATTAATTGCAATGGGATTGGTTGTTGTTCTTGCGATTTCCGGTACACAGATGGCAGGTGCAACCACTCTTTCAAAGGCAAAAAACCAGAAAAATCAGGCACAGAGTAATTTGAATTCTGTAAACAGTCAGATTGACAGCATTAAGAGCCAGCAGTCAGCACTGCAGTCTCAGATTGATCAGGTAGATTCTGAACTGGTACAGGTATTAGTAGATTTAGATGTTGTAGCCGGCGAGATTGAGAACAAGAAAGTAGAACTGGCACAGGCAGAGGCAGATTTAGAAACTGCAAAAGCAAAAGAAGCTGAGCAGTACGGTTCCATGAAAGAAAGAATTCGTTATATGTATGAAAATGGTGACAGTTCTTTCCTGGATGCACTGGTAGGTGCACAGAACTTTGCAGATGTATTGAACAAAGTAGAGAATTTCTCAAAAGTATATGATTATGATCGTAACCTTCTGGTTGAGTATCAGAATACCAAGACAGAAGTTGCTAATCTTGTGGCTCAGGTAGAAGAAGAGAAACAGGAGTTGGAAGAAAATCAGGCTACATATCAGGAACAGCAGCAGCAGTTAGAGACGCTGAAAGCTGAGAAGAGCAGCCAGATGGACAATTTCGGCAGCAAGCTGGCAGAGGCACAGTCACTGGCCGCACAGTATAAGCAGACCATTGACCAGCAGAATGCAATCATTGCACAGGAACTGGCAGCAGCACAGACTGTCAGAGTGACTGCAGGTGCATCCAGTGTGGCAAATAATTCTTCTGCTGCATCAAGCAACAAAAAGAACAATACAACAAGTTCTAATTCCGGAAGTTCCAACAGTAACAGTTCCAATAGTTCCTCATCCGGCAGTTCTTCTGATTCCGGAAGTGCAAGCACAGGATCCGGATCCGGTTCTGCAGTTGTAAATTATGCATGTCAGTTTGTTGGAAATCCATATGTATGGGGTGGAACCAGTCTGACAAATGGTGCTGACTGTTCTGGATTTATCATGAGTGTATATGCACACTTTGGTGTGTCCTTACCGCATTCTTCTTCCGCAATGAGAGGCGTAGGACGCGAGGTATCTGTATCCGACATGCAGCCGGGTGATATTGTATGTTACAGTGGACACGTTGCTATTTACATGGGTGGTGGACAGATTGTTCATGCAAGCTCCCCATCTACTGGTATCAAGATTTCCGGTAATGTACATTACAAAACAATCTTAACAGTAAGAAGAATTTTCTAGTTTAAGTATTGAAATATGAAAATCAAAAATCCCGATGCGCATTGAGATAACAATGTGCATCGGGATTTTTTTAAAACATCTTTAAAAAAGTTTATTTGCAAAGTTCAGCAACTACCTGGTTGATAACTTTACCGTCTGCTTTTCCTTTTAATTCAGCCATGACCGCTTTCATGATCTGACCTTTGTTTTTTGTGGCAAGGACATCAGCGAAACGTTCTGTCAGAATTATTTTAACTTCTTCTGCAGACAGAAGCTTTGGTGCATATTCATTGATGATGTCATAGCGTGCCTGATATTCATCTTTCAGATCTGTCCGGTCTGCCGGGCAGGTGTCTACCTGTTCTTTGACACTCTTTAATTCTTTTAAGATGACACGGTCAACCAGTTCCGGTTTGATATCATCTCGACATCCTTCATCGATAGCCACTTTTTTGACTGCGGATACAAGAGAAGAGATAGCATCTTTGCGGACTTTGTCTTTTGCCTTCATTGCTGCGATCATGTCTTTTTGTAATGTCTGTAATTCCATAATGATAGTACCTCCTGAAATTAAATATGGATTCTGCTAAGCAGTTTGTTGATGTAGTATTGTTTGATATGGTAATAATGCTTTCGGATACAGTCCTGGGCCATCTGTACATCTTTTTCTTTTATAGCTGCCAGAATCGCAGAGTGTTCTGCGAAAGACTGGCTGGCACGCTCTGTGTCATCCAGAATGGTGGAGATGAACAGCATCTGCTGACAGTCTAGCTGGTCATAAATTGTTTCCAGGCGTTTGTTTCCGGCATAACCGATCAGAAGTTCATGGAATTTCTGATCCCATCGGGTACATTGGAATATATCATGTTCGTTTAATGATTTTTCCATGTTCCGGAGTGCTATTTCCATGGCATCAACTGCCAGATCATTGTACTTATTTAGAAATGCTGCTACGGCATATACCTGCAGCAGTTCAATCAGATCATACACTTCCAGAATGTCTTCCGTAGTAAAAGATGCCACCACGGTTCCTTTGCCAGGAACGAAAGACAGCAGACCTTCGTGTGTCAGTTGCTGAAGGGCGTTGCGGATCGGAGAGCGGCTGACATGGTAAATATCGCATAATTTGCGTTCCACCATAACGGTTCCTTCCGGATATGTATTATTCAGTATGTCCTGTTTTATCTGTTGATAAGCCTGCTGCTGTTTATTTTCAGCAGGCTGATTGAGTGCATCATATTTGCTGATTTCCTGATTTGACATTTACCTTCTCCTGTTTTGAAAAAATTAAGAATGTTTGGGGCATTCCTGATAATCCCTTTCTGTAAATGCTGGAAAGATCTTATCCTGATTGATAACCACTGGTATGCCGTGGCATACGAATGGTGTGTATCGCTTTGTTATGTAAAAAGTATAGCAAAAAACGAATTGGATGTAAAGAAACCTTTTTTTTTATTAAAAATTGTGCTAAGATATAAAAAGTATGGCGAATTAAAGCGTTGACGTGAAAAAGAACAGGGAATTTGGAGGATATAGATTATGATATCAAAAAGATTAAGAGGATCACTGGATTCATCTATTTGCATCCGTGATATTTTTGAAGAAGGTAAAAAAATGGCTGCGATTTACGGCTCGGAGAATATATTTAATTTTACCATTGGCAATCCGAGCGTAGAGCCTCCGGCGGCAGTGAATGAGGCGATGAAAGAAATTCTGGATACAGAAAAACCGCTGGCACTGCATGGTTATCCGGCAAATGTGGGACATCCGGAAGTGCGCAGACATATCGCAAATTATTTAAATGGAAAATATGACTGTCACTATACCGAGCAGGGAATTATCATGACTAGTGGCGCAGCAGCAGCGATTGTAGTTATTGCAAATTCTTTGCTGGATAACGGAGACGAGGTGGTTACGTTTGCACCATATTTCTGGGAGTATAAAAGCTATGTGGAGACGCTGTATGGTAAACTCGTGCCGGCATTATGTAATATGGAGACATTGCAGCCGGACCCGGAAACTTTTGAAGCTGCATTGTCACCAAAAACCAGGTTTGTACTGATTAATACACCGAATAATCCAACAGGGGCAGTATATACAGAAGAGTCTATCCGTATGGTAACAGATATTCTGAAGAAAAAACAGGAGGAGTATGGTCATCCAATCTATCTGGTTTCCGATGAACCGTACCGGAAGCTGGCATATGATATTGAAGTGCCATATCTGACCCATTACTACGAGAATACCATCGTGGTATATTCTTACAGCAAAGCATTGTCTATTCCGGGTGAACGTATCGGCTATATCGCAATGGAATCCTGTGTGCAGGATTATGAAGATCTGATTGCAGGAATGACAGCCTCCATGCGTTATCTTGGCTATGTCAATGCACCGTCTCTTCAGCAGAAAATGCTGCTAAAATGTGTGGATGCATCCGTGGACATCAGCATTTATCAGGAAACAAGGGACATTCTGTATCATGCACTGACTGAGATTGGATATACTTGTATTCATCCGGATGGAGCATTTTATCTTTTTGTAAAAGCACTGGAAGAGGATGATACGAAGTTTTGTGAGCGTGCAAAAGAAGAAAAAATTCTTATGGCACCGGGTACCGCTTTTTATGGACCGGGCTGGGTACGTGTCTCTTATTGTGTACCGGCTGATGTTGCAAAAAGAAGTGTGCCGGCATTTAAAAAATTATATGACAAATACCAGAAATAAAGGTGAAAGGTGAAGACAAAACCAGTTTCTGACTGGTAGCTGAATAGTATTGTTTTTTCAATATCAGCGTGCATCGGAATGTATTCTGATAAGAGAAAGAAACAGCGGGGCAAATAAAAGATGGATATAGCGATTTATTATCAGAAGTGGAATGCGAAGGAGAAAAATTCTCATACACTTCTAGAGCAGGCAGTTCGTCGGTACGCACGGGAGAATGCACTACTGCTTCCGGAAACACTGATACTGGCATCTGCAGAGCAGAAGAAAAAACCCAGGTTTCAAAATGCGGAAAGCATTCATTTTTCCATATCCCATAGCGGAGATTGGTGGAGCTGTGCCGTCAGCACTGAAGAAGTCGGGTTGGATATCCAGCAGGAACGACATTGCCGGGCGGAACGTCTGGCCAGACGTTTTTATCATCCACTGGAAGTAGCATGGCTGGAAAAAAACGGATATTCGCATTTTTGCAAACTATGGGCATACAAAGAAAGTTATGTAAAATATACAGGTGTCGGACTGATACAGGGAATGGACTATTTCTCTGTCATAAGTCCGTCAGGTATTCTGACGGGAGCAGCGGATGTCTGCCAACAGTTGGTGGCTTTTCAGCAAGACTGCCATATGGTGGTCACAGCGGAACATAGGCAGGCTTTTTCTCTGCAGCCACTTGAAGGCTGAGAAAGAGTGTGGCTTTTTTAACTGTGTGTGGATATCAAATATAGAATGACACCAGTAAAAAAGATAAAATAAAGTGACAAATTCAATATATACTGCCTGTTGAAGGAATAATAAAAGGGTATATCTAGGAACAGGAATATTGATATTAGTACTGAGCTAGAAGTCTTTCGATGAAATAAAATTGTTGGAGTAGAAAGAGCTTGAATATTTATAGAAATATAGAATTGCAAAAAGAAAATCAGACATTAGTACTTTCTGTTGTCAGATCTGCAAGGAAAACGATCGGGCTCCAGGTGTGCGAAAATGGCGATGCAGTGCTTCGGATTCCGAATCAATTATCGGCAGATGCGTTACAGAAGTTTCTGGACAGCGAACATGCATGGATCTGGAAAAAAGTGGAGCAGATGCAGATGCGAATGGAACAGCGGCAGGAGACCGGTGCTGTTCCGGTGGGAGAATTATCCCGTGATGAACTGGAAAAAATAAAGAAAAAGATTGAAAGCCGGGTAAATGCTTATAAAAAAGCAATGGGAGTGACAATCGGGTGGATTACGATTCGAAATCAGAAAACAAGATGGGGAAGTTGCAGCTCAAAAGGAAATCTAAATTTTAACTATCAATTATACTATTTGCCGGATGAATTGTTAGATTATGTTGTAATTCATGAACTTGCACACCGACGGTATATGGATCATTCGAAGGAGTTCTGGGATGAAGTAGAGAAATACTGTCCGGATTACAGGGAACGCAGACAGCAGCTGAAAAAATATAAACTGGTGTAAATAAAAAAACAAGCAAATAAATGAGCAGGCGAAAATGTTTGATTTCCAGTCTGCTCATTATTTTATCTCAGTCTGAGATGAAATATTATGATTAATTAATATAAGATACTGCGATACGATCAGCCGGAATCTCACGTTCTGCGAAGGTATCATCTGTATCACCAAGTGTTACGGCGCAGCATGGTACATGGCCTTCCGGAAGTCCAAGTTTTGCTACAAGTTCCGGTTTGGTATTTAATGCAGCAATCGCACCCCAGATGTTACAGCTTCCGATACCGAGATCAGTTGCAAGCAGGCACATATGTTCTGCCATCATGGCTGCATTGGAATACGGTACATTTGCCATTGCAGGATTTGCAATCGGTGTGGAAATTACTACGAGACAAGGCGCATTGTAAAGCGGTGTCCGGGATGGATCGCCGAAGAATTCAGCAGCATTGCGGTCTAATTCCTGTAATAATTCTGTATTGCGGATAACGGTCATATGCATAGTGTCATATTTGCCCATTCCAATCGGAGCAGCCTGTGCGGCCATCAGGATTTTCTGTAAATTTGCATCTGATAAAGTAGACTTGTAGCTTCTGACAGATTTTCGACAAGTCATTGTTTTGAATGTTTCCATGATAGTATCATCCTCCTGTAACAAAATTTTTGCATGTCTATGTAGAAGACATTGCAGCAGATCCGTAAAAATAGTTTTACTGTCTCTTACACCGGTTTGCAACTTTCTATTTGGAATGATTTAACCAAGCTTATGATGCAGCAGAAAGTGCTGTATCATATTTTAAAATGAAAAGATTGTAAAGTGGTGTATCTTTTATTATACTATGAAAAAATCAGCTTGCAAATATTTTTTCAGTTGTTCCTCTTGTAAAGTGGTGTGAAAGTAATATATAATAGAAAGGGTGGCGGATTATTTTCCCTGATGGGAAAGCAAAGAAAATATATATAATCTTATATAAAAAGTGAATTCGGCCATGACAGATATATGATGTAAATAATTTATTGCGAAGGAGGAAACGATCCAATGAACAGAGAAACTGTCATAGTGATTGATTTCGGCGGACAGTACAACCAGCTGGTGGCACGTCGTGTCCGTGAGTGCAATGTGTACTGCGAGATTTATTCCTATAAGACTGATATCGAAAAGATCAAATCTATGAATCCAAAGGGAATCATTTTGACCGGAGGACCGAACAGCTGCTACGAAGCAGATTCACCGACTTATACAAAAGAGTTGTTTGAACTTGGAATCCCGGTACTTGGTCTTTGCTATGGTGCCCAGCTGATGCAACATATTTTAGGTGGGAAAGTGGAACGCGCCGAGGTGCGTGAGTATGGTAAAACAGAGGTGTTTGTGGAGAATAGTTCCAAATTATTTCACAACGTATCCCCATCAACAATTTGTTGGATGAGCCATTTTGATTATATTTCAAAAACAGCTCCGGGATTTACCATTACTGCTCATACAGCGGACTGCCCAGTGGCAGCAGCAGAGTGTGAGGAGAAAAAACTGTATGCCATTCAGTTCCATCCGGAAGTACTCCATACAGTAGAAGGTAAGACAATGTTGTCTAACTTTGTATATGAAGTATGTGGATGTGCCGGTGACTGGAAGATGGATGCATTCGTTGAGAATACCATTAAAGATATCCGTGCAAAAGTTGGCGATGGACGTGTACTGCTTGCATTATCCGGTGGTGTAGATTCTTCTGTTGCAGCAGGACTTCTTTCCAGAGCAATTGGAAAACAACTGACTTGTGTATTCGTGGATCACGGTTTGCTTCGTAAAGATGAAGGCGATGAGGTAGAAGCTGTATTCGGCCCAGAAGGACAGTTTGATTTGAACTTCATCCGTGTTAATGCACAACAGAGATATTATGACAAGCTTGCCGGCGTAACAGAACCGGAAGCAAAACGTAAAATTATCGGTGAAGAGTTCATTCGTATTTTTGAAGAGGAAGCAAAGAAAATTGGTGCCGTTGATTTCCTGGCACAGGGAACCATTTACCCAGACGTTGTAGAGAGTGGTTTAGGCGGCGAGTCTGCAGTTATCAAATCGCACCACAACGTAGGAGGACTTCCGGAGTATGTAGATTTCAAAGAAATCATTGAGCCGTTACGTGACCTGTTTAAAGATGAGGTTCGTAAAGCCGGACTGGAGCTTGGAATTCCGGAGAGACTAGTATTCCGTCAGCCGTTTCCGGGACCGGGACTTGGTATTCGTATTATAGGTGAAGTTACAGAGGAGAAGGTTCGTATCGTCCAAGATGCAGATGCAATTTACAGAGAAGAGATTGCAAAAGCTGGGCTGGATCAGGATATCAACCAGTACTTTGCAGCTCTGACCAATATGCGTTCTGTTGGTGTTATGGGTGATGAGAGAACTTATGATTATGCTGTCGCACTTCGCGCTGTAAAGACCATTGACTTTATGACTGCAGAAGCAGCAGAGCTCCCTTATGAGGTGTTAAATAAGGTAATGAGCAGAATTATTAACGAGGTGAAAGGTGTAAATCGTGTATTCTATGATTTGACGAGTAAACCACCTGGAACGATTGAGTTTGAATAAATCGAGTTGCTTAAAAAAGCCAGTGTTTATGCGGGTTTCAGCGATTTCGATTAGTCTTTTGATAACAAATTGATAACAGTCATAGCAAGTGCCATTATTCTTGTTATCCAGTGGTTTATGGGTAACGGAACAATTAACAGGTGGCTTGCAGACTAAAGTTCGGAGCTTGGCTCTGAACAAATTCCATATTATAAACTAAGCCCTTAGCTGTGGTTAATAACCATAGTTAAGGGCTTTTTTGTCGTTGCCAAAGCATCTGTAGGGAGCTGCCAGTGGCAGGTCCTGTAGGTGCTTATTTATCTTTCAAGTGGTCTTTGAATGCTTCCACGAGAGCGTCACTTAATTCCTGTGATGGAACTTTTGCCCAACGCTGTGTGGTGTCGAACTCTGGATAATGGTAACGCCAGTTATCGTATTCTTCTCTGTTGATTTCTTCGGAAGATAGCTTGTCTGCCTGTTCTTTCCAAGCATACAGCATTTTGAGGAGTTCATATGCTTCTCTGCCTTTGTCCTTGTTGACCTTTAAGCATACCTCTCCGTCTGCTTCACTGACAGTAAGACCGTAAATATCTTCAAGGGTAAACAGAGTGTGCATAAGACCGATATAGCTGTCTATGTCAGGAACATCAAGAGCCTGTGGAGAAACATCAAGCACCTGTGCCAATGCATTTGTAAGGTCTGCTTTCGGTTTGCGTGTACCAGTTTCGTACTGTGCCAAACGCACATCAGCACTCTTTTCTGGAAAACCGATTGCTGTACCGAGATACTTTTGTGTCATACCACGCATTAGTCTGAAAAAATGTATTCTTTCGCTGATAGCCATAATGATACGCTCCTTTTATATTTAGTGAAATAAGTATAGCAGAAATGTTTAGTGGAAGTCAAGAAAAACCGAAACAAAAATGTTTAATATTTTCTTTGCAACCACTTGACAATAGCAAATATGTTTAGTAAAATAAATTACGAATTAAACAAATATGCTTAATGCGACAACTGAATGACCGTCCGAAAAGCCAAACCGCCAAGACCTCGTCGGAGCAAGTTCCGTATCGTTCGCTTGTGTGCAAGCACAAAAGCTCATTCGCTGCACTGCTCCTCCTCTTCCCCAAAAGTCTCCGACTTTTCGGGAACCCCTATACGAGCGAGCGCCTGATGTACTGCGGTGCATTGGGACAGCACAGCGCCTGCCGACAAGCAGGAGTGCCTGTTGGAACTTTAACACGGAGAAAGCGGCAAGCAAAAAATTATTTTAAGAAAGGAAGAAAAAGGATATGGAAAACAGATTTATCCGAGCCGAAGATGTGGCTCAGGAACTAAACGTATCAAAACCTTATGCATATAAACTCATCAGACAATTAAATGAGGAATTGAAAGCAAAGGGCTTTATTACGATTGCAGGGCGTGTAAATCGCCAGTATTTTTACGAAAGGCTCTACGGAGCAGGAAAGGGGGAAATGTAAATGCCGGTATTTAAGAATGAAGATAACGGTACTTGGTATGTGATGGCAAGGTATGTGAACTGGAAAGGGGAACGCAAGCAGAAATGCAAGCGTGGCTTTGCTACCAAACGAGAAGCACAGGAATGGGAAAGAATGTTCAAATTGCAGACTTCTTCAGACCTTGATATGAGTTTTGAAGCCTTTACGGAGCTTTATATCAATGATGTGAAGAACCGTTTGAAGGAAAACACGTGGCTTACCAAAGAGCATATCATACGCACAAAGATACTTCCGTATTTCGGGAAACTGAAAATCAGCGAGATTTCCACAAAGGAGATTATTACTTGGCAGAATGAAATGCTTGCCTATCGTGATGAGAAGAAAAAGCCTTATTCACAGACGTATCTGAAAACGCTGCACAATCAGTTGTCCGCCATTTTCAATCACGCTGTCCGCTACTATGAACTGCGTTCCAATCCTGCGGCAAAGGTGGGAAATATGGGACGTGAGGAACACAAGGAAATGCTGTTCTGGACAAAGGAAGAATACAAGAAATTCTCTTTTGAGATGATGGACAAGCCTGTTTCCTTTTATGCGTTTGAAATGCTTTACTGGTGCGGTATCCGAGAGGGCGAGCTGTTAGCTTTGACTCCGGCAGATTTCAACTTTGATAAGGAAACAGTCACAATCAATAAATCCTATCAGCGTTTGAAAGGGCAGGATGTGATTACTTCTCCGAAAACGAAAAAGAGCAACCGCACGATTAAAATGCCGAAGTTTCTGTGTGAGGAAATGAAAGAATATCTCGGTATGCTTTACGGATTGAAGAAGAAAGACCGTATCTTTACGGTGACGAAAAGCTATCTTCATCACGAGATGGACAGAGGGGCAAAGGCGGCAGGCGTGAAGCGTATCCGCATTCACGATCTCCGTCACAGCCACATTTCACTCTTGATTGATATGGGCTTTTCTGCGGTGGCGATTGCTGACCGAGTTGGTCACGAAAGTATTGATATTACTTATCAGTACGCACACCTCTTTCCGTCAAAGCAGATTGAGATGGCAGAAAAATTAGATGATTTAGGGAAAGGAGATTTTGAAAATGTCAGCTAAGAACAGAGATAACAAAAATCGTTGGAGGAATATCACAGTAGGGTTTCGAGTATCGCCCGAAGAAAACGAACTCATTAACAGAGCTGTAGCTCTATCAGGATTGCCAAAACAGGAGTATTGTTACCGCCGTTGCTTAAATCAGGATGTGGTGGTACAGGGCAATCCGAGAGTGTATAAGGCGTTGAAAACGGAATTTGCCACAGTCCTTGCGGAACTGAAAAGGATTGAAGCAGGAAAAGGTGTGGATGATGAACTGCTGAGTGTAATAGAACTGATTTCCATTATTCTCGGCGGTTTGAAAGGAGAGGATGCGAATGGAGAATAAAAAAGAAATGACTATTCCAAATGTATCTGCGGCAACAGATGCGGAACAGTCACTTTCCAAATGTACTGACAATAGTATAGTCAATCAGGATACGGATTTCAAGGGGTACGAGCAATCTTTTGAAGAAATGCAAAGGGAAATACTCAGACAGTTAGACCCTTCCTATCTGAAAACAGTATCAATGACAACGCTGTATGATACGGTGTTTGAGGTTCAGACACCACTTATCGACGGTCTGCTCCAAAGGGGAACTTACCTTTTCGTAGGTTCCCCGAAAGTGGGAAAGAGCTTTATGATGGCACAGCTTGCCTATCATATCAGCACAGGCACACCGCTTTGGGAGTATAAGGTGCGTAAGGCAACGGTGCTTTATTTTGCCCTTGAAGATGATTACCCACGTTTGCAGAAGCGATTGTTTCAGATGTTCGGTGCAAAGGAGACAGGCAATCTGTATTTCGCAACGGAATGTAAAACGGTCAATGGCGGACTGGAAGAACAGATAAGAGGGTTTATGAGGGAACACCCAGACACAGGCTTGATTATCATAGACACCTTAAAGCGTGTGCGTGAAGCAGGCGGAGCAGATTACAGCTACGCAAGTGATTATGATGTTGTGGCAAGGCTGAAAGCGTTGGCAGACAGTTACAAGGTTTCAATGCTTATTGTTCATCATACACGCAAACAAAAATCGGAAGATATATTCGATATGATTTCAGGCACGAATGGTCTGATGGGTGCGGCAGACGGTGCATTTGTTCTCAGTAAGGACAAGCGTACTTCCAACAATGCCACACTTGATGTTGCTGGCAGAGACCAGCAGGATATGAAAATCCATCTTGTAAGGGACAGCGAGCGATTGGTGTGGAACTTTGCAAAATCGGAAACGGAGATGTGGAAAGAACCGCCCGAACCTCTGCTTGAGAAGATAGCGGATACGCTCTTTTCGGAAAGTGACAGATGGGAAGGAACTGCTTCGGAACTTTGCGAAAGGCTTGCGGTGGATATAAAGCCGAATGTACTTTCTTTAAGGCTCAGTATCAACGCAAGCAGGCTGTTTCGTGATTACGGTATCCGTTATCAGAACAGCCGCACACACGACGGAAGAAAGGTTTCACTTTGGAAAGAAACCGAGCAGACGGCGTGACAAACGGTGTCAAAGGTGTCAATGTTTTTGAGAGCAGCACGCTGTGAAAAACATTGTCACCATCGTCACACTTTGACACCGGATAAAGTTTAGGGGAGTGTGCAGAGAGTGCCTTTTCAAAGGCGGCTCTTTGGTCTCGCCTGCTGGCTCGGTCGGTTCGCAGGCGTGTGTGCCACCGGCACACGCTCACCCCTCGGAGAGCCTTCGGAGAACGCAAAACCTGTTTACAGGTCGCATTTTTGATGGGTGTACCCGTCAAAAGTGCTTTTGCGTTACTTTTGACAAAAGTAACAAAACCTGAGAATGTTGAAATTTACAGATGGGAGATGAAAAAATGCAGAGAACGATAAGTGCAATGGTCGGTAAAGGCTCGGTCAATCACAATAGCCGAAAGTTCCGAGCAGAAAATGTAGACGGAACTCGTACTCATCTCAATATCGACTACTGCAATGAAAATATAAAGACAGTTTATCACGAATTGTTTGATGAAGCATTGGAAAGATACAATGCCAAGCAGATAAGGTCAGACCGAAAGATAAAAGATTATTATGAAAAAATCCGAAGTTCCAAGCAGGAAAAACCGTTCCACGAAATCATTTTACAGGTGGGCGGTAAGGGAAATATGAACGCCGATACGGAAAACGGAGAACTGGCAAAGCAGATTTTAGATGAATACTATCAGGGTTTTCAGGAGCGAAATCCACAGCTTCGGGTGTTCTCGGCTCATCTGCATATGGATGAAGCTACACCACATCTGCACATAGATTTTGTACCTTTTACCACAGGCAGCAAGCGTGGACTTGATACAAGAGTGTCACTAAAGCAGGCTCTTGCAACGCAAGGTTTTAAGGGCGGCAGTCGTGGCGATACGGAGTGGTCGCAATGGATACAGTCCGAAAAAGAACAGCTTGCGGCGGTGATGGAACGTTATGGGATTGAGTGGGAACATTTAGGCACACACGAAAAACATCTTTCTGTTTTGGATTATAAAAAGCAGGAAAGAGAAAAAGAAGTGGCGGCATTAGGTGCGAAAATCGAGCAGAAACAGATTGAATTTGATGTGTTGTCGGAACGAGTATTGAACTATGATAAGGCAAAAGACGAGCTGTCAAATCTTGAAATAGAGCTTGATACTGCACCGAAATATCAGTTGCCAGAACCAGAGAAATTTATGACTGCAAAGGCATATAAAACCAAAATGGCAGAGCCGGTTGTAAGGAAATTGAAGCAACTTGTCAAAACGGTGCTTGCCCGCTGCTTTGAGGGGTGGGACAACTATCATAGGCTGAATACAGCGAATGCACAGTTATACCGCACCAATCAGCGTTTGGAGAAAGTCAATGAAAGATTGACCGAAGAAAACAAAATCCTAAAAGCAGAAAATAAAGATTACAGCCTGCTCCGTAAGGTTTTTGGTCGCAAACAGATAGATGATTTGTTGGAGCAGGCAAGAACAGTTAAAGGTCGCAAGCGTGATAATACACGATCACGATAGACAAAAATCACAGGAGGAAAAGGAAAATGACAAAGACAATTTTTGAAGAAATGGGCGGAACTTATAGACAGGTGGGTGATTATTTATTGCCGAACATCACAGTACCAGCCGAAGAAGAAATAGAGCCGATTGGTTTATGGGGGAAACGACATGCAAGGCATTTAAAGGAACACTATAAAGTGTTATATATGAACCTGCTGACAAGCGGAAAGCTGCATAGTTATCTTGCAGAAGTCGATAAGCAAGCAGAGGATATGTTTCTTCGACTGGTAAAGGAATATGCCGACAGACAAGATGTGACGGAACAATTAAAGAAAGATAATCCCTACGAATGGATTGGAAGAATGAATAATATTCAGGCTTGTGTGAGGGAAGTTGTAGGAACGGAGTTGATTTACACATAAGCGTTTTACGGTATGGTGCTCCTGCGTTTGCTGGAGTGCTGTGGTTGTGGTTGTAAAGAGGTTGTGAAAGATTGAATTTCGTAATGGTTGGATGTATAATTAGGAAGTGAAAATTTTAATTTGCACTTCCATAAGGTGAAATGTATTGACAAAAAAAATAAAGTATGATAGTATTGCCATTAGAAGAAAGAAAGGCACATTTTGTGTAAGGTGAGGAAATGATTAATAGATAATTTGATTTAAGTAAGACACATATAGTTATTGAGCCTGTAGAGAATAGGTTTGTTTTGTGTACGCTTAAGTTGGATTATCGCAAGAGGCATTTCCTTTGTTTTCCTTTTGGAAAAGAAATAAGGGTCTATTTAGCGAGTCTATTTTTGCGTATACAAAAAAGACTCGTTTTTGTGTGTTCAAAATAATAATTGGCTCAGACTTCGAAAAGGAGAAACTTTAATGTTGCAGATAAAAAAATTAAATTTAACACATAAAAAAGACCTGAGAATAATTCTTAATGATTTCAACCTTGTGCTAAATGATGGAGATAAGGCAGTTATTATTGGAGAAGAGGGAAATGGGAAATCGACATTAATGAAGTGGATATACAATCCGTCGCTTGTAGAAAACTATATAGAAGCAGATGGGGAAAGGATAATGGGACACGAACGTCTTGGTTATCTTCCGCAGGAGATGCTCGATGAAGATAAGGAAAAAACAATATACGAATATTTTTCTGAAGAGGAAATATTCTGGGAGAAAACGCCTAAAGAATTGTCTGTTATTGCGGGAAAATTTGGAATGAAAAATGATTTTTTCTACAGTAACCAGACAATGGGTAGTCTTTCAGGAGGCGAAAAAGTCAAGACACAACTTATGAGGCTTTTCATTCGCGATGTTTCTGTGCTGTTGTTGGACGAACCTTCCAATGACATCGACATTGCGACGCTTACATTACTGGAAAAAATCATAAATGACTGGAAGCACATTGTGCTTTTTATTTCACACGATGAAACGCTGATAGAGCGTACTGCCAACATGGTGATACATATCGAGCAGATTATACGAAAAACAAAGGCGAGATATACCGTGGCAAAGCTTCCCTATAGACGCTATGTGGAAGAACGGCTTCATAAATTTGAAATCCAAAAACAGCGGGCACTGAGTGACCGTAGGGAGAAAAAGATTCGCGATGAAAAATATCAAAGAGTTATGCAGAGTGTACAAGGTGCATTAAGAAGTTGTACCAGACAAGCACCGTCTGTTGCCAAAAACTTAAAGGACAAAATGCATACGGTTAAGGCAATGGAACGAAGATTTGAAAAAGAAGATGAAAATATGACTCAGATGCCGGAACAGGAAGAAGCAATCTTTGTCAAATTAGGGGATGAAAACTCACACATTCCCGCAGGAAAAACGGTCATAGAATATGAACTTTCAAAGCTTGTGACTCCGGATGGCAAAAGAATTTTAGCAGAAGGAATTCATTTAAAAATAAAAGGTTCAGAAAAAATCTGTATGATAGGAGCCAACGGGGCAGGAAAAACGACTCTTCTAAAAAAGATAGCGGAAGAACTCCTAAATCGGAATGACATTAAAGCAGAATATATGCCTCAAACTTATGAAGACCTGCTGGATTTGGATGTTACACCGGTTGATTACCTTGATAAAACAGGAGATAAAGAAGAGCGTACAAGAATTAGAACATACCTTGGTTCACTTAAATACACACCAGATGAAATGGAGCATCCGATTCGGGAGTTATCAGGCGGACAAAAGGCGAAAGTGCTTCTCTTGAGGATGAGCTTAAGTGGTGCAAATGTTCTTATTCTGGATGAACCGACAAGAAATTTTTCACCATTGTCCGGTCCGGTAATAAGAAAAATGCTCCGAGAATTTCCGGGGGCTGTCATTAGCATTTCTCACGATAGAAAGTATATTGAAGAGGTGTGCGATAAAATATATCAGCTAAATCCTAATGGATTACAGCTAATTGGTGATTGATAACAAAAAGGATGAAAGACTGACAAATTTCAGGCTTTTAGTGAGTTGGAAAGCATACAAAGATTTGAATTTGGAGGATAGATTATGGTACGTACAGAAGATGCATGTGAAATTATAAAATATGCTTTGCAAAACGAAATTAAAGTATATTTAGATGGCGGATGGGGTGTTGATGCACTTCTTAAAAGAGAATCAAGAATACACAATGATATTGATTTGTTTGTTGAACTGAAACATTATCATGATTATATTTATGTGATTAAGCAGCATGGATTTGAGGAAGTAAATACTGATTATACAACGGATGGTCATACTGTCTGGAAAGATGATAAACAAAGAATCATTGATTTACATTGTTTTGAATTTACAGATGACGGAATTGTTTATGAGGGAGATATATTTCCATCAAAAACTTTTTCCGGTATTGGAAAAGTTGGAGATATAACTGTTTCTTGTATTGAACCATTGAGTCAGGTAATGCTTCATTTGGGATATGAACACGATAAAAATGATGTGCATGATGTGATGCTGTTGTGTGAAACATTTCAAATAGCAATACCAGATGAATATAAGGAAAAGTAAAATTTCAGTTTTGTGTTGAATCTCTAAGCAAAATAGCTTATAATTTGACATGCTACATATAGTTATTATCCACAGTTATCGAGTAGGTGTTATCAATGCCGATAACAAAATGATAACATTAGCTCGTATAGGCAGGATAATATGGATATATCAAATAATCAAAAGAACGAGAAACATTACAGAGAATAATTCCTAAACAAAAAGCGTTAGTCTTTGTAGAGTTTGAATAGTTGGAGCTAAGCTGTAAAGCCTTTGTTTACAAAGGTTTTACAGCTTTTCCTTTATAGGATTGCATTTTCATTGCATTATTTTTCTTCAACTGTTCTGTGATAGATTGCTGTATGTTGATTGCTGGTATAATTAGCAATGCTTTCAGTAGCAGATTGTACTTGTAATATTCCAGTCAGCTTTTTAGCAACTTCAAGATTCGTATTTGGATACAGATGACCATAAGTGCCGAGTGTTGTCTGTATTTTTTCATGTCCTAAACGTTCCTTGATAAGTAAAGGATTTTCGCCCATGCTGATAAGCAATGAAGCGTGTGAATGTCGCAAGGCATGAATTTTAATACGATGAACACCTGCTAAATTTGACAACTTTTCCAAAGCTCTGGGAAGCGTTGTTTTACTGGTTGGAGTTCCGTTATAACTTAGTACAAGTGGACAATCGGGAAGAACCTGTTGCTGAACACTTTGCCAAGCCTTTAGCTCATTGAGTGTATCTGAATCAATATAAATAGTACGGATACTTGCCTGTGTTTTCGGCTCAACGAATTTATAGTCCGTCATTGTTCGGTAATATAATGTTTTGGTAATGCTAAGCAAGCCGGTTTCAAAATCTATGTCTGACCAATGTAATGCTGACGCTTCGCCAATTCGCATACCAGTCATAAATAATAACCAGAACGATATAAACAGATAATGTTCATAATAGTCTTTCTTACAGAGTAAGGAAATAACCTTTTGAAATTCTTCTAATGTCCAGAAATCAACTTTGGTTTTCTTGCTTTTGATATTGCCTATCATACGAGAGGGATTTTTCTTCGCAATTCCAAGAACAATAGCTCTGTCGAATGCGATAGAAAGCATTCCCTGTACGATACGAATGTAATTAGGACTAAAATCTTTTGCAAGTTTCAACTGCCAGTTTTGAACATGGATAGGTTCGATTTCGTCTGTTTCCATTTTGTAGAAATAGGAAAAATGTTTCTTGATGGTAGTAGCACGATTAAGATAAGTGCTTTCTTTTACCTGTGTTTTATACCATGGCAGGTAGGTTTCTTCTATAAATTGCTGAAAAGAAACGCCATCTTTTTTTGTTGTTAATTCTTCGGTAGAAGCTAACACCAGTTTTGAATATTCTTCCTTTGCTTCTTTTTTCGTTCTGAATCCACTTCGGTATTTCTGTATCTGTTTTCCGGTAATGGGATTGTAGCCTAAATTAGCTCTGAAATAATAAGTTCCGTTATCTGCTTTCTTAATAGGGTCTTTTGCCATGATTTCACTCCTTACATGATATGCAAGAAGTACAATCAATCGTTTGTGTCTGATAATGTAATCCCTAATAATTCTTCCACGGCTTCTTTGGGGACTCTGTCCAATTTACGGGATTGGTAATAAGTATGCCCTTTTTCAATCATAAGTGTTTTTGCTTTTCTTATGATGTCTGCCGAGAAAGAAGTTCCATAACCTAGTGCTATGAGGTCTTTTTTTGTTACGGTAATCATAATCCTCCTTTCCATAGACCAGATAAGGAAATCTCAATATCTTGTCTATCAGTATATCAAATGATGTGCAAAAAAGCTCTATTAAGATGATTTTTTCTTGCAAAATCGTTGTTAGATAGTTTTACAAGCAATCAGACGGCTTCGGCAAGCTCCGCTGGTATCTCAACCATTCCCATTCCTGTGGGCTGAACCGTGTCATACGGGTGTATCATTATCCTGTGTTGCAGGTCATGGCAGAACGACTTTTCCAACGGTCGCTCCCAGATCATTGCATGAATCGCTATCTCCCGATTGGAAAAGTCACGGCGTACAACCTCTGATGGCTCACTGCAAGCACAAACGTATCTGACTGCTTTATTCACTTATCAAAGAACGGTTAGGCTCTTGTCAGCCTGTATCAATTCATTTTTACAAATGGACTGATACAGAATGATAAGAAAAAGCGGAACAGGAATGGAAATCCATTTTTGATTGCAACAGCTATTTTAGAAGATGGGATTATAGTAACTGATGAAGGAAACAAGAATAATGGAATTCCAATGGTATGTGAATCATTAGGTGTAGAGTATATGAAACTTAATGATATGTTAGATGAGGTATTGGAGTAATGAATTAGAGGGGGAGAAATTCTTCTCTTTTTTGTTTGTATTATTCCGATAAACGATGTATAATCAAACTAGTTTTATGTTTCTACTTATGTATGATTTTGAAGAGGTAAGATTATGGAGTATTTAACGACTGTGGAATTATCAGAAAGATGGAATATCACTTCACGTCGAATAGGTGTTTTATGTGCAGAAGGAAGAATTGAAGGTGCAATAAAAAAAGGAAAAACATGGTTAATTCCTTCAGATGCAATAAAGCCTGCGGATGGACGATACAAGAAGAAGTCAGAAAAGTAAGATGTAATACGAAATAGAATTTATAAATATATGAGAATATATAATTAAATGCAGAGGGGGTACTTATATGGCATTTGATTTTGGAAACGCAAATGAAGCACAGAGAAGTGCTATTTCAACAACAGATGGTCCGTTGTTGATTATTGCAGGCCCTGGTACAGGGAAAACATATACATTAGTAAAGAGAATTGTTTATCTTATAACTGAAAAAGATGTGCTTCCTGAGGAAATAATGATTGCTACATTTACAGAAAAGGCTGCGAAAGAACTGATTACACGTATCACAAATGAATTGTATGCAATAGAAGTATCCGTAAATCTGAATGAAATGTATATTGGTACTTTTCATTCAATTTGTTTGAGAATTCTTAAAGATCATCTCGAATATACAAGGATTAAGAAAAATTATAGGATGCTGGATAATTTTGATCAGCAGTATATGGTGTTTCAAAAGATTAATAGATTTAGGAACTTGCCTTATTTTGATGTTATATTTGATAAAAAGCAGGGAGCTTGGAGACAAGCCGGAGAAATAGTTAAGTATGTTAATAATCTTGCTGAAGAATTGGTCGATATTGATGAAATGCAAGGAGATGCAGATGAACATATTGTAGCTGTTGCAAATATTATGAAACAGTACAATACCCTGATGGAAGATGAGAATTTAATTGATTTTTCAAGTATTCAAACAGAAGCATATAAATTATTGATCGAGAAACCAAGCATATTGGAAGAAATACAGCAGAAAATTAAATATGTGATGGTTGATGAATATCAGGATACAAATTACATACAGGAATTACTTGTGTTTTTGATTGCCGGAAAAAATAAAAATATATGTGTTGTGGGAGACGATGACCAAGGTTTGTATCGTTTTCGAGGAGCAACAATAAGAAATATATTGGAATTTCCAGGCCATTTTGCAGAAGGAGAATGTAAGCAGGTTAAACTTGTTACAAATTATCGTTCAGAGAGACAAATTATTGATTTTTACAATAAATGGATGAGCACAACAGATGGTAGGGCATATGATTTTATGTGGAAGAATTTTAGGTTTGAGAAGAAGATTGTTCCGCCGGAAGGGAAAAAGGATGCTAAAGTAGGTGTTATTAAATGTTCAGGAAGAGATTTGTTAGATGATTGGTATGAACAAGTGTATTCATTTATTACACAATTAAAAAGTAGTGGTGTACTAACTGATTACAATCAGATTGCAGTTCTTTGCAAGTCTGTAAAAGGGGATAAAATCATAGGTATGGTTGAATATCTTGAGGAACATGGTATTAAAGTTTATTCACCTCGTTCGGAAATGTTCTTTGAAAGAAAAGAGATAAAACAGGTAATAGGGTGTATGATCTTATGTTTCCCAGAGTATGTTCGTAAGTTACAACAAAGAGATTTTTCGTATGATTTTGAAAATCTCTATAAATATTACGATACTCAATGTATAGCTGCTGCAAGAGAGCTTATTTTACAGTATAGAGATACATTGGGTAAATGGATTGCAGAGAAGATGCATAAACACGCTAATCTAAGAAGGGATAATGCAGATTACGCATTTACAGGATTACTGTATCAGCTATTACAGTTTGAACCATTTAGTACATACTTAGGGATAGATATGAAATCAGGGGTGATAGATGAAAGACCTGCAAGAAACTTATCAATTTTATCTTCAATTTTGGGAAAGTATGAATATCTACATCGGATAGATGTCTTCACGGAAAAAAATATTATAGAGTCAGTAGAACGTTTTTTTAATATGTATTTTCGCTTCTTATTTGATGGAGGAATTACAGAGTATGAAGATGATTCAGAGTATGCTCCGAGTGGGTGCGTTTCATTTATGACTATACATCAGTCAAAAGGAATGGAGTTTCCGATAGTGATTGTTGATTCATTAAATGGAACACCGAGAAGTAGTGGAAATCATTTGCTAGAAGAAATAGAAAATAAATATTTTCATAGAAAAGTTTTTGAGACGAGGGAAGATATAAAATTTTTTGATTTTTGGAGATTATATTATACGGCATTTTCAAGAGCACAAAATTTATTGGTACTCTCATGTTGTGAAAAGAAAGGTCGTGGAGCCACACCGAGCAAATATTTTGAAGAGTGCTATGAGAAGCTACCTGATTATGAAGATGTAAATCTTTCAGAAATAACGTTGGAAAAGGTAAAGCCTGTAAATATAAAGGATACATATTCTTTTACTTCTCACATCGCTCTGTATGAGAATTGTGCATTACAGTATAAATTTTTCAAAGAACTTGGATTTACGCAGGTAAGAGTAGGTGCAACACTCTTTGGAACATTAGTGCACGAGACAATAGAAGACATTCATCGTGCAGCTATGCGTCATGAAGAACAGACAATAGTACCGGAAACAATACGAGAGTGGTTTGATACAAATTATATGACATTATCGAAATGTGAGCATTCTTATTTAGGACAACCGCAGATAGAAGCTGCGTATAAACAGGTTTTGAGGTATGTTGAGAGAAATCAGAGTGACTGGAGTCGAATTCAAGATGCAGAGGTGGAAGTAAGTTTAGTAAAGCCTGATTATATATTGCTTGGAAAGGTTGACCTTATCAGGGGCGAAGGTGATACAGTAGAGATTGTTGACTTTAAATCCGAGAAGAAACCAGATGTTTTAATTGAAACAGCGGAGATGAATCGTTATAGGAGACAGCTTGAAGTGTATGCTCATCTTATTGAGGAAAAGACAGGCAAAAAGGTAAGTAAAATGCATTTGTATTATACTGGTGAGGATAATGGTGTACCAACAGTAACATTTAATAAGTCAACGGAAATGATTGATAAAACAATAAAAGAATTTGATGCAGTGGTTGAAAAAATACAACGTAAAGATTTTAGTGGCAGAGCTAAAGATAAAAATCTTTGTGCCAACTGTGATATGAGACATTACTGTAGAAGAAAAGGAGATTGCTAATGGATGGACAGATTTCATTTACATTTGAACAAAGACAACCAATAAAAGGATATCCGGAGTTACACTGGACGGGGAAGAGAGCCTATGAAACGGAACAATTCTATCCTGCTCAGTTGAAAGAAGTATATGGTAATCCAAAAGATGGTTGGATGAACAAAATATTTTGGGGTGATAATTTACAGGTTATGGGGCATTTACTTCAGAATTTTATGGGAAAAATAAATTTGGTTTATATTGATCCACCATTTGCTAGTAGTGCAGATTATGTGAAGAAAATTAAGTTAAAAAAGAAAGCTGTAACAGGTGATGCTTCGATGTTTGAAGAAAAGCAGTACACAGATATTTGGAACAATGATGAATATTTACAATTTATTTTTGAACGTTTGACAATTATTAGAGAACTGCTTAGCGAGCAAGGAACGATTTTTATGCATTGTGACTGGAGAGTAAGTGGGTATGTCAGGTTAATAATGGATGAAGTGTTTGGAAAGGAAAATTTTTTGAATGAAATTATTTGGAATTATTCAGGGGGGAGAATAGGGCATAATTTTTTTGGTAGGAAGCACGATACAATTTTCTGGTATGCTAAACAATATGGACAACAAACATTTAACTATAATGATGTACGACAGGAATATGCAGAATCCACACTAAAAAGAAATCAATATAAGAATAACGGCAGTGATGATAGAGTATTGGATTATAAACCAAATGAAGATGGAAAATTTCCTGAAGATGTATGGAATATTTCAATAATTAATCCATTTGCGAAAGAACGACTAGATTATCCGACACAAAAGCCAGAAAAGTTATTAGAACAAGTGATAAAAGCAGCTTCAAATCCTGGAGATATTGTTTTTGATTGTTTTATGGGATCTGGGACCACACAAGCTGTTGCTATGAAATTAGGAAGAAGATTTATTGGTGCAGATATTAATCTTGGAGCAATACAAACTACAACAAAGAGATTGATAACTGCATCCAAGGACCTGGATGATACAAAATATACTGGATTTGAAGTTTATAATGTAAATAATTATGATTTCTTTAGAAATCCAGTAGAAGCCAAAGAATTAATTATTGATGCATTAGGTATCCAAAAATTTGATTCATCAACAGTATATGACGGTGAATTAGATGGTTGGATGGTTAAAATCATGCCTACAAATCGTATTGCAACAAAGGCTGATTTAGAAGAACTCAAGGCTAATTTACCATACCATACATTTGAAAAGCGCAAGGAAGAAAATCCGAATGGCGTGGTAGAAAAAATTAAGATTATTTGCATGGGACATGAGGCTGATTTAAAGGCATCGTTGGAACAGGAACTTTCTTCGTATAATTTGGAAATAGAGATAGTTGATATCCTTAGGGATAAGAAAGATTTACAATTTAAGAGAGAAGCAGATGCCAATGTTGTTAAAGAAAACAATCAGATTATAATAAAAGAATTTTATCCGATGAATCTTTTACAGAAATTAAGTATGCAGAAAGAATCAGTTGAAGATTGGAGGCAGTTGGTAGAATCTATCTATATTGACTGGAATTATGATGGACAGACAATGAGGCCAACAATTTGTGATATTCCTGCAAAAGATGAGTTGGTATCTGGTATATATAAAATTCCAGCTTCAGTAGGTAAAATTAAAATAAAGATAACAGATTTGTTATCTGAGTCACTTGAGCTGGAGGTATAGATATGGCAAAAGAAGTTGGAATGGAATTTGCCTTTTTTGAGTTCCTTCGTTCATTCTATGTAGATAATAGAGGAATTATAAGAAATAGGTATCGTGAAATAACTAAGAAATATCTGGATTACAATGACAAGGAAAAGAACCCAGACGCATTTTTACGAACCCCACAGTTTGAAGCCTTAGAAATGTATGTGTTTGTAAAAGAATTTATGAATAATCAACAGATGTATCAGATGTTTGATGACTGGTCAAAGAGAAATGGTGTTTTTTCAGATAGGCGATTCTATGATGAAGCTGGGCAGATGACATTATATGATGTTTATTCACCAAAACAGTATCATGATTATTTTTTACAAATAAAGAAATATGTGGAAGATTATCCAAATTATATTTTTGCATTAACTATGGGATTAGGTAAGACAATTCTCATGGCTACCTGTATTTTTTATGAGTTTCTTCTTGCTTCAAAATGGCCTCGAGATGATAAGTATTGTCATAATGCATTAGTTTTTGCACCAGACAAAACAGTATTACAATCGTTAAAAGAAATAGTAACTTTTGATAAGAGTAAGGTTGTACCTCCGGAATATATTGGTGTATTAGATGCAAATATTAAGGTGTATTTTCTTGAAGATAGTGGAACCACATTAAATACATTAGATGGTTCCAAGTATAATATAATTATTTCTAATACACAGAAAATCATATTAAAGGCTCAGCATAAAGAAAAAAGTTCTGTAGACAAGTTGTTTAGTGATCAGATACCAGGACAATCCGTATTGGATGATGTTCTTGGAATATTACAGGAAATCAGTAACAACGATGATTTGCTGTCAAATCAACGTTTTGAGAAACTTACCAGGCTTTCACAAATGGGTATTTATGTAGATGAAGCACATCATATGTTTGGAGCAGACTTGGAGAAGGCTTTGCACGAAAATGGTAAGGGTACTAGCCTGCGCAATACTATAAATAAATTGTCTAAGGAATTATCTAATCATGGAAGTAAAGTGGTTGCTTGTTATAATTTTACAGGAACACCATACGTCAATAATAAGATTCTTCCGGAAGTTATATATGCTTATGGATTGCAGGCGGCAATTAGAAATAATTTCTTAAAAGATACTAGTGTTATTGGTTATAGTAACGTAAAAAGCAAAGAATTCCTAAAAGCTGTTATTGCCGATTTCTGGGCAAAGTATGGTGGAAAAGAATATGAGGGATTAGCACCTAAAATGGCTATTTTTGGTGCAGAGATAGCAGAAGTTCGTGATGAAATCAGGCCAGTTGTTGAAGAGGTACTATCTGAATTGGGAATACCTCTTGATAAAATTTTAGTTAATGTTGGAGACGAAAAGATTACTAAATCTGAAGACATAAGAGATTTTAACAATCTTGATATAGCTGGAACAGCAGGCAGTAAGAAGCAGTTTATATTGCTTGTTAATAAAGGTAGAGAGGGGTGGAACTGTAGATCATTATTTAGCGTGGCTCTTTTTAGAAGTCCAAAGTCAAAAGTTTTTGTGCTTCAAGCAACAATGAGATGCTTGAGAAAAATTACAGATGAACAACTAACGGCCACAGTGTACTTGTCAAAAGAGAATATGGATATATTGGATGATGAGCTTAAAAAGAATTTTAGAACTAGCATAGAGGAACTTGTAGTTAAGAAGGATAAAAAACGTAAGAAAGTTCCTGTACGTGTGAAAGAACCACCTAGAACATTGCGCATGAACAGATTGCATTATAAATATTCTTTGGAAACTAAGCATTATGATAGTAGATTATCGTTTGGTTTGAAAGAAATAGAAACAGAAAATTATGATGCAACAATGTATGTTAAAGAAGGACTTACAACTTCGTCTGTTGTGCGTGAAAGCAATATTAACTATATGGTTAGTAAATTAGCGTATACTGAGATAACGTTGGTGGCAGAAGTAGCAAAATATTTTCCTGATATCAGATGCACAGAAGTTGCTAGGATACTGAGGGAATCAGAAGAAGGTATTGATAAAATATTAGTAGCTGTCAATGAACATAATGATATTATTTATGATAAAATTGTTCCAACCATATTTGAGGCATTATACCGGGTTAACAAAGAGATTGTAAAAGAAAATGTTGATGTTAAATTACTTAAGAAGCCTAAAGAAGGTGGATATTATGAGTTTAGTGGAAATGAGGATTTGATTATAATGCAGAATTCAGAGGATTCTGTTGTTGTGAAAAATAAAGACAAGAGTTTTCACGCAGATACTTATGTTTTTGATTCGAAGCCTGAGTTACAATTGTTTTTACAGTTGCTTGCAAATGAGCACGTAAAAAAAGCTTATTTCACTGGAATGTTTACTGCTGACCAGACAGATTTTTATGTTCCATATATTGATCCGGAATCTAATAGATTAAGGAAGTATTATCCAGATTTCTTAGTAAAAATGGACGATGGAAGTTATTTGATTTTGGAAGTAAAAGGTGACAATATGATAGATGATCCAGTAGTAAAGGCGAAAGGAGCAGCGGCAGAGGAGGTTGCAGTAGAGAGTTCTATGAAATACGAAATGCTTAAAGGAACAGACATTATGGAAGGAAAAGCAAAGTTTTAGCTTAAACGGGTCTCATTCAACCTGAATGGCGGATAGTAATTAAAGATGATATTAATATGGGAAAATCAGGGATAATAAAAGATTTTGTTTTGCCACAAGAAATATATATTGGATGTAGACAGCAGGAAACAGTCGCTGAGAATAACAATAATCGTATGTTACATAATAAAAAAGAGAATGAGATGTATGCTGATCTAGATGAGATACTTCAATGGCGGAGAATAACTATATTGATGTATATATGCCAATAATAAGTAGAAAAGAATATAAAATGATGGATAGAGCGTTACGATTGATTTAGCAAATTTTAGCAGAGGTGGCTATATGTCAGATTTTGAAGAAAAATATGATTATCAGGAAATTATGGTAGAAGATATTTCGCAGATATATCAAATTGCAAATGATTATAATTCGTTCTATGATTTACCAAGATCAGGTAGAGGTGACCCAGGTGATGAACGAACTTACTTACAGGCATTTTATAGAGGACAAAGCGATTCTTCTTGGAAAATCACTCCAAGTATATGCAGAGATACATCTGTGGATGAGAGTATATCGGAATCTGGAGATTTACTATTTGAAGTAATGGCATATAATCAGCATTATATACATGCTACAAGATTAATTGACTTTACAATGGATATAAATGTAGCATTGTTTTTTGCTTGTTGTGAAAATATTGAAAAAGATGCGGCTATATTTATATGGTCATATTCTCCGTATGATCCTAAATGGACAAGAATAAAGATACAGTGTGAACTTGTTAATGTTAAAAAGCAACGTATAAGTGTAAGTGAATATGCAGAGATACTTTTGCAGAAATATCCGGAATTGAAAGACAATTATACTTATAAAAAGGATTTCTATACTGATTTAGTTTCTTATTTGGACCACGGCTTTATGATTATGCAACCACGTAATCCGTATTTGGAAAATATGAGAATACAAAGACAAAAAGGGTGTTTATATGTTTGTGGTGTGAAATTTGAAACTCCGATTGATAAAATGAGAACAAGTGTTAATGCGGGGAATAATATATTGTGCCCGCATGAGCCGGAAGCTCCTAAAGAATTGGACGGAGGTAATTTTTTGGTAAAGGTGGTCATTCCTTCAAGATTAAAAAATGTGATAATGAAACAATTGGAAGAAAAGGGAATTACAAAAGAAGCTTTGTTACCCATGTGATGTAAATAGGCACTTGTTTAATGTAGAAGGATGGTGAGAACTATGGATATAAAGCAGCTAATCGGCGAAACCACAGATTACGATAAAAAGGTTGCACTTGAGACAAAGAAACCCAAAAGCTGGTGCAAGAGTATAAGTGCATTTGCAAATTGCTATGGTGGTAAGCTGGTATTTGGTGTGGCAAATGATGATGCGTTGGTTGGTCTTTCGGATGCTGAAGGAGATGCAGAAAAAATTAGTGAGATAATTAAAACACACCTTAATCCGATACCAGAGTTTAAGCTTTCATTTGAAAAAGATAATGACAAGACATTCGTTATTGTAGAAGTTATGAAAGGGCAGCAGACTCCATACTATTATGAGGGTGATGGGCAACTTATTGCATTTATGCGTATAGGAAATGAAAGTGTTCCGGCGACACCTTCGCAGTTAAGAGAGTTGGTACTTCGCGGAAGTGGTGAAAGTTATGATAGTCTGAAGTCAAGATATGATTTTAACAATATGTCCTTTACAAAATTAAAATCAGTATATAAACAGAGAACGGGGAATACATTTGAAGATACAGATTATGAATCTTTTGGGCTGATTGATGAAAAAGGAAATCTAACGAATGCTGGAGCACTTTTGGCAGATGAATCACCGGTACGTCATTCCAGATTGTTTTGTACAAGATGGAATGGACTTACTAAAGCATCAGGAATAGTGGATGCACTTGATGATAAGGAATATACTGGCAGTCTTGTCACATTGTTGCAGGCAGGAACTGATTTTGTGAGAAATAATTCCAAGAAAGCATGGCGTAAGGTTGGTGACGGCAGAATTGAAATGCCTGATTATCCGGATAGAGCAGTACTTGAAGGTGTAGTAAATGCATTGATTCATAGAAATTATCTGGAGATAGGTAGTGAAGTCCATATAGATATGTTCGATGATAGAATTGAAATATATTCACCCGGTGGAATGGTAAGTGGAATATCTCTTGAGGGGAAAAATCTATTGAAAATTCCGTCAAAGCGAAGAAATCCGATATTAGCTGATATATTCAGCCGTTTAAAATATATGGAGCGTAGAGGTAGTGGATTTAAGAAGATATTGGCAGATTATGAGGGACAAGTAGAATTTGATGAGACCAAGATGCCAGTCTTTGATGCAGATAATGATGATTTTACATTGACTTTGTATAATCTGAATTATGGCACTAATTATGCAACACAGGTGAATGAAAATGTCATAGAAAATGTCATAGAAAATGTCATAGAAATTTCGGAAGAAAAAATGAAGCAGTTAATGCCAGAGTATTCTAAGAAGAAGCTTACTAAAGCATGTGAGATCCTAAAAATGATTTCCAAAAATCCGAATATTTCTATTGATGAATTAAGAATAGCCTTAGATGTCACAGATAGAACAATTGCTAGATATATATCAGAATTAAAGGATAAAGGTATCATAGAACGAAAAGGTCCAGATAATGGTGGTAAATGGAAAATTAAGTAAGTGAATGACAGTAAATATGGCACTCAATGTGACACCCAAACTTTTACTCAAGAATATTCCGAAGTTAGTCTCAATGAAGTCTCACGAGATTTGAGACTGAGGAGGTTCAAAATCATGGACATAAGCAAAAGGAATTGGAAATTATTTCGAGAAAGATTATCAGGCAGGTTTATTAGGAAATAGATAAAATGTATGAGAAGAATGCACTAAATAATTTTAAAGATGTATTGGGAAAATATTGTGCAATTAATCAGTTTGTTGAATTGTCAAAAAGGTGTTTTTTGGTTGAACATCAAAACGAGATACAGAAAAGGGATACATTTGTGAAGTTAGCAACAGAATATGCAGTAACTCTGACAAATTATGATGCAGATTCGATGGTTTGCGAAATATGCAGAAGTTATATTGTTAATGTTCATTTGTGTTTTGAAACATTTTTGAAAGATGTATGCCGGCAGATAAATAAATACGGAAAGAATGAATATAAACCGAGAATTCAAGAAGAGTCATATTTATCATGTGCAGTCAGAAATATTTGTGGTAATAACTTATCTGATGATATGAAACCTTTGTATGAGTTATGTGAATACTATCGACTGATAAGAAATACTTCGGTTCATGATTTATGTGAGGTTGGTTCTCATGAAAAAGAATATCGTAAATTACAAAAGTATAATTTTAAGACCGAGGCTAAATTTTCAAAGCTAGTAGCACCAAATAAATATGAAGAAATATCATTCGATGATTTTGTTATGTTTTCTAGATCTTGTGTTGAATTGGCAACATACATTTTTGAGAAAATGGCTTATGATTATACTAAAATAGCTTTAGATATTCCAGATAAGCAAATAAGTAAATGGCGGAAATATAGTAAAAACCGTCAAGAAAAAGCGCTTTGCTTGTACATAAAGACCTTGTATAAGGTGGATGAAGAGTTCATAGAGCAAATACCAAAACTTCTTAACATGATTATTGACCCGATAGTCTAATGGTAGGGCGTCCCCCTTCATAAGTGCATTTGCAACAGTGCACTTATGAAGGGGAAAGATGTGGTTCGAATCCACATCGGGTCTTTTTATAGATATTACTAACGAAAACGCAGGAGAGAGGTGTTAATGATGGCGAGTTCTTATTATCAAAACTTAATTAAACGTGTTTTAGAAGCATCTACAACGGATAATTGGGAAATAGCAGTGCGGGAATGGGATATTGTTGATTGTGAAGAAGATGAGGAACATGCATCAGAATGTGTATGTGGAAAAGAGAATCTGAGATACTTATTTACGATTAGAAATAGAGAAACAGGTAGAAGTTTATACCCGATAGGATCTTCTTGTATAGAAAAATTTGAGCGAGATGATTTAGATTATGAAGTAGATGTTCAAATGGATATGTATCGTTTAGCGCATGCTATGGAAAGAGGGGAACGAATAGAATTAACTTCAAAGTACTTTTCGAAGAAATTACTATATGCATTGTATGAAGAAGGAGCATTTGCACCCAATAAATATAATAGGTATGATGGAACAAATGATTATCAGTTTATGTTGGATATGTTCAATAAAAGAAATAAGAGTGAGATTACAGAACAGCAGCATAGAAAGATAAGAGGTTTGATAGCATATTCTATCAAGCCATTTTTAAGAGAACGACTAAAATATAAGTGAAGTTTATATAAATAACAATAGAAACAAATAGTAATTTAGCAAAAGGCATGATTTATCAGATTTTTACTGACGATTGTAGCAGAAAGTAAAGTATACCTGAGCAGACAAGTTAAGAGAAATCTTGCAAAGACAATCGATTTTATTCAGTACATAGAAATTTTGTGGTACTGCCCATTAGTACCACAAAATTTCTAGTTGCAGAAACATCGTCTGGAGATTATAATTTCCATAGGTGGACTTGCAAACCGACAGAAATTTATTCTGTGAATAGTAAACAAACCTGCAAGCCACCGGAACTACACACAATAATGACAATATAGCAATGGTACTGGATTGGTACTAAAAATATGTGAAACGAAGAATAACGTGGGGAAAAAGTATGAGTTATCAATACAAAACGGTATAGATAACTGCGCTGAAATAATCAAAATCAAACCAGACTTTGCGAGTTTGAATAGTTGAAGCTGAGCTGTAAAGCCTTTGTTTACAAGGGTTTTACAGCTTTTCCTTTGTAGGATTGCATTTTCATTGCATTATTTTTCTTCAACTGTTCTGTGATAGATTGCTGTATGTTGATTGCTGGTATAATTACTCTGTTATGAATGTACGAAGGTCTGTCCGACCAAAGCATTGCATTAAAAAAT
>OLQN01000318.1_pt1 | contig 44566 bp, 42 predicted proteins | sample 1673181 | NCBI WGS metagenome assembly OLQN01 (sample SAMEA3136763, study PRJEB25190) | human gut metagenome | biome: human gut; feature: human-associated habitat; material: faeces | place: Austria | collected 2013
CTCCAAAGTAACAGATTTTTATATTTAATCTGTCTACTTTAGAGGTATCATATCATACGTTATTTGCACTAATAGCGGCTGTAAATGTTATTATTGTTATAATAATCTATATTCTGTTTTTTTCAAAAACAGTTCCAATCAGCAGATAGCTTTTCCAAGCTCAATGCAGGCTGCCTGAGCCTCATCATCTGGCTCTTCGTTGCAGATTACACTGTCAACAGCAAGTGCAACGCCATCGTTCTGGCATTTTTCTTCCCAGCTGCGCATCCAGTCGCCGTCTCCCCATCCGTAGGAACCGAAGAGCGCTACTTTTTTGCCTGCAAGCTTTGGCTCACATGCTTCGAATACCGGCTGGAATACGGAATCCTCAAGCTCCTCATCTCCCATTGCAGGGCATCCGAAAGCTACACCGTCAAAACTGCTGATATCTGTTCCATCAAAATCATCTGCACTGATCACTTCTACCTCAGCTCCTGCAGCTTTTGCACCTTCCGCTACTTTATTTGCCATTTCCTCTGTATTACCAGTTCCGCTCCAATATACAACTGCTACTTTACTCATAACTTCACTTAACCTCTTTCTTTTATAATTTTATTGCCAGCCTGTGAGATCATTTATGTTTTATCCTCCACATCTGGCACTTTAATAACGAAAGTCAGCTTTTCCGTGACTCTTATCGCTTTTTGGCTGTCACCCATAGTGGACTTTCATTGTATGTCAGGCAGCCACTGTCAGCTGCAGAACACTCCTGCCTTTTGCCCATAGATTCCGATAAACCTCGCGGCATTTATGGTACTTCTGAAACATTTTCAATGCTTCACATTCATTACAATATACTTTCCAGCAGCCGGAACATTTATAATTCTGTCCGCCATTCTGGATAAAACCAATTACGTCCCCAAGTGGATAATCAAGAAAAATCCCAATCTCATGTGGAAAATCTTCTGATGCCTCAAAGCGCTTCTTCAGTAACGCCAGGCACTGTTCCGGTTCTGTATTTTCATATCCATATTGCTTCAGAAACCGGGCAACTCCGGGACGATTCAGATTCTGTGCCAGCTGTTTTTCCCGGTATACATAAACCAGTGAACGGTTGCCACGGCTGCGAAGTGCCAACAGCTTCACACCCTTTTGATTCATCAACTGATTCCACATAATAATCTGAAGGTTTATATTTTCTCCCTCTTCACAGCAGGCATTAAAAAGATTGGCTGCTTTTAGTGAAGCGAGGGTTGGAGCACAGTGCTCAATGAGACATTTCTCGATCATGATAAACTCCTGTCATTAGCTGCATTCAAAATCCTATAACCCCTTTGCGAATGTGGCTCGCAAATTCTTCTTTATGCCATCACTGCATGCTCATCCAATGCACACTTTAAGGCGCTTGCGCTGCTGGTATGGATGCGCGCTACCGGAATGTTGTTTTTCTTTGCTTCCTGGGATGCACTGATGACCATTTTATGGGACACTGTATTGGTAAAAAGCACCATCAGATCCGGGCATCCGATTTTTTTACGGATGGCGCCGTTCTCTTTTGGAAAAACCTTCGCCTTATATCCATAGTCTTTGCAGATATCGGTATACTGACATACCATTCTCTCATTTCCGCCGATGATTACAATACTCATGTAAATTGTCCTTTCCGGGTTTCCTGAAGCTTCTGAAAATGAAGAAACCTCCCTGCTTCCATGCAATGTTTTCTCCTTATTTTCGTTAGTCTGTTCTAACCCTTTGTTAAAAAAATTAGAAGCTTTCCGTTTACTGTTTACAACCTTCCCAGTAACGCCTGCACTTCTGAAATATGTTTTAGTTGCTGCAGACCTTTACATTTTATTTTATGTAAAATGTGCTGATTATATATTTTTATAATTCTACGCTTCGGTTAGCTTATGCTAACTTTTATAATGTTAGTCTACACTAATCCTTTATTTCTGTCAAGTACTAAGCAAAAAAAAGAGAGCTAATGAAAAACAGTCTCATTAACTCTCTGATTATATTCAGAAGTTCCACTATTACCGCAGAGCGTGTTTGAAAAATCATTCCCGCAATCAGAACCCGATTTTTTTACAATGTCCGCAATGCGCGACACATCCGTTCAGATTTCCTCAGTGCCCACCAGATTCTTCATACTGTTCATACCGATCAGCAATGTTGAAGTATTGTGAAGCAATGCTGAGGTAGTCGGCTGCAGGATTCCGGCAACGCCCAGCAGGATCAGGCCAGTGTTAAATCCTACGATCGTTCTGTAATTATTGTGGATACGCTTCATCAGCGCGTCACTGATATGCTTCAGAACTACGATACCTTCCAGATTATCCGCACCGATAGTGATGTCTGCAATCTCTCTTGCAATCTCAGCGCCTTCGCTTACTGCAATACCTGCGTCAGCTGCAGAAAGTGCCGGGGAATCGTTAATTCCATCACCCAGCATGACAACCTTGCGTCCTTTTGCTTTCTCTTTTTCCACGAAGCTTGCTTTATCTTCCGGAAGAACCTCAGAATAATATTCGTCAACGCCGACCTTGGCAGCAACAGCCCTGGCTGTACGTTCACTGTCTCCGGTCATCATAACCACCTTGCTGAATCCGGCTTTTTTCAGCGCTTTTACAACTGCAGGAGCTTCCTCACGGAGAGGATCCTCAATGCAGATAACAGCTGCAAGACTGCCTTCAATTGCAAGATACAGATGGGAATACTCATTTGGAAGATTTTTAAACTTCTCTTCCATGCCTTCCGGAATGGTACATTTCTCATCCTCGAATACAAAATGGGAGCTTCCGATGATTGCTTTTTTCCCCTCAATGGTTGTAGAAATACCATGAGCCACAATGTATTCTACTTTGGAATGCATTTCCTCATGATCCAGTTTTCTCTTCTTCGCTGCGTCTACAACAGCTTTCGCCATGGAATGGGGAAAATGTTCTTCCAGGCAGGCTGCAATTCTTAGCAGTTCATTTTCGTTCTGTCCATTAAACGGGACAACCTCAGCTACTGTAGGTTCTGCCTTGGTAAGCGTACCAGTCTTGTCAAATACGATCGTATCGGCATCCGCAACTGCCTCCAGGAATTTACCGCCTTTCACAGTGATTTTGTATTCTCCTGCCTCCCGGATAGCGGAAAGTACAGAAACCGGCATTGCCAGCTTCAGGGCACAGGAGAAGTCAACCATCAATACGGAAACAGCCTTGGTTACATTTCTGGTAAGCAGATAGGTAAGTGCTGTACCGCCAAGTGTGTATGGGACCAGTCTGTCCGCCAGGTGCTCGGCCTTGCTCTCAAGACCGGATTTCAGTTTCTCAGTATCCTCGATCATGGCTGCGATTTTCTCATAACGGCTGGAACCACCAACTGCTTTTACAGTAATGACAGCCTCGCCCTCTTCCACAACTGTACCTGCGTATACGGAATTTCCTTCCACTTTTCTTACAGGAACAGATTCACCAGTCAGGGAAGCCTGGTTTACCATAGCCTCGCCCTCTGCGATCAAACCGTCAAATGGGACCACATTTCCCATATGTACTACAACCATATCTCCGGCCTGGATCTTGTCTGCGTCCACCAGCACTTCCGTACCTTCACTGCGAAGCCATACCTTACCAGTGTTCAGAGACATGGTACGTGCCAGATCATCCACAGATTTCTTGTGGGTCCACTCCTCAAGCAATTCTCCAATTCCAAGCAGGAACATAACAGAACCGGCTGTGGAGAAGTCGCCGCGGAAAATGGAAACACCGATTGCAGTTGCATCCAGAACCGGAACCTCGATCTTACGCTTCCAGAGTGTCTTAACCCCCAGCCAGATGTATTTCACAGACATTGCGGTGGTATAGATTGCAGACAATGGATATGGCAAAAGCAGCTTGCGTCCGTAATGGAAAATAACTTTATTTACCAGCTTCTCCTTATAAGTCTCATTTAATTCTCTTCCGGAATTCTCCAGCACCTGGGTGGGTACGCTGACACGGCTGTAACCAAATGCCTGAATTGCCTTTAACAGTTCATTCCGTTCTCCGGTGTAATAGATAAGGGCATCACTGGTACGGTTAAAGACCTGGGCCTTCTTTACTCCATCCAGATTTTCCAAGTAATACTGAAGGGTATCTGCCTGGGTAAAATTCATATATTTTTGAAAAAGATGGACTCTGATACGTCCTTTTTTCTCATGTTTAATTGTAAATTTCAACTTATTCACCTACTTTTTCTTCAAAGCAAGAGTTACTGTTCATTACGTTTACCGTAATCGCTTCGCGCCACACTCTTCGAAATTTTAGTAAGGTTTGTTCACCAAAATATTTCGCAGAGTTTTTCAAAGGAACAGCAACGATTAAAAGGACTGTCGCAAAAACGGCAGTCCCCAATATGTTTGCAAGGTATTACACTGCCAGATTACTCAGCAGCTTCCTCTGTCTCAGCCTCTTCAGCTTCATCAGTCTCTTTAAACTCTGTCTCGCCTTCAGCTGCCTCATCCTCAAACGGCTCCTCAGCTGCTTTTCTGTCCTCGTTGATCTGCTGTGCATCTGCATAGATATCACCTGCATTTTCCTGAACAGTTGTAACCGTCTTCATTACACAGTCCTTTGCTCTTAAAACAGCTGCTGTGCACTCTGTGTAAACTTTTTTCGCATCTTTGCTGGAAAGAAACTTGATACCTGCTGTTCCGAATAAAACACCTGCTGCAAAAAGTCCTGTCTTGTCCCATTTAAAACTTGCCATGATTAAATTCCTCCTTATAGTGAAACGCTATTGTTGTTAATTGTTTTTCAATATTTTGGTATTATATATCAGGTTTTCTGAAATTCCCAGTACTATTTTGCTTATCGAGAAATATTCTCATTATCTCCCTGTTTTAGGGCGTGTTTGAAAAAACTTTCTGCAAGATGTACGTCACAATTTGAGTGAAATATACCGCAAAGTGGAGCGTGCAGATTGCGGGAATGCTTTTTCAAACAGGCTCTAACTCTCTCCCCTGGATAACTGCTATTTTTATATGCCTTCATACTATCATGCCAGTTTTCAAGCACCGCACTTTGACATGGTCATCTCAATACTCTCAATATCCTGATCTCCGATATACCCCATATTTTTCAACCCTTCTCTTACAACCTGTTTCCAGACTTCAGAAGGCAGCTTACAGACAGTAGCATCACTAAGTCTTACCGTGCATCCATTTTCCTGGCAGCATGCTGCACAGCCGGAAATCCGGTACATGTTCTTGCGGCTGATGGCACCGATTTTTTCCAACATATTTACCATGCGGTAAATTGTGGCCGGTCCAATATTTCGGTCTTTCTCCTGTACCTTGTAATAGATTTCCTTACAGCAGGAACACTCCTCCTCCAGAATAATATCCAGGATCAGCTGGCGCTGTCTGGTGATTCTGCAGCCCTGTTCGCGTAATCGTTCAAGAATCATATCTTTCTGCATTTGTGTGCGCTGATATGCTTCCTGATTTTCATATGCTTTTTCTTCAACTGCGTTTTTCATCATTTTCATCGCCATCCTTTTTGATTTCTGTGTGATTTTATGTCAGGAGCTGGAATTTCTATATAAGGAGAAATCATAACGGTTCGCGCCTTCACTGTTGCAGAACATCTTTTTCCAAAACGAAATACTATTGCGATTTCCCCTTATATAAAAATTCCAGCCTGTATCTCTTTAAGGGATACAGGCTGAATTATTTTTAAGAGCTTTGCTTAAGCAATACTCTTTGTATTAACCTTTAAGCTGTTGCTCTCTTTATATGGTCTGAACAGCAGGTACAGGAATGCTGCAACCAGAACAAATGCTACAACAGTTCCGATTCCAAATCCGCCGCCTGTAAGCAGTGTACCAATCTGATAAATGCAAAGGGAAACTACATAAGCAAGACCGCACTGATAGCCGATTGCAAACCAGAACCATTTTGCATTGTTCATCTCTCTCTTAATAGCACCCATAGCTGCGAAACAAGGAGCACAAAGAAGGTTGAATACCAAGAATCCGTATGCTGCAATAGGAGTCATTACCTGTGCAAGATTTCCCCAGATCTCAGCTCCATCCTCTGCAACCTCAGCAAATCCGAAGAGCATACCAAATGTAGCAACAACGTTCTCTTTTGCAATAAGACCTGTTACGGCAGCAACTGCCATCTTCCAGCCTTCTCCTGCTTTTGTCCATCCAAGAGGAGCAAAAATCCAGGCGATTGCAGAACCGATCTTGGCAAGAATACTGTTGTTCAGCTCTTCTACCATTCCAAAGGAACCGCCTTCCCAGCCGAATCCCATAAGGAACCAGAGAACGATGGTGGAAAGAAGAATGATGGTACCGGCTTTCTTGATGAAGGACCAGCCTCTCTCCCACATGCTTCTCAGAATATTGCCAACGGTTGGCCAGTGATATGCCGGAAGCTCCATAACGAATGGTGCCGGCTCGCCAGCGAACATTTTTGTTTTCTTAAGGATAATACCGGAGCAGATGATTGCTGCGATGCCAACAAAGTAAGAGCTTGTAGCAACCCATCCGCTGTTGTTAAAGAATGCACCTGCGATCATTGCAATGATCGGGAGCTTCGCACCACAAGGAACAAATGTTGTAGTCATGATTGTCATTTTACGGTCACGGTCGTTCTCGATTGTACGGGAAGCCATAACTCCAGGAACACCACATCCGGAACCGATCAGCATTGGAATAAAGGATTTTCCGGAAAGACCGAATTTACGGAAGATTCTGTCCATGATGAATGCAACACGAGCCATGTAACCGCAGGACTCAAGGAATGCAAGGAACAGGAACAGAACCAGCATCTGCGGTACGAAACCAAGTACAGCGCCAACACCGGCAACAATACCGTCAAGAATCAGTCCCTGCAGCCATGCAGCGCAATTTACAGCTTCCAGAGCAGACTCAACTGCCGGAGGAATAATCTCACCGAAGAGTACATCATTTGTCCAATCTGTTACAATAGTTCCAACAGTGGTTACAGACACATAATAAACAACCCACATTACAACTGCGAAGATCGGAAGCGCCAGCCATCTGTTGGTTACGATTCTGTCGATCTTATCGGAGGTTGTAAGTTTCTTTCCTGTAGAGGATTTTGTATAGCACTGTCCAATAATGGAAGAGATGTATACATAACGCTCGTTTGTGATAATACTCTCTGTATCATCATCGAATTTATCTTCCAGAGCCTTTACTTCGTAAGACACATCCGGAACACTCTTCATCTGCTCTACGATCTTGTCATCTTTCTCGATAAGCTTGATTGCAAAGAAACGTTTCTGAGCCTCTGCAACAGTTCCTGTCAGCTTATTCTCAACAGATTTGATCGCATCCTCAACATCCTGTGCAAATTCGTGAACCGGAATTGTTTTCTTTTTGCTCTGTGCTGCGCTGATTGCTTTCTCAGCAGCTTTCATGATTCCGGTTCCTTTCAGAGCGGAAATCTCAACTACTTCGCAGCCAAGCTTTTTGCTTAATTTGTCAATGTGGATCTTGTTTCCGGATTTCTGAACCAGATCCATCATGTTGATAGCCATAACTACCGGGATTCCAAGCTCCATGATCTGTGTGGACAGATACAGGTTACGCTCAAGGTTTGTACCATCTACGATGTTGATGATCGCATCTGGCATTTCATTGATCAGGTAATTTCTGGCAACCACTTCCTCAAGTGTGTATGGGGAAAGGGAATAAATACCAGGAAGGTCCATGATGGTTACATCCTTATGACCTTTCAGTTTACCTTCTTTTTTCTCTACTGTTACACCAGGCCAGTTACCAACGAACTGGTTAGAGCCGGTCAGTGCATTGAATAATGTGGTCTTGCCGCAGTTAGGGTTACCTGCAAGTGCAATCTTAATCGACATTTTCATGCCTCCTCTTTCTTTCCAGATTTTCTTTTTTCCGGGCTTATTATATACAGCTTCTGCTGATTTTAGTTGCCCTGTGCTGCCTATTGTTTTAATCAGCTTTCGTTTGTTAGCTTTTCAACCTTATATTAGGTTTCGCTAACCAACAAGGTAAAAAAAATTGCCCATTCTATTCCAGAACATGCAATTTCATGCTGTGCTGATTTTACCACTGTTCATATGACAACATTTGTAAAATGTTTTTCAAAAATATGTGACCAGTAACTTTTCCCTTATGTACACACAGCAAAGTACTATATCCTGTACAGTACTTATTCTACCTCTATCATTTCTGCATCGACTTTTCTCAGAGACAGTTCATAATCTCTCACGGTTACCTCAATAGGATCTCCAAGCGGTGCAACTTTACGTACATAGATCTGTACCCCTTTGGTGATTCCCATATCCATGATACGTCTCTTTACTGGTCCTTCACCGTGCAGTCTCTTCACTGTGACAGTCTGACCTACGCCAACTTGCCGTAATGTTTTCATAATACTTGCTCCTTTTTTCTGGATTTCAGACCATGATCCGATTCGCCATATCCTTGCCAATGGCAACTCTGGAATCTTTCACATTCACGATCATATTACCGCTGATCTCACTTACAACGGTTACTGTAGCTCCCTGTACAAACCCAAGATTTTCAAGGAATTTACGGGTTTCTTCTTTACCGCCGACTTTTTTAATCACCTGCGGCTCTCCTTCGTTTACCATTGATAACGGCATCATATCATCCTTCCTTTTTTGTGCTTTAGAAACACCTATTTATTATTATGTTTCGCTTACGTTGATTAGTATATTCTAATTTATATAAGCTGTCAATAATTTATTTGCACTTTTTTCTCATTTTTTTCACTGCAATTTCGTAAATTTTGACCAGTGCTTTTTGAAAATGTTTCGGGATTCCAGAGTGTGTTAAAAAAAATCTCTACAAAATATACCGCAAAGTGGGGCGTACAGATTGCGAAACGTTACCATTGAACATCAACTGCGGGAATGCTTTTTCAAACACGCTCCAGGATGAATGGTGGATTTATGAGGAATTATTGTTTATAATGTAAAAGAAGATAAAAAGTGTTGAATGAGCGTATTTTTATGCTTCATACATTGTTTTAGATAGTAAAATCTGTGAAAAAGTTACATGTATAAAAAAATCACATGCACTTTATTGAAAAGAAAGGATTACTTTTTATGAAACAGGGAAGCAAAATCGGGATTGTCTGTTGTTCCAACGGACTTAGGCCAGAACAGGCCGAAACAATAAAAATGTTGGTGCAGATTCTGGAAAAATCCGGACTAGAAGTAGATCTTAGCCCTTATCTTTATGGAGATGAAAACGGACAGGCTGGAACTGCCAGGGAACGTGCCGGGGCTCTTATGAAATTTTATGAGGATGATTCTGTCACGGATATTTTTGACGTATCTGGCGGGGATATGGCCAACGAGATTTTATCCTATCTGGATTTTCAGACCATTGCTTACGAAAAAAAGCATTTTTGGGGATATAGTGATCTGACAACAATTATAAATGCCATTTATGCCCGAACAGGGAAATCATCTGTCCTGTACCAGATACGAAATCTCACCTACGATCACAGCCAGTCCCAGATAACGGACTTTCTTAGTACTACCTTGGCGGGGGCCACTTCTCTTTATGATTTTCCTTATGAATTTGTGAGGGGGACTCATATGGAGGGAATTGTAGTAGGAGGAAATATACGGTGCCTTTTGAAGCTGGCTGGCACGCCTTACTGGCCGGATATGCGGGAGAAAATCCTGCTTCTGGAGTCCTTTGGAGGAAAACTGCCGCAGATGGTGACTTATTTAAGCCAGTTGAACCAGATGGGGGTATTTAAGAAGGTGAATGGGATTTTATTGGGGACGTTTACGAAAATGGAGGAGGATAACTGTCAACCAGATATGGCGCAGCTAATCCTTGAATTCGCAGAAAAAAAGACACCCGTTGCGAAATCACCTTTGATCGGGCATGGAACGGATTCAAAGGCGATTCGCATCGGGCATCGTTTAAAGTTATTCTCCGCAGAAGAAAACAAACGGATATATAAAGAATTTTAGATCCTAGCCACTCCGCTCTTAATGGCAGCTTCAGCAGTAGCCTTCGCAACCGCATCTTTCACTCTTGAATCAAATGCTGCTGGCAGAATATAATCAGCGCAGAGTTCTTCGTCGCTTACCAGGCCTGCAATGGCATAAGCTGCGGCAATCTTCATTTCGTCGTTGATGTCAGATGCACGGACATCAAGGGCACCGCGGAAGATTCCCGGGAAGCAGAGAACATTGTTCACCTGATTCGGGTAGTCGGAACGACCTGTGGATACTACCGCTGCGCCTGCTGCCTTGGCCTCATCCGGAAAAATCTCAGGAGTCGGGTTTGCGCAGGCAAAGATGATCGGATCTTTCGCCATAGTGCGAACCATATCCGGAGTAAGGGTTCCAGGTGCGGAAACACCGATAAATACGTCAGCGCCTTTGATCACTTCACTCAAGGAGCCCTTCTCATGATTGGCGTTTGTGATCTTCGCCATCTCTTCCTTAATTGGGTTCAGGCCCTCACGGCCTTCGTAAATTGCACCTTTACGATCTGTCATAATAACATTCTTAAGTCCCATGGAAATAAGAAGTTTGATAATCGCGATTCCGGCAGCTCCTGCTCCGGAAGTAACGATCTTAATGTCTTCGATTTTTTTGCCAACAACCTTCAGCGCATTGATCACACCTGCAAGCGTAATAACTGCAGTACCATGCTGGTCATCATGGAAAATCGGAATATCACAGCACTCTTTCAGCTTCTTCTCAATCTCAAAGCATCTCGGTGCGGAAATATCCTCCAGGTTTACACCGCCGAAGCTTCCAGCCAGAAGGCGAACGGTCTGCACGATCTCATCTACGTCCTTGCTTCGAACACAAAGTGGAATAGCATCTACATCACCAAACTCTTTGAACAGAACGCATTTGCCCTCCATAACCGGCATACCAGCCTCTGGACCGATATCTCCAAGACCAAGAACTGCGGTACCATCTGTTACAACAGCAACGGTATTCCAACGTCTGGTGAGTTCATAACTTTTATTAATATCTTTCTGAATCTCAAGGCAAGGCTGTGCAACACCAGGGGTGTAAGCAAGGCTTAAAGCATCCTTGGAATCAACCTTTGCTCTTGAAACAACTTCAATTTTACCTTTTAACTCATAGTGCATCTTTAAGGATTCTTTTGCGTAATCCATGTTCGTATCTCCTCTTCTGAAAAAATGTGTGGGCACCTGCTCTCATTATTATACGCAGCAAGTCCCGCTCGGATACAAAATATCCACTTTGGGCTACAAGGGAAAGTATATACGAAACTTCGTCAAATCACAACATGAAAATATGAATAAATCTCTCAATAAACAAAACACCGTTCCAACCTGGCTGCTACTATTAACCCGAACCCTCAAAACGTATTGCCGAAAATAAAATGCTCAGCATAAATCAGGGCAAACTCCCGAAGAAATAGAAGTCTGCCCCAATATCCTCCAATATTCTATTTTCTTATAATTCTCTTACTCCACATTCTTCAGCGCCACATCCATTGGAATCTTCTTGATCCTTCTAAATTGCAACAAGGCTACCAGCACATACGCTCCCATTCCCATCGCAAACATCTCCGGATAAACCGCTGGTTTCAGATATAAGGTCAGCCAGCCTGAGAAGGATGACATCAGATATCCGTAAATTCCATATATCGTCCAGGTAGACAGCAGCAGGCTAAGTAAAATGGACAAGATCACCACCCACGTAGTGGATGTAAGATACAGGCTGTTGATCTCCCGGTTCTCATACCCCAGAATCTTTACCATAGAAATGGCATTGGCATTTTTCTCAATGATCAGCTTGGTAAGCAGATAGATCAGGAGGGCAAACAGCACAACTGCAAATATATTGATCAGCTGGAACATTTCTCCCATAGACACATCCAGCTGACGGCTGACCTTTGTCAGATCGTCCTCCGTAATCGTTGTTGCGATCAGATTCTCATCCAGATCTGTGATCTTTTCCCTGGAAAAATAACCGTTAAAATAATCCTCCTTTTCCCCAAAGGTTTTCCTGTAGGAGGAAATCGGCATAAATACCGTCAAAGATGCCGGATAATCGTAGATTCCCTGCACTGTAAACTCATAAGTCTCACTTCCGTAAGCTTCCTTCAGAACAATGGTATCTCCGGTCTTTATCTTATACTTTTCTGCATAACCGTCAGAAATCAGAACTCCATCAGTTGGAAGTTCCGCGCTTACATACGCACTGTCGTCCGCGATTCCATAGACCGTTATGGTCTCTCCTTCCTGATCTGGCAATACATTTTTCATGGAATTCAGGCAGAATTTTTCTGCTGACTTCTCATTTGTTTTCAAAGATGGAGTAAGAAATTTCTGCAGCATTCCCATAACCGTATATTTCTCATCTTCATCTGGCTCCTCCGGTACATTCAGCACATACTGGTACGGCGCGATCATGTTCTTCAAAATTTCTTCCTGATAATGATCCAGAAGCGGCTTCATCATCATTCCAAAAAGCAGCAGTACATTTGCAAAAAAGATTCCAATAAACAAAGTCAGATAACTGGACTTATTCTGCAGGATAATACGAAGCCGGAAGCGGTTGAAAAACTTAAAGTCCGGAAGACGCACAGCTTTTTTCCGTTTGGAAGCAGACAGATCATGACGCAGGAATTTCAAAGGAGAAAGACGCAGTTTCCCTGAAATCAGAATCAAATTGATTCCCAGCATGATCACTACCGGAACCACTGTGGTCAATATAAATGCATCTGCATTCCAGCGTGTTTCATAGGTCGGCAGGCTGTAACTGCCATAATACATACCTGCACAAAGATTTTTAAAGGAGGTGTAGCCCAGCACGTTTCCAAGAACAGAAGCAACCACAGTTACAATCACCGGTATGGAAATATAGTGGACCAGAAGTTCTCTTCTGGAATATCCGGAAGCACGCAGAGTCCCGATCACAGAAGCTTCTTTTGTAATGGTATTATTTGTTGTAACTGCAAACACAAAAGCAATGATGACGATCAGAATATACAGCAGCACCTCCATCATAGCCTTATCACCGCCCATATCTTCACCGGTAAAAGTGATGGCCTGATTGGAATAGGCCGGGATAAAACCTGTCACATTTCCATATTTGACCAGAACCTCCAGAAAATCCTCTGACATGTTTTTCGCTTCAATATCATCCTTTGGTGCAGTCTCATACTGCCAGGAATAGCGGTACTCCAGATGGGTTATTCCAAAAGCATCCGCACCTTTCTCGGTCATAATACCCACGCCAAATTTTACAGCATCAAACATCATATCGCTGTTATCGGAAAATAAACAACTGTAGTCAGGTAATGCCACCAGTCCGGTAACTGTCAGTTCTTCTCCTGCGATTTTCAGCTTGTCACCAACCTTCAGCTTGTTATTATCTGCATACATCCGGTCAATGGCAATCTCGTTCTTTGCAGCTGGCATTCCCCCTGACATCAGGCACACAAGATTCATATCGGTACGCTCCTGATAGATACGCATGGTTTCCTCTTCGTTTCCGTCCAGATCCGCATCTGTGGCCTCATCCCGATAAAAATTTTCGCAGATTCGTACTTTTCCATTTTTTTCAATTTTCTTTAAATCGCTTTCGCTGGCTTTCGAAGAAAGGGTAAAGTTGCCATGCTCAATGTTATATTTTTCGAAACCTTCGTCATAAGCAGCCAGCATACTGTCATCAGCCACAAGAAAGCCCGAGACAAAGCCTATGGTCAGTGTCATAAACAGAAAGATCACAATATATTTTCCGAAATCACTTTTCAATTCTCTTGGAAGACGTTTCCACAATGGATTCTTCATAGCGCACCGCCTTACCAGTCCAGATCGTCGGCTGCGACTTTGGACTCATTGAGATAGTTTTTGCGGATCTGACCGTCACGAAGCTTCACTACGCGGTCTGCCATATTCTTAATGGCATCGTTGTGGGTAACCATGATGATGGTATTTCCGTACTTCTGGTTGACCTGCTCGATCAGGCGCAGAATTTCCTTGGATGTGTTGTAATCCAGTGCACCTGTAGGCTCGTCGCAGAGAAGAATGTCCGGATTTTTTACAATAGCACGACCAATGGCCGTTCTCTGCTGCTGACCGCCGGAAAGCTGGTTAGGCAGCTTATGTCTGTGCTCATAAAGCCCCAGTGTATGAAGCAGCTCGTCAATATCCAGTGCCTTATCGCTGAGATATGCGCCCACCTCAATATTTTCCTTTACATTTAAATTTGGGATCAGATTATACATCTGAAAAACATATCCCAGATGCTTCCGGCGGTAAAGAGTCAGCGCTTTCTCCTTCATATCTCCTGTTTTTTCCCCATCTATGGAAATATAGCCCTCATCTGGCTCATCAATTCCACCGATAATATTCAAAAGTGTGGATTTTCCAGAACCAGACGGTCCAAGAAGCACGCAGAATTCCCCTTTTTCCACAGAAAAATCAATTCCCCGAAGAACCTCTGTCCTGCTGTCTCCGGAACCAAAGCCTTTCTTCAAATCTTTAATTTCAAGAAACATCTCTTTTCCTCCCTGTAAACCATTATCGTTCATGAACATTTTTCATAAAAAACAATTACAAGCATTCATCATTCTGTCTTTTGTTAGTTTATGCTAACTTATATTTATCATACCTCTTTTATCCGGTTATGAAAAGGAGGGGAATTGAGAATAATTCTCAACATCTGTATTTTCGCTTTTTCGAAAATTATTTTGTTAAAAATCACCTTTACCAAATTTTTCTTCTTAATTTTTTACATATTTTTTTCACAGAAAATGTGGCATTTCCATAAAAAATTCGATATAATATTCACAATGTTTATAGTTTTTCACAACATTGTGAAATCTGTTATTCGGGAGATTTTTGCATGAAAAAAATAGCACTTATTACAGATGGCTGGGGACGTTATGTAACCTATACCTGGATTCAGGGATATCGAAATTACATGGCTGCCCACCAGTCAGATATGGATTTATATATTTTTCAGAGCTTTGGGAATTTCAGTATGGATGAGAAGCATAATGCAGGAGAATATAACATTGCACGGCTTCCGGATTTTTCAGAATTTGACGGCATCCTTCTGGATCTTGCCACCGTGTCCCAGTCAGACCTGATTGCAGAGATAATTGAACGCGCGAAGCTCAGCAACATCCCAGCAATTTCTCTTCTTGAGCAGATTCCAGGACTGTACCATTCCGGAATTGACAACTACGAAGCCATTACCCGGATTGTTGAGCACCTGATCGCAGAGCACGGATGCCGTACCTTAAACTTCATCGGCGGACCAGAATTTAACAGGGAAAATCAGCTCCGCTTCAAAGCTTACAGGGATGCCCTTCTTCGCCATGGGATTCCTTTCGAGGAGCAGCGCGTGATCCATCATAATTATGAAATTGAAACCGGAATCCAGGCATTTTCCACATTTAAAGAGAAAAACCTGCTTCCAGATGCCTTTGTCTGTGTCAACGACAATACAGCTGTAGGCGTCTGTCTGGCTGCCAAGGAAGCCGGATATTCCATTCCCGGGGATTTTCTGGTAACCGGTTTTGACAACGAAGATAAGGCTTCCTATTATGAGCCCAGAATTACCACGGTAGGCTTCTCCAAAGCCGATATCATGGAAAATGCCCTTTTAATGCTGGAAAAAATCTGGAATGGAAATGCAGAGGAGACTTATATATACGCACCTTTCACCTACGTTTTTCAGGAAAGCTGCGGCTGTATTTCCCAGAATCCACCTGACCGTGGAGAGTATGTAATCAAGCGCATTGTAGCAGAAGCACGCCAGAGCGATATGCAAAACTGGATGATGGATCTGAACCGTGTTCTCCTGGACTGTACAGGATACACAGAGCTTGCAGGACGTATGCAGAACTGGCTGACAAAGCATGGTTGCGGAAATATTTATCTGTTTTTGAACCCGGATATCTTTATGAGCGAAAATATAGATGCACTGCCTGAGCTTCCGGAGGATACTTATCAGACAGAAGGATACCCGGAGGAGATGGCACTGGTTTACCCGCCCCTGGATGGTACGAACCGGCTTCAGCTTAATCTGAAAGAAATTCTTTCACTTCCACAGACAGAAGCTACCAAAGGACAAAATATTTACCAGTTCTGTCCTCTGCATTTTCGTGAACGGGAGATTGGATTTCTGATCATCACCAATTGTGATTATCTTCTGGAGCATCAGTTCCTGTTCGAAACCTTAAATGCACTCCAGACTTCCATGGAAGCCCTGTATGCAAGACTTACCCTGCGTAAAATGAATAAACAGCTTTCTCAGCTTTACATCCATGATTCTCTCACCGGGCTCTACAACCGGATGGCTTACGAGAAGCTTGCCATGCCTCTTTTCCATCAGTGCATGCAGGAAAATCAGCCAGTTGGAATCATGTTTGTGGATGCAGATCACCTGAAATATATCAATGACACCTTTGGGCATGATATGGGAAATCTTGCTATCAGCAGCATTGCTTCCGTCCTGCGGCAGCACTGTCCGGCAGAGTCCGTTTCCATACGCTATGGAGGAGATGAATTCGTATGCGTGATTCCTGATTATAATAAACAGAAAATACAGGAGCTGGCTCATACCCTTCTGGATTCTCTGGAAGTGTTTTCTGCCAATAGCCGTATGGGCTTCCCCATTGAGGCAAGCATCGGATGGGTAATTGCCGATGATCCGGATCTGCCCTTGAATGATTATATCAATCTGGCAGATGAGAAAATGTATTCTGTGAAAAAGTCCAGAAAAGCAGAGCGGAAGGATTTCTAAACGGACAGGGGACCTCTGGCGACATCACCATATAGGAAAGTCAGTTACTTTGCAGCTGACGTTCAGAACTTTCCTTGTAAAAAAATGTATGATGCCAGATCAGGAAAGCAAGAACTGTCCAGATCTTGCGGCTGTTGTCCTTTTTCCCTTCTTTATGTTCTCTCAGAAGCTGGAGCAATTTTTCTGTATGGAAAAATTCTTCAGCTTCTTTTGATGTGAACAATTCTTTCACCATCTGATACCAGTCGTCCTGGCGCAGCCACACACGGATGGGGATTGGAAATCCCAGCTTCTTCCTTCCGTCAGTATCCTGAGGGATATACTTCGAGACCGCCTTTCGGAAAATATCCTTCGTCGTACCATCAGCAATCTTAGCTTCCTTAGGCAGCCCAGCTGCAAGCCTCCATACATCCTTGTCCAGAAACGGCACCCGCACTTCCAGGGAATGAGCCATACTCATCTTGTCCGCTTTCTGGAGGATATCGCCGGGAAGCCAGTAATTGAGGTCTACGGACTGCATTTTCTCCATATCCTGAAGGTGAGATTTCCCCAATCCATCCCTTCCACTTTTCTTTTCTATACGGCACACTTTATATGTGTGCTTAGTTCTGTCTGTCTTTTCAAGGAAACGGTCATTTTCAATTTCTTTATAAAACGGCTTCAGGAATTCCTGGGTTGTCTGCCCTTTCACGCCGCCTTTTAAAATCTGATTTTTCTCTTTTTCACCATAAATATATGCATTTCCGATAAATCGTTCTTCTACTTTCTTTCCTGCGCGTATCAGGAAGTCCCTGCCTTTCACATCTGGCAGTTTCGCTGCCAGCCGGCCCACAGCCCTTCTGATTTCAAATGGGATCCAGCCAACCATTTTCAGAGCTTCCGGCTCCCGGTAAATGTTATATCCACCGAAAAGCTCATCCGCACCCTCGCCGGAAAGCACTACTTTCACATGCTTCGCGGCTTCCTGAGCAAGGAAATAAAGGGCAACTGCGGATGCATCTCCTGAAGGTTCGTCCATATGGTACATGACGTCTGGAAGGGAATTCCAGAATTCTTCTTTGGAAATGATTTTTACATGGTGCCTAAGGCCTGCTGCTTTCGCAACCTGGGCAGCTTTTTCCACCTCATTGTACCGATTGCCTTCGTCAAAGCCTACGGTAAATGCCTGGTCTGCTCCGGAAGCAGCTGCCAGATAGCCAGAATCCACGCCGCCGGACAGAAATGCGCCAACCTCCACATCGCTTAGCATGTGGTGCTTTACGGAATCGTCCAGGATGGTTTCAAGCCTGGCCTGAAGCGGCTGCATGTCTGGATTATTTTCTTTTAACTCATTGCCATTTTTGTTCGAAATTTCCCTCTGTATATCCATTGCTTTGTCTCGTTCTGCGCACTTGACATTTTCATCCTTGCGAGTCCCAACATTCGAATTCTCTTGACTTTCTTCCCATTGACAGGGTGTAAGTCTGGCTTTAAAATACGATTTTATTTCATATTTCCCATCTCTATAAATAAGCACATGCCCCGGCATCAGCTTATAAATTCCTTTAAAAAAGGTCTCTTCCAGTACTGAATATTGAAAGGACAGATACTGCTCCAACGCCAGCCCGTTCACTTCTCTCTTATACCCTGGAAACGCCAGGATGCTCTTGATCTCAGACGCAAATACAAAATGCCCGCCGATCTGCGCATAATACACCGGCTTGATTCCAAAGAAGTCCCTTGCCAGCATCAAAGTCTGCTCCTTCTCATTCCACACAGCAAATCCGAACATTCCCCGCAGCTTGTCCAATGCCTTTTCCCCGTACTTCTGAATGGTATTCACCAGCACTTCCGTATCTGAATGGGTGCGAAAAGAAATGCCAGCTGCCTCTAATTCGGCCCGCAGTTCTTTATAATCATAAATCTCTCCGTTAAAAACAATCTGCAGATTCCCATCTGCACTTTCCATTGGCTGCTGTCCATCCTCCAGGTCAATAATACTGAGCCTTCTAAACCCAAGGGTAATCTCGCCACCACAAAAAGAGCCTTCACTGTCTGGCCCTCTATGTTCAATGGATTTCATCATTCTCTCGATCACAGCCTTCTGGTCATTCCTGTGACCGGTAAATCCACAGATACCGCACATATCTTCCTCCGTGTTTAACCGCTGCGTACTTCTGCCACGGCATTATATTTTTCTTTTCCCTTTACGCTTCCTCTTCCCCTTGAGTATGCAAATGGCACAGAATGTACCTTGAAGTGAACTTTAGAATCAAAGTTTGAGATATTATAACATAAACCAAAACTGTCCATGTATTTACAATTTTCTCATACCAGCCTACAATACCCGAATTCAAGTGAAATCTACCGCAAAGTGGCATGTAAATTACAAAATGATTTTTGGTATAAAATCGCCCCTGCGGAAAAAACGGAACCACTGATTTCTCAATGCTTCCGCTTTTTCCGCAGGCGGTCAATACAGAGGTTTCTTGTGATTCGTCCGCAAAAATGTGCCCAATTTACTTTTGTAAATCAACCGTAATACTCTCACCTACCGGAACCGCCAGATCTTCCGGTGCCTGGTTTTCGCCATATACGGTTCCGATTTCTTCTATATATGCATCTTCCGATTCCTTCTGTTCGTAGGAAACGATTTCTCCTGCAGTTCCTGAAAAATGATAAAGCTGCAAAGTTAATTGTTTTGCATGATTTGGAATTTCAAGATTTTCTAATTCAAAGATCAAATTCGGTTTTTCATAGGAAGTGAGATCAAAAACATATTCATTTCCTAAGTCGTCTTTCCCTCGAATCCAGAATTCATCATCTTCTGCCATATCAGAAAATGATCCTGAAATAGTACACCCGAAGATATTATATTTCATTTCTGAAAGCAAAAACGTCTGATTTTTCTCAATTGGTATGGAGGTTTGAATGTCAATCTCCTTTGTATCCGCTTCCAAAACTTCTGGATCTGCTGTAAATGAAAATTCATACGCATCCTTCTCTTCAACCTGCCCATTTTCATTTTGAAACGTTCCTATTTCAATTTCAAATTTCTGGGAACGATCAGCTTTACTTCGATTAAACTTCGCTACAAAGTATTTAGAAGCTGTTTTTTCTGATCCTGTGCTGTTATTAAGCGCATATTGCCTTTCTAACGCTAATGCCTCCCCATCAACGGCTGCCTGGACACTGTTCATGGAAATATCATTTTCGTCATTTTCGTCTGTCAGAGAATATGCAACCCAGAGACTTTTTTCATCCGCAGCAACCTCCTCCAAAGAAACCGCAATCCCATTTTTTTCAATTGTCTTTTGGATTGCTTTCACATATTCATCTGTGCCCTTCTCAATTCCTAAAATCCGCCCAATAAGGGAGGTCATTTTATACCAGGCTGCTTCCACCTTTTTCTGATGAATAAGACCAACGCCAATGACTGCCACTAATAGGATGCAGGCGGCCACCCCCCTTATGTAATGCTGGACTATTACGATTTTATTTTCTTTCCATGGTTTAGCCGCCTGATAGATGTATTTCTCATCGATCTCCTCAAACGCAGTTAAAAATTCCCACCCTTTACTCTCCTTCATAGCCAGCCTCCTTTAACAAACCATAAAGTTTTTTCCTACTGCGAGCCAAAATTGACTTGATCTTGCTTTCCCCACAGGCATGTCGGTCCGCTATCTTTTTTATAGGATCCATATACCAATAACGCCTTATAAAGATATCCCGGTCACGTTCGGAAAGCTTCCCTAAAAAGAAGTCAAACAACTTTACAAGTTCCTTCTTTTTCAGGTAGTCCTCAATGTCAGAAGAAATTGCATTTCCAATCTTTTCCACCTCTCCTGCAATATCCTCCATATGGGAATCCACTCGTTTCTGCGCATTTCTTTTGCGATAGCGGTCTATCGCTGTATTTCTTGTTATTTTAGAAACAAAGGAAGAAAAAACAGATGGTCTCCTGGGCGGAATGTTATTCCATGTAAAAAGCCATGTATCATTTACACACTCCTCGGAGTCTTCCCTGTTATACAAAATATTCTGTGCAATCCTATAACACATATTCTGATATTTGTTTTTTGTCTCTATAATTGCATTTTCATCTCTGGCAAAATACAAGTTAATGATCTGTGAATCATCCATCCTGTGCCCTCCTTTCTTTTTCACTTTATATCACGTATTTTATTACAATTGGTCGCAAAAAGAGAATTTTTTATTTTCCTTCCTGATCCAATACCTCTGTCACATAGCTGCCTTGTCCATCTACGGCAATTACTCGTTCTTTACCGTCTTCAGTTTCAATAATCTGCCCTATTGATACTTGATCCTGCGGTCCCTCAATACTCAAATCGTGATTTTCCTTAAATGTACCTAATGGATATGGATACATTACCCGTTCTCCCTTTGCATTGAAAAATTCATGCAATTCAACTCCAGAACTGGCAGCTACTGAAACTGCACCAATCAGCATGCTTACTGATACTCCAATCAATAACAGTTTTCGTTTCATCATATTCATCCTACCTCATCTCCATAATTTTTTCAGCTATAAGCTGTAAACAATATTTTCCAGTTTTCTCTTTTGTAGTTACTTCATTCCTTTTTCACTATATATCACGTAAAATTTTTGCGTCCGTTGCATACCCTGAAAATTATGTAAAATTTATTTCTATTTTTGCTGCATAAAAAAGACACCAAATCCTTTTTGAACATTCTCTAAGGTTTTGGTGTCTTATAAAAAGTATAATATTATTTCTGAAGCACAAAACGTGCCTGCTCCAGATTTTTCTTATCCACAAGGATTTCATACTGCTTGGCCTGCTCCGCTGGATTTCCTGCACTTCCCACACGTCCCCTGAGCGTTCCGCTGCCTGTCCATTCTCCCAGCTGGTCTTTTACTTTGTACTTATACTTAATGTTTTCTCTATCCAAAACATCTCGGATCTCATTAAATCTTTTCAAGTCTGTACCAATCCATAGGCTTTCTGAATTAAATGCTGTGAACATTCGCTTCTCCCCCTTTCCATTTCACCTAATTAATTCGTTCAATAATTTTTGAATTTCTTCTGAACAAATCAACATTCTCATTTTCTCATTACCATCCTCAGTCTCAGGTTTACCGCAACGAAGATTATTCGGATGTTCTGATATACAGCAATTTTTATACCAGCATTCCCCCATGAGTGCCCCTTTAACAGACCACTTCTCATTTTGCGTAAACTCACCTACCAGTGATTTCATTACCCGCTCTGTAGAATATCTCTTAAAGCCAGCCAGATACTGCAGCGTCTTTTCATCATCAATCTTGCTCAAATTGATTCTATGATCCTCAATTGCCGACAAAACAGCTTCACGAATCCTGATTTTATCCTTCTTTCCAGAACCAGTCCATGGAACCAGATAATCAAATGCGAGAATCAAATATTCAAAACAGATCATATCCAGAATTATTATTCTTCCATTTGATTTTTCTGCTATGGATTTCAACAAACGATATTTATTACGGATATCCTGATTATCAACTACATAATCAAATGCAATATAATACTTATCTTCCTCTTCTGGTCTTAAATCTGATACTGCATTCAGAATGCCCTGATTACTTTCCTTGCTTTCAACTACAAGAGCATTTTCAAAGAAAAGTTGATTAACCAATTTCCAGAAATGAAGTCCTGCGCCGGTATCCTCAGTCCATAAGTATTTCATATCACAGTTCCTCTTCCAGCGTTATCCGATTTCCCTCAACCTTCAAAATCTTGAAACTCTTATCTGATACATTAAGACCATCACAATTTCTTGAAAACAGCATATATTGATTTGAAAATTCAAAATTGATAAATCTTCGGATTTCATCATTAAGCAAAATATCTGCATTGTCAATTACAATAAAATTACCACGGCACTGTTTAAGCGTCTCCAAAAGATTATCCGATTTATAATTAAATAATTTAATTCTTTTATACTCATCAGTAAACCTTAAATCTTCCAGCATTTCATAGAGAACTGTTTTGCCGGTTCCACTATCTCCACCAACAAGAGTAATTCTGTCATCAAATACTAAATCATAGGAAAAAGGAGCCGCTTTAAACGTAATATTTTTATAAATCATCAGTTTCTCTCCTTTCATACTCCCTGCTCCACCAAGCATTATACCCTTTACTGCCAGTTACTACATCCGAATCATTGAATCTGAACTTTGCACTATCCGGAATATCAGCCAGTGATGGTCTGGACATATAAATTTTTATGTTGTCCATTGCAAAAATGATTTTAAGGACATTCGGCCCGCATTCTTCTACACAGACCACTTTATCTGGATGTTTTACAATATTGAGCAACGTCTTACATCCAGAAGATAAATTACGAATGGTACCCAATCCATACTTTGTTTCGATGTGCTTATCTGAAGTTAGTTTGGCATCATCCACTTGCTGAATAAGTTCTTTCTCATTTTGGGTCATTTCTTCATTTCCGGTATTCAAATTAAAATATAAATCATTTTGAATGATCCAATCTTTTGACTCTTTTTTTTCTGTATATATATCAATCATTCAGCGTCACTCCTTTGATGGAATTACTGTACCATAGTTATAATATTATTTAAAATTCCAAAATAGTTCCTTTTGTCAGTTTTATTATATCATCATCCCAGTTGGTTGTAAAAGCAATTTTTGTTAGGATTGTTCTTTTATAGAATCATTAATATAAATTCCTGATTGCCAAAATACAAGCTATCGCCTATACTTCTTTTATAAAGAAATAATTGGTATCAACACTGCAATCAGTGTATGAATACAAAATACGCTTACGAAAGGGGGACTTTTTTATGAAAATGAATCGTGTGTGGAGGGTTCACACTTCCTAAGCCTAACCCTCCGAATAAATTCTGGAGGAAATAAAATGGAAAATCGAATTACTGTCCGTGAAGCAATCACAGAAATCGAAATCGCTGCTTTCTGGGAGCAACTTTACAATTACTACAAACGTGATATTTTTCCTGATTCTGTAGACGGAGAGCAAAATCATTTCCTCGGGGTCGAATATCGACAACATATGGAGATAATTCACAAAAGGCCACAAGATCGTTGCTACTACCTGCTTTTTTATCAGAATGAACAAAATGTAGGTTTTGCAATGCCTGTGATTTACACAAGCGAAGATGGAAAATGTTTTATTATGGACTTTTGCGTTTACCCTGAATTCCGTGGAAATGGTATGGGAAAAGAATGTGCCAGAGCACTTCTGAAATGGGCTGAAAAAAATGGGGCATTTTATGCAGAGCTGAACTATAGCGACAACGTTCGCCGAAAACATTTCTGGCAAAGCATTGGGTTTGTCCAAAATGGTTCTGACCAGTGGGGTGATCCCCTAATGCTCTTTCCCCCAAAGGAGAGAGCCCCAATCTCAGTGGAAATCCTCACTGATTCTGAAGACTGGCAGCTTCAAAAACTGGAAAATGGTTTTCGAGCTGAAGTCGGAGTTCCTGCTTTAACGGAAGAAATGTACAGCAAGCTTACTGCCGCAATACAAAACGGTGAAACCACATTTTTCCTTGCCAAACGTGGCTACCGGGCTGTTGGGATGTGCAGTATAACAAGATATTTCTCTTCTTCCATCTGTTCTGAAGCAGGAATCTTGTCCGACCTCTATGTGGAGCCGGTATTTCGTAAAAAAGGAATTGCGCAAATGCTATGCATAGCAGCAATGGATTTCTGTAAGGAAAACAATATTGTAAATCCATCTGTTTTTTGCAGTTCCAAGGAAGAAAAATTATTTCAAAATCTTAATTTTAACAATACCTTGGATATCCTATTAATACATTCAAATTAAGTCACATTTTAGGGCGCTATATCACCTTTGGATATAGCGCCCAATTCTATTATATCATCCTTCAAATTTTGTCAAAAATGACTTATCACCACAAAATGGCTCTTTCAAAAAGATATAAAAAACCGGAAACCCTTGATTTCTCTAGGTTTCCGGTTCTTCTTAAATACGTGTGTTAGAGGATTCGAACCCCCGGCCTTTTGGTCCGTAGCCAAACGCTCTATCCAGCTGAGCTAAACACACATTTATTACTTGTGAAGTATTTGTCCCTCACAACAATGGATATTCTACACGATACCTGTGGTTTTGTCAACACCTTTTTGGAATTTTTTTAAATATTTTTTGTAGGTATTTTTTGCACGATTGGTACTATTTTAAAAACTCTATCAGAGCTCTCTAACTTCTTCCAGCATGACGGTGCCTCCCTATCTCCTGGCTTTCTTCGCCTGCCAGTTCAGCACTGCGCCAATCATATAAATAGCCGGGAACATCAGCATTCGGATCACGGAAGCCGGATCGAAATCCCCGAAGATCATAGTAACAATCACTTCTGCCACAACCTCTGCAATAAGAAGGCCTCCCATTCCCACACAAAGGCCTGCATTCTCCACCTTACCAGCCTGTTTCACTCCAACCACGCCAGCTGCCAGGTAGATCACTCCTGCCACCAGAACCATCACATTGCTTGCCACCAGCTGGCTGTAAGTCATACCGTTCTGATTCAGATATTCTACAACTGCGCTGTCACTGCTACCCTTCATAACCAGGGAAAGATTGTTTCCACTTCCAAATGCCAGCAGAACGCCAAGAAAAAGCAGGAGCATTCCTCCCACCTTCAGGATGGTCTCTCCCGGTGCCTGTTTTTTCAACATAATCCAACTCTCCTCATTTAATAGAATTTTCAAAAACACATTTCAAAAGGATCTAACATTTTTTCTATAAAAATTACGGACAGACATATAAAGTCTGCCCGATAATTTTTATAATTTACACAATCAACAAGCCAAAGTCCATGCTTGCATGAAACCTTAGCGACTGCTGCGATAACGAATCAAAACTCGCAGAGCGTGTTTTGTCTCGTTTCCAATTTTCTTTAGCTCTTACTTACGCATCCAGAAGGAACGCCTTATAAGCCTTCTTCGCCTCGTAAACATCCGCCTTGCTGGTAACCTCCCACGGTGCATGCATACTGAGAACAGAAACACCGCTGTCAATTACTTCCATACCATAAAGAGCTGCGATAAAAGCGATGGTTCCGCCGCCGCCTACATCAACCTTACCAAGCTCAGCTGTCTGGAAGCAAACCTTATGGTCGTCAAAAATTCTGCGGACTCTTGCCACATACTCTGCATTGGCATCATTGGAGCCGGATTTTCCACGGGCACCTGTAAACTTGTTGAGAACGATACCTCTTCCAAGATACGCAGAGTTCTTTTTCTCAAAAGCTTCTGCAAATGCAGGATCATAGCCGGCACTTACATCTGAGGAAAGCATGCTGGAATTCTTCAGAGCCTTTCTCAGTCTGAGATCTGAATACTGTCCCATTGCATCCAGGACCTCTGCTACACTGTTCTCAAAGAAATGGGACTGCATACCAGTTGCTCCCACGCTTCCGATCTCTTCCTTATCTACAAGGAGACAGCAGCTTGTACGCTTCGGTGCTTCCATCTCAAGAAGGGCCAGAAGGGAAGTATATGCGCACACTCTGTCATCCTGTCCATAACCAGCGATCATGCTGCGGTCAAGACCACAGTCACGAGCCTTGCCAGCTGGAACGATTTCAAGCTCTGCGGAAAGGAAATCTTCCTCTTCCACACCGTATTTCTCGTTCAAAATACGAAGTACATTCTCCTTAACAGCCTCTTTCTTCTTGTCATCCGGAAGATCCTTCAGTGGCTGGCTTCCAATCAGGATATCCAGCTTCTCACCCTCAACAGCCTCAGAAGCCTTCTTCGCCATCTGCTGTCCTGCAAGATGGATTAAAAGGTCTGTGATGTAAAGAACCGGATCGTCCTCATCCTCGCCGACGGTTACATTTACAACAGTGCCATCCTTCTTCACAATTACACCATGCATTGCCATTGGAAGAGCAACCCACTGATATTTCTTTACTCCACCGTAGTAATGGGTATCAAGATAAGCCAGATCCGTATCCTCATATAACGGATTCTGCTTAATATCCAGTCTCGGAGAATCAATATGAGCACAAAGGATATTCATACCCTGTGCCAGATCATCCTCTCCAATATGATACAGGGCAATGATTTTCTGCATTCCGACCTGGTAAACTTTATCTCCTGCTTTCAGATCTTCGCCATTTTTCACCTTTTCTTCAAAGGAAACATAGCCTGCTTCCTCAGCCTCTTTCACAATCTGTGTGATACATTCACGTTCTGTCTTTCCTACATTTAAGAAATGACGATATTTCTTTGCCACAGTTTCCAGATCCTTCATATCAGCATCTGAATATGTGAGCCATGCGTTTGGACGTTCCATAATCTATATCCACCTTTCTCCTGTTTTCATTTTACACAGGGAAAATAATCCCTGTGTTTTCCTCATCCAAAATTCATTATAGCGTATAACCAGGTAAAAAGCTACCGGCAAATAGGTTTTCTTGCACAAATCTTTTGTCGCGCAGTCCAACACTTTGCACTGCCTTTTTTGATATGGCCAAATCCGGTTCAAGGTCTCCTGTATCGGTTAAAACAAGCATATACTTCCTGTCGTCTTGGCACTGCATAGCCGCAGGAAGTATATCCTTCTGACAGAAAAGACAGCCCTTCTTTTTCCAATTTACTGCAAAGCAGCTCCACGATTTCCGGCAGTGTTCTTTTCCCATCAATCAGCTTTTCCACTGCATATTTTAGCAATGCGCCTAAAGCTCCCGTCTGCTCACTGTCGATCAGCTGTTCCACATATCGCAGATCCACTTCCTGTTTTCCAATGGAAAAACCATCTCTGCCATGTACCTTTACTTTCAGCCTTTCCGGCTTATCCTGCACCTTAAAATGACCGTAATAATCCTTCTTGGAACCGTTCAACGGCGTATTTTTTGACATGATGCGATGGCTTTGTGGTGCTTTAAATCCAGCTGCCGTATTCTCATTTAAAGGATAATCCCTGCAAAGTTCCCGGACTTTTGCCGTGATATCTACCGGCATATAATTGTCCATCTGGATCACGGTATCTGCAATATGGAAAAAAGCCCCGGAGCTTCCGGCAACCAGAATTGTGGAAATTTCCTCCTTTTCATACAGATCCCGGGCACGTTCCAGAAATGGGGTGATCGGCTCTTTTTCCCGGCTGATCACATGCTGCATAAAGGCATCTCGCACCATAAAATTAGTAGCAGATGTATCTTCATCCAGCAGAAACACCTTGCTTCCTGCCTCTATTCCCTCCACGATTCCTGCGGCCTGGGAAGTACTTCCGCTGGCATCTTCCGTAGAAAAACAGGTGGTATCTTTTTTATTGGGAAGGTCATTTATAAACAGGGAAATATCCACATCTTTCACAAATCTGCCATCCTCAGAGCGCAGCTTCTGGGCTGTAGGATCCGTAATCACATACTCTCTTCCATCTCCCTGAATGTGGTTATACACGCCCAGTTCCAACGCATTCAGAAGGGTAGATTTGCCGTGATAACCACCACCAACGATCAACGTGATTCCCTTAGGTATTCCCATTCCGGTTATTTTTCCCTTATGGGGAAGCGCCATAGTCACCCGAAGACTTTCCGGCGAAGAAAATGTCACGCTCCCTTTCATCGGCTTAGATGAAATACCACTCTCTCTTGGCAGAATCGCGCCGTCATTTACAAAAGCAACCAGGGAACGCTTCTTTAATTCTTCCCTGATATACGCCTGATCTTCTGCCAGGAAGATAGTATTTTCCAGATCTTTTCCACTTAAATTTCTGTATACAAATGCTTTTTCCACACAAACCGGGAGAAATTCAAAGAATATTTTCTCCAGCTCTCCCGCATTTATAGTACGTCCATTTGCCGGAAATCCTACAAAAAACCGGACGGTAATCCCCTGCTCTGTAATCTCACAGGCCGTTCGCTCCAGCACCTCCTGACCGCATCTGGTCACGGAAATAAGTCCGCTTTTTCCAGAGCCTTTTGCCCGAAAAGTATAGTGGTTCACCTGCTGTTCAAACTGTCTGGTAAGATAGTCTGCCAGAGTAATTCTGGTCAGTTTATCTTTATAATATTCCGCTGGAAATCCAGCTTCTCTGTGGGAAATTTTCACACTGACATGGGACGGTGACGCAAATGGATCGCCCTGTACATGATCAATTGACAAAACATATTTCTTAAACTGATATGCCCCTTTCAGGGATTTATAAGCAGGATAGCTCTTCCGATTGATGGAACGAAGCATGTCCTGCAGCTGATTTGATGACTGCATAAGTACCTCCATTGTCTATAAAAATGAACATTGCCAATCAGTGATATCACTGTCTAATTCTTCACCGCACTCAGTAGTAAAACCAATACGGCATTCAAACATACATGAAGCACGAGCCTATTCCCGAACCTTCTCGTATATATTTCCTATTTACTATAGACAATATTTCCAGACTTGTCCAGCCAGGATTTTCCTCATGCTTAAGTTCACCTTTCGCACATTTTCCCACAACGTAAAACCACCGCCCAGTCAGCGTTCTTGCCAACAGACGGTGGTTTATTTATACATTTTTAGGGAAAGGAAAGAGTTTTTCTTAAGAGTTCTTTCTCTTAAGATGTATATATCATATCGCATAATTGTGAAAAGCATTTGTCCAAATTATAATTTTTTTCTAAAATTTCTAAAATGAAAATAACTAATTCGTAACTGGCATCAAAATTCCATCCCTGTTCTTCCCATTGTGTCCTGTTTTCAGAACATAACGTTTCATTATCTTCTGAAAGTCAGAACATAACTCTTACCATCCGTTAATACTTTGAAGATTACTGTTCATGCCCTTCACAACACCACACTTCTCAATGCACAATATCAGTCGTGTCTCTGATCCTTATTTCCATACGCTTCGCAAAATCTTGCTGCAAATGCCGGCGGCTCATTGTTGGCATAAAGGTGGGAAATATCGCCAAAGGAGCTCATACGGAAAGCAGCGATTCCCTGACGGCGTTCTTCTGTGGTCAAGGTTGTCACAGAGGATGGGGCAGCCACGCAGCCATGCCAAAGTACCATCGGGGAGATATTCAGCAGATGGCTGAGAAGTACACACTCCAGTCCAAAATGACAGAAGAAAATAATTGTGTCATTATTCTCCTCATTTACTTTATAATAATGGCCTTCCCTCTCATATCCATGCTTCGCCAGAAGTTTGTCGAACTCCCCGATCACACGGTCATACTCTTCTTTCACATGCCCTTCCTGCATAGCCTCATTCTCAAACCAGTGGTCATACTGGAAAAAGCGCTCGTCTGCCATCCAGTCCTGTGGCAGCCAGTCCCATGCAATAATCTTCTTATCTTTCACATCCGGGCGCCAGATCTGGCAGGGAAACTCCTTCAGCCATTCACACTCTGTGGCTGTTCTCCCCATCTTTTTCAAAGTCGGAGCCGCAGTATCCTTCGCTCTTCCAAGGGGAGATACATAGAAAGCTTTTACTTCTAATTTGGAAAGCTTCTGTGAAAGATACTCCACCTCTTTCCAGCCTTTTTCCGTAAGGGAATCTATATCATAATCCGGGTCACCATGGCGTACAATCAATAATTTCATAATGTCACTCCTCGTTATTTCGCTTTTGAATCACTAATAATTTCAAGCTGTTTCTTATTTCATTGAACAATAACGATTTTAGCATATCTTCACAGATAATTCACCATATTTCTTACCGTCATTTCTTTACAATTTTTGTGAAAGAAGTATATAATAATGCTATATTAAAGGGTCTTTTGACGCTCATATCTTATATGAATTCAAACAGACGCTGATCGGATCATACTTTAATAAATACAAGAACTAAGTGGACACGATAACCACTTTCAGATTACATTTTATCCCTCAATATAACTCAATTTACGATTCAAGCGAGGTACCCACATGAAAAAACTTGCCGTCATTTTCCCAGGTGTCGGTTATACCTGCACCAAGCCCCTTCTCTATTATACTGCTTCCATGGCTGCTGAACGTGGTTATGAAATCATACGCCTTGACTACGGCCAGGACATCCACACCTTCCACGGCCGCACCCCAACAGAACTGGAACCTATCATAAAACTGGCAATAAAAAGAACGCTTCCCCAATTGGAAAACGTTCCTTTCTCTGAATATGATGACATTATTTTTATCTCCAAAAGCATCGGCACCACCATCGCCTGCCAGCTTGAAACAGCCCTGCAGCTGAAAGGAAAGGTTCATCAGTTTCTCATGACTCCGATTCCTTCCACTCTCCGTTATCTCTCCGATATCAACGGGCTCTTCTTCGCCGGAACCGCCGATCCCTATATGCCGGAGTCCAAGATCCGCGCTGCCGCAAGAAACTTCCCCGATAAAACCGGCGGGATTTTCGAGGGCTGCAACCACTCCCTGGAGCAAAAAGGCGACACTTTAGGTGCGCTGAAGAATGTCAGACTGATTGTAGAATGTCTGGATAAAATGCTAACAAACGCTTGAAAAAAAGCTTCCTATTTACCAGAGCGTGTTTCACGATTCCAATTTTACATATTTCCACTTATTGCAGCAGTTCCATTCAGCATTCCCATCCCCTGCAGTAAGCTTATAGTATCCCTTATCCCAGCTGCATAAGCAAGATCTGAATATCTCTCGTCCCGGGTCTGCAGGCAGGCGATGTAATCATCGATCACACGCTTTACAGTGTGGGATAATTGCAGCTGGTCATATCGTTCCTCCAGATACTTCAGATCCTCATTGTCCTGTCTGATGTAGGAATCATTTTCATCCACCCGCTGCTGCTCCATCACCATTTTCTCAATGTTCTGAAGCATAATCATTTTTGTTGTCATTTTCATTATTGATTTCCTCCTGATATGTACTTATAGATCACGGTTCATTGGTAACGTTTTCCCGAATCACACAAGCTGTTCTTCTGTGATTCCAAGCTATTTTAGGGTTACAATTTAAGCAGTGATAAAAAATCCATTTTCTCACACTTACCGTCATTATTCTACGTTTTATATCAGGATTTTGCAACAAAAATCGTCCGACAACTTTCCCTATAATTCGACAAAAGTGGCCGAAAAAGCGTGTATTTACGCCTTTCCTGGCCGTTCGTTGACTTGCTCTTTTGGAGCGTGTTTGAAAAAGACATTCTGCAAAGTGGGGGCGTGCAGACTACGGAAATGATTTTTCAAACACGCTCTAAGCTATGCCCTATTATAATAAAGCGCACCGTTTAAAGTCCAAGGATATCGTTTACAAGAATAACATGTATTCTATCTTTATGCCGGGAATATCTTGTAATCAGGAACTGACAGCAAATCGTATCCGGAGATTTACAGTCGAAGCATTTTCCTGCGGTTTTGCAAGGTGTCTGCACCTCAAATCTCTGCGCATTCGCCGGAGCTGCCACATTTCTTGCCCGCTTCATAGCTGCGTCAAGATCTGAACAGACCTTATTCATTCCAACAATGAAAACCACCTTCTTCGGTCCCTGGGCAATACAGGAAACTCGATTGGAATTTCCATCAATGTTTACCATAACACCGTCACTGGTAATGGCATTTGCACTGGAAAGAAATACATCCGCATCATACGCTGCCATCAGGCTTTCTCTTGGTGACATTTTCGCACGATTAATATAATTATAATTTCCATCTTCCAACGCCTTGATCAGTCCGATCTCATGAGCACTTGTGCAGCCACCCATGGCGATACTGCTGCCCTCCGGGATCAGTTCCAGTGCCTGCTTTACAGCAGCTTCTCTGTCTGCGGCGTAATAGCCTGACATATTGCGGGATTCCAGGCCTTTAATCACATTTTGAGCCAGTACTTCATTTCTCTTTTGCATATTAATATCCATTGCTTGCTCCTCCTGACATTATTTTAGTATAAAATAAATTATAAGCCAAATTTCATTCTTTATCAACTTCCGACTTGACTCATTTTATCTTTCGTCAGAGCGTAGTAAAAAAATATATTGTCTTTTTTTTCAGAAAATTTATTTTTTTTAAACTTCTGTGTTATAATGCATTATTATAAAAATTCCGACAGATAAAACGAGGTAAACCAGGTGAAGAAAAAAACACTTGTGCCTCTTATCATTTTTTTACTGGGCATATGCCTTGTTGGTTTCATCGTATACAAAACAGACACCCACGAGAAGAAAGAGAGACACATAACAGCACAATTAAACACAACAACCTATGGGGAACGCATAAAAAATGAGATTGCGAGTGGAATTGAGATTACGGATGCTCTAAAGCAGATCCTGATCAGTGAAAACGGAGAGATTAATCAGTTTGACACGATTGCTGAAAATCTCATGTCTGCTTCTATTGAAAGCGTGCAGCTTGCTCCGGATGGTGTTGTGACAGATATTTATCCGGCAGAGGGAAATGAGGCAAGTAAAATTGATCTGATGCATGATAAAGACCGTGGAGAGAGTTCCAGTTACGCAAGAGACAATCACACAGTCATTACACAAGGCCCTTTCGAATTGAAACAGGGAGGCTATGGAATTGCTGTACGCAATCCGGTTTATCTGACGGATACAAACGAACAAGAGTATTTCTGGGGGTTTACCATTGTTATCCTGCGTGTTCCTGATATTTTCTCAGACTCGATTTATGCTCTTTCAAATTTTGGATATGAATATAAAATTTCAAAGACAGCCTCTCCCTGGAGTGACACTTATAAAGTTGTTTATCAGTCAGATGGTCTGTTAACTCATCCGGTTTCTTATGATTTTAAAATAGGGGCAGAGAGCTGGAGATTTGAAGTAACACCAAAAAGCGGATGGCGAAGCAATACACTTATAGCTGTAGTCACCGGAATATTTCTTGCTATAACCCTGCTTCTGACAGTTCTTACCCGGGTATGGCTGGTGTCCAAGGAAAATAAAAACAGATTTCAGATACTGGCACACACGGATTCCCTTACCGGTATTTACAACCGCTATGGATTTGATGAAGCAGCAGAAAAAATCATCGCCAAAAATCCGAAGGCACATTTTGTGGCTGCACTTTTTGATATTGATGACTTTAAGTTTATTAATGATGTCTATGGACATGCTTACGGAGACAAGGCTTTAAAGAGTCTGGCAGACAGCATGAAAGCTTTTTTTCCACCAGATGCACTGCTTGGAAGAAACGGTGGTGACGAATTCTGTATTCTTCTGCCTAATTGTACCTTTGAAGAGGCAGATGCACAGCTGAATCACTTCACCAGACTGCCAAAAACCTTCTCATATAAGGGAATAGAACAGCATTTTTCTATTTCTCTTGGATATGCGGAATATCCGGCATTTGCCTCCAACCATTCACAGCTTATGCGCTGTGCAGATGCAGCCCTTTATGAAATAAAGCTTCACGGAAAAAACGGATGTATGGCTTACAGAGAAGGGCTTCAGTCAGGAGTCCGCAAACAGCTGGGATTTGCGCTTAAGGATGTCTCGGAGCATCTTCCGGGTGCATTTATCATATACAGAGCAGACAAAGAAGATGATGAGCTGTTCTATGCAAACCAGGAGTTTCTTCATATGACCGGATATAAAGATATGGACGAACTCTTTCGACTTACAAACAAAAGCTTTCATAACCTGATTCGGGAAGATGAGCAGAAGCAGATAGAAGCAAGCATCTGGGAACAGATTGACAGCGGTAATGAAAATGACTATATTCACTTTCATCTTCAAAAAGCTGACAGGACCTACCTCTCTGTGCTTGACCATGGAAGAATCGTAGAAAGCCAGCAATACGGAAAAGTATTTTATGTATTGTTTATGGACTGGAAGGACATGCATATTCATTACAGCGATAAATTTTCCGGATAATAGAAAAAAAATAAAATAATGCAGGTCTTGTTCAGACCTGCATTATTTTATGTGCTTTTCACACGTATTTTCTTCTTCATTTTTATCTGCTTTATCTCCCAAAGATCCGTTCCAGATTTTCCAGAATTACATCAACACTGATTGGTTTTGCAATATGGCCATTCATTCCTGCCTTAATTGCTTTTTTACGGTCTTCCTCAAAAGCATTTGCAGTCATCGCAATAATAGGTATATTGGCATATTTCGGATCATTCAATGTACGTATTTCCCTGGTTGCAGTATATCCATCCATTTTCGGCATCTGAATGTCCATAAAGATCAGATCATATTTTCTGCCTTCTGCTGAGGACATAATATCCACAGCATCCGTACCATCCTCTGCGATATCCACATCCAGGCCAATTTCCTGCATGATCGCTGTTGCAATCTCACGGTTCAGTTCATTATCCTCTACAAGAAGAACTCGCTTCCCTGCATAGCTTCTCCGGTCTTCTGCCTTGGGCTTCTGCATCTCATTCCCAGGTAGTTCTCTTTGCTCTGAAGCAGACTCCGGTTTCGTTGTCATTCCTGAAAGTTCACATTCAATCGTAACTGTGAATTCTGTTCCTTTTCCAACCTCACTTTCAACCTGGATCCTGCCACCCATCATATCCACGATATTTTTGGTAATCGCCATTCCCAGACCGGTTCCCCCGATTCCGTTTTCCGTAACAGTATGTTCCCGTGTAAATGAATCAAATATGTGCTCCTGAAACTCCGGTGACATTCCGATTCCGTTATCCTTCACACGGAAGATTACCATTGTATACCCTTCTTTTCCACATGGCTGCTCTGAAATACCAACATGGATCATACCTCCAACTGGTGTGAACTTTACAGCATTACTGATAATATTCAGAAGGACCTGCGTCAGACGCAGCCTGTCGGTAATGATATCTTCATGAAGCATATCCTTTGTATCAATATAAAAATCCTGTTTTTTCGAATATACAGCTCCCTGAATGATTGTTCTCAAATCATGCAGAATATCCGGCAGATGCACCGTTGTATACTCAATCCGGACGGAGCCGCTTTCGATTCTGCTCATATCCAGCACATCATTGATCAGACTAAGCAGATGCTGGCTGGATGTGTAGATTTTTTTCAGATAATCCTGAACAAGCTCTGTATTGCCTATATGTGCTGTCGCAAGTGCAGTAAAGCCTATAATTGCATTCATCGGTGTACGAATATCATGGGACATATTGTTCAGAAACGCTGTTTTCGCCTTGTTTGCATGTTCTGCAGCCGCAAGGGCATTTCTCAGATTCTTATCCTGCTCTATCTCACGTTCTTTTTCCTCTGTCACATCACGGTTTGCCACCAGAACGGTACTTATCTCTCCGTCTTTCTCATATCCCTGTGGAACAATGATCATTGTCAGCCATCTTTCATCCACTGTCTGCGCTGTAAAGCTTAATACCTCACGTTCTTCCAGACGCTTTTGCACTGTACTCATATCAGCAAATTCCCAATATGCAGCCCGAAACGGCTCTGCTATAACCTGCTGTATAAGTTTCTCCTGGTGTGCTCTTGAAATCCTATTTCCGTTCTGATCTGACTTCATATTCTTTGAAGATTTAATGATTTCGATTTCCTTTGTTTTTAAATTCACAAGCGAAATAGAGGAATATGCATGCCCCAGCGCATTGATCACGCGAAGCCTCTTCTGATCCTGAAGGATACTTCTCTTTTCCGTTCTGCTCCTGCTCACTCCATAAAGTGAGAAAAGAAGCAGTGCAAGCAGCACATAGATCACACATACAATATTTCGTGTAATATACACATGATTTTCTGGAAAAAAGATATATGCATCATAGTCTTTTATCTTTTCCTGACGCCCATACCAGTTTCCATTCTTTGAATGAAGACGGACAATTCCATTTCCACCTGTTTTAAATTCATTTTCATATAGAGATTTTGAGTCTTCTATGGAACGAGCAGCCAGATCCTTTTTATTGGCACTGACTACCTTATCCTCATCACAGATCACAACACTTCCATTCAGCTCAAAAGGAAAATCCGAAAACAGAGATGCCATCGTCAGATCTCCGTTCAGCTCATTTACTTCCTCTTTCTGCGCATATGCAATCAGAATCCCTGCTGCATCCTGTCTTGCCACCGCCGCAAAATCATAGAGCTTTCCTTCATTTCTCAGACGGGTCGTATAGGTCTTTTCCGGATGCTCTGCAATATCACGTACATAATCACTTTCGATCAGCTTCTGCCACAATGGCATTGCATCTCCATCCTCCGCAGTCTGTTCTGTCACCTTATGATTCTGATCCAGCACAAGTATCCCTGTCAGACGCTGTTCCCTGGCGTATTCATCCAGCAGCTTTGCACTGAGATTCCCCTCCTGCGCTATGACGCGGCTTAATTCTGTTGTTTTGTCCATAAGACGTACCAGACTCTTTACCTAATCATTGGTATTATAAATCTCATACCTTTCAATCCGGTTTTTTACAAAGTCAAATGTCTCATTCAGCGTGCTGTTCAGCTTTTTCGTATCACTGGCTGTCAGCAGAAAAAAAAGCAGGATTCCGAAAAAAAGCAGGATAATCACCAGTAAACACGCGCTTTTGTCAACCTTCTTTTTCTTCCCTGTGTTTTTACGCTTTTCCTGTTTCTGCATCTGCGGTATCTGCATTCTTATCTGTCTGCTCATTTACTTTCTCCTCCCGGCAGAATCGCATCCGCATCCAATCCGTATTTTGTAACTATTTCTTCTGTAATGCCCTCATCTTGCATTTCTTTAAGCGTTTCTGTAAGGTCTGCTGCAACTTCTTCGTGGGTTCCTTTTTTAAAAGCGATTCCAAGCTCTGATGTATAAATACTTTCCTCCAGCATACGGTAAGCACCCTCACTGTTCTGTACCAGACTTCCAAGCATTGCCTCATGCCCGGCAATCGCATCTGTATAATTTTTTCTAAGTGCGGCATAAATTTCATTGGTTGTGGAAAAACAGTTCACCTGTTCCATCTGCGGGACATCCGATTCAATCTTATGAAGGAACAGATCCTCTGCCTTTGTGGTCGCCTGAACAGCAATTCTCTTCCCGCTCAGATCCTGGATCGTCTGGATTTCGCTCTCAGCTCTTACAACCACCATCTGGCGGCTGTACAGGTACGGTCCTGCCCACTGATATTTTTCTTCTCTTTCATTCATGGAATAGCAGCTCCACAGACAGTCTATCGTTCCGGCTTCCAGAAGTTTCTCTTTGTCTTCCCAGACGATTCTCTCAAATTTCGGCTGATATCCCAGCCTCCGAAATGCTTCTTTTGCAAGCTCCACATCAATACCTTTATACTGTCCGTCATCCGTCTGATAGCTGTAAGGCTCAAAATAATCGATTCCGATAACAATCTCAGGCAGTTCACTGTCTTCAATTTCCTCTTTCTTTATTCCACAGCCAGCCAGAATAAGACTGCTTGCCAGAAGAATTGCCACAATACAAATTCTTTTTCCCCGGGTACGGGAGTTATTCTTTCGATTTTTTCTCATATCCAGTTCCTTTTTCACGCTCTTATACTTTTTACTTATGCAAAAAAACTGCTTCTATTATACGACTGCGCTCCCCTATACACAAGAAAAACATTACTGCGCAATACTTATATCTGCCCATGCATATTTCTGATATAAAATGCAATCTGATAGGGCAGTCTCTCTTCCGGCGTTTTCAACTCATTTCCCAGAATTTTCCTGATATTTCCAATGCGGTACAGCACCGTATTGCGGTGCGTATACAATTCTGCTGCCACAGCCTGAATACTTCCATTATGCTTCAGATATGACTGAAGAGTTTCCACATAACCGGCATGATATCTTCTGTCATATTCTTCCAATGCTGCCAGACATTCTGTTTCCATTTCCTTCAGTATTTCTTTATCTTCCACCATATAAAGCAGACGGAACAGCCCGCAGTCATCAAACTTTACCACCTGCTTCTTTTGTGTCATCGCTATGTGTGCTGCTGCCTTAGCCCTCTGATAACTTACCGAAAGCTGGGAAATATCCATACATCTGCTCCCGATTCCCACGCACAATTGCAGTCCTGGCATACGTCTTTTTCCTCTTTTTATGGCACCCTCTACAAGACGGCACAAATACTCTTCCGAAAGCGCATTCGCTACCAGCACAAAATCAGAGTTGTAATAAAAAAAGCTTCCATTGTGAGTGATATCCTCCAGATATACCTGTATTCGATAAGACAGCTTTTTTCGCTCCACTGTGTCCATAGAGTCCAGCCCCTCACAAGTCATCAGCAGCACCTGAAAGCTTCCATCTACATCAAAATACTGTAATAAATCTTTTCTATATGCATCCTGATTATCCGGAGTCTCAATAGCTGCAATCAAGGCGGATGCGATCTGCTCATCTGTAGTATCCTGCAAAAATACATGAATACTGAAGTCTTTTATCATATCTGATAAATGCACTTCCCAGGGCACAGTCAGTAGCGGAAGGTCATTTTCATCACAGTATGCTTTCAATTCTTCCGGCACCTCATAAATGTACTGTCCCACATTGATAACAAGCCCTGATGCATGATACCGGTTCAGCTGCTGTGCCAGATGCATCCAGTCTTCTTTTTCCGGAAAGCCAAGCCCGGTTGTCACTGCAAGCTCCTTTCCCCAGAAATTCTGTATGATCGTTGTATCCTCCAGAAGATGTACCCAGCTGATTGAATTGGACCATCCATTTTTTCCGGCCAGAAACTTCATTTCATATCTTGTTTCTGCTGTCAGCATCATATCCTGTATTGTAAAACTCATAAAACCTCCCTTTTTGTTACCCAAACCCATTCTGTAAAATGTTCAAATTTTTCCTTTATTATATCATATATTTTGTGTTGACAGCACATATTTTCCACTTAATTTTTAGAATCCGCCCCCATAGTTTTTCCTTAATTTTGTGCTAGAATATAAGTAACTTAAAAAACAAATTAAAGGAGGCGTGAATATGAAATTCGCAGAATATACAAGTTCCCTGGATGCACTTCCCGTTCCAGAATGGATCATAGCAGAACGTTATATGTATTGTGACAATTTTATAAATGACTATACGAAGACTCGGCATTTTGATCTTCTGGCTTTTGTCAAACGTCTCTTTCGCAAATAATATGCACTTCTTTTCATAAAAAGGACATCCGTTTTTTCAGGATGTCCTTTCTTTTACTTTTTTCGGTAAATTCGAAGCATCAAAGGTGTCTCTACAAGCAGCATGGCAATCCATCCTGCCAGATAGGAATATGGCAGTGCCTCAATACCAAAATTCCATAACAAAACCATCGGTGCCGCTGCAATGACACGGACTGTCATATTGGTAAAACTGCTCATCAAGGTCACCTTCAGATCTCCGATTCCACGGAAAAATCCCTGAAGCGCATTTGTAACAGCGGGAAGAATATACATTACCGCAATCAAGTGGAGATAAACCACTCCATGTCCGATAACTTCCTCATCTTTTACAAATAATGACATTAATGGTCTGGCAAATCCCAGACAGATCAGCATAACTGCTGCTCCATAAACAAGCTCCAGTATCATTCCACATCGGAAGCCTTCCCTCATACGGTCATTTTTTCCAGCTCCTTTATTCTGAGCCATTAATGCGGTCATCGCATGGGCAATATTCTGTTCCGGTGTGATGGCAAAATCATCAATGCGATTAACCACTGCAAAGGCTGCTGCTACCGATACTCCCATTGTATTAACCAGTGCCTGTATTGCGATTTTTCCCATCTGTACAGTTGCCTGCTGCATGGCAGATGCCCACCCGTAAGCAATGGTTTTTTTCAAAAGCCTGGCATCAAAAACCAGCCATTTCTTCCCAAGCCGAAGAATTGGTACTTTTTTCTGTATATAGATAATACAAAACAGACAGCAGAGCGCCTCACTGAGTACTGTGGAAATTGCACATCCATTACTTCCAGCCTTTAATACAATAACAAAAAACAGGTCTCCGAAAATGTTCAGAATTGCACTGATAATCAGAAAGTACAAGGGGGATGCACTGTCTCCCAATGCCCTTAAGGTGCTTGAAAAAAAGTTGTATAAAAATGTAAACATTAATCCCAGAAAAATAATCCGCAAATATTGCACTGTCATACTCATAATAGATGGATCCACCTGCAATAACAGCAGAATGGGTACAGCAAATATTACACAAACCAATGTGAGAAAAAATGAAAAAAACGCACCAGACAACAGAGTTGTACTGATTTGTCTATGCAAAGTCTCATAATCTTTCGCTCCATACTGAATCCCCATCAGGATACTGGCTCCCATACACAATCCGTTCAGAAATAGTATCATCAACGTACTGACCGGATTACAGATTCCCACAGCCGCCAGGGCCTCCTTTCCTACAAAATGCCCTACAATAATGCTGTCAACTGCATTATAGGTCAGCTGAAACAAATTTCCCAAAACAAGAGGCACTGTAAAATTAACAAGAATGGGCATGATTTTCCCAGTAGTCAGATCTTTTGTCATATTCTCACACTCCCAACCAAAAGTTTTGCACACTCACATTTTAGCTAAAAAAAAGTAATTTCACAATGTCCTATTTTAACATTTTATATAGCATATTCTAATCGGATATGTTAAACTATAATTTATCACTTTCTCTGTTTCATTGATTGTAATAAAATGATATGAGTGTCAAAAGGTCTTTTGACACTCATTTGATACCCGGATTGCTACGCAGCTACGCTGCTCCCGCAATCCTCCAAAACATTCGTAATCCGCTCATTTTTCTTTGAAAAATGGCTACTTACTCATGTTTTTGGCGGGTCAAGAGGTCAAAAATCCTCTTGCAAGCAAGCTTGCATCGGCTTTCTGACCTTTTGACCCTGGTATCATCATATTATAAATTGTAAGAACTAAGGAAAACTGTAACATGCTAAATAAAAAAGATTTCTTAAAATATGCATCGACATTGGCATTTCCAATTATGATTCAAAATTTGATTTCAACATTGGTAAATATTGCTGATACTGTAATGCTTGGATATGTAAGCCAGACCGCCATGTCGGCTTCATCACTTGCCAACCAATATACTTTCGTTCTTTTTTGTATATATTATGGTATGGCCACAGGTACATCCGTTTTATGTGCCCAGTACTGGGGAAAAGGTGATAAAAAGACTGTAGAAAAGATTCTCGGCTTAGCAGAGCGATGCACCTTAATTATCTCTCTGATATTTTTCCTTATCTCCTTTTCCATGCCAACTACGGTTATGAAGATTTTTACAGACAATCCTGATACAATTGCTGCTGGAAGTGAGTATTTGAGGGTACTTTCATTTTCACTTATGTTTATGGGATTCTCTCAGGTTTTTATGAGTGCCCTTCGAAGTATCGGAAAGATAATGCTGCCTTCTGTTACATACATTGTCTCCCTTTGTGTCAATGTACTTTGTAATGCCACCTTCATCTTTGGCTTATTTGGACTTCCAAAGCTTGGCGTTACCGGTGTTGCTCTTGGTACTGTGATTGCCAGAATCGCAGAGGTATTGATTTGTCTCATCTACTCCTTGAACAAATCAAATGTGAGATTCCGAATAAAATACTTCTTTGCGAAATCGGGGATCCTGTTCCAGGATTTTATGAAAATTGCAACTCCAGCCGTAATAAATGACCTCGTCTGGAGCTTTGCCAGTTCCGCATTCGCAGCAATTCTTGGGCATATTGGTAATGATATGGTTGCTGCAAATGCCGTCGCTGTTATGGTGGTAAACATTGGTGCTATCGCCTGTCGGGGTTTTGCCAACGCTACTACCATTATTATCAGTCAAGAGCTGGGGAAAAATCACATTGATACAGCCAGAGAATATGGGAAACGGATGCTCAGAATAACCATTATTGTAAGCCTGATCGGATGTGCCGTTATTCTGGCGATTCGCCCCCTGATACTGGATTTTTATCGGGATAAGCTGACAGAAACGGCCATTTATTATCTTGGCGTTTTTATCATTATGACGACCTGGCGTCTTGTTGGAGAAGGTATTAATACCTGTCTTATATGCGGCTGCTTCAGAGGTGGTGGTGATTCCAGATTTGGAATGATCGTTGATTCCATATTTATGTGGCTTGTAGCAGTTCCTCTCACATTTCTTGCCGCATATGTTTTTAAACTGCCGCCTATCTGGGTATACTTTGTAATGTCTTTGGATGAACTTGAAAAAATGCCTGTGGTATTTATTCACTATTTCAGAAGAAAATGGCTTACAAACATTACCAGAGATTTTGATTGATCCTACTTATTCACAATTATAAAATGCTCCCTTCTGAATGACAGGTTTTTGTTCTTTCACATTCCTGCCCAGTAGGGAGCATTTCTGAATCCTATGATCTTATTCTTTTTTTTTGACGATCAGCCCTATACTGTAAACAGAGGCTATTGCAATGATAAAGCCTAATGGAATTGCCACACAATAAAACACAAAATTTACCAGATTGTTATATGGGCGGAGTTTATAAATTCCTTTTGAAGTCCGATAAACCTCGACCTTAACGTTATCACCAACGTATACTTTCTGATTATAGGTTTCTTCTCCTTCATAAGCTTTTCCATCAACCTCAAATGCCAATTTGGTCCGATATTTTACTGATCTTGAATTCTTTTTATTTTTGTCTTTATCATCACTGTTATCAATCTCACGGCAGGATTCTACAACTGCAATAACCTCTCGTTTGTCTGTAGTGTTTTTGTACTCCTGGCTTTCAATTCTGTTTAAAATCATACCATATATTCCTATACCACACATGGCAATGCCCAGGACGAAACCTAATACCGAATATAATATATTGTTCCGCTTCTCTTTTTTATCCTGCTTCATACACATCCTCCGCAAAACCTGTTTTTGTTTTCGATTCTTGTAAAGAACACATATTGTAAAAAATTCTCCTTCCATTGACCATGTATTCTCTATACTAATAATAATCCATCCAAAACCGGTTTGCACTATTACTTGTGCCAGTAAATGAAGAGAAAATGTTATTGCTTACTTTGTCCACAAAAAACACCTCGCGGAACGTTGCCAGTGACTTCACATGTATCTATCCAGACAGTCAACTCTACAGCTCTCCGAGTCTCTCTCTCAAATTTTTTCGTGCTTCAGTTGCACTCATAGTTTTGGCACCATCTATTCTTTCCCACTCAGCCTGAAGTACTCTGGCACGTAACCGAAGTAACTGTTCACGCTTTTCATATGTATCAATACTCTTAATTACCATATCTCCCTCATCATTTTGGGTGATATAAATAGACTCGTTGGTTTCTTTTAAACAATAGTCAGCTACTTTCAGACTATCATCAGCTTGTGTAATTCGATAATTGCTTAAATCTTTTTGTCTCTCATCCAATTACAATTCCCTCCTTCTCTACATTATCATAAAACGGCAATGCTCCCAGCCAGTATCTGTAATGTGCTTCATTCTCCAGAACTGGATTTATTACAATCCCTGACTCCAGTTCCAGATCAAACGCCAGATCAAAAATACTGTTTTCGACCTGCTCTATTTCTTCTTTTGAAAGAGGTGTTAATATCATAACATCAATATCCGAATTTTCCTTATAATCTCCACGGGCATAATAACCATAGACAATAAGTTTGGATAGATTATTTTTTAATATTTTTTTAGTCCCTTGTACAAATAGCATTAATACTTCCTGTCTAATCAAGTTGCTACCTCCTGTCAGATTATTTTCATCTACAGTAATATTTTAATAATATTGCAGCTGACTACGTAAAGCAAGCTATTATTTTACTTTTATTTTTGAAAGCGCAACCTTTGAAACTATCAAGCATGGAAATTCCAGTTTCCAGCTATAAAAAAAGTGAATATTATACCAGAATATTATTTTGAAGCTGCTTAAATATTTTGTATCTGCTGTCAAATCTGCTGTCAAAATCCATTTTTTGGCTAAATAAGAGGTGTTCCAGAAGGGTGTAAATATATCCAGACATCAAAAAAACCCTTGAAAATCAAGGGT